>LWDU01034855.1_pt1 | contig 83602 bp, 85 predicted proteins | sample 727161 | NCBI WGS metagenome assembly LWDU01 (sample SAMN04566230, study PRJNA314399) | hydrothermal vent metagenome | isolation source: deep sea hydrothermal plume seawater | place: Mexico: Gulf of California, Guaymas Basin | collected 2004-07-11
TCTTAGAACTTGAAGATTAATATATAGTTGTATTTTTGCTCATGGAAAATAAAGTCCTAATTGTTGATTTTGGATCACAATATACTCAACTTATAGCCAGAAGGATTCGCGAACTATTTATTTTCTGTGAAATACATCCATATAATAATTTACCTGAAAAACTTCTAGATTATCAGGCAGTTATTTTCTCTGGTTCTCCTTATTCAGTGTATCAAGAAGAATCTCCAGATATTGACTTAGAAAAATTTTTAGGAAAAACACCAGTTCTGGCAATTTGTTATGGAGCTCAATTTATTGCAAATAATTTAAAGGGAAAAGTTGAGAATTCTAATTCAAGAGAATATGGTAGAGCTAGATTGACATTTATAGACAATGAATCAATTTTATTTAATGGAATTTCTGAAGAAAATCAAGTTTGGATGAGTCATGGAGACACAATAGTTGAATTACCTAAAAATGCTAAATTAATAGCAAGTACTAAATCAGTCAAAAATGCAGCTTATTCATTAAGCGAAATAAAAGTATTTGGTTTGCAATTTCATCCAGAAGTTTTTCATACTGATAATGGGCTTAAAATTTTTGAAAATTTCTTTTTAAATATTTTGAAATTTAATCAAGATTGGACTCCAAAATCATTTATCCAAGACTCTATAACTGAGATAAAGACTAAAGTAACTAATGATAAAGTAATACTTGGGATTTCAGGTGGAGTAGATTCGACTGTTGCAGCTGTTCTTTTAAATAAAGCTATTGGGAATAACCTTCATTGTGTATTTGTAAATAATGGTTTATTAAGAAAAGATGAATTTAATGAAGTCCTTACCCAATATAAAGGAATAGGATTAAATGTTATTGGAGTAGACGCATCAAACTTGTTTATTGAGGGGCTAAAAGGTATAACAGATCCAGAAGAAAAAAGAAAGATGATTGGTTCAATTTTTATTGATGTCTTTGAAAAAGAATCTAAAAAAGTTAAAGATGCAAAGTGGTTAGCTCAGGGAACAATTTATCCAGATGTGATTGAATCTATATCTGTTAAAGGCCCTTCATCAACAATTAAATCTCATCATAATGTTGGAGGGATTCCGGATAAAATGAATTTAAAAATTATTGAGCCGTTAAAAATGTTATTTAAAGATGAGGTAAGAAGGATTGGTGAATCTTTAGAAATAGATCAAACTATATTAAACAGACACCCATTTCCTGGTCCAGGTTTGGGAATAAGAATACTTGGAGAAGTAAATCAGGAAAGTATAAGATTGGTACAAGAAGCTGATAAGATATACTTAGATTCATTGAAAAAATGGGATTTATATGATCAAATATGGCAGGCAGGTTCTATTCTTCTACCTGTTAAAAGTGTTGGTGTTATGGGTGATGAAAGAACTTACGAAAGATGTATTGCACTAAGAGCTGTAGTTTCAACTGATGGGATGACAGCAGATTGGTTTGAGTTTCCAAGTAATTTTTTAAAGGAGGTTTCAAATAACATAATAAATAAAGTTTCAGGTATAAATAGAGTGGTTTATGATATAAGCTCAAAACCGCCAGCAACAATTGAGTGGGAATAAGGAAAAATAAATACACCAATCTTTCCTTTTGAATTCATATAATTAATAATATATTTAAAATTAAACTTTTAATATTATAATAAAAACTATTATTATGCCTTTAGTTACGCCTTTACCATCGGATTATGATTCTGAAACTAAAAAATTAGCGGAATTCTTTAACGAAACACTTGGGTTTTGTCCAAACTCTGTTCTTACCATGCAAAGACGACCTGAAATAAGTAAAGCTTTTATTAATTTAAATAAGGCTGTTATGTCGAACAAAGGCCGAGTAACATCAGCGCTTAAACGAATGATTGCTTGGGTTTCAAGTAATTCTACAGGTTGTAGATATTGTCAAGCACATGCTATTAGGGCCGCAGAACGTTATGGTGCAAAACAAGAACAATTAGATAATATTTGGAATTTTAGAATACATGATTCTTTTAATGATGCTGAACGTGCCGCGCTAAATTTCTCTTTGGCCGCTTCACAAGTTCCAAATACTGTAGATCAGACAATAATACAAGAATTGCATAAGCATTGGGATGAAGGTGAAATTGTAGAAATTCTAGGAGTAATTTCTTTATTTGGATATTTAAATCGATGGAATGATTCTATAGGGACTTCTATTGAAGAAGGAGCTATTGAGAGTGCTGAAAAGTACTTACAGAAAACAGGATGGGTAAAAGGCAAACATGTCTAATTCTTTTTACAATTTGTATTTACTCCATATATTTACTTTCTAAAAGTTCTAGAGAGTCTTAATAGATTAAAAATGGAAACCCTTTTTTCTTATGGAACTTTACAGCAAGAAAATGTTCAATTAGAAAATTTTGGAAGAGTTCTTAATGGTAGTGATGATATTCTTCAAGGGTATATTATTAAACAAACAGAAATATCAGATGAACATGTTCTTAAAACAAGTAACAAGAAATTTCATCCAATTCTTTTTTTTACTGGAAATGGTAAAGACGAAATAAATGGTAAAGTTTTTAAAATTAGTTCATCAGAACTTTTCAAGGCTGACAGTTATGAAGTTGATCAATACAAAAGAATAGAGGTTATTTTAAAATCAGGCAAAAAAAGTTGGGTTTATGTTGGTAAATAAATTAAATAAACAATTATATAAATCCTTTGAGTCTATGTTAACGCCAAAAGAAATGATTAGAATGGGTGTTTTTGGTGGAACTTATTTTAGTAAATTAGATAAGGAAAAAAGAATATGAAAAAATCATTGCTAATATTTTTAATGTCAATTACTTTTTGTTTCTCACAGGTACAAATAACTGATACAATATTGCACAGAGTGAAGAAAAAGGAGACTCTCTACTCAATTTCAAAAAAGTATTCAGTAAATATTAGTGAAATTATTTTATTAAACCCAAGTCTTAAAGATAATGGCCTTAAAAGGAGATCTAGAATTATGATTCCTGTTTTCTCAGAAGTAATATCAACAGACATAGTAATTTCAGACTCTTTAAATATTAATAATGAACAAAAAGTTATTTCAGATTTAAAAACCTTGGTTTTAGAATCTAAGAATTTAAATAATGATTTAATACTTTCTTTGTTACTTCCATTTAATGCAGCTTCTATAGAACTTGATTCTATTGAAAAAGTTGAGCAATTATTTGAAACTAGAAATTTATACACTATTTCAATTGATTTCTACTCAGGTGTTTTATATGCCTTAAATGAGCTTCAAAAAATAGGCATTAATGTCAAGCTTAATGTATATGATACAGAGAATAGTTTTTCAAAACTTGAGAGCATTGTTAAAGATGTTGCTAGAATTAAAAGTGATGCTATAATAGGCCCTATCATACCACATAATTTTGATTTCTTCTCAAGATTAAAAGTCATAAGTAAAATCCCTAAAATATTTCCATTATCAACAAATCCAATAAGTTTATTTAGTGGAGTAATTCAGGCCATAACTCCTAAAAAAATTTTAAGAAATAAAATGATTGAATACTTAAAGAAAAATTTATCTCCAGAAGATAATATAGTTATAGTTGCCGATTCTTTAAATAGAGATATTGAAGCTGATTTAAAAAATATGTTTCCTAATTCTATTACATTAAGACCTGAATCACAAGGTGGATACATACTTCCAGAATTAGTTGATTCGCTACTAGTTGATAGTTTGCCTAATAAAGTAATTATTGAAACAGAAATTTTTACTTTTGTTTCAAGTATTATTTCACAAATGAATTCTCAAATTTCTGATGAAAGAAAAGTCCAATTATTTACTACATATAGAGGAAATATTTATGATGATCCAAATATATATATTAAAGATCTTGGGAATTTAAATTTTACTTATTCATCAATGACAAAACCTACAACAATAGATACATTGAATTCATTTACCTCTGGATATATTGATCTTTTCGGTAATTTCCCAAATAAAGATGTTATTAAGGCATTTGATATTACTACAGATATTTTACTTAGACTAGCATTACACAAGAAGATAGAAAAATCTTTTAAATACGGAGATCAAAAATATATTCAAAACAGATATAACTATGTAAAAGATTCATTAGGCGGTTATATTAATAATGGATTTTATATTTTAAGGCATTCTGAATATAACGTAGATGAGATTATTAATTAAAAGAATCAATTTTACTTTAATATTTTGTAAATTTGAGCCCGGAACATTTTATTGAAATCCGGATGACTAAACCAAAGTATATATTTGTAACAGGAGGTGTTACTTCTTCCCTAGGTAAGGGGATAATTTCAGCATCATTAGCAAAGCTTCTTCAGTCTCAAGGATATAATTCTGCAATTCAAAAACTTGATCCATATATTAATGTAGATCCTGGAACTTTGAATCCATATGAGCATGGTGAATGTTATGTTACGGATGATGGTGCAGAGACTGATCTAGACCTTGGTCATTATGAGAGGTTTCTAGGAACAAATACGTCTCAAAAAAATAATATTACTACTGGAAGGATTTATCAAAATGTTATTAATAAAGAAAGAAAAGGAGAATATCTTGGAAAAACAGTCCAAGTTGTTCCTCATATAACAAATGAAATAAAAGAAAATATAAGAAATCTAGCAGAAGATAAGTCTTTAGATATTGTAATAACTGAGATTGGAGGTACAGTTGGAGATATAGAATCACTGCCATATATAGAAGCTGTAAGACAAATAATTTATGAAGAAGGCTCTGAAAATGCTATAGTAATTCATCTTACCTTAATACCCTACTTAAGGGCTACTGGAGAGCTTAAAACAAAGCCTACCCAACATTCTGTTAAAACTTTAATGGAATTAGGATTAAAAGCTGATATATTGGTTTGCAGATCTGAAAAGACAGTTAATCTAGATTTAAGAAAAAAAATTGCTCTTTTTTGTAATGTTAAGATAGATTCTGTCATTGAATCAATTGATGTTGATACAATCTATGATGTTCCTTTAAAAATGATGGAAGAAGGATTAGATACTATAACTATAAAAAAATTAGGTTTAAAATCTAAAGAACCAAATTTAGATAAATGGAAAAATTTTCTTCATAAATTAAGAAATCCTAAAAATGAAATTAAAATTGGTTTGATTGGAAAATATATTGAGTTAAAGGATTCTTATAAATCTATTCTAGAATCATTAATTCATGCAGGTACTGAAAATGATGTTAAAGTAAATGTCAAATCAATCCATTCAGAATATATTAATGAAGAGAATATTAATGACAAGTTAGATGGTTTAAATGGATTGATAGTTGCTCCAGGATTTGGTCAGAGAGGTATTGATGGTAAAATTCTAACTATTGAGTTTGCAAGAGTTAATAATATCCCTTTTTTTGGAATCTGTTTAGGAATGCAAATGGCAGTTATAGAGTATGCAAAAAATGTTAAAAAAATAAATGATGCTAATTCAACTGAAATTTCAGAAAAATGTAAGAACCCTATTATTGACCTTATGACTAATCAAAAAGAAATAATTAATAAAGGTGGAACAATGAGGTTGGGAGCTTGGGATTGTGAGATAATAAAAAATACAAAATCATATTCCATATATAATAAAAAACTAATATCAGAAAGACATAGGCATAGATATGAGTTTAATAATGATTATAATGATAAAATTTTTGATGAGAATTTTGTGAAAGCAGGAATAAATCCAAATACAGATTTAGTTGAAATTATTGAGAATAATAGCCATCCATGGTTTATTGGTGTGCAGTTTCACCCTGAGTATAAAAGTAGTGTTTCAAATCCACACCCTCTGTTTGTTGATTTTGTTGGAGCTAGTTTAAAAAATTTTTTAAAAAATAATTAAGAAATGGAAGAAAATAGAAATGATCCTTTTCAGTTTATAGGTTTTCTTTTGATATCAATAATATTGATGTTTTGGTTCTATAGTTCTCGAAATATCCCTGAAATAGTTGAAAATGATTTAGAAGTAATTGAAAAAACTATATCTGAAGATGAAATATTGATTGATAACAATAGTGAAGAAATTAATGAAGATGGTGAATTTAATTTTGAGCAGAAAAAACTTATTCTTGAGAATGATAAGATATACATGGAGATAGACTCTAAGGGAGCAAATATTACTCTGCTTCATCTTAAAGAATTCACAAATTATAATAAAGACTCATTAATGTTAGTGGATTCCAATAATTCAAGTTTTAATATTTCAATTCCAAATAATCTTAATAGAATAATAAATTCTAAGGATATAATATTTGACTCTGATATTATAGAAAGAAATAAAAAAATTAAACTTACCGGATATATTTCTGATAATGATTTTATTGAGATTACTTATAATTTAGATAGCGATTCCTATATGCTGGATTATCAGTTAAAATTAAATGGATTCGAGACTTATTCTAATCAAAATGACTTTTTTATTTCTTGGGCTAAAGATTCATTTAGAAATTCTAAAAGTCTTGATTATGAGAATAGGTATACAGCTTTGAGCTATGGTTTTGAAGATGAAAAGGATTCATATCTTTCAATCTCAGGTTCTTCAGATAAAGTTATTGATAACGTAAATTGGATTTCTTATAGAGAACATTTCTTTAGCTCTATTCTAATGTTTGAAAATAAGTTAGATCAAATACAGATTTTTTCAGAGAACTTAGCTAGTATTGAAGAGCTTGAGAAAAAATATACTAAAAGATTTTCTACTAGAATTCCTATTGATATAAATAATTCTAGTTCAGATTTTAGATTTTATTTTGGCCCAACTGATTATCACACTCTAAAAGAATATGACCTTGGTATTGAGAATTCAGTTCCTGTTGGATGGGGTATTTTTGGATGGATTAATACATTTATTTTTTTTCCATTATTTTCTTTTCTAACTAAATACTTTTCCTATGGAATTTCAATAATAGTGTTAACTATTATAGTTAAGATTTTAATTGCTCCTATTACATATAAACAATACTTATCTCAAGCAAAAATGAAAGTTTTAAAACCAGAGATCGAGGAGATAAATGAAAAACATAAAGATGACCCTATGAAAAGACAGAAGGAAACTATGAATCTTTACACTAGATCTGGCGCTAATCCTATGGCTGGGTGTTTACCTGCTTTTGCACAAATGCCAATATTTTTTGCACTTTTTGTTTTCTTTCCTGCTGCATTTAGTTTAAGGCAAAAAAGTTTTTTATGGGCAGATGATTTATCTTCTTTTGATTCAATACTTGATTTAGGCTTTTATATTCCTTTATATGGTGACCATATAAGTCTTTTCCCAATTTTAGCATCTGTAGCAATATTCTTCTATACAAAAATGACTACTGGAGGACAGATGATGCCTTCTTCTCAAACTGGTGGCGTTAATATGAAATTAATTATGTACATGATGCCTCTAATGATGCTATTCTTTTTTAATAACTACGCAAGTGGACTAAGTCTATATTATTTTGTATCAAATCTTTTAACAATAATCTTAATGCTCTTAATCAAGAGATTTTATATTGATGACAAAAAAATATTAACTGAAATTGAGAAAAATAAGGAAAAACCGGCGAAAGTTGGAGGATTTAGGGCAAGACTTCAAAAAGCAATGGAGGAAGCTGAAAAGAAGAAAAGAAATAACGAAAAGAGAAGATAGTTAGCTATGAAAAGTAAAAAAGTTGTAATTGCACTATCAGGAGGTGTAGATTCAAGCGTAGCAGCATATTTATTAAAAAAACAAGGTTATAATTTAATTGGACTTTTTATGAAGAATTGGCATGACGAGAATGCCACAATTTCAGATGAATGTCCCTGGCTTGAGGATAGTAATGATGCAATGCTAGTTGCAGAGAAATTAAAAATACCTTTTAAAACTGTTGATTTAAGTAAAGAATATAAAAAGAGAATAATTGATTATATGTTTAAAGAATATTCAAATGGAAGAACGCCAAATCCTGATATACTTTGTAATAAGGAGATAAAATTTGATGTGTTTATGAAATTAGCACTTTCTTTAGATGCGGATTATGTTGCAACTGGACATTATAGTCAAATAGAATTGACTAATAATTCAGAATATAGACTTTTGCAAGGAGTTGATAAAATTAAAGACCAGTCTTATTTTTTATGCCAACTAAATCAAAAACAATTAAGTAAAATATTATTTCCAATAGGACATTTAAAAAAGTCTGAGGTAAGAGATATTGCTAAGAAAAATTATTTAATAACCGCTGATAAAAAAGATTCCCAGGGACTTTGTTTTGTTGGTAAGATTAGGTTGCCTGAATTTTTACAACAAAAATTAAAAAGAAAGAAAGGAGATATAATCGAAATTCCTAGTAATTCACAAGTTTTTAAAATTAAAAGTGAGGGTAATCAATCTAGGTTAAATGATTTATCAAAAAAATATGAATTTTCAAAAAATGATGGTAAAATCATTGGTGAACATAATGGAGCCTATTATTATACAATTGGTCAAAGAAAAGGTCTTGCAGTAGGAGGTTATGATGAGCCAATATTTGTGATTGGAATTAATACTAAATCAAATGAAATTTTTGTTGGAAAAGGGAAGAATCATCCAGGATTAATAAAAAAAGCCATTCAGATAGACATAGGAGCAATTAATTGGGTAAATGATTCCTATAATATTGATCTTATAAAGACTTTAAAACTTAAAGCAAGAATTAGGTATAGACAGCCTTTACAGGATATAACAATTCATATTTATAGGAAAAATCTTTTTATTGAATTTAATAAATATCAAACTGCAATAACCTCTGGGCAATTCCTAGCTTTATATCATAAAAATGAGTTAATCGCTTCTTCTGTAATTCCTTAGATAAAAAAACCTGCTTTTTTTGTAAAAAAAACATAGGGAAATCAGTGTTATAACCAAAAAAATATTTTAAATTTGCACGCTTAAAAGTGGAATTTAATTTAATGGTATGCCAACAATATCGCAATTAGTAAGAAAAGGAAGATCTACTCAATCTAAAAAGAGTAAATCTGCTTCGCTTGAATCATCACCTCAAAAAAGAGGTGTATGTACAAGAGTTTATACTACAACTCCAAAAAAGCCTAACTCTGCAATGAGAAAAGTCGCAAGAGTTAGATTAACAAATGGTAAGGAGGTTAATGCATACATTCCAGGTGAAGGACATAATCTACAGGAACACTCAATAGTTTTGGTAAGAGGTGGAAAAGTAAAGGATTGCCCTGGTGTTAGATATCACATTGTTAGAGGAGCACTTGATACTGCAGGTGTTGAGGGGAGATTGCAAAGGAGGTCCAAATATGGTGGAAAAAAACCTAAAAAATAATCCTCATCATGAGAAAAAAACAATCAAAAAAGAGACCCCTAATCCCTGATCCTAAGTTCAATGACCAACTTGTAACAAGATTTGTTAATAACCTTATGTCACAGGGTAAAAAATCAAAAGCTTATAAGATTTTCTATGATGCAATGGAAATCGTAGATCAAAAAAATGAAGATAAAGAAAAAACTTCTCTTGATCTTTGGAAGGATGCTTTATCGAATGTAATGCCTCATGTAGAAGTTAGGAGTAGGAGAGTTGGGGGAGCTACTTTTCAAATTCCTCAGCCAATAAGACCTGATAGAAAAATTTCTATTGCAATAAAGTGGTTAATTGATTCCTCAAAAAAGAGAAATGAAAAATCAATGGCACTTAAGTTAGCACAAGAAGTAATAGCAGCTGCAAAAGAAGAAGGCGCAGCTGTTAAGAAAAGAGTTGATACTCATAAAATGGCAGAAGCAAACAAAGCCTTTTCTCACTTTAGATTTTAATTTATTCAAATGGCAAGAGATTTAAAATATACAAGGAATATTGGTATTGCAGCTCACATTGATGCTGGTAAGACAACAACTACTGAAAGAATACTTTTTTATACTGGTGTAAGTCACAAAATTGGAGAGGTTCATGATGGTGCTGCAACTATGGATTGGATGGAACAAGAACAAGAACGAGGTATAACAATTACTTCAGCTGCTACTACTTGTAAATGGGATTTCCCAACAGATCAAGGTGAAAGTATTGACACAACAAAATCTTATCATTTTAATATTATTGATACTCCTGGACATGTTGATTTTACAGTTGAAGTAAATCGTTCGCTAAGAGTTTTAGATGGACTTGTTTTTCTTTTTTCAGCTGTTGATGGAGTAGAACCTCAGTCTGAAACAAACTGGAGATTGGCTGACAATTATAAGGTTCCAAGAATTGGATTTGTTAATAAAATGGATCGTCAGGGATCTAATTTTTTAGGAGTTTGTAAACAGGTTAAGGAAAAACTAAAATCTTTGGCTGTACCAATTGTTTTGAATATTGGAGATGAAGAGGATTTTAAAGGTATAGTTGACTTAGTAAAGAATGTTGCAATTGTTTGGCATGAAGAGAATTATGGATCTACATGGGATGTCATTGATATTCCTGAAAATTTAAAAGCTGAAGCTGAAAAGCTTAGAGGAGAGCTTATTGAGGCTATTGCTGATTATGATGATAAAATATTAGAAAAATATTTTAATGATCCAGATTCTATTTCTGAAGATGAAATTCATACTGCCTTAAGGGCAGCCACTCAGGAAATTAGTATCATTCCTATGGTATGTGGTGCTGCATTTAAAAATAAAGGTGTTCAATTTTTATTAGATTCTGTTTGTAGATACCTACCATCTCCAGAGGATAAGGATGCTATTGTAGGAACTAAACCTGACTCTGATGAAGAAATCTCTAGATTGCCTCAAGCTAACGAGCCTTTTTCTGCTCTAGCTTTTAAAATAGCAACTGATCCTTATGTAGGAAGGTTGGCTTTTTTTAGGGTTTATTCTGGAAGACTTGATGCCGGTTCATATGTTTTAAACAATAGGAGTGATTCAAAGGAAAGAATTTCAAGAATATACCAGATGCATTCAAATAAGCAAAATGCCATCGATTATATTGAGGCTGGAGATATAGGTGCAGCTGTTGGTTTTAAGGATATAAAAACTGGAGATACTTTATCCTCCGAAAAAAGTCCAATAATTCTTGAAAGTATGACATTCCCTGATCCAGTTATTGGAGTTGCAGTTGAACCTAAAACAAAAGCAGATATTGACAGATTAGGTATGTCATTAGCAAAATTAGCTGAAGAAGATCCAACATTTCAAGTAAAAACTGATGAGGCATCTGGTCAAACTATAATTTCTGGTATGGGAGAGCTTCATCTTGATATTATTGTAGATAGGCTTAAAAGAGAATTTAAAGTTGAAGTAAACCAAGGTAAACCAAAAGTAGAATATAAAGAATCTTTAACCCAAGCAGCTAAACACAGGGAGGTGTATAAAAAACAAACAGGAGGTAGAGGTAAATTTGCAGATATAGTTTTCACTCTAGAGCCTGGAGAAGAAGGAAAACCAGGATTAGAGTTTATTAATAAGATAAAAGGTGGTAACATTCCTAAAGAATATATTCCATCTGTTGAAAAAGGTTTTAAAGATTCAATGCAAAATGGTCCATTAGCTGGATTTGAAGTTGATTCTATGAAGGTGACCCTTCATGATGGCTCTTTTCATCCTGTAGATTCTGACTCTTTATCTTTTGAATTAGCTGCAAAATTAGCTTTTAGAGAAGCTTCTAGAGCTGCAAAAGCTGTTATAATGGAACCTATTATGAAACTTGAAGTTTTAACTCCCGAAGAAAATATGGGTGATATAGTTGGTGACTTAAATAGGAGAAGAGGTCAAGTTAATTCTATGGATGATAGAGCAGGAGCAAAAGTTATTGCAGCTGAAGTTCCTCTTTCAGAAATGTTTGGTTATGTAACTTCATTAAGAACATTGTCTTCAGGAAGAGCTACTTCTACTATGGAATTTTCACATTATGCTGAAACACCGTCAAATATTTCAGAATCAGTTATTTCAGAAATTAAAGGAAACATACAAGAATAATAATTATGAGTCAAAAAATTAGAATAAAATTAAAATCTTACGATTACAACCTTGTAGATAAGTCTGCTGATAAGATAGTTAAAACTGTTAAAAGTACTGGTGCTATTGTTACAGGTCCAATACCTTTGCCAACTCATAAAAAGATATTTACTGTTCTTAGGTCTCCTCATGTTAATAAGAAATCTAGAGAACAATTTAAGTTATGTAATTATAAGAGATTACTTGATATTTATAGTTCATCTTCAAAAACGATTGATGCATTAATGAAATTAGAATTGCCAAGTGGTGTTGAAGTTGAAATAAAAGTTTAAAAATAATTATATGTCTGGATTAATAGGAAAAAAAATAGGAATGACAAGCATCTACGATAATAGTGGAAAGAATGTTCCATGTACTATTCTTCAGGTTGGTCCATGTACAATAATACAGATAAAAACGGAAGAAAAAGATGGTTATTCATCTTTTCAACTAGGTTTTGATGATACTAAAAAAGAAATAAATAAGGCAAGCCAAGGTCATTTTAAAAAGAGTAAAACCTCTCCTAAAAGAAAACTCGTTGAATTTAGTGGATACGAAGGTGAATTTAAAGTTGGAGATAAAATTACAGTTGATCACTTTTTTGAGGGTGAATTCGTTGATGTTTCAGGAATATCTAAAGGAAAAGGATTTCAAGGGGTAGTTAAAAGACATGGTTTTGCAGGGGTTGGAGATTCAACACACGGTCAGCATAATAGGAAAAGAGCGCCTGGATCAATTGGAGCTGGTTCAGACCCATCAAGAGTATTTAAAGGAATGAAAATGGCTGGTCAAATGGGTTCAACAAAGGTTAAAGCTCTTAATCTTAAGGTAGTTAAAGTAATGAATGAAGAAAATTTACTTTTAGTTAAAGGGAGTGTTCCAGGTCATAATAATTCTTATATAATTGTTCAGAAATAATGGAATTAGCTATACATAATATTAAAGGTAAGGATACTGGAAGAAAGGCAAAGCTTAGTAATAATATCTTTGCAGTAGAGCCAAATGATCATGCAATTTACTTGGATGTAAAACAATATCTTGCTAATAATAGAAAAGGATTACATAAATCTAAGGAAAGAGCTGAAATAAAAGGAAGTACAAGGAAAATAAAAAAACAAAAGGGTACTGGAACTGCAAGAGCAGGAAGTATAAAAAACCCTTTATTTAGAGGTGGTGGAAGAGTGTTCGGCCCAAGACCAAGGAGTTATGATCAGAAAGTTAATAAAAAGGTAAAGAAACTTGCGAGAAAGTCAGCTTTAAGTTATAAAGCAAAAAATAAAGCAATTATGATAATAGAAGATTTTGATTTTTCAAAACCTAAAACAAAAAATTATTTTTCTATTTTGAAAGCTTTTGAACTAGATGGGAAAAAAACATTAATGGTATTAAATGAAGGAAATAAAAATGTATACTTATCTTCCCGGAATTTAAAAAACACTAAGGTAGTAATTAATTCAGAGTTAAACACTTATGAAATTACAGACGCTTCAAATCTCCTAATTTTAGAAAGTGCAGTTGACGGATTAGAGTCTAACTTGAAATAAAATGATATGGATATACTTGTAAAACCTATATTAACAGAAAAAGCAACAAATGAAAGTGAGTTAAGGAACTCCTACACTTTTATTGTTTCTAAAGATGCAAATAAGATTCAGATTAAAAAAGCTATTGAGGGATCATATGGAGTTTCTGTTATTAAAGTAAGGACTATGATATATGGTGCCCAATCAACGACAAAGCATACCAAAAGAGGTGTTCAAACAAGTAAAAAAGGTGCTTATAAAAAAGCATTAGTTAAAATATCAGAAGGAGATAGAATCGACTTCTTTTCAAACCTATAATTATGCCAGTTAGAAAATTAAAACCAGTAACACCCTCTCAGAGACATAGAATCATAAATGGTTTTGATTCAATAACTACTGATAAGCCTGAAAAGTCACTATTAGTGCCTAAGAAAAGAACTGGTGGAAGAAATAATAGCGGGAAAATGACTGCTAAATATAGAGGAGGTGGACATAAGAGAAGATATAGAATTATAGATTTTAAGAGAGATAAATTTGATATCTCTGCAGAAATAAAATCAATAGAATACGATCCTAATAGAACTGCCTTTATATCATTAGTAGAGTATAAGGATGGAGAGAAAAGATATATAATTGCTCAAAATGGATTAAAGTTGGGACAAAATATTATGTCTGGAGAATCAGCTTCACCAGAATTAGGGAACTCTCTTCCAATTGCAAATATCCCTTTGGGAACTATCATTTCATGTATTGAATTTTCACCAGGAAAAGGTGCTGTTCTTGCAAGAAGTGCAGGATCTTCTGCCCAATTAATGGCAAAAGAAGGAAAGTATTCAACACTTAAATTACCATCAGGTGAAACTAGAATGATTCTCTCTAAGTGTTTTGCAGCAATAGGTGCTGTTTCAAACTCAGATAATCAGTTAATTTCATCTGGTAAAGCAGGAAGAAAAAGATGGCTTGGTATTAGACCAAGAACTAGGCCAGTAGCTATGAATCCAGTTGATCATCCGATGGGAGGAGGAGAAGGAAAGGCCTCTGGAGGTCACCCTAGATCAAAAAAGGGTATCCCAGCTAAGGGTTATAGAACTAGGTCTAAAAAGAAAGCATCATCTAAGTTTATAATTGAAAGAAGAAAAAAATAATTAAAAATGGCTAGATCATTAAAAAAGGGACCGTATGTGCATTTAAGCCTTCTTAAGAAGGTTAACAAGAATGTTGAGGGTAACAAAAAGGAAGTTATTAAAACTTGGTCAAGATCTTCAATGATTATTCCTGATTTTGTAGGGCAAACTATTGCTGTGCATAATGGTAAACAATTTGTGCCTGTTTATATTACAGAAAACATGGTTGGTCATAAATTAGGAGAATTTTCTCCTACGAGAACTTTTAAAGGTCATTCTGGAGGAAAAAATAGATAATAAATAAAAAGATTAAAATTGGGATTAAGAAAAAGAAATAGTGCAAATAAAATTAAAGAGAGTAAAAAGAATCTAGCTTTTGCTAAACTTAATGATAGCCCTATATCTCCAAGAAAAATGAGACTTGTAGCTGATCAAATTAGGGGAGAGAGTATTGATAGCGCTCTAACTATACTTAAATTTAGTCCAAAAGAAGCATCAAGAAGACTTGAAAAACTTTTAGTTTCAGCAATATCAAATTGGCAATCAAAAAATGAGAGTTTAGATCTAGAAACTTCTCAACTTTTTGTTAAAGAGATTAGAGTTGATTCTGCTGGAATGCTTAAGAGAATTAGAACTGCTCCTCAAGGAAGAGCTCATAGAATTAGAAAAAGATCAAATCATGTTACATTAATTTTATCATCAAAAACAATTAATTAAATGGGACAAAAGACAAATCCAATAGGAAATAGACTGGGAATTATTAGAGGCTGGGACTCAAACTGGTTTGGCGGGAGAGATTATGGAGATAAACTAGCTGAAGATGATAAAATTAGAAAATATATTAATGCAAGACTTTCAAGAGCTAGCGTCTCAAGTATAATTATTGAAAGAAGTGTTAAGCTAGTTGTTATAACAATAAAGACTGCGAGGCCTGGTATAATAATTGGTAAAGGAGGTTCAGAAGTTGATAAACTTAAAGAAGAGTTAAAAAAAATAACTTCAAAAGAAATTCAATTAAATATTTTTGAAATTAAGAGACCAGAACTTGATGCATTTCTAGTTGGCTCAAGTATTGCAAGGCAAATCGAAAGCAGAATTTCTTATAGAAGAGCTATTAAGATGTCTATTTCTGCAGCAATGAGAATAAATGCAGAAGGTATTAAAATTAAAATTTCAGGGAGATTAAATGGAGCAGAAATGGCTAGGTCTGAGACTTATAAAGAGGGTAGGATTCCATTATCAACCTTTAGAGCTGATATTGATTATGCAATAGTTGAAGCACATACAACTTATGGAAGACTTGGAATCAAAGTTTGGATTATGAAAGGAGAAGTTTATGGTAAAAGAGAGCTTTCACCTTTAACTGGTATGAGAAGTTCTTCTGGAAATTCAAAGAAAAATAATCGTAAAAGAGAAAGAAACAACTAAAAGGATATAAATGTTACAACCAAAAAGAACAAAATATCGTAAAGCTCAAAAGGGCAAAATGAAAGGTCTTTCTCAAAGAGGCAATAGGCTATCAAATGGTATGTTTGGTATTAAATCATTAGAGTCTAAATTCATTACATCAAGACAAATAGAGGCTGCTAGAATTGCTGCAACTAGACATATGAAAAGAGAGGGAATGTTATGGATTAAAATTTTTCCTGATAAACCAATAACAAAAAAACCTTTGGAAGTTAGGATGGGTAAAGGTAAAGGAGCACCTGAATATTTTGTTGCAGTTGTAAGACAAGGAAGAATAATGTTTGAAGTTTCTGGAGTTCCTATTGTTGTTGCTAAAGAGGCTCTTAGATTAGCTGCACAAAAACTTCCTGTTAAAACTAAATTTATAATAGCTAGAGATTACGAATGATAAATTATGAAAATATCTGAAATAAAAAATATGACACCTGACGAGTTAAAAGAAAAATTAACTGAATCTATAAATGAATTAAGACAGTTAAAGTTTAATCATTCTGTGCAATCTATTGAAAATCCTTTACAGATAAAGGTTTTAAGAAGACAAATTGCTAAAATGAAAACTATAATTAATCAAAAAAAAGAAGATTAAATGAGTACTAGAGCATTAAGAAAAGAAAGAATAGGTATTGTAGCATCTAAAATGAGTACTAGAGCATTAAGAAAAGAAAGAATAGGTATTGTAGCATCTAATAAGATGAATAAGTCTGTTGTTATATCTGAAGTAAGAAAAGTAAAACATCCAGTATATGGGAAGTTTGTTTTAAAGACAAAGAGATACGTTGCTCATGATGAAAAAGATGAATGTAATGAAGGTGATACTGTTAAAATAATGGAAACAAAGCCTATGAGCAAAACAAAAAGATGGAGAATTGTTGAAATAATAGAAAGAGCAAAATAATATGGTACAACAAGAATCAAAATTAAAGGTAGCTGATAATACTGGAGCAAAAGATGTTCTAACTATTAGAGTTTTAGGAGGAACTAAAAGAAGGTATGCATCTTTAGGGGATAAAATTGTGGTAACAGTTAAGGATGCTACACCAAATGGAACAGTTAAAAAAGGTACAGTTTCAGTTGCCGTCGTTGTTAGAACAAAAAAAGAAGTTAGAAGAAATGATGGCTCATATATACGATTTGATGATAATGCATGTGTACTATTAAGTGAAACAGGAGAAATGAGAGGTACTAGAGTTTTTGGACCAGTTGCAAGAGAATTGAGAGATAAACAGTTTATGAAGATAATATCATTAGCACCAGAAGTATTATAAATGTTATGAAAAAGATTAAGATTAAAAAAGGAGATAAAGTTGTGGTAATTTCTGGAGAGAATAAAGGCTCATCAGGTTCAGTATTACAAGTGCTATATAGCAGCAATAAAGCAATAGTTGAGGGTCTAAATATGGTTAAGAGACATACAAAACCAAGTGCTGAAAACCCTAAGGGTGGAATAATAGAAAAACAGTTGCCTCTTGATATTTCAAATTTATCATTACTAACCAAAAGTGGTGAAAAAACAAAAGTTGGATACAAATTTGAAGATGGGAAAAAGCTAAGATATTCAAAGAAATCAAATGAAATTTTATAATTATGTCATATAAACCAAGACTTAAAGAAGATTATTCTAATTCCGTTGTTTCGGCTCTTATGAAAAAGTCAGGATATAAGAATATAATGCAGGTTCCTAAATTGAATAAAATAGTTATTTCTAGGGGAGTGGGTGCTGCAGTTGGTGATAAAAAATTAATTGATCATGCTGTTGAGGAGTTAACATTAATATCAGGACAAAAGGCATTACCAACTTTATCAAAAAAGGATGTTGCTTCATTTAAATTAAGAAAAGGAACTCCAATTGGTGTGAAAGTAACTTTAAGAGGAAATAATATGTTTGAATTTTTAGACAGACTAATTACTATCGCCCTTCCAAGAGTTAGAGATTTTCAGGGTATTAAAACTTCAGGTTTTGATGGAAGAGGAAATTATACCCTAGGAATAAGAGAACAATTAATTTTTCCAGAAATTAATATTGATAAAGTAAATAAAATTTCAGGAATGGATATAACATTTGTAACAAATACAAATTCAGATGAAGAAGCTAAAGGTCTTTTATCTGAATTAGGGTTACCATTTAAAAAACAATAGATATGGCAAAAGAATCAATGAAAGCTCGAGAAAGAAAAAGACAAAAAATGGTTGCAAAATATGCAAGCAAGAGACAGTCTTTAAAAGATGCAAAAGATTATATTGGACTTCAGAAACTTCCAAAAAATGCATCTCCAGTTAGACTGCATAATAGATGTAAACTAACAGGAAGACCAAAAGGATATATTAGACAATTTGGACTTTCAAGAGTTATGTTTCGAGAAATGGCTAATAAAGGTTTAATCCCAGGAGTAACAAAAGCTAGCTGGTAAAAATAAATATATATGTATACAGACACAATTGCAGATTATTTGACAAGAATTAGAAATGCTAACTTAGCTGGACATAAAGTAGTAGAGATACCTGCATCAAATATGAAAAAGGAGATAACCAAAATCTTATTTGATCAAGGATTTATTCTTAGTTATAAATTTGAAGATACAGAAGATAATCAAGGTCAAATAAAAATTGCTCTTAAATATGATTCTATTTCAAAAGAACCTGTTATTAGAGAAATCCAAAGAATTAGTAAACCTGGTTTGAGAAAGTACTCTAATTCTAAAAATTTTCCTAGAATTCTTAATGGATTAGGAGTTTCAATAGTTTCTACATCTAAAGGACTGATGACTGGAAAAAAAGCTGCAAATATGAATATTGGAGGAGAGTTAATCTGTTATATATATTAAATTATAAGAAATGTCAAGAATAGGAAATAGTATAATAAATATCCCGGAAGGAGTTACTTTAGAGGTAAATAAGAATTTAATTACAGCTAAAGGTAAGTTAGGGGAACTCTCTCAAAAGTTTGATGGTGTTTCTTTTAATATAACTGATACTGAGGCTAGTGTTAAAAGGAATTCTGAGTCTAAAGATCATAAATCAAAACATGGTTTATACAGGTCCTTGCTAAACAATATGGTAATAGGAGTTAGTGAAGGTTTTGTTAAAGAACTTGAATTAGTGGGTGTTGGATATAGGGCAAATAGTTCAGGACAAAAATTAGATCTTTCTCTTGGGTTTTCACATACTATTGTAATGAGTTTACCTTCGGAAATTAAAGTAGAGACTATTAATAAAAAGGGGCAAAATCCTATTATAAAACTATCTTCTATTGATAAACAATTATTAGGACATATTGCTGCAAAAATTAGATCTTTCAGAAAACCTGAACCTTATAAAGGAAAAGGTGTTAAATATGTTGGCGAACAAATAAGAAGAAAAGCGGGAAAACAAGCATAATATGAAAAAACGTAAAAGTTATAGAAGAGATACAATAAGAAAAAGAATTAGGAAGATAGTTACTGGTTCTTCAGATTATCCTAGATTGTCAGTTTTTAGGAGCAATAAGGATATATATTGTCAGATAATTGATGATACTGAAGGTAAAACACTTGTTTCTCTTTCCTCTATAGATAAAGAAATTTTAGATCTTAAGCTTAAAAGCAATATTGAAAAGTCATTTAATGTAGGAAAGTTAGTTGCTGAGAAAGCTATTAAAGCAGGTGTGAGTAAAGTAAAATTTGATAGAGGGGGTTACCTTTATCATGGTAGAGTTAAATCATTAGCTGAAGGTGCTAGAGAGGGAGGACTTAAAATATAGATATGTATAAAAATTATAAAAATGTTGAAATTATAAAACCTGTAGGACTAGAACTTAAGGATAGACTTGTGAGTATTCAAAGAGTTACTAAAGTTACCAAAGGGGGAAGAGCTTTTGGTTTTTCTGCAATAGTAGTAGTTGGTGATGAGAATGGTGTAGTAGGGCATGGGCTTGGAAAGGCAAAAGAAGTAACTATTGCTATTTCAAAAGCTGTAGAGGATGCAAAGAAAAATTTAGTAAAGATACCTATTGAAAATGGAACTCTTCCACATGAGCAGAAAGGTAAATATGGTGGAGCAAAAGTTTTCATTAAGCCTGCATCTGATGGTACAGGAGTTATTGCAGGAGGTGCTGTACGAACTGTTTTAGAATCTGTAGGAATACAAAACGTACTCTCAAAATCTCAAGGTTCGTCAAATCCTCACAATGTTGTAAAAGCAACTTTTGATGCTTTATTAAATCTAAGAAGTCCTATCATGATTGCTAAACAGAGAGGTGTCTCTTTAGATAAAATTTTCAAGTCATGAGTAAGAAAGTAAAAATTAAACAAATAAAAAGTACAATAAAGAGAATTGAATCTCAAAAAAGAACCTTAATTGCTTTAGGTTTAAGAAGAATTGGAATGGAGGTTGAACATGAACTTACTCCTTCAATTAATGGGATGATTCAAAAAGTAAAACATTTAGTTTCTATTAATGAAATAAAATAATAATTATGAGTTTAAATAATTTAAAACCAGCATTAGGATCTAATAAAAATAGCGGGAAAAGACTTGGAAGAGGTCAAGGTTCTGGTAAAGGCGGAACTTCAACCAAAGGTCATAAGGGTGCTCAATCAAGATCAGGGTATTCAAGAAAAATTGGTTTTGAGGGTGGACAGATGCCTTTGCAAAGAAGAGTGCCAAAATTTGGTTTTAAAAATATAAATAGAAAGGAGTATGTGCCTATTAATATTGATACAATACAGCTTTTAATAGAACAAAAAAGAATAAAAAAACAATTGAAAATTAAAAATATTTTAGAATTAAATTTAGCTCATAAAGGAGATCTTATTAAGATTTTGGGGAGAGGAAAGCTAGAATCACCGGTTGAGGTATATGCTCATAAATTTTCTAAATCAGCAGAAAATTCAATTGAAAAAGCAGGCGGTAAAGTGATTAAGTTATAAATATGAATAAGTTTATAGACATAGTAAAAAAGATATTAAAGATTAAAGAGTTAAAGAACAGAATTCTTTTTACTCTAGGATTACTATTGGTCTATAGACTTGGTGCTCAGATAGTTCTCCCTGGGATAGATTCCCTAGAATTGTCTGCATTTAATTCAAGATTTGATGGCGGAGGCCTACTTGGAATTTTGAATGCATTTACTGGAGGAGCTTTTGGTAATGCTTCAGTCTTTGCATTAGGAATTATGCCTTATATATCTGCATCAATTGTAGTTCAATTAATGGGAGTTGCATTACCATATCTTCAGAAATTACAAAAGGAAGGAGAAAGTGGTAGAAAAAAAATAACTCAAATTACTAGATGGTTAACAATATTTATTTGTGTAATTCAAGCACCTGCTTATTTATATAGCTTATCAGCTTTAGGTGTTCCAGAAAGTGCATTTATCTTTGGAAGGAGCCCAATATTTTTGATTTCATCAGTAATTATATTAGTTACAGGAACTGTTTTTGCAATGTGGTTAGGAGAGAAGATAACCGATAAAGGAATTGGAAATGGTATTTCTCTTTTGATAACAGTTGGAATTGTAGCATCATTACCATTATCTTTTACTCAAAATTTAATTTCAAGGATAAGTCAGAGTGGGGGGGGGTTAATCATGGTTGTAATTGAATTGGCAGTATGGCTAATTATAATTGTTTTAAGCATATTGTTAGTTATGGCTGTTAGGCAAATTCCAGTTCAATATGCTAGAAGAAATAGCATTTCACCAAATGCTCAATCTAATACAGGAATGTCTTCAAGACAATATATTCCTCTTAAACTTAATTCATCTGGTGTTATGCCAATAATTTTTGCACAAGCATTAATGTTTGCTCCAGTGACCATTGGTGGTTTTTTTGGTAGCACTAATTTTGGCCAATGGTTACAGGCTAATTTTTCTGATATTTTTGGACTTTGGTATAATGTTCTTTTTGGGCTTTTATGTATAATATTTACATTTTTTTATACAGCGATTACTGTGCCAACAAACAAAATGTCAGATGATTTGAGAAGAAGTGGAGGTTTTGTTCCAGGGATTAGACCAGGAAATGAAACAGCAGAGTATTTAGATTCAGTAATGTCTTACATAACATTTCCAGGATCTTTATATCTTGCTGCTATTGCTGTTTTTCCAGCAATTGTAGTTCAATTAATTGGAATGCAACAGGGATGGGCATTGTTTTATGGTGGTACATCATTATTGATAATGGTAGGTGTTGCGATTGATACTATACAACAGGTTAACGCTTATTTATTGAATCATCATTATGATGGTCTTATGAAATCTGGTTCTATGAGAAATAAACCACAAATTTAATTGATATATGGCTAAACAACAATCTATAGAACAAGAAGGGAAAATTATTGAGGCACTATCAAATGCTATGTTTAGGGTAGAACTTGAGAATGGACATATTGTTACTGCTCATATTTCCGGTAAAATGAGACTTCACTATATTAAGTTATTACCTGGGGATAAAGTAAAGCTTGAGATGAGTCCTTATGATTTATCAAAGGCAAGAATAACATTTAGAATGTAAATTATATTATAATGAAAGTAAGAGCATCTGTAAAAAAAAGAAGTGCTGATTGTAAAATAGTCAGACGAAAAGGACGTTTATATGTTATAAACAAAAAAAATCCAAGATTTAAACAAAGACAAGGTTAATTATGGCTAGAATATCAGGAATTGACATACCAAAAGAAAAGAGAGGGGCTATTGCTCTAACATATATATATGGAATCGGTAGGAGTAGAGCAAAATCTATTTTGATTGATGCTAAAGTAGACGAAAATAAAAAGGTTTCCGAATGGAATGATACTGAAATTGCAAGTATTAGAGATGTTGTAAGAAATTTAAAGATTGAGGGAGAACTTAGGTCTGAAACTCAATTAAATATAAAGAGACTTATGGATATTGGAAGTAATAGAGGAATAAGACATAGGTTAGGATTGCCTTTAAGAGGTCAAAGAACAAAAAATAATTCTAGAACTAGGAAAGGTAAGAGAAAAACTATAGCTAATAAGAAAAAAGTAACTAAATAAAAGTCATGGCAAAAACTACTAGTAAAAAAAGAAAAGTAATTGTTGAGTCAACTGGTCAGGCTCATATAACTGCCTCATTTAATAATATTATAATTTCAATTACTAATAAAAAGGGAGAAGTTATTTCATGGTCATCTGCTGGAAAAATGGGATTTAGAGGTTCAAAAAAGAATACTCCATTTGCAGCTCAAACTGCTGCTGAAGATGCTGCTAAAGTAGCTCATGAAGCAGGGGTTAGAAGAATAAAAGTTTTAGTCAAAGGTCCAGGTAATGGTCGTGAATCTGCAATTCGAACTCTACATAATAATGGCTTAGAGGTTTCGGAAATTGTTGATGTAACTCCAACGCCACATAATGGATGTAGACCGCCAAAAAGAAGAAGAGTATAATTAAATAAAAAAAAATGGCTAGATATAGAGGTCCAAAAACAAAAATTTCAAGAAAGTTCGGTGAACCACTCTTTGGTGAGGATAGGACTTTAGAGAAAAAAAATTACCCTCCAGGTCAACATGGAAATAGTAAAAGAAGATCAAAAAAATCTGAGTATGCTATTCAGTTGATGGAAAAACAAAAAGCTAAATATACCTATGGAATACTTGAAAGACAATTTCGAAATTTGTATGATAGGGCTAATAGAGCTAAAGGGATTACTGGAGAAGTACTTCTTCAATTATGTGAATCAAGACTTGATAACGTAGTATATAGGATGGGCATGTCTAATACAAGAGATGGAGCAAGACAATTAGTTTCTCATAAACATATAACTGTTAATGGAAGAATAGTTAATATACCATCTTATACTTTAAGACCAGGTGATAAAATTGCAGTAAGAGAAAAATCAAAATCATTAGAATCAATTCAAAATTCTCTTAAATTAAGTGAATCCGAGTATGCATGGATTAAATGGAATAGTGAAAGACTTGAAGGGGAGTTTATTAATTTACCTGAAAGAGATCAAATTCCACAAAATATTAAAGAACAACTAATCGTAGAATTATATTCAAAATAAATCATATATGGCAATACTAAATTTTCAGAAACCAGATAAAGTAATCATGATAGATTCAACAGAATCTCATGGAAAGTTTGAATTCAGACCTTTAGAACCAGGTTATGGATTAACAATAGGAAATGCTCTTAGAAGAGTCTTACTCTCATCCCTAGAAGGATACGCATTTACATCAATTAAAATTGAAGGAGTTGACCACGAGTTTTCTACAGTAGAAGGTGTAGTAGAAGATGTTACAGAAATAATTTTAAACATTAAACAAATTAGATTAAAAAGACAAATCGAGGATTTTGATGGAGAAAGAATTAATGTTGTAGTAGGTAATCAAAATGAATTAAAGGCTTCTGATTTTCAAAAATTTATTTCTGGTTTTCAGATTTTAAATCCCGATCTTCATATTTGTAATCTAGAAAAGGATTATAAGCTAAACATTGAACTTACTATTGAAAAAGGTAGAGGATATGTGCCAGCTGAGGAAAATAAAAAGTCTAATGACTCTATTGGTACTGTTGCTATTGATTCTATATATACACCAATAAAAAATGTGAAATATGAAATAGAGAACTATAGAGTTGAACAAAAAACTGATTATGAAAAATTAGTTTTTGAAATTATAACTGATGGTTCAATTAATCCAAAGGATGCATTAACAGAAGCAGCTAAAACATTAATACATCATTTTATGTTGTTCTCTGATGAACTTATAACTCTTGAATCTGATGAAATTGCACAGGCAGAAGCATATGATGAAGAATCTCTCCATATGAGACAACTACTAAAAACGAAATTGATTGATATGGATTTATCCGTTAGAGCTTTAAATTGTTTAAAAGCTGCAGAAGTAGATACATTAGGAGATCTTGTATCTTTTAATAAAAATGATTTGATGAAATTCAGAAACTTTGGAAGAAAGTCTCTTACAGAACTTGAAGAATTAGTGATATTAAAGGGGCTATCTTTTGGTATGGATCTTTCAAAATATAAATTAGACATAGAGTAAAATTAAATATTAAACATGGCAAAAAAAAGAAATTGGAAATTTTGGACTGGTAGAACAATACTGGGACTACTGGTCATTGGATGTCTATGGCTTACTAACCTTATTTGGTTTAAACCATTTAATGTCAAACATTTCTATGATAAGGTGTTTATTGAGCTCGCCATCTCAGATCCTGAATTGGTCACCCAACTAGGTATTCCAGTTTTATATGACATCTACAAGGAAGATCTGAGCGATGTCTCAGATAAAAAGGCATGGGAGGATTTCGCCAAACTCAAGGACGATTTCGAGACATTACAAAGTTATGATTTCGAAAGTCAATCGAAAGAAAATAAGTTAAACACTAAAATTCTAAGTTCGTATATGGCTAAGCAGATTGAGGGTGAAAGGTTTTTATATCATGGGTATCCGGTAAATCAAATGTTTGGAGTACAAAGTAATCTTCCTAGTATGATGGAAAGTTCCCATAAGCTTAGAGATAAAAGTGATGTAGAGGCATATATAAAACGATTATCCAAATTTGGCACTAAATTCGATCAGATATTAGAAGGGCTAAAAATAAGAGAAGAAAAAGGAATCATTCCTCCACAATTTGTCATTGACCGAGTGATTAATGAAATGTCAGGATTTGTTGGTAAAAAAGAATCAGACCTTATCAATATTGAGATTGATGATGAAGATCCAGTTAAGTCAAATATTCTCTACGCTAATTTCAATTCTAAATTAGCACAAATCGATGATTTTACAGAAGAGGAAAAGGAATTATACAAAATTAGGGTAGAAGACGAAATAAGAACTTCGGTTTTCGATGCATATAATTCTCTTATTTTATACTTCGAAGCATTAAAATCTAAAGCAACTACAGATGCTGGTGTATGGAAACTTCCTGATGGAGATGACTTTTATCAATATCAATTATCACTAATGACCACCACCGACTATTCCCCTGAAAAGGTACACCAAATTGGATTATCTGAGGTTGCTCGACTAAAAACAGAAATGAGGGATATCTTGACCACTCTAGGTTACACTGATACTACAAAACAATTAGGTGAAATCATCCAAGGATTAAATAAGGAAGAACGCTTTCTATATCAAAATAATGATGAAGGTAGAAAAGAAATCATCGAAGGATACAATAACATCTTAGATGAAATCAATGATGGACTCGATAACGCATTCGATATTCGACCAAAAGCATCCATGGAAGTAAAAAGAGTTCCTGAATTTAAAGAAGAAGGTTCTGCAGGGGCGTATTACGAGCGACCGCCTATGGATGGATCAAGAGGAGGTATATTTTATGCTAACTTGAGAGATGTTTCAGAAACTGTTAAGTTTGGAATGAAGACCTTAGCCTATCATGAAGGAATACCTGGCCACCATTTCCAAATAGCCATACAAGGAGAATTAAAAAATGTTCCATTGTTCAGAACATTCCCCCTTTTTACTGTATATACAGAGGGTTGGGCATTATATGCTGAACAGCTCGCATGGGAGTTGGGTTTTTATAAGAATGACCCTTTGGGTAATTTGGGAAGACTTCAAGCGGAAATGTTTAGATCTGTCCGTTTAGTAGTAGATACTGGAATTCACTATAAAAAATGGACTCGAGAAGAAGCAATTGAATACATGATTTCCAATACAGGAATGACAACAGGAGAAGTTGTTACTGAAATCGAACGGTACATCGTAATGCCTGGACAAGCTTGTGCTTACAAAATAGGAATGATAAAAATCTTAGAATTAAGAGAAAAGGCAAAACAAGAACTTGGTAATACATTTGATTTACGAGAATTTCACAATGTGGTCTTAAAAAACGGAGCAGTTCCTCTACATATTTTAGAAGATATCGTGGATGACTATATAAAAACTGAACTTAAGTAAATAAAAAAGTAATGAGGCATCGTAAAAAAGTAATTAAACTTGGAAGGAAAACAGCTCATAGGAAAGCTATGTTAGCTAATATGGCTTCTTCTCTAATTGAACATAAAAGAATAAATACAACTTTAACAAAAGCTAAAGCTTTAAAAGTGTTTATCGAGCCTTTAATAACAAAATCTAAAACTGATGATACTCATAACAGAAGGATATGTTTTAGTAAGCTAAGAGATAAAGTTGCTGTAAAAACATTATTTGATGAAGTTGCAAAAAAAATTGATAACAGACCAGGGGGATATACAAGAATAATTAAGTTGGGCAATAGAATGGGAGATAATGCATCTATGGCAATGATTGAGTTTGTAGATTATAATGAAATATATTCACAAAACAAGAAGAGTAAAGACAAGAAAAAAGAGTCTTAATTACTTTTTAAAAATTAATTGATGATTTAAGGATATATGTTTTTACATATATCCTTTTTTTGTTTAATTTTATGTTCCAGTAATGACTTATATAAAAAGGAAAAAAGGAATTGTGCTTCTAGCTGATGGAACAATTTTTTATGGAAAGTCTGTTGGTGTTAAGGGCACAGTTATTGGTGAAATCTGTTTCAATACAGGTGTTACTGGTTATCAAGAAATTTTTACAGATCCTTCATATTTTGGACAAATTATAGTTACCACTACTTCTCATATAGGGAATTATGGTATAAAAGAAAATGAGTCGCAATCAGAAAGAATTTATATTTCAGGACTAATTTGTAAAAATTTCAGTTATGTAAATTCAAGAGTATCTTCAAAGCCTGTTGATTCATGGTTTAAAAAACAAAAATTAATTGCTATTTCAGATGTAGATACTAGAGCTTTAGTCAGATATATTAGAGAAAATGGAGCTATGAATGTTGCTATTACTACAGATGTCGATAATTTAGATAAAGTAAAGAAGCAGTTAATGAATTCTCCAGAAATGGAAGGTTTAGAATTAGCTTCAAGAGTATCAACTAAAAAAGCTTACTATCTTGGAAATTCAAAAGCAAAATATAGGTTAGCTGTTTTAGATCTTGGTGTTAAAAAAAATATATTATCAAATTTTATAAAAAGAGACTTTTATATAAAAGTTTTTCCTTATGATACTGATTTTGATGAGTTGCTTAAATTCAAGCCAAATGGATTTTTTCTTTCAAATGGACCTGGCGATCCTAAGCCTTTATCAAAAGTTATAGAAACAACAAAAAAGATAATTAATAATAATTTTCCTCTTTTTGGAATTTGTCTTGGGCATCAAGTAATCGCTTTGGCAAATGGAATTAATACTTATAAAATGTTTAACGGCCATCGAGGGATTAATCACCCTGTTTTAAATTTAAAAACCAGAAAAGGAGAAATAACTTCTCAGAATCATGGTTTTGCAGTTGATTTAAAAGAAGCAAAAAAAAATAAAAAGGTTTTAGTTACCCATGAACATCTAAATGATAATACAATAGCTGGAATTGAATTGAAAAATAAAAAATGTTTTTCAGTTCAATATCATCCTGAGGCTGCTCCTGGACCTAATGATGGCAATTATCTTTTTGATCAATTTCTATCATATATTTAATAAAAATAAATGAGTAAAATAAAAGAAATAAAGGCAAGACAAATTTTTGATTCAAGAGGAAACCCTACAGTTGAAGCAGATGTCATTACCTCCAATGGCATCAAAGGTACTGCAGCTGTTCCCTCTGGAGCATCAACAGGAAAGTATGAGGCTGTAGAATTAAGAGATAATAATAAAGAGAAATATTTAGGAAAGTCAGTTTTCAACGCAGTTAGTAATGTAAATAAATTAATTTCAAAAAAATTAATTGGTTATAGTGTCTTTGATCAAAACATTATAGATCAATTAATGATTGATCTAGATGGTACCGAAAACAAATCTAAAATAGGAGCAAATGCAATCCTAGCTGTTTCTCTAGCTGTTTCGAAAGCTGCTGCATCTGAAAAAGGAATATCTCTATATAAATATTTAGGAAGCAACTCTAACCCTTGTGTACTTCCTGTTCCATTAATCAATATAATTAATGCTGGAAGTCATTCAGATTCTCCTATAGCATTCCAGGAGTTTATGATAGTTCCAGTTGGTGCAAAAAGTTTTTCACATGCTCTTCAAATTGGTAATGAAGTTTTTCACAATCTTAAAATAAATTTAAAAGATAGAAATCTAAGTATTTCTGTTGGAGATGAAGGAGGTTTTGCTCCTAAATTAAATGGAATTGAAGATGTATTAAATATAATAATTGATTCAATTAAAGATGCTGGATATAAAATTAAAGAGGATGTAATGATAGCTCTTGATTGTGCTGCATCTGAATTTTATTCAAATGGAGTATATGATTACTCAATTTTTGAGGGTAAAAATGCAAAAAAACTAAATTCAGATCAACAGGTTGAATATCTTATTTCACTTTGTGAAAAGTTCCCTATTATATCAATTGAAGATGGAATGGATGAGGATGACTGGGATGGCTGGAAAAGACTTACAGAAAAAATTGGCAAGAAAGTTCAGCTTGTTGGAGATGATTTATTTGTTACTAATATAAAAAGACTTCAAAAGGGTATTACAGAAAAAATTGGAAATTCAATTTTAATCAAATTAAATCAGATTGGTACTTTAAGTGAAACAATTGAGTCAATAAAACTAGCATCTGAAAATAATTTTACATCAGTTATTTCTCACAGATCTGGTGAAACTGAAGATTCTACAATTGCAGACCTATCAGTTGCTTTCAATACAGGTCAAATAAAGGCTGGTTCGATGTCTAGAAGCGATAGAATGGCCAAATATAATCAGCTTTTAAGAATAGAAGAAGAGCTTGGAGTAAATGCTCAGTATTTGGGTAAGAGAGCATTTAAGTTAAATTTTTAAACATTTAAATTTTAATAAATTTTTTTCTTAGATATTAGACCACTAAATTTGTATTAAATATGGTTTTATGGCTAATAATGTAAAAATTATTTATAATAATCAATCCTATTCTTTTCCAATTATTGAAGGATCTGAAAATGAGAAAGCTATTGATATTAAACAACTTAGATCGAAAACAGGTTTTATAACTTATGATCCAGGTTATAAAAATACGGGACATTGTATAAGTAATATTACATATCTTGATGGTGAAAATGGAATTTTAAGATATAGGGGTTATTCAATTGACGAGCTTTGTAAAAAAACAACTTTTCTTGAAGTCTGCTACTTATTAATTTTTGGAGAGTTACCAACTAAACAACAACTTGATAAATTTCAATTTGATATTAATAAAGAATCATTAGTTGATGAGCATGTAAAGGAAATTTTTCATAGTTTTCCTAAATCTGCTCACCCAATGGGTGTTTTATCCTCATTAACTTCAGCTATGATTGCTTTTAGCCCTGATGAAACTAAATTATCATTAAAAGAATCTGCTAAATCTGAAAATGATAAAATATTATATAACTCAACTGTTAAATTACTTGCAAAATTTCCAATATTATCATCCTGGACATTGAGAAAAATTAAAGGGCTTCCTTTAAATTACAGTAGTGATAGGTTTAATTATGTAGAGAATATTGCTTATTTAATGTTTGCAAAACCTAATCAAGAATATGTTCAAAATGATATTGTTGTTAATGCACTTAATAGTTTACTTATTCTACATGCTGATCATGAGCAGAATTGCTCTACATCAACAGTTAGAATAGTTGGTTCCTCTTATGCAGGATTATTTGCTTCAATTTCAGCTGGTATTTCAGCTTTATGGGGAAGACTTCATGGAGGAGCTAATCAAGCAGTTATTGAGATGTTAGAATTAATAAAAAATGATAATTCAAATATTAATAAGTATATAGATAAAGCTAAAGATAAAAATGATCCATTCAGGCTAATGGGATTTGGACATAGAGTATATAAAAATTTTGATCCTAGAGCAATAATAATTAAGAAAGCAACAGATCAAGTTTTGAATGATTTAGGAATTGATGATCCTGTTCTTGATATAGCAAAAGAAATTGAATCTAAAGCTCTAAATGATCCTTATTTTATAGAAAAAAAATTATATCCTAATGTTGATTTTTACTCTGGAATTATATACAGAGCACTTGGTATACCTACTGATATGTTTACTGTAATATTTGCATTAGGTAGGATTCCTGGTTGGATTGCTCAATGGAAAGAAATGAGAGAATCAAATAGCCCAATTGGTAGACCAAGACAATTATATAATGGCCCTAATGAAAGGTTTATTAAATAAATAATATATCTCTATGGATTATAAAAAGGAGCTATATAAAATAGTCAAAGACTTTTTACTAAAAAAATATAAGATATCTGAGCCATCAATTGAATTTATTCCAACTAAAAAAAATTTTAAAGGTGACATTACAATTGTATTATTCAATATAATTAAATTAATTAGTAATAAAGACAGATCAAACTTAGGTCAAAATATTGGAAATGAGATAGTAAAAAAGTCAGACATAATTGATGAATTTAATTTAGTCCAAGGTTTTTTAAACTTGAGTATTTCAGATACTTTTTATATTGATTTTCTTCAGTCTGCAATAAAAAATGATAGTTTTTTTAATATAGAGCCTACTAAAGGGTCAAATACATTTATGGTAGAATATTCTTCACCTAATACAAATAAACCCCTTCATTTAGGCCATATAAGAAATAACCTTTTAGGTTATTCTATTTCAAGAATATTAGAAGCAAATGGAAAAAAAGTTATAAAAACACAAATAATAAATGATAGAGGGATACATATTTGCAAATCTATTGTTGCTTGGAAATTATATGGCAAAGATTCGACTCCTGAATCTTCAGGTTTAAAGGGAGATAAATTAGTAGGTAATTATTATGTTTTATTTGAAACAAAACATAAAGAGGAAGTAGATGAACTAATAAAAAAAGGGGTTGATAAGGAAGAAGCTATAAATCAATCTAATGTTATGAAACTTGCTAAAGAAACACTTAAAAAGTGGGAAAATGGAGATGAAGAAGTAAGAGAAATATGGAAAATGATGAATAGCTGGGTATATAAAGGGTTTAAACAAACTTATAATAAATTAGGAGTTTCATTTGACAAGAATTATTATGAGAGTGACACATATCTTTTAGGAAAAGAAATAGTTAAATACGGTCTTGAAAAAAAAGTATTTTATAAGAAAGAAGATTGCTCTGTATGGGTTGACCTAACAGATGATGGATTAGATGAAAAGTTACTTTTAAGATCTGACGGAACATCCGTATACATGACACAAGATTTAGGAACTGCAAAGCAAAGAATAGAAGATTTTCCTGAAATTGGAGGTATGGTCTATACTGTTGGTAATGAGCAAGATTATCACTTTCAAGTATTATTCAACATATTAAAAAAAATAGGATATGATTGGGCAAATAATTTATTTCATCTCAGCTATGGGATGGTTGATTTACCAACTGGAAAAATGAAGAGTAGGGAAGGAAAGGTTATTGATGCAGATGATCTAATTCTTCAGTTAATAGATTCAGTTAAGGAAACATCACAAAATTTAGGAAAGTTTCAAAATGAGAATAATAGAATAACTGAAGATACTTATAGAAAGATTGCATTGGGTGCTTTGAAATATTTTATACTTAAAGTTGATCCAAAGAAGAGAATTCTATTTAATCCTAAAGAATCAATTGATTTAAGTGGAAACACTGGACCTTTTATTCAATACACTTATGCTCGAATTCAGTCTATTTTAAATAAAGTAGAACAAGTTGAAACTAATAATATCAGTGAGTATAAATTAAATAAAAAAGAGAAAGAGACTATAAAATGTATAAATAAATATAAAGATATTATTAAAGTGGCTGAGGATGAATTATCTCCAGCAATTATATGTAATTATTTATATGATTTAGTTAAGACCTTTAATTCTCTTTATCAAAACCATAATATTCTTAATGCTGAAACACCTCAGTCTACTAGTATTAGACTTCAAATATCCCTTCTTACCAGTAAAGTAATAGCTAATATTACAAATCTGCTTGGTATTGAACTTCCTGATAAGATGTAAAAAAAATCGCCCTTTTTGGGCGATTTTTATTAAAATTTGAATTATTTTGAAACGGCTAGGTTATATACTAAGACCGAATCCAATCTTGTTGATTGCATCACCAATATTATAGAAATGTAAATGCAACAGCATCTTTATGATTTAAACTATCAACGAAGATTGATATAAAACTTAATAAATTTTCCAATAATTAAATAATTAATTGTTTATATAAGAGTAAATTTATTAAAATAATAGAGTCTCGCAAGTTAAACATGAAATATTTTACTACTTTTTCGGTACTCTTTTATCCAAAAAATGTTAAAAATAAACTACTTTTCAGCCTTAATTTCTTTAATATAAATCTTTGTATACACTGTATTTGCTAGATTTGAGCAAGATTTTATAGGTTTGCTTTTGATTCTCTCAGTAGGCATCATTCATGATGTAAATGACCTATTAACAATTAAAAATATATCAGGAAATTCGTCTAAAAAAAGCTGCTAAAATCCTTTCCTCATGTTTTTGTAATGGAGAAAATCTATAATAAAATGAAGTAGATTTAAAAAATCATTAATGTATATTTGAAAAAAAGTCAATGACTATTATAGATGGTAAAAAAATTTCTAAAGATATCCTAAATGAAATAAGTTTAGAGGTAGAGGAAAGAACTAATAAAGGTTATAAAACACCACATTTAGCAGCTATTTTAGTTGGTGATGATGGACCAAGTCAAACTTATGTTAATAGTAAGATTAATGCATGTAAAGAAGTAGGATTTAAATCATCTTTGTTTAAATATGATAATAATATTACTGAGAAAAAATTATTAGAAGAAATTGGGAAGATAAACAATGACGATGATATAGATGGTTTTATTGTTCAACTTCCACTTCCTAATTCAATAAATCAAGAAAATATTTTGAATTGTGTTAATCCAAATAAAGATGTAGATGGCTTTCATCCTCTTAACTATGGAAAAATGACACTTGGAATTGATTCATTTGTTCCTGCAACTCCTCATGGGATATTAGAATTAATAAAGAGATATAAAATCGACCTTAATGGTAAAAAATGTTTAGTTATAGGAAGAAGTCAAATAGTTGGAAGACCAATTAGTATTCTATTAAGTCAAAGTAAAGAGTTTTGCAATGCAACTGTTACTTTAGCTCATAGTAGGACTCTAAACCTAAATGAACTAACATTGGATGCAGATGTAATTATATCTGCAATTGGAAGACCAGAATTTTTAACTGAGAATATGGTTAAAGAAGGTAGTATAATTATAGATGTTGGGATTTCAAGAGTTAAAGATGACAATTCAAACAAGGGTTACAAAATTGTTGGTGATGTAGATTTTAAAAATGTATCTAAAAAAACTTCTTTTATTACTCCAGTTCCTGGTGGGGTTGGACCTATGACAATTGCAATGTTGTTAAGAAATACATTATTAGCTTGTCGTAAGAATGACTAGTCAATCTCGATCTGATAAACAAAATATTTTTATAATTCAGTAGAAAATAACATTTCCATATTTTTAAATGATTTAAACTCAAGGACATTCCCAGAATTATCACAGAAAAATAAAGTTTTTTGTTCACCTGGTAGATTTTTAAATCTAGTATATGGTTCTATTACAAATTTAACACCATTTCCTTCTAACTTTTTAGAGAACTTATCAAATTCATCCCATGGAACAACTACTCCAAAGTGGGGAATTGGAACAGATTTTCCATCAACTTCATTATGATGAAGATTGTTTTTATGGTTTGGGTCTAAATGAATCACAAGTTGATGTCCAAAAAAATTATAATCAGCCGATTCTTCAGAAAACCTTCCTGGAGAGCAATCCAATATTTTTTCATAAAAATTTTTGGACTCATTAAGATCTAGTACTGGTATAGCAAGATGAAATGGTGAAAGTTTTGCCATTATTAAAATTTATTTCAATATAATAAATATTTTGCTCTAATTTTTTTGAACTTATTAATATCATTTTGCCAAGATTCTCTTATTTCTTCAATTTTGAGTCCAGATTTAATTTGTTTTTCTAATATTTCATTACCAACAAGCTTTTTAAAATCATCAAAGAAAAAACTTTGCTTATCATTAATTAAATTATATGACTCTATTAACCATTTTAACTCTATTTGATTTGTAATTTGGTAATCTCTTAGGTCATCTCCATAACAAATTTGATCTTTTTGTTTTGGATTATTACTTCCATAACTTGGCTTAGGAATAAACGAAAAACTTTTTGATTTAAAATCTGGATGTCCAAAAATTTGAAATTGAATATTTGTTCCTCTACCAATGCTAACAGGAGTTTTTTCAAGAAAAGCTAAACTAGGATAAAGCAATATTGATTGAATATTTGGAAGATTAGGAGATGGGTCAACTGGAGGTGAGTAATTGGATTGGTGGTTATAATTCTTTATCTTGATTATATCTAATTTAGTTTTCATTCCATTTTCTAACCACTTCTCTCCATTAATCATTAAGGCATATTCTCCAATTGTCATTCCATATACAATGGGAACTGGATGCAGTCCTATAAAACTACTATATTTTAAATCTAAAACTGGGCCATCGACATAATGTGAATTAGGGTTTGGCCTGTCTAAAACTATTAATTTTTTATTAGCTTTTGCAACGGCCTCCATAACATAATGAAGAGTTGATAAATAAGTATAGTACCTAACTCCAACATCTTGAATATCAAAAATTAAAACATCTAAATCACTAATATCCTTAACTTTCATTTCTTTATTTGAACCATATAAGGAGATTATATCAATAGTATTTCTATATTTTCCATCTTTAATTAAAGCACCATCATCAATATCCCCTTTAAACCCATGTTCAGGGCTAAATATTTTTCTTACATCAATATCTAGATATATTAAACTATCAACTAAATGAGTAGACTTTCCATCGTTAATTATTATACTAGAATGATTTGCAACAACGCCTATTTTTTTTCCTTCAATTTCATTTTTAAAATCATTAATTCTAAATGCTCCTGGAATTATTTCTTGAGCAGAAAGATTAAAATTCACATTAGTGATTAAAGAAAATAAAAGTGTAATTTTAAAAATATTTTTCATCGTTTTGAATCTACCTTACTATATATATAAGAAATTATCTAGAAATAAAAATAAATTTACTATTTCATCACGTATTATAAAAATTTCTACAATCTCAGTTTCGATTGGAATACTTGTTACTTTAATATCATTTTCTATTGGAAAGGGATTGCAAATTGAGATTAAAAATAAAATGTTCTCAATTCAGTCTGATATTATTATTTCATCTTATGAAAATATAGAAACAGGAATATCATTAAATCCAATAAATAAATCAAATTTATTAAATTCACTTATTAATGAAGGTTTAGTTTATTCTAATATATTTTATTCAGTCGATAAGCCTTCACTTTTATTATCAAACGAAGACTTTGAAAGTCTTATATTCAGAGGACTTGATAATAATTATGATATAAAGAAATTCAATGAATTATTTATTAAGGATGGAAGGGATCTAAATCAAATTAAAAAGAATGAAATTTTGATCTCATCTTCATTAGCTCAAAGAAATGATATTGATTTAAACCAAAAAATTAGAATTTTTTTTAACAAAGACTTTTCACAAAAAATACCTAATGTTAGAAGTTTTAAAGTAATTGGATTTTTTGAGACTGAATTTTTGGAATTTGACAATAATGTAATCCTTGGAAATATTGAAGATATTAAAGACATATATAGTTGGGAGAATAATGATATTGGGAATTTGAATATTATAATAAAAAATAAAGATGACATAATTGCTTATGAAAAAATACTAAATTCATCAAATTATCTTATTGAAAATGATCTAAGAGCATCTTCAGTTTTTTCAAAAAATGAAAATATATTTAATTGGATCTCAATTTTTGATTTTAATATTATCATAATTGTCTCAGTTATGATACTTGTCGCTCTAGTTAACATTATTATTGCTCTTATGGTTTTAATTTTTGAACGAAATAAGATGATTGGAATACTTAAGTCAATGGGAGCGAATAATAATTTAATTAGAAAAATCTTTTTATATAAAGGTGCTGATATAATAATAAAGGGATTATTATATGGTAATATTATTTTCTTTATTATAGTTTTTATTCAGAAAAGCTTTAATATTATTAAACTCAATTCGGAGGATTATTACGTAGATATTCTCCCATTTCATTTAGATTCTAAATATATAGTAGGCCTTAATACTTTATTTATTTGTATAAGTATATTTGTATTATGGTCAACATTTTCAATCATTTCAAAAATTTCTCCCTCAAAAATTATCAATTCAAAATAATATCATGAAATATTATAATAATATTCTTGAAACTATAGGTAACACACCTTTAATTAAGCTTAATAAAATCACTAAAGATTTACCATGTGAGGTGTTCGCAAAAGTTGAAAGTTTTAATCCTGGAAATTCTGTTAAAGATAGAATGGCTGTTAAAATGATCGAAGATGCTGAAAAATCAGGATTAATTAAGCCAGGAGGAACAATTGTTGAAGGAACATCTGGAAATACTGGAATGGGCTTAGCTCTAGCTTCAATTGTTAAAGGATATAAGCTTATATGTGTATCAAATGATAAACAATCAAAAGAAAAACGTGATGTTTTAAAAGCTATGGGGGCTCAGGTAATTATATGTCCAACTGATGTTCCTGCCGATGACCCTAAATCATATTATAGTGTATCTAGAAAGATAGCTGAAGACACTCCAAACTCTTGGTATGTTAATCAATATGATAATCTATCTAACTCTAAAGCTCATTACGAAAATACAGGTCCGGAGATATGGAATCAAACTGATGGTAAAATAACACATTTTGTTGTTGGAGTTGGAACTGGTGGAACCATCTCAGGAGTTGGAAGGTTTTTAAAAGAGAAAAACAAATCAGTTAAAATATGGGGTATTGATACTTATGGGTCAGTATTTAAAAAATATCATGAAACAGGTATATTTGATAAAAATGAAATTTATCCATATAAAACTGAAGGTATAGGAGAAGATATTTTACCAAAAAATGTCGATTTTAAAATAATTGATTATTTTGAAAAAGTAACAGATAAAGATGCTGCAATTTTTACACGAAGATTAGCAAGAGAAGAAGGTATTTTTGGTGGATATTCCTGTGGTGCTGCTATATCTGGTATCATTCAACTAAAGAATCAATTATCTAAGGGTGATATTGTGGTAGTATTACTTCACGATTCTGGAAGTAGATATATCGGAAAAGTTTATAATGATGAATGGATGAAAGAGAATAATTTTTTATAGAACTAATCTCTAAAAGTGTTGCTTGGAAAAACAACTTTACTTTCAAAACCATTTTTTCCAACTGTAGAGATACCAAACAAAAAATTATCAATCACAATTCCTTGTAATTCATATTGTCCAATATCACCAACGAACTTACTATTATCCCATGTTGGAGAAGTTGTTTCTCGCCAATAGATTTTATATCCTAAAATAGAAGGGTCTTCAATTCTATTCCATCTAAATTTTACATTAGGTTCAACAATTCCTCCAATAGACAAACTAGTAATTTCAGGTGGGGAAGAAGCAAGGCTTGCAAGAGAAATTGCATTAACAGCTGTTAGTTTTTTTGCATAATCAAAATTTACTCCACTTAAAACATCTCCATACTTAATACCGTTTTCAATTCTTATATCGTTATGTTGCCTATTGTAATTCTCATGAGCTTCCATAATTCTTATTGCAGCAAACCCTTCATCATTAAAAGGCTTATGATGACCTCCTCTACCAAATCTATCAAGTCTGTATATCAAAATTGGGTTTAGCTCTGGCATAAACTTTTTGACAGTTTTATTAATATATCTGGCAAGTTGCCTAGATATACCATCAATTTCACCACCTTGTGATCTCCGTGCTTTCCTTTCTGATACAGTTTCTTTAACTGATACAGGCTCAGAAAAAATCCTAAAACTTCTATTATCAATTACTCCATCAACTCCCTCTATATTCCCAATCATATCATTGTTTAAAACACCTATTATATCCCAGTTATTTTTTTTAGCATATTGTGCCAGACTAATCCCACCAAGTAATCCTTGTTCTTCTCCACTCAATCCTACATATATTATACTATTGTCAAATTTATACTTAGATAGAACCCTTGCAGCTTCTATAGTTCCAGCCATTCCACTTGCATTATCATTTGCTCCAGGAGAATCATCTATATAATTGGTAGGATCAGATATTCGAGAGTCAATATCTCCACTCATTATTACATATCTATTAGGGTATTTTATTCCTTTCTGAATAGCTACCACATTATAAATCCATGTAGGTTTAATTACTCTTTCGCTATTCTCCCTAGTTGCAAAACTCTTTTCATAATAAACTTCTAAACATTTATTACAAGATTTTGAAATATTCTCAAATTCAGACTTTATCCATCTCCTAGAGGCTCCAATTCCCCTTGTTTCAGATAAAGTATCACTTAAAGAGTGTCTGGTTCCAAAGGAAACTAGTTTATTAATATCACTTTCTATTCTTTCTGAAGAGACTTTTTCAATAATTTGATATAAGTCTATATTCTGAGCCTTTAAATCTGCGAAAATTAATAGAAATAGGAATGTTAAGTAAAAAGGTAATTTCAATTTAAAAACAATATTTATTTTCTGAAATAATTTTATCTGCTATTGACTTCTTAATATTAAAGATATTGGGGTTTTCTTCATAAGAAACTAGTTCTTTAATCTTAGCTAATAATTCTTCTTGTAATTGAGTATCATAAATACTAATAATAATATCTTTAGACTTCTTTAATGTTATTTGACTTGCCTCATAGATATATAATTTAGCCATTTCAATTTGATAGTACTGGTCATTAACATTTGACCTATTAATGTTTTTTATAGTTCTTTTTAAAGTAGATTCAGACAAATAGGTCTCTATCATTATATCTGAAAGAGCTAGAAGAACTTGTTGATTTTTCTCAATTTCTGCATCATATTTTTCAAATGCTTTTCCTAAAATAATTAAAAAGACTTTTTTCAAATTATTAACAATATTCATCTCATGTTTTAATTCATCAATAGTCTCTACATTATTTAATTCACCTTTCTTAGCCTTTTTTAGAAGCATTCCAACCATTAACATTCGATTAATTTCATTTGTCCCTTCATATATTCTACTTATTCTAGCATCTCTCCATGCAGATTCCATTGGTATTTCTGCAGAGAATCCCATTCCACCAAAAATTTGAATTCCTTCATCTGCACAATTTTGCATATCTTCAGATACTCCGACTTTTAATATTGAACATTCAATTGCAAAATTTTCAACTCCTTTTAATTCAGATTCTTGTTTTGAAAATCCATTTGAAAGGTATTCATCAATTTTTGATTGAACATCACTCGCAGCTCTATAACAACTTGATTCTCCAGCGTAACATGATGCAGCCATCATAGCTATCTTTTCTTTTATTGAATCAAAATTTGATATTGGTTGTTTAAACTGAAATCTGTTATTAGCATAATCAATAGCTCCACTAATGACTCTTCTTTGACCATCTAGATTTCCAGCACCTAATTTAATCCTACCTACATTTAGTGCATTCATCGCTATTTTAAATCCTCCATTTCTCTCTCCAAGGAGATTTTCAACGGGGACTTTTGTTTTTTCGAAAAATACTTGTCTAGTTGAAGAAGAACGGATACCAAGCTTTTTTTCTTCTTCGCTAAGCTTTATACCATTATTTGGATCATTTGGAACTATAAAACCAGTAATATTTTTATCATCTTCGATTCTTGCAAAGACAATAAATAGATTTGCAAAACCAGCATTTGAAATCCAAATCTTATGTCCAGAAATTAAATAATGAGTTCCATCATCAGATAATTCAGCTTTTGTTTTTCCTGCATTTGCATCTGATCCTGCAGTTGGTTCTGTTAAACAATAGGATCCAAACCATTCTCCAGATGTAAGCTTTGGAAGGTATTTTTTCTTTTGTTCTTCATTCCCATACAAGAATATCGGAAGAATAGCAATTCCAGTATGAGCACCATATGCAGTAGCTAGTGATCCACTTGAACCTGATATATAATCACAGACAAGCATTGTTGACACAAAGTCCATTCCCAAACCACCATAATCTTGATCAACATTAATACCCAACAAACCAAGCTCGCCAATTTTTTTCATCGACTCAACTGTAAAATCATAATCATTTTCTTCAAACCTCATTTTGTGAGGCCAAATTTCTCTATCTATAAATTCGATAACTGTATCCCTTATCATTTTTTGTTCTTCTGAAAAATCTTCTGCTGTGAAAACTTCATTTGAAGGAATATCTTTTAGAATAAATTCCCCACCATCTAATTTTATCTTGTTTTGAGTTGACATTGATTTTTATTTTTAAAATTACAGTATTATTAACTTTTGTTATATGATTATTATCATATTTAATATTTGTCTATATATAATTTACTAATATAGTAATTACTATTTATTTTTCAACCAATTATATGCATTGTCAAATGCCATTATCCATGGAGATACTTCATCTTTTCTATTTTTTGGGTAATGAGCCCAATTATGTGGATAAATTGATCGCTCAAGGTGGGGCATCATTACTAAATGTTTGCCATCATCAGAAGTTAGCATCGCAGCATTATAATTAGAACCATTTGGATTTGCAGGATATTCGTTATAAGAGTACTTTGCTGGAATAAGATATTTTGATTCATCATAAGGAAAGATAAATTTTCCTTCACCATGAGCAGCCCAAACACCAATATTACTCCCTTCCATTCCCTTCATCATAATTGATGAAGATTCTTGAATTTTAACTGATGTAAAAATACACTCAAACTTGCCTGAGTCATTATGAGCCATTTTTGGTTTTTTATCATGATTATTATTTATTAGACCTAGTTCAATAAATAGTTGACATCCATTGCAAACTCCAAGAGACATAGAGTCATCTCTATTAAAAAAATTATTTAAGGTTTGCTTAGCTTTTTTATTATATATAAATGATCCAGCCCACCCTTTTGCTGAACCTAATACATCAGAGTTAGAAAAGCCTCCTACAGCAACTAGTAGTTTAATATCTTCAAGATTCTCTCTTCCGGAAATAATATCTGTCATATGAACATCTTTTACATTAAAGCCAGAGAGACTCATCATATAAGCCATTTCTCTTTCTGAATTACTACCTTTTTCTCTTATAATTGCAGCATTAATTTTATTGTTATTCTTTAAAATTTTTCCAGTGAATCTTTTTGGAAAAACAAATTCTAGTGGTTGATTTTTATAATTTTCAAATCTTTTACGAGCTAATTTATTTTTAGTTTGAATTTTATCAAAATGATAAGATGTAGAGAACCAGATATCTCTATATTTTGAAATATTAAATGAGTATGTGTTATCATAGTTTTTAATATTTAAGTAATCACTGTTAACTACTTTACCAATTTCATGAAAAGAGATTTCTTCTTTATCAAAGAATTGATTCAACTTTGATTTGGATTGAAAAATGATTCCAGAGTTTTCAGAGAAAAGAATTTTTACTATATCTTCTTCCTTTAATGTAGTTAGATCAATATCCATCCCTACACTATTATCAGTAAAACACATCTCGAACAAGCTAGTGATTAATCCACCTGAGGATATATCATGCCCTGAAAGGATTTTGTCTTCCTTTATTAAATTTTGAATTAAATTAAATGTTTTCTTAAAATTGTTTGTATCCTTAATTGTTGGAGCATCATTTCCAATTTTATTATTTATTTGACCAAATGAAGAACCTCCAAGTTTATAATTGTCATTTGAAAGGTTAATATAATATATAAAACCTTCACTGCCTTTTAGATTAGGAGTTACCACTTTTCTAATATCTGAACAATGAGCAGAAGCAGATATGATAACTGTTCCTGGTGATTTAACTTCATTAGTATCATCATACTTCTGAACCATTGATAGGGAGTCTTTTCCTGTTGGTATATTTATACCTAATTCAATTGCAAAATCTGAACAAGATTCTACAGCATTATAAAGCCTTGAATCTTCACCATTTTTTCCTGATGGCCACATCCAGTTTGCAGATAATGAAACTGATTTAAGCCCATCCTCTAGAGGAGCCCAGATAATATTTGTTAATGCTTCTGCAATAGAATTTATACTCCCTTTTTTAGGATCAATAAGACCAGAAATTGGAGAATGGCCTATGGAAGTAGCTATACCATGAAAATTATCATAGTCTAATGCTACAACTCCACAATTACTAAGAGGTAATTGAATTTTACCAACAGTTTGTTGTTGTGCAATTCTTCCGGTAACACATCTGTCTACTTTATTGGTCAACCAATCTTTGCAGGCTACGGACTCAATTTTAAGCACAGATTTAATATAACTTTCTAGATTATTATTATCATATTTTATTTTTTGAAAATTATTTGAAATGGTATTATCAGAAATTATCTTTTTTGGTGTATCGCCAAATAGTGATTTCAGATCTAAGTCTATTGATTCTATTTTTTTTCCACGATCTAAAACTCTAAATTTTTTATCATTAGTTACTTTCCCCACTATATATATTGGTGTTCTTTCTCTTTTAGCAATTTTCTCAACTATTTTATAATCACTTTCTTTTATTATAATACCTATTCTTTCTTGAGATTCATTTCCAATAATTTCTTTATATGATAATGAAGGATCTCCTAATGGTAGCGCATCAATATATATCTCTCCTCCAGTTGATTCAACCAATTCAGAAAAACAATTTAAATGTCCACCAGCTCCATGGTCATGAATTGATAATATTGGATTTTCTTTACTTTCAAAAAGAGCCCGTATAGTATTAGTAACTCTTTTTTGCATTTCAGGATTTGATCTTTGAACAGCATTCAATTCAATAGAGTTGTCATAATTACCAGTATTTGTTGAAGAAACTGAAGCACCTCCCATACCAATTCTATAATTATCACCTCCTAACATTACTATTAGATTACCATCTTGAGGAATTTTTTTATGTGATTGTTTCGCTTCTCCAAAACCAACTCCCCCAGCTAACATAATAACTTTATCATACCCCAAATATTGATCATCTCCTGAGTGTTCAAAAGTAAAAAGTGATCCGCAAATTAAAGGTTGTCCAAAACAGTTTCCAAAATCTGATGCTCCATTTGATGCCTTAATTAATATCTCTGATGGTGTTTGATATTTCCATTTTCTAGCTTTGAATCCATTTTCCCATAAGTTTTCTTTATTAAGTCTTGAATATGGGGTCATATAAACTGCAGTACCTATTAGCGGTATAGATCCTATTCCTCCAGCTAATCTATCTCTAATTTCACCTCCAGATCCTGTTGCTGCTCCGTTATACGGTTCTACGGTAGTTGGAAAATTATGAGTCTCAGCTTTTATTGAAATTATACTGTCGATATCTTTCTTTGTATAATAACTTGAGGTATCTGCTTTTTGAGGATAAAACTGTGAGATTTTAGGTCCTTTAATAAATGCAACATTATCTGAATATGCAGAAACAATTGAATTCTTATTTTTTTTGGATGTTAATTTAATTAACTCAAAAAGACTTTTTTCTTTTTCATTATTATCAATTATAAATCTCCCATTAAATATTTTATGCCTACAGTGTTCAGAATTAACTTGAGAGAATCCATAAACCTCAGAATCCGTAAGTTTCCTGTTAAGTTTTTTTGATAGATTGTTTAAGTAATCAACTTCGTTTTGATCTAATGCAAGCCCTTCATTATCATTATATTCATTAATATCATGAATTAAGGTTTGTTTGTCAGGTGCTTTATAGCTCTTAAATATATCTTGATTTAAGTCTTTGTATTTATCTTGAATCATGACATCAAAAGTTTGATTTGCTTTAATACAAAGAAATTCTTCAATTCTAACAACAGATAAAATTCCCATGTTATTTATAATTTCTACTGCATTAGTGCTCCAAGGACTAATCATTGTTGATTTAGGCCCTATAAAACTATTTTCAATAGTTTGCTTATTTAAGAAAGGTGCATTAAGAACCCAATTTAATTTTTCAATACTAAAATTATCAAGCTCATCATTAGTTTCTAATGCAAAAACTTTTGATTCAGGGTCTCCAAAAAATAATATCATTATGGAATTTTAAAGTGTAAATTTAATTCTTTTTTAGTTTTGAAGTTCATACATACTTTTATAAAGAGCAGATTTTTTAATTAGCTCATCATGATTACCCTGATCAATAATTTTCCCTTTATCTAAAACTAAAATTTTATCGCATTTTTTTATTGTAGAAAATTTATGAGCAATAATTAGAGAAGTCTTATTTAGCATAAGCTTATTTATTGCACCTTGTACCTTTTTCTCTGATTCGCTATCTAGAGATGAAGTAGCCTCATCTAGAATAAGAATTGATGGACTTTTAAGCATTGCCCTAGCAATAGTTAATCTTTGTTTTTGTCCACCAGATAATTTGTTTCCTTGATCCCCTATTAATGTTTCATACTCATTTTCTTGATTAATAATAAACTCATGCGCATTAGCATTTTTTGAAGATTCTAGAACTTCTTCATTTGAAGAATTCTCACTACCAATTAGTAGATTATTCTTTATAGTGTCATTAAATAAAATAGATTCTTGAGTTACAATCGAAATGAGCTTGTATAATGAATTCTTGCTTATGTTATTTATATTCTCTCCATCAATTGAAATAGCTCCAGAATCAACTTGATAGAAGCCATTAAGAAGGTTTGCAATTGTTGTCTTTCCACCTCCTGAAGTTCCTACAATAGCAATGCTATCACCTTTTTTTAATTTAAAGCTAACTGAATCAAGTATAACATTTGAGTCATATGAAAAAGTGACATTTTCAAATTTTATTTCACTTTTAAAATCATCAATTTTCTTTAATTTTTTCTCTTTATCATTTTCTTTTATATTAACTATCTCAAAAACTCTTTCTGCAGCTGCACTGCCTTTTTTTATTGAGTAAAAAGATTTACTAAGGTTTTTTGCTGGAGTTAAAATATTATATGCTAGTCCCATGAAAACAATAAATGTTGTTCCTGATAAACTTTCATTGATTAAAACCATTTTACCTCCATACCATAATAAAATACCAATAACTAAAATCCCCATAAACTCACTAAATGGGGCGGCAAGATTTTTTCTATTAATTACTTTATTTGAGAATTTAAAAAGTAAATAATTAATTGAATTAAACTTTTTTGTGAAAAAGGATTCAGCTAAAAATGACTTTATAATTTTTTGTCCATTAATAGTCTCATCTAATATGGATAGAAAATCACTTTGTCCTTTCTGAACTTCTGTGGAATCCTTTTTTAATTTTTTTCCAATAATTGATATAAAAAACCCTGAGATAGGAATAAATAGAATTATAAATAAAGTTAATTCTGGACTAATCGTAAACATCACTATTATTGTAAAGAGAATAGTTAGTGGTTCTCTAACAATTACCTCTAGCATTGATAAATAGGATACCTGAATTTCTAAAATATCTGCAGTTATTCTTGAGATTAAGTCACCTTTTTTCTTATTAACAAAGAAAGAGATAGGCATTTTAAGAACCTTTTTATAAAGATTGCTTCTTAGATTTTTTAGTATACCATTTTTTAAAAATGTAATATTATAGAGTGCTAAATAGTTGAAAATATTTTTAAAAAGGAAGAAAAAAAGTACAATTCCAATTACTATAACTAATGTGCTTGTAATATCAATATCAAGTTGTTTTGAAATATAGTAATTTAAGTAGTCTTGAAGATAATCCTTTAGATCTCCTATTCCACTATATATAGGTTTTTCAAATACTTCTTTGGTTTGTTTAAATAGTACATCTAGCATTGGTATAAATGAAACAAATGCTAAAGCACTAAAAATTGCATAAAAAACATTAAATAATATATTCAAAAAACCATATATCTTATAATTCTTTCCATATTTAAGTACTTTAATAAAGTAACCCATTAATCAAATGTTTTTTCTGTTATCTGGTACCTTTTTTTGTTGGAGTTAGAATTCAATACTATTTCTCCAATAAATCCAGCAATAAAAAATTGTATTCCTATAATAATTGTAGTAAGTGCAATAAAAAATTCAGGACGTTCTGTTATTAGTCTTCCAGAAGTTTTTATAAAGAGTTTCTCATAACCTATATAGCAAGTAAAAATAATTCCTATTATAAACATTATAGTTCCCATAGATCCAAAAAAATGCATAGGTCTTTTTCCAAATTTATTCATAAACCAAAGTGTAATAATGTCTAAAAATCCTCTCATAAATCTTTCATTACCAAATTTTGTTTTTCCAAATTTTCTAGCTTGGTGTTTAACAATATGCTCATCAATTTTATTATATCCTTCATTCATAGCAATAATAGGTATAAATCTATGCATATCACCATAGACATCTATTGATTTTATAACATCTGACTTATAAACTTTAATTCCACAATTAAAATCATGAATTTTAATACCAGAGGTATACCTTGCAACAAAATTAAATAATTTTGAAGGAATTTTTTTAAAAACTAATGAGTCATAACGTTTCTTTTTCCAGCCAGATATTAAATCTAAGTTTCCTTTTTTAATTTTATTTATCATTTCTGGAATTTCTTCAGGAGAATCTTGAAGATCAGCATCAAGAGTAGCAACATAAGTTCCATGACATTCAATAAAACCAGCATTTAATGCCTGTGATTTACCGAAATTTTTAGAAAATAAAATACCTTTAATATTATCAGAATTATTTGCTAACCTTTTAATTATATCCCAGGATCCATCTGAACTTCCATCATCAATATAAATAATCTCAAAACTAATTCTTTCACTAATTAAAGTATTAGTTATCCATTTATTTAATTCCTCAATTGATTTAGACTCATTATAAAGAGGGATTACGACGGAAAGGTCCATAATAAAATAGTCAATAATTGTTAATTTGGCCTTGACTTCTTAACAATTAATCCGGTTACCAATGAAACTATGCCTCCAAAAATTAGTCCAAAACCGAAAGCAAATGCTGTTGATATTGCTGGAGATGATCCCCATTCAATCCATTCTTTTGTTGTACCTATCATTTCATCAGTCATCTCTGGGTTTTGCTCAATTGCTTGAGAAAGTGCAAATTCAGTAGCCTTTTCAATTTGATTTGGATCTAAAACTATAGCTTGAAACCACCCATAAAAGAGAGCTATTACTATTCCTACTATTGTTACACCAAGTCCTATTTTCATTGCTTCAGATAAATTAAGATATCCATCATTTAGTTTTCTGAAAGCAAGTTGGCCTGCAGTTATTGAACCAACCATTATTAATAATCCAGTCCATTGTTGAAGAGACCCACCTTGATAGTGCATATCAAGAAGAAATAGCATTATAGAAAATGCAACTGATATACCTCCATAAATTAGACCATATTGAAATATTGTTGCCTTTAAATGTAATTTATTATCACTCATTTCTTGATTTTTTTTCTTCTACACAAGATAAAATAAAATAATTATAATACTATATATATGAAAAAAATTTTAAATTTGCATTCACAAAATTTGTTATGAAAAGTGATATACATCCTGAAAATTATCGTTTAGTCGCATTTAAAGATATGTCTAACGATGATGTTTTTATTACAAAATCAACTGTTGAGACTAAAGAGACAACAAAAATTGATGGTGTTGAATATCCTTTGTTCAAACTTGAGATTTCGAGAACTTCTCACCCATATTATACTGGCAAATCAAAATTAGTCGATACTGCTGGTAGAGTTGAAAAATTCAGAAGTAAATATGTTGATTTTAACAAAGCTTCAAATGTAAAAACAGAAGATACACCTGTTGAAACAAAAGAAGAGATTGACGAAACTAAAACTAAGGCACCTGTTAAGGAGCCAGCTGCAGAAGCACCTGTTGAGGAGCCAGCTGCAGAAGTACCTGCTGAGGAGTCAGCTGCAGAAGCACCTGTTGAGGAGGCAGCTGAAGAGACACCAGCTGAGGAAGCAACTGCAGAAGAATCTACTGAAGACAAAACTGAGTCTAAAGAATAGCTTTTTATTTTGTCTGTTTTAACTGAACATCTTAAATTAAAAGAAAAAAAAATATCTAGTGTAGCTTTATCAACACTTGGGTGTAAACTTAATTTTTCTGAGACATCTTCTATTTCAAATAATCTTGAGAAAAATAACTTTAAAGTTGTTCCATTTAATCAATATGCTGATGCATATATCATTAATACATGTTCTGTAACTGAAAATGCAGATAATAAATTTAAAGTATTTGTAAATAAAGCATTGAAGATTAACCCTAATGCATTTGTTGCTGCAATTGGTTGCTATGCACAACTTAAGCCAAAAGAATTACTGTCAGTTAAAGGTGTTGATCTTGTTCTAGGGGCATCAGAAAAATTTAATATTGTTGAATATCTTCAAAATGTTGATCAAGATTTTTCTAAGTTAGACCATTCATGTAATATTAATGATGTTGATTCATTTACTGAAACATATTCAACAAGTTCTAGAACTAGAGCATTTCTAAAAGTACAAGATGGATGTGACTATAAATGTAGTTTTTGTACTATACCCCTAGCCAGAGGTAAATCAAGAAGTAATACAATAGAAAATGTTGTCAAAAATGTAAATGAAATAATTTCGAATGGAATTAAAGAAATAGTTTTAACTGGAATTAATCTAGGAGATTTTGGCAAGAGGCAGTCAGATAATATAAAAACTAATGAAGATTTCCTTGAATTAATTAAAACTTTAGATAAAATTGATGGGGTAGAACGTTATAGAGTATCATCAATTGAACCTAATTTACTTGGTGATGAAATAATTAGTTTTATCAGTACTAGTAAGAGGTTTGTCCCCCATTTTCATATCCCTCTTCAAAGTGGTAGTGATGTAATATTAAAGAAGATGAGAAGGAGGTATAAAACTGATTTATATAGAAGTAGAGTTGATCTTATAAGAAAATTAATGCCTTCTGCTTCAATTGGAGTTGATGTAATTGTTGGTTTTCCAGGAGAAACAGATGAGATGTTTTTAGAAACATATGATTTTATAAAAAAATTAGATATCTCATATCTTCATGTTTTTTCTTATTCTGAAAGAGAAAATACAAATGCAATTGAACTAAAAGGTGTAATTCCAAAAAAAATAAGAAATAAAAGAAGTAAAATATTAAGGTTACTTTCTGCTTCCAAGAAATTAAGCTTTTACAAGCAACATATTGGGGGCGATTATAATGTGTTATTTGAATCTGAAAACAAAAACGGTTTTATAGAAGGTTATACTGAAAATTACATCAGAGTTAGAAAAAATTGGAATAAAAAATTAGTAGGTAAGATTCAAAAAGTAAGAATTGAAAAGGTTGACTCTGAAGGATATGCTAGAGTCTAAATTATAGTTTAATTCCAACAGGTAATAGATGCTTAAATGATTTGTTTTTTCTAACAAAACCGGCGATTCTTGGTGATGTTGGAACAACCCTTAATTTTTTATCTTCTATAAACTCTAGAACTTTAATGATAAATTGTTCTTCAAATTTATCATCTCTAATCTCTTTTGGTATATGTATCTTGGTAAGAAATATTTTTCTCTCTTGTTCTGCGTATTCTATTCTAGCCAGTGAGTTATTAAATTTTGCTTCAAACTGCCTCAAAAACTCATTATTCTCTAGATTAATTTGACACATATTTAATTTTTAGCTGGACAGCAAAGATAAGAAATATTTACAATACAATTATAATTTTTTTCTGGAATCCTAAATTCTTTTCATTTGCTCTTGCATCATTCTAATTTGTGATGTTAACATTTTATGTTTATCATGCCCCTTAGCCTCCGTAAGTAGCATCTGAGCCTCTCTTTTTCTTCTTTTTTGCATCATTATTCCTGCTAAACTTAGTTTAGCCATTGCCATATCACTGCTGGTATTAAGACCTAATTTAAGAGCTTCTCTAAAGTTTTTTTCTGCTACTGTAAGATTATGTTGAGATTGAATTAAACCATTTAAATAATAGTAGAAACCCTGCTGTTTAATTATTAGTGCACTTTTTGGATTTTTAATTAAGGATAAAAGTCTTTGTGTTTTATCAAAATTTTGTTTTCTTAAACTAAGAAAGGCAAGAATTAGTATCTCATTTTTGAAATACAAGACTATTACAATTATTGATAAAAGGAACATAAAAATACCATTTCCAATATAGGTTTCTGTAATTTGATATACTCCATACCCTAAAAGAGCAATTGCAAGGATTAATTTAATATTCTTTGGAAACATAATTTTTTCACAAAACTACAATTTAATAATATTAATATGAACTTGTATAAAAAGATATTATATTTGCCAACTGAATTGTAATTTATATAGAAAGTGAAAAGAACTTATCAACCATCAAAGCGAAAAAGAAGAAATAAGCATGGGTTTATGGATAGAATGTCTGATGCTAATGGTAGAAAAGTTATTTCTTCAAGAAGGGCAAAGGGAAGAAAAAAAATATCGGTTTCAAGTGAATCGCGTCATAAAAAATAATTTTTAATAACTTTTTAAAAGTGTTACGGTTGTAACACTTTTTTTTTAATAATTTTGTAAGATTTTTATGCCCAAAGACAAAAAGATTAAATCAATTCTAATTATAGGGTCAGGGCCAATAATAATTGGTCAGGCTTGTGAATTTGATTATTCGGGATCTCAAGCTCTCAGATCACTTAAAGAAGACGGAATTAAAACAATCCTTATTAATTCTAATCCAGCTACTATAATGACTGATCCTTCAATGGCTGATCATATATATCTTAAACCTCTCACAATTAAATCAATAATTGAGATTCTAGAGAAACATAATATAGATGCTGTTTTGCCTACAATGGGTGGACAAACAGCACTTAATCTTTGTATTGAAGCTCATGATAAAGGAATATGGAAAAAGCATTCTGTTAAAATTATTGGAGTTGATATAGATGCAATTCAAGTAACTGAGGATAGAGAAAAATTTAGACTTCTATTAAATAAAATTGACATTCCTGTTGCAACTGCTGAAAGAGCAACTTCTTTTTTGAGTGGGAAAGAGATTGCTCAGAAATTTGGTTTTCCACTTGTTATTCGACCATCTTTTACTCTTGGAGGAACAGGAGCTTCAATTGTATATGAGGAAGAAGAATTTAATGAACTTTTAACAAGAGGATTAGAGTCTTCCCCAATACATGAAGTTCTAATTGATAAAGCCTTAATTGGTTGGAAAGAATATGAATTAGAGCTATTAAGAGATAACAACGACAATGTTGTAATTATCTGTACTATCGAAAATATGGATCCAATGGGAATTCATACAGGTGACTCAATAACTGTTGCTCCAGCAATGACTCTTTCAGATACAACTTACCAAAGGATGAGAGATATGGCAATTAAAATGATGAGGAGTATTGGCGATTTTGCAGGAGGATGTAATGTTCAATTTGCTGTTAGCCCTGACGAAAAGGAAGATATTATTGCTATTGAGATTAATCCTAGAGTTTCTAGATCTTCAGCATTAGCATCCAAAGCATCAGGATATCCTATAGCAAAGATTGCAGCAAAACTTTCACTTGGATATACACTTGATGAGTTAAATAATCAAATTACAAAGTCTACTTCTGCATTATTTGAACCAACTTTAGATTATGTAATAGTTAAGATTCCAAGATGGAACTTTGATAAGTTTGAAGGATCAGAAAGAATTATTGGATTGCAGATGAAAGCAGTTGGAGAAGTAATGGGTATTGGAAGATCTTTCCAAGAGGCTATTCATAAAGCGACTCAATCTCTCGAAATAAAAAGGAATGGTTTAGGAGCTGACGGAAAGGGATATAAAGATTATAATACCATCATTGAAAAATTAAAATATCCTAGTTGGGATAGAGTTTTTGTGTTATATGATGCGGTTCAAATAGGTATCTCTCTTAAAAGAATTCATGAAATCACAAAGATTGATATGTGGTTTTTAGAACAATATGAAGAACTCAACATTTTAGAAAAAGAAATTTCAAAACATGATATCAAGTCCATTGATAATGATCTATTACTAGAGGCAAAACAAAAAGGTTTTGCTGATAGACAAATAGCTTATATGTTGGGTTGTCTTGAGAGTGCAGTCTATAAAAAAAGAGATAAACTTGGTGTCCAGAGAGTCTATAAATTAGTTGATACATGTTCTGCAGAATTCCCAGCTGAAACACCATATTATTATTCAACTTTTGAACAGAAAATGAAGATTAAAAATAAGCCAGAATTTTCAGAGAATGAAAGTACAATTTCAAAAAAGAAAAAAATAGTTGTACTAGGTTCTGGTCCAAATAGAATTGGTCAAGGAATAGAATTTGATTATTGTTGTGTTCATGGTGTGTTAGCAGCTAGTGAATGTGGTTATGAAACAATTATGATAAACTGTAACCCAGCGACAGTATCTACAGATTTTGATATTTCTGATAAATTATATTTTGAACCAGTTTTTTGGGAACATATCTATGATATAATTAGACATGAGAAACCTGAAGGAGTAATTGTTCAACTTGGTGGGCAAACAGCCCTTAAATTGGCTGAAAAACTTGATAGATATGATATTAAAATTATAGGAACTGAATATAAATCATTGGATTTAGCAGAAGATAGAGGTAGTTTCTCAACATTATTAAAGGATAACAATATACCTTATCCAGATTTTGGAGTAGCAACAACTGCAAAACAAGCTGTGAAAATTTCAAAAAAATTAGACTTTCCAATTCTAGTTAGACCATCATATGTATTAGGTGGTCAGGGAATGAAAATTGTAATAAATGAGCAAGAACTTGAAGAACATATAGTGGACATATTAGGAAAAATACCTAATAACAAATTGCTTTTAGATCACTACTTAGATGGTGCTATAGAGGCAGAAGCTGATGCTATATCTGATGGAAAAGATGTTTACATTATTGGAATAATGGAGCATATTGAGCCATGTGGAATCCATTCTGGAGATTCAAATGCCACACTTCCCGTATTTAGTCTAGGAGATTTTATTATTCAACAAATAAAAGATCACACTAAAAAAATTGCTTTAGCTCTAAATACTGTTGGTCTTATTAATGTTCAATTTGCAATTAAAGACGATAAGGTATTTGTTATTGAAGCTAACCCAAGAGCATCTAGAACAGTTCCTTTTATCTCGAAGGCTTATAAAGAACCTTATGTAAATTACGCTACTAAAATAATGCTTGGTAAAAATAAGGTAAAAGATTTTAAATTTAACCCAAGCCTTAAAGGTTATGCGATTAAGCAACCAGTCTTTTCTTTTAATAAGTTCCCTAATGTCAATAAGCAGTTAGGACCGGAAATGAAAAGTACTGGAGAAAGCATCCTTTTTATTGATGATTTAAATGACGATGCATTTTTAGAACTTTTCTCTAGAAGAAAAATGTATTTAACAAAATAAAAAATTATTTAATAATTATTTTATCCTTTATTAATTGTTGTTTCAATGATTCTTCTGGTATATCAATCTGTTTTATATTATCATCAGATGAGATAAACTGTACATTGCCAAAGATATGGTCAATAGCTATTTTAAGGAGTTGTTCATTTTTATTACCTAGTTCACCAGCTGTCCTAATAGACTCTTTAATTTCATAATCTGGAACTAAGCCATTAGGAAAGTCAGTATAACCAGCTACATTTCCAATCTTTAAGACAATTGGCTGCATAGCATATTTATGATTAGGATTCTTTTCTCCTTGATCATTTATCCAATCATATACTGTTATAGATCCTTGGTTTTTCCCAACAGTATAATCACCTATATGGATAACATCAATATATGGGTCAAGGCCATTAATTAATAACTCACTTGCAGACGCAGTTCTTGAAGTTGTAAGAATATAAACTTTATTAAGATTAAGAGAATTAATTGAAACACCGCCCATATTATCTACAAACCTATTAATTAAATTGTCAGGATTTTTTTCATCCCAATAATCCATTAATTTTGAATTCCATTTTTCTATAGCAAAGATCTGATTATTAAATTGACCAGTTATCATAGAAGCAAGATTAATGGATGTGGAAATTCTTCCTCCAGGATTATATCTAAGATCAATAACCAGTTCATTAATACCTTCATATTTAAATGATCCAAAAACACTATTTAATTCAAGGTGATAATCTTTATTTTCAGATTCTACATTTCCAAGAAATTGGTTATACATAAGGTATCCAATCTTTTTTTGGTTTATATCTATTGTTTTAGATATATGAATAGGATTCTTAACCAATCTAGATTTATTTAAAGTAATATTTGTATTGTTAGAAATAAGGCTAGCACATTGATTATTTTCATCATAGTTTAGATCTGCAAATCCATAAGTATTAGTTAAGATATTATCATCATAAAGTAGGTCTCTATAATTATCTTTGTTCAGTATTGTACCATTTACTGCATTAAAGAAATATCCTCTTTTTATTCCATTTATATCAGCATCAGAATCTTTATGAACATATCTAACAAAACCAAATACATTTTGATCATTACATTCAAGGAATAAACCGAATTCGATTCCATCTGAATAGTCAATTCCTTGAAGATAATTTTCTAACTCTTCATAATCATCCGAAATCCAGCTAAATCTATCATCAGGATGTTTAAGGGAATTAAAAAAATTTTCAGGATTAGGATTTTGACTAAGATAGAATGAATAATTAGAGAGATTATCAAGTTTACTATCAGCCAGATTTATAACACTCTCTTGCCAATAGTAATAATAATTTAGACCTTTCCAAATAAAGTCACTAATTTCAAGATCATTCTCAAGTTTTGCAATATTAGGATCTTCATCACTTTCTTTTTTACAGCCTATAACAAATAAAGAAAAAAATATAAAAATTGATATAATTCGATTAAGATTCATGGTTCTATACCCCAGTATAATTTGATGGTGTGATAACTTTTAGCTCATTTTTAATCTTTTCATTTACCTCGAGACTATCAATAAATTTATGAATAATTTCTTTTGTTATAGAAGTATTTTTTCTTGTTAACTCTTTCAAAGATTCATAAGGGTTTTTATATCCTTCTCTTCTTAGAATAGTTTGAATAGCTTCTGAAATTATTATCCAATTTTCTTCAAGGTCAGCATTAATTTTACTTTTATTGACAATTAATTTATCTAAGCCTTTAATTATTGATTTAATTGATATTATAGTATGGCTAAATGGAACTCCAATATTTCTTAGGACTGTACTATCGCTTAGATCCCTTTGTAGTCTTGATTTTGTTAATTTATTAGAAAAGAAATCAAAAATTGAATTTGCAACCCCAATATTTCCTTCAGCATTTTCAAAATCAATGGGATTAATTTTATGTGGCATTGCAGAAGATCCTACTTCATCATTTTTGATTTTTTGTTTAAAGTAATTTAAAGAAATATATGTCCATATATCTAAACTTAAATCAAGTAAGATGTTATTTATCCTTCTAACATTATCACAAAGTGAAGCAAAAGAATCATAATGCTCAATTTGAGTTGTAGGGAAAGAATAATCTAGATTAAGCTCTGATTCAACGAATTTCTTTCCAAAAGCTTTCCAATTAATTTTCGGGAATGCGACTTTATGTGCATTAAAATTCCCTACTGCTCCCCCAAATTTTGCAGAGTTGGGTATCTGCATTAATGATTTTCTTTGATTCTTAATTCTTGTAGAAAACACAAGAATTTCCTTTCCTAATTTTGTTGGAGAGGCTGGTTGACCATGTGTCCTGGAAATTATTGTAATATCTTTATATTTTTCAGAGATCTTATCTAAATGTTTGATTAATTTATCTAATTCTGGAATATAAATATTACTAATGAATTCTTTTATTGAAAGAGGAATTGCTGTATTGTTTATATCCTGAGAGGTTAAGCCAAAATGAATAAATTCTTTATAATCACTAAGTTTATTTTGATCAAACTTCTTTTTTATAAAATATTCAACAGCTTTAACGTCGTGGTTAGTTTTCTCTTCAATTTTTTTTATTTCAATTGCATCTTTCATAGAGAAATCAGTATAGATGTTTCTTAAAATCTTAGTTTTTTTGGAATTTAATGGCTTAAGCTTACCAATACGGTTTTTGCAAAGGAATAAGAAATACTCAATTTCAACCTTTAGTCTATAATAAATAAGGGCTTTCTCACTAAAGTATTTGCTAATTGAATCAACCTTATCTCTATATCTTCCATCTATTGGGGAGATGGCGTCTAATTTTTTTTCTCTCATACACAAAGATAGACTAAGTTTAGATAATTTAAAACACTAGAAGCCTATACTCATCATAGCATTCATTTATTGCTTCCATAATCTGCAGATCATTAGCTTCTTTTATGAATGTATCTGAAAAACTGCAATTCCTAAGTATTTCATTAATATCTATTTTGGGAATCCCTAAAAGTTGAACTAGAACTTCTCTGTCAAATTTTGTTGATAATAATCTTTTTATTTCTTCATCTTCTCTTATTAATCTTAGCTTCGCCATTTTTTTAGGGTTCCGCTTAAATAAACTATTCAAAAAGTCTGCAGGATTAAATATAGCCCCTAGTACTTTTGAGATTCCAGACCGAGTTCTTCTTCCCCCTTCATAACCAAGATTTGGAAGACCAATTATTCGATATCTAACAGAAGAGTTTATTGGAGCATTCTTAACATCAATCTCAAGATATCCAGTTAATCTATATGGTGTGATTATAACTTCCTCAAGAGCTAAAGCTAATTCAGTCAAATTAAATGTTAAGTCATTATCTTCATATTTAATTAGATCATTTGTAACAATAATTTTAAGAGGTTTATAACCGATATAAGAAAAGTATAAAGTGTCATTTACTGATGCATGTATTTCAAAAATACCTTCCTTATCAGTAATTGTTCCTACAACTTTGCTTAGGTTTAATACATGAACATTCTGAAGTGAAGTTTTTGATGATTCACTTTTAACTTTCCCCCTTACTGTGTTTTTAGTATCTTGAGCATATATAAAGGTGCATATTAAACAAAAAGAAATTGTTAGGACTTTTCTCATAGTACAATTGCTAAATTAGAAAGAATATATTATAATTAACCATGAATTCCTTTGCAGATGTAATTTTACCTCTTCCTCTTCCAAAGCCTTTTACGTATAAATTGTCTGAAAAAGAATCAAAAGTTTTAAAAGTTGGTTTTAGAGTAGCAGTTAGTTTTGGAAAAAGAAAAATTTATACAGGAATTATTATCAGACTTCACAATGAATCACCTCTTAATTATGAAGTAAAGCCTATAGAATTCATATATGATTCGAAATCAATTGTAGATCAATTAAGAATTGACTTTTGGACCTGGATGTCCAAATACTATTTTTCACCAATAGGAGATATACTAAAAGCTGCAGTCCCTTCAACCTTGCTATTAGAGAGTGAATCTATTATTTCTAAAATTGATATTTCCGAAGAAGAAATAAAAAATATGAGTGATAATGAGTACTTAATCTATGAAGCATTAGAATTGGAAGACATAAGAATTGCAGACATTAACCTCATAACTGATCATAAAACAGTTTACCCGATTATACAAAAAATGATACAGTCAGGATATATAGAGTTAAAGCAGCAAATAAAAGAAAAGTATAAGCCTAAATTAGTTAAGTTCATAAAACTTACAAGTCAAAAAATATCAAAAAAAAATATAAAAGATGTTTTAAATGAAATAAAAAAATATCCGAAACAGAAAGAAATTTTAATGACAATAGTAAAGATTGATAAGAATAAAAATACTTGGATAAAATTAACTGAAATAAAAAACCATTTAAGCTTTTCAACATCTTCATTAAAAAGTCTTGAAAGAAAAAAAATAATTGAGATTAAAATTTTTAAGGAGGATAGGAATATTGAACAAAACTTTGAAACTAAAAAGAAAATTGTTCTATCTCAGTCGCAATCAAAAGCTGTAAAAAAAATTAATTCGGAGTTTAAAAAAATGAATGTGGTTTTACTAGAAGGTGTAACATCTTCAGGGAAAACAGAGATATATTTAAATATTATTGAAAACTATTTAAGTGATAACAGACAGGTCTTATACCTACTTCCAGAAATATCACTAACTACTCAGATTATTCAAAAATTGAAAAATTATTTTGGAGACAAGGTTTCTGTTTTTCATTCAAGAAATTCAATACACGAGAGAACAGAAGTATGGCGAAATGTTCAAGAAAATAAAAAAAATGCACAAATAATTATTGGAGCAAGATCATCTTTGTTCTTGCCATTTAAAAATCTAGGTTTAATTATAATTGATGAAGAACATGAAAATTCATATAAACAACAAGAGCCTTCACCTAGATATCATGCTAGAGATTCTGCAATTATACTATCAAGATTACACAAATCAAAAATTATACTTGGATCTGCAACCCCATCAATAGAATCATCAAAAAATGCTAGAAACGGGAAGTATGGTTGGGTAAAACTTAATGAAAGATATGGGGGTATAAAAATGCCTAAAATTGAAACAATTGATATTAAGGAAGAAATTCTAAATGATCAAATGGATGGTCTCTTCTCAAAAAAATTAATAGATGAAATAGGTAATACATTAAAAGAAAAAAAACAAGTGATATTATTTAGAAATAGGAGAGGCTATGCTTCTATATGGATGTGTAATACATGTGGATATCATATTAATTGTGATAACTGTGATGTGACACTTACGTTTCATAATGTTTCAAACAATCTTAAATGTCATTATTGTGGCTTTACTATTAAAACTCCAAAAATTTGTTCAACCTGTGGAGTAGAGAGCATGATTAATAAAGGAGATGGAACTCAACAAATTGAAGAAAGTATTAAGGAATATTTTCCTAAAGCAAAGGTTAATAGGATGGATTGGGATACAACTAGAGGAAAATGGTCTTTTGATAAGATCATTAATTCATTTTCAGATCACGAAATTGACATTTTAATAGGGACTCAGATGGTAACAAAAGGACTTGATTTTAATAATGTAAAGTTAGTAGGGGTTTTAAACACTGATCATTTTTTAAATTTCCCAAACTTTAGAGCTCATGAAAAGGCTTTTCAAGTCTTAACTCAGGTTGCAGGAAGGGCTGGAAGAAAAGAAACACAAGGAAAAGTTTTACTTCAAACATACCAGCCAAATCATCCAATAATTCAATATGTAATTAATAATGACTATAAAAGTATGTTCGAGGCACAGTTAGTTGAAAGGATTGAGTATAAATATCCACCATATGTAAGATTGATTAAATTGACGATTAAAGATAAAAGTCATGATAAGGTCAACATTGCATGTGAATGGTTGGATAAAATGATGAGAAGATCATATAAAGGAGATATACTAGGCCCGGTTTATCCTGAGATATCAAGAGTGAGGAATAAATATCAAAAACAATTTATTATAAAACTAAAAAATATTGATTCAATAAATCAATTTAGGAGTATCCTAAATAAAACTCTAATTAGCTTTGATTCTATTTCAAAATATAGGTCTGTGAGGGTAATAGTTGATGTAGATCCACTTTAGTTTTTTGCCTAATATTTAATCTAATCAAAATTTGGCAAATAATATTTAATAAACTAATTTTGCGAGCTAACAATTTTAGATGAAAAGTTACGAAACAGTATTTATACTAAATCCAGCTTTGTCAGAGGACCAAGTTGCAAAAAGTATATCAAAGTATGAGAAATTTTTAAAATCTAATGGAGCCACATTGGTTCATAAAGAAAACTGGGGTTTAAAGAAGCTGGCTTATACAATTGAAAATAAAAATAGTGGTTTTTATAACCTTTTTCAGTTTACTGCTCCATCAGAAATAATTTCTCCTTTTGAAGTAGAGTTTAGTAGAGACGAAACTGTTATGCGTTATTTAACTGTAGCTCTTGATAAGCATGCATTAGCATGGGCAGAAAAGAGAAAAAATAGAAAACCAAAAAAAGTAAAATAAATGTCTAAAATTGAAGAACAATCTAAGAGTAGTAATACTGGTGAAATAAGATACCTTTCACCTCTTGATATTGATACTGCAAAAGTTAAAAAATATTGCATGTTTAGGAGATCTGGTATTAAATATGTTGATTATAAGGATCCGGACTTTTTGAATAGATTTATTAATGAACAAGGTAAAATTTTACCAAGAAGATTAACAGGAACTTCATTAAAATACCAAAGAAAAGTGTCTGTAGCTGTTAAAAGAGCTAGACATCTTGGCTTACTTCCTTATGTTGGAGATTTATTAAAATAATTTTATGGAATTAATCTTAAAAGAAAATGTTACTCATTTAGGCTTCAAGGATGAAATCGTTGATGTTAAGGATGGTTATGGAAGAAATTATCTTATTCCTAAAGGTAAAGCAGTTCTAGCTACAAGTTCTGCTAAAAAAGTATTAGCTGAAAATCTTAAGCAAAAAGCTTTTAAGGAGAAAGCAGTAATTGATGAAGCAAATAAGTTAGCTAAAAAGATTGAGAAGTTGGAGATTAAGGTAAAGACTAAAGTAGGACCTGACGGTAAACTTTTTGGTTCTATTTCAAATATTGACATTTCAAATAGTCTAGCTGATAAAAAAATTGAATTAGAAAAAGACAATATTTCTATTCCTGGAAGAACTTTAAAGAGAGCAGGGAAATATGAAGTTTCAGTTAGAGTTCATAGAGAGGTTTCGGCTCAATTAGCTTTTGAAATAGAACCTGATGAGGAATCAATAAAATTAATGGCTGCTGCAAAATCTAAAATTGAAAAAAAATCTAAACCTACTGAAGGAGAAGCTCCAGCTGAAGGAGAAACACCTATAGCTGAACAGAAACCTAAGATAGAAGTTGCTGCTAAAGAGGAAGTTTCAGAAGAGAAACCTAAGAAAGAAGTTGCTGCTAAAGAGGAAGTTTCAGAAGAGAAGCCTAAGAAAAAGGCTACTGCAAAAAAGGCTACTGCAAAAAAGGCTACTGCCACAGCAAAAAAAACAGCTGTAAAAAAATAATTTTATAACTTTATTTACTAGATTTACCTAAAACATCTTTGATGTCATCAAAACCTAATACACCTAAGGGAACAAGGGATTTTTCTTCTGACCAAATAGTAAAAAGAAACTATATTCTAAAAATTCTATTAGATTCATTTAAGTCTTTTAATTACGCTGAAATACAAACCCCATCATTTGAAACTTTAACCACACTAACTGGTAAATACGGTGATTATGAAGATAATTTAATGTTTAAAATAATTTCATCTGGTGAAAAAATTAAGAAAGCTGATATTGATGCTCTAAATAAAGAAGAATTAAACAAATTCTCTAATTCAATTTCAGATAAGGCATTAAGATATGATCTAACTGTTCCTCTAGCTAGATATGTATCTCAGAATTTTAATAATTTAAATTTTCCATTCAAAAGGTATCAAACTCAACTTGTATGGAGAGCCGAAAGACCTCAAAAAGGAAGATATAGAGAGTTTCTTCAATGTGATGCTGATGTAATAGGGGAAAGTAGCTACCTTCAAGTAGTTGAGAGTATTCTCTTATGTGATATGATTTTTGATAAATTAAGTTTTAAAAATCTTAAGTTAAGGATTAATGATAGAAGAATTTTAGAAGATGTAGCTAAAAAAATTGGTGTAGAAAATTTTAATGATTTTGCTGTCATAATTGATAAAATAGATAAAATAGGTTTAGAGGAAGTAATAAGACAACTTAAAGAAAATGGACTCAAAGAAGATTCAATTAATATTTTAAAAGATTTTTTCTCATTAACTGGATCACCTCAAAGAAAAATTGAAAAAATTAAAAATAGTATTGATTCAAATTCATTTGATGAATTATCAAATATTATTTCTTCTCTATCAAAAACTAAACTTAAAGTTTTAGAAATAGATTTTGACTTGTCATTAGCTAGAGGATTAAGTTACTATACAGGGATAATTCTAGAAGTGTCTTCTCCTGAATCTTTTTCTATTGGCTCAATTGCAGGTGGAGGTAGATATGATAATTTAATCCAAGTAGGAAATAATAATAATTTAAGTGGTTTTGGGTTATCATTTGGATTTGACAGGATTTATTTGATTTTGGAAGAATTAAATCTTTTTCCAGACACTATAAATAATAACAAAACTTTTCTTTTTATAAATTTTGAAAATGATATATCTGAAGAAATTTTAAATTCTATAACCAATCTTCGATATGAAGGGATTATATGTGAATTGTATCCAAAAAATGTTAAGATTAAAAAGCAGCTTGATTATGCAAATAAAAAGAATTTTGATTTTGTGGTTTTAATTGGAGAGAATGAAATAAAAAATAAATCATTTGTATTAAAAAATATGATCTCAGGGGATCAGATGTCATATAATATTGATACAATAGAAGAAGAAATTAAAAAACTTATTTAAAAATTTTATCAAAGGGCTTGAATAGTAGGCTTAATATTTTTGAGTTTTTAATTTCATCAAAATCAGTATCTACACCATAAATAATATCTTTTTTATCTAATTCTGTATAAGTTCCAAATATTCTATCCCAGATAGAAAAGATATTTCCATAATTAGAATCAGTATGAGGGAGTTCAAAATGATGATGAACTTTATGCATATCTGGAGAAACTATAATGTAACTTAAAATTTTATCAACTCTTCTGGGCAAAGAGATATTCGCATGAGTAAATTGAGCTAAAATAACTGAAATAGATTGATACATTAATACTAGTCCAATAGGAGCTCCAGAAACAATAATTGCTAAAAATGTAAATATAAATCTAATTACACTTTCAATTGGATGGTGTCTGTTAGATGTGGTTATATCAACATTGTGATCTGTATGATGAACAGAATGGATATACCATAATGGTTTAATTTGATGTTGGAATAGGTGAGATAAATAAGCTCCAATTAGATCCAATAATAAAAGCCCTAAAATTATTTTTAAAGTAATATTTAGTTCTATATAATTTAAAAGTCCAAATTGATTCTTAAAAGCCCAATCAGAAGCATAAACTAATAAGAAAGCAAAGATAAAATTTACTAATACTGTTGTAAGAGTAAAGAAAAAGTTTGGAATTGAATGTTTCCACTTATTATACTTGAGATTCCTTAATGGAATTAATCCTTCAATTATCCAAAAAAATGTTATTCCAGATATTAGAATTAAAGATCTGGATGTAGAAGAAATATTCTCAAAAATTAATAATAACTCTTCCACTAAAATTAATTATCCTCACTACCATCTCTGTTAGGAACTCTTTTCTTTGGCCATTGAGCTCTTTTACCTGTTTTTGGGTTTATAGGTAATATCACTTTATCTCTAGGCATAAACTCATCCTCTTCACTGGCTAGATATGTAAGAATCGATACTAGTACTACATTAGATCTGACATCATCAAAAATTATTTTATCATATGTATCTCTATTTGTATGCCAAGTATAATGAAATTCACTTCTAGCTCCGTATGAAAGATCTAAAGATTCTAGACTGTATCCAGGTGCACCAGCAGCAATAAATGGGAAATAATCTGATCCTCCTCTTCCTCCTGGGATAGGAAGTCCTGGGAAAACAGTCTCAATATGCTTAGTTATATTTTCTGGAACATAATTTAACCATTCACCTATAAATCTGTATGAGTTAAGAAATGCATGCCCTTCAATTTTTACGACTCTTCCAGTCCCATTGTCTTGGTTAAAAAGTGCCTGAAGATTTTCTACAATTTCAGGGTGATCTTCAACAAATGCACTAGAACCATTTAACCCTTGTTCTTCAGCTCCCCAATGCCCAGCAATAATAGTCCTTTTAGGGTTAGGGTAAAGTTTTTTTAGTATTCTCATAGATTCCATCATTACAATTGTACCAGTCCCATTATCTGTAGCACCAGTAGCACCACCAGTTGAGTCAAAGTGAGCAGAAAGAATTATATATTCATTTGGTTTTTCAACTCCTTCGATTCTAGCAATTGTATTGAAAGTTGGAACTTTTCCAAGTTCTTTAGATTGAACATTAATATTGACAATAGGTTTCTTTCCATTTTCAGCAAGCCTATAAAGCAAGCCATAGTCTTCTACACTTAAATCAACAGTTGGAGTATTAGGACTTATTCCATAAGAACCTGGACTAAAAATTGTATTAGTTCCAAAACCACCTCTCCATCCACTAGTTATAAATGATGCTGGTTTTGAATTTTCAATAACTTCCATCATCTTTCTACCATATCCTGATTTCCTTAATTTCTTATAATATTCTCTTTGATTATCTTGTTGAGCATTTTTAATGCTTTTAAGAGATTCGGGCGTTAGCCATCTTTCTAAATCATAATCAGGTCTTCCAGTTATCTGAGGAGGTTCAATTAGAATATGTTTTCCCTTAATAGTATTAAGCCAATTATCAAATTCTTCCTTAGAATTAACAGGTGGAATAATTACAGCTTCTGATTCAACACCATTTTTTTTAGTACTACCACTCCATGACAATTGCTGACCTTCAAGAGATTTTACCCAAGGGTATAACATGTCCATATGACTAATACCTCTTTCCCATCCTCTCCAAATACCAAATTGTTCATTTTCCGCTTTAATTCCCCAGCTGTTATATTTATTTATTGCCCAATCATGAGCTTTTATCATTTGAGGTGTACCAGTAAGTCTAGGACCTATTTGATCCATTAATTCATGAGCAAGAATTTCGAGTTGAGAGTTATTATTTGCTTCATTAACAATTTCATCTATTTTTTCAAGTTTAGATTGAGAGAAAGTAAAGTTTGTAAATAATAAAAGTAGTAATAGTCTAATTTTCATAATATTATATTTTCAGGTTTTTAAAGATACTAAATATTGATAAAGTATAATTTTTTATAAAAACAGAAATAAAATTATTTATATTTAAGCATAAAACTATTATTATGAGATTAACCAATTATTTATTAGCAGCCCTATTAATATTTAGCGTAAACATTTTTGCTCAAACAGACTTAGATAAAGACAAAAAGAAAAAGGTTAAAGAAAATAAGAACCTACCACTTAAGCCAGAAAGGTTTTTTGAATTAAAAACAAATACTGGCACATGGATGTCACTTGATATTAGTCCAGATGGTGAAAAGATTGTTTTTGATTTGCTTGGAGATATTTATATGATGCCAATCTCTGGAGGTAAAGCAAATAGAATTACTGAAGGTATGGCATTTGATACAAACCCTAGATTTTCTCCTGATGGAAAGTCTTTAGCCTATACTAGTGATGCTAGTGGAGGAAATAATATATGGATTAGAGATATTGAGACAAATGATTCTACTCAAATAACAAAAGAAAAAGATTTACAAACAGCATTTGCTGATTGGACTCAAGATGGAGATTATATTATAACAGCCAAAGGAAGAAGAAATTTAAAACTTCATATGTACCATAAAGATGGTGGCTCTGGTATAAAATTAATTGATAAACCTTCATCAATAAAAATCACTCAACCAATGGTTGGGAGTAATGATCGTTATATATGGTATGCTCATAGAACAAGTTCTTGGCAATATAATGCTAGGTTTCCACAATACCAGATTTCTAAATTTGATAGAGAAACAGGAGAAATTAAAAGAGAGACTTCAAGATTTGGTTCAGCATTTACCCCAACATTATCTCCAGATGGCAAGTGGCTTGTTTATGGAACAAGATATGAGGATAAAACTGCTCTAAGGATTAGAGATTTAAAAACTGGAGATGAAAGATGGCTTGCTTATCCAGTTCAAAAAGATGATCAGGAGTCACAGGCTACAATGGGAGTATTACCGAATATGTCATTTACTCCTGATAGTCAGAATTTAATTGCTTTTTATGGTGGAAAAATTAATAAAATTCCTATAAATGGAGGAGCCTCATCAATTATTCCATTTGAAGTTGATGAAAAGATAGAATTAGGACCCCAGTTAAAGTTTGATTATCCTATTTCAGATAGTAAAGAAATGGAAGCAACCCAAATAAGAGATGTTGCAGTTTCTCCTGATAAAAAACATATTGCATTCACAGCTTTAAACAAGTTATATGTTAAGAATCTTGAATCAAATGAAATGATTAGACTTACTAGTTTTGGTGATGAAGTTATTGAGGCTATGCCAACTTGGAGTCCAGATGGAAGAGAAATAGCTTTTGTAACATGGGATAACAAAGCAGGTGGTGCTATTTATAAAAAAAGAGCAGATGGTAAAAGGAAAGCTATTCTCCTAACAACTGATTTGACAGGAAAAAAATCTGGTGTCTTTATGAATCCAAAATGGAATTTTGAAGGTGATAAAATTGTTTTCCTTATTGGTGATGAGAGGAGTTACAAAGAAAGTTATGGACCTTACGCTTTTAAATCTAATGAAAAAATTATGTGGGTATCTTCAAAAGGAGGTGAACTTAATTTTATTGATGATTCTAAAGGAAGAGAATATCCTCACTTTGTAAAAGGGAAGGATAGGATATACTTGTTTCATAACAGTGATGGCCTTGTCTCAATTAAATGGGATGGAACTGATCAGAAGAAGATATTAAAAGTAACAGGTGCTACTCCATATGGATCTGGGGATACAAAATCCCCTTCTTCTGCAAGTATTATTTTAATTTCTCCGGATGGAAAAACAGGTTTAGCTAAAGTTGTTAATAATATTTATAGGTTTACAATTCCATATTCTGGAATAGAATCTTTAAAGATTTCTTTATCAAACCCTAAGTTTTCATCTTTTCCCGCAAGGAAATTAACTAAGATAGGGGGAGAGTTCCCTTCTTGGAGTAATGATTCAGAATTTATTTATTGGTCTATAGGTAAATCATTTTCAACTTATAATCTTTCCAAAGCTGATGAATTTGACAAAAAGAAAAAGGAAGAAGATAAAAAAAAGACTGAAGAAGAAAAGAAAAAAGAAGAGATAGCGGAGCAAGTTGCTAAAGTTAATCCTGAATTGGCAGGAGAGTTATCAGATGAAGAAGAAGAAGAAGGATTTAAGCCGGAAGAAATAGACATAAAGGTTACACTAGAAAGAGATATTCCGGAAAGCACTATACTACTTAAAAATGCAAAAATAATTACAATGAATGGTTATGAAGTTATTGAAAATGGAGATATCCTTATTAAAAATAATAGGATTGTAGATGTTAAAGATGGAAATATTCAAATTGAAAATGAAGATATAACTGTAATGGATTTGAGTGGTAAAGTAATAATGCCAGGTTATATAGATACTCATGCTCATATGAGACCTAGTTGGACATTACATAAGTTTCAACCATTTTCATATGCTGCAAATTTAGCTTATGGTGTAACTACTACAAGAGATCCGCAAACTGGAACAACTGATGTTCTTACTTATAGTGATATGGTTGATACTGGAAAAATTCTAGGACCAAGAATATACTCAACAGGTCCTGGAGTTGGTTATTGGGGTTATAATGTGAAAAGTTTAGATGAAGCTAGAGATGTTTTAAAGCAATATTCTAAATATTATAATACAAAATCAATTAAAATGTATGTTGCAGGAAATAGACAGCAAAGACAGTGGATATTAATGGCAGCAAAAGAACAAGATATAATGCCAACTACGGAAGGTAGTCTAAATATTAGATTAAATATTGCTTCAACTATAGATGGTTATCCTGGACAGGAGCATAATCATCCAATTTACCCTGTTTATAAAGATTTAATTGGATTAACAGCATTTTCAAAAAGAGCTTATACTCCGACACTCTTGGTAACATATGGAGGCCCATGGGCAGAGAATTATTATTATGCTACTGAAGATGTTCATGGTGATGAGAAGTTAAATTATTTCACTCCAAAAGAAGAAGTAGACTCTAAATCTAGAAGAAGAAATGTAGGGTGGTTTATGGATGAAGAATATACTTTTCCAGAACTTGCAGAATTTGTTAAAGATTTAGTTGAAGCAGGAGGTGTTTCAGGAGTTGGATCTCATGGTCAACTTCAAGGTTTAGGTTATCATTGGGAAGTTTGGAGTATGGCTGCAGGTGGTATTTCAAATCATGATATGCTTAAAGTAGCTACAATAATAGGGGCATATGCTATTGGACTTGATAAGGAAATTGGTTCAATTGAAAAAGGAAAACTGGCAGATTTAGTAATCTTAGATCAAGATCCACTTGAAAATATAAGGAATACAAATTCAGTTGAGATGGTTATGAAAAATGGAAGACTTTATGATGGAGATAATTTAGATCAAATTTATCCTATTAAACAAAAATCAAAAAACTTTGACTGGCAAGAGTCTTATCCAAACTCTTTACCAGGTGTTAAAAATTAAAAATTATGAAGAAAATTATATTATTAAGTTTATTATTTATCAGTACAATACACTCACAAGATTATTACTTTTCAAAGTATGCTCCTTTTGATAGTGAAATAATGTCTCCTGAGGAGTTTTTGGGATATCCTGTGGGTGAAATGCATACTAGACACGATTTAATTGTTTCATATTTAGATTATTTATCAAACGTTTCTGATAAGGCTGATATGTTTAGCTATGGAAAAACTCATGAAGGTAGAAAACTTGTGTACCTAATTGTTAGTAGCCCTGATAAAATCGCAGATATTGATAATATTAGAAAATCACATATATCATACATTGATCCTGATGACAAAAATTATACTGAGGGTGGAAAACCTAAAGATTTTCCTATAATTATAAATCTTGCATATAATGTTCATGGAAATGAGCCTTCAAGTTCTGAAGCAGCTCTTCTAACTGCATATACACTTGTAAGTTCAGAATCTGATGAGGTTGCAAGTTATCTTGAAAATTCAATTGTATTAATTGATCCTACTATAAATCCTGATGGACGTGATAGACATACTCAATGGGTTAATAGTTATAAGGGTTCACCACTTGTCGATGATCCACAAGATGCTGAGCATAACGAGTACTGGCCTGGTGGTAGAACAAATCATTATTGGTTTGACTTAAATAGAGATCTTTTGCTTGGTATAAATCCTGAGAGTAGGGGTAAGTTAGGGTTTCATCATAGTTGGTATCCCAACGTTACAATAGATTTTCATGAGATGGGATCAAATAGTACATATTTCTTTGTTCCATGGAAAACTCATGCAGCTAAGGATCCTGTAATACCTCAAGAAAATTATGAATACTTTGAAACACTTTTTGGAAACTACTTTGCAAAAGGACTTGATGAAATTGGTTCTCTTTATTTTTCTAAAGAAGCTTTTGACAAAACTTATCCAGGATATGGATCATCATATGCAGATCTTCTTGGAGGAATAGGAATGCTATTTGAACAGGCTAGTTCAAGAGGTCATAAACAGGAAACTCGATTTGGAGAAATTACTTTCCCATTTACTATTAGAAATCAGTATGTCTCTGGAATGACAACAGTTAAAGCATCAGTCGAATTAAAAGAGGAACTTAAAGAGTATCAAAGAAGATTTTTTAACTCAGCATTAACTGATTCATCAAAAAAGAAAATTAAAGGTTATTCATTTAACCTCGGAAAAGATAAAAATAAGACGAAGGCATTCATTGATAAATTGATGCTTCATAATGTAAAAGTTATGAGAAAAAATAATATTTTTTATATTCCAACTAAACAAAAAAACTATAGAATCGTAAGATCTATTTTTGAAACAAATACTGAATTTAGAGATAGTGTTTTTTACGATGCTTCCTCTTGGTCAATTGCTAATTTTTATGATATTGATTATTCTTCAACTACTAAAGATATTTCTGGTTCTCAGGTTTATGATTTAGATAATTTATTTGAAGTAAATAAAGTTAAAATGTCTAATTACTCGTATATAATTAATTCAGTAGATTATAATATACCAGCAATTATTAATAGTCTATTGCAGGATGATATTATTGTATCTTCAGCCTTTAAGCCTTTTAAAATTCAAACTTCTGATGGTCTTAAATCATTTGATTATGGTTCTCTTGTAATACCTGTTTCTATTCAAAAAATTAAACCTGCCGAATTATTTCAGAAATTAAGAAATGTTCAGCAACAGTTTAATGTAAGTATTTACTCAACTTCATCAGGCTTAAGTTCAGCAGGAATTGATTTGGGAAGTAGATATGTTTCACCACTTAAAAAACAAAAAGCAATGATGTTAATAGGGTCAGGAACTAGATCCTATGAAGCAGGCGAAGTATGGCATTTGTTAGATCAAAGAGTAGGAATGCCTATCTCTAAAATTCCTGTAAGAAATTTTGATAGAGTTTCATTAGATAAATATACAACCATGGTAATTGTATCAGGAAGTTATGACTTTGATGATGATCAAATTAAGAAAATAAAAGATTGGGCTAGTAATGGTAATACTATCATCTCAATAGGTTCAGGTTCAAAATTTCTTATTGATAATAAAATTGTAAATGAAAAGTTACACAAACCTGATGATAATGATGAAAAGAATGACTATGAGCCCTACGCTGATGCTCAAGATAATAGAGGAAAAGAGCAAATTGGGGGTGTAATTTTAAATGCTCAAGTTGATTTAACTCACCCTCTTGGATTTGGATATGAAGACCATACCGTACCTGTTTATAAAAATAATACTGTTTGGATTGAGCCATCAAAAAATGAGTACTCGTCAGTTGTAAGGTATACTGATAATCCTCTGATTGATGGATTTATAACTGATAAGAATTCTGAAAAAGTGAATTCTACTGTTTCTTTATTAGTTTCAAAAATTGGAAATGGTAGAGCAATTATGTTTGCAGACAATCCGAACTTTAGAGGATCCTGGTATGGTACTAATAGATTATTTTTAAATGCTATCTTGCTTGGAGATAAGATTATAGTTCCTGAATGAAATGGATTAAGGATATAGGGCCAGGTGCTTTAATTGCCGCTGCATTTATAGGACCTGGAACTGTTACACTTTGTTCAATTGCTGGAGCTTCTTTTGGTTACTCTCTTCTTTGGGCTCTTTTACTTTCAATAATTGCTACAATTGTTCTTCAAGAAATGGCGCTTAGAATTGGCCTTATCACTAATAAAGGTTTGGCTGAGGTAATACAAAATTCAATAAAATCTAAAATATTAAATAGATTAATCATCTTGCTGATTTTATGTGCAATATTAATTGGAAATGCTGCATATGAAGCTGGAAACATTACTGGAGGATCTTTAGGATTAATAGCATTAACAGGTAAGGAGAGTCTTAATTTAACCCCTCTAATAATAGGATTGATTGCATTTACAGTTTTATATATTGGTAGTTATAAAGTCATAGAAAGGTCTCTTATATTATTAGTAATTATTATGAGTTTATCTTTTTTGATTACCTCTATAATAACAAAGCCAGATTTGGGTGAATTAATAAAAGGGTTATTTGTCCCAACTATTAATTCAGGTAGTTTGATAATTATTCTAGGGCTTATAGGAACTACTGTGGTTCCATATAATCTTTTTCTTCACTCCTCATTAGTAAAAGAAAAATGGAATAGTATAGATAAATTAAAAACTGCTAGAATTGAAAGTTTTGTTTCAATTCTATTAGGGGGGATTGTTTCAATGGCTATAATAATAACTGCTGCCACTGTTAAAGGAGAGAATATAAACACTGTTATTGATTTAGCTAAAGGTTTAGAACCGTTGTATGGTGACTATGCTATATTTTTTTTGGGTATTGGACTATTTGCATCTGGGATTACATCATCTATAACTGCACCTCTTGCTGCTGCATATGTTGCTAAAAGTTGCTTTGGATGGAAGGGATCTCTTAAAAGTTTAAATTTTAGATTAGTATGGATTTTTATTCTATTAATTGGAGTTGTTGTTTCGCTACTGAAATTAAATCCAATTGAAGTAATTAAATTTGCTCAATTCTCAAATAGCTTGTTATTACCTATAATTGCCATTATTTTATTTTGGTTGATTAATAATAAGTCAATTATTAATAATAACTATAGCTATAAATTGCAAAACATTCTTGTTGCTATTATAATTTTAATAACTATAATCCTTGGGGTAAAAGGTATAATGAATCTATTGTAATGATAAATATTAATTGTGACTTAGGAGAAGAGCTTAATAATGAGGACATAATAATGCCTTTAATAAACTCTTGTAATATAGCATGTGGAGGTCACTCTGGAGATATTAATTCAATGCAAAGATGTGTTGAATTATCAATAATCAATAATGTTGAAATTGGAGCTCATCCTTCATATCCTGATAAAGAGAATTTTGGAAGAATTCATTTAAATATTTCAGCATTGGCTCTCAAAGAAAGTGTCCTTAATCAAATAGAAAGTTTAATCTTAATTGCTATGGAATATAATACAGATTTAACTCATATTAAAGCACACGGAGCTTTATATAATGAAATGATAAACGATTCTAGTTTGTCAAACATCTATCTTGATATAATTGAGGTATATAAAGAGAAGTATTCTCTTTATGTCCCTTATAGATCAGAAATTGAAAAAATTGCATTAAAGAGAGGTTTTAAAATAAAATATGAGGTATTTGGTGATAGAAATTATAATGATGATTTAACTTTAGTGTCAAGAAAGGAAAAAGAAGCTCTTATTACTATTCCTAAGCAAGTTATTAATCATATTAGTCAAATTTATTATAATAATTATGTTGTGTCAATTAATGGAAATAAACATCAAATAAAAGCTGACACTTATTGTATACATTCTGATACTGAAAATGCAGAAAATATTTTAAAATCAATAAAAGAACATTTTGCCAGTGAAAAGGAATAATATTTTTTTTAAAGTTTTTAACGAAGAATCAATTCTTATTCATTGGAATGATCAAGTTAATCTTAAGCTTATTGACACAATTATATCTTACCAAAAATTGATTGAGCAAGAGCTTTCGGAAGTGTTAATAGAATGTGTTCAATCAATTAATTCAATGATGGTTATATATGATCCAAATAAAATAAATTCTGAAGATTTGGTTAATACTCTTCAAAAGCTTAATTCTAGTGATGTAAAAGTTGCAAAATCAGAAAAAAAAATATGGAAAATCCCTGTATGCTACGATTTAAGTTTTGGTATTGATTTAGAAGATATGTCAACTTTAAATAGTATCTCTGTAGATGAGATAATAAAAATTCACAGTTCAACAACTTACAGTGTTCTTTCAATGGGTTTTCTGCCTGGATTTCTCTATTTAGGTGTAAATGATAAGAAATTATATTGTGAGAGAAAGGATAAGCCAGAACTTAATATAAAAAGTGGTTCTATTGGGATTGCAAGAGATCAAACTGGTATATATCCTCAGGATAGTCCTGGAGGATGGAAAATTATAGGTCGCTCTCCAATTAGTTTTTTTAATGTAAATGATAAGTCACCTTGTTTTTCAAAACCTGGAGACAAAATAAAATTTCAAAGTATCTCTTTCTCAGAGTTTAATAAAATTGAAAAAAGAAAGAATTCTTATAAAATTAAATATGAGGTAGTATGATAAAAGTTCTTAAAGAGGGTTTATTTTCAACGATCCAAGATAGCGGTAGATTTGGTTATAAGAATATAGGAGTTCCTGTTTCAGGTGCTATGGATCAAACTAGTGCTAAACTAGCAAACTTAATTTTAGGAAATGATGAGAGTGCAGCTGTTCTAGAAATGACATTACTTGGACCAACATTAGAATTTTTGAATGATACTTATATTTCAATTACAGGTGCTGATATGAATCCTATGGTAAATAAAAAAAAGGTATTGTTAAATGAAACATTGTTAATCAAGAAGGGAGATATTTTATATCTAGCAAATTCATCAAATGGTATGAGGACTTATTTAGGAATTAGAGGAGGTTTAAACTCAGAAAAAATATTGGGTAGCAAGAGCTTTTATAAGGGGATTACTAAAAAAGAAAAATTAATAAAAAATGATCAAATTGAGTTTGATTTAACAATTAGTTCACCAAAAAAAATAAATCAAAATTTTAATGATATTAAAATCAATAGAAATAGTAAAATAAAAGTATTCAAAGGTCCTGAATTTGGTTGTTTAGATCCTATATCTCAAGATATAATTTTTAATAATGAGTTTACAATTGGAGTTAATAATAGGATGGCATATAATCTAGTTGAGATTATTGAGAATAAAATACCTTCAATTGTCTCTTCTCCTTTAATGCCTGGAACTATTCAATTGACACCTTCAGGTAGGGTAATAATTCTTTGTCGAGATTGTCAAACAACAGGAGGGTATCCTAGAATATTACAATTAGATAAAAATTCTTTAGACTGCTTATCTCAGAAAGTTACAGGGAAAAAAATTAATTTTCACCTAAATGAAAGTTTATGAAATCATCTCAAAATAAAAAACCTAACCTTGTTTTAAAAATTAAATTTTGATTTGAAAATTTATGTTATTCTTCCAAAAAAAGTTTTTCTTGATTGTTCCGAAAGAGAAACACCTTTAGTTAGGTTATAATTAAAGGTCACCAAGATTCTTTCACCTTTAATAACCTCAGTTACTTGGTGTATTGATTTATTACCCTTAAAAATCATTAAATCTCCATCGTCACTTTTAATTTTTTTTCCTTCAATTTTTTTATCTAAAATTTTTTCAACTGTTGAATAATCTTCTTTACCATCGATGTATCTAATATTATTGAAAAATTCATAAATTCCTCCTTCTACACAATTTTTAATTAAAAGAGTTATTGTAAAATCTGAATTGTCAAAATGCCAACCAAGAGCATCACCTTTATCATAATAATTGATATTTATACTTGAAAGGGAATCTTCGTATGGGAATAGTTTTTCAACATTTAAAATTTCTGAGAAAAATTTTTTTAATTTTTGAGAGTTATATATTTTTTTTAAAAGTGAATCTTTTGGGATTAAATCGCAAGAAATACACTTTTTTGTTGTTTTCATAATCCTATTCCTTGGGCTATTATCAGAAAAACTTTTGTCATATTCTGATACATATACATTATACTCAGATGAGCTAGAAAAAGCAAGAGGTTTTAACTCTTTTGCCTCATTTTGTAGATCTAAAATTGATTTGGAATTTAAGAAAGAGTTAAAAATTAAAATCCCTTCTTTTTCAAGTTCTGCTATTAGTGTATCTCCATTTGACAAGAGATTTTTCCCAAACTCATCTCCTAAAATTGAATTTATACTCATTCTCTAATATAATTATAATTATATTAAAACTTCTTAATAAATACTAACGACAAGTAGTTTAAGGTTTTCAAGATTGCCTCATTAGAACACTCTGCCATTAATATTTTTGTGGTTATATTAGAGGTTTGGAAGATTAAATATATACACTAATGAATAAAGTTGTGACTTTCGGAGAGATTATGTTAAGACTATCCCCACCTGGTTTTCTTCGCTTTTCTCAAACAGATAGCTTTGATGTTGTTTACGGCGGAGGAGAGTCTAATGTTGCAATATCATTAGCAAATTATGGAGTTCCTGTTGAGTTTGTAACCCGATTACCCAAAACAGATATTGGTGAATGTGCCTTAATGGAAATGCGTAAAAGAGGTGTTGGAACTTCGCATATAACTTATGGTGGAGATCGCCTAGGGATTTATTTTCTAGAAACAGGTGCAGTAAGTAGAGGAAGTAAAGTAGTATATGATCGAGCTAATTCTGCTATGGCTGAAATTGAATCAGGGATGATAGATTGGGATCAAGTTTTTGATGGAGCTTCATGGTTCCATTGGACCGGTATTACCCCAGCAATTTCAAAAAGTGCTGCCGATGTTTGTTTAGAAGCAGTTAAAATTGCAAGTGACCGAGGTATTACTATTTCTACAGATCTAAATTACAGATCTAAACTATGGCAATATGGAGGAAATCGTGAAGCAATTATGACCGAGCTCACTTCTTATTGTGATATTATTTTAGGTAATGAAGAAGATGCTGAAATGCAGTTTGGGATTAAACCAGAAGGATTAGACATTACTACTCAAGGACATGATATTAAAGCGGAAGCTTTTTTATCTGTTTGTAAACAAATGATGAAAAAATTTCCAAGAGCAAAAAAAGTAATTACAACATTAAGAGGATCACTTTCAGCTTCTCACAATACTTGGGCTGGAGTTCTTTACGATGGTAAAAACATGTACGAAAGCACCCAATATCAAATAACTGATATCGTCGATCGTGTAGGTGGTGGAGATTCATTTATGGGAGGATTGATATACGGACTTCTACACTATCCAAATCAAGACCAAAAAGCTTTAGATTTTGCTGTAGCTGCTTCTTGTTTAAAACATACAATAAAAGGAGATGCAAACCTGGTTACTATTCAAGAAATAGAAAAACTAATGAATGGAGACGCTTCTGGGCGAGTTAATCGATAATAACTATATATGGCTCAATATTCAAAAATTCAAGTAATACAACAGATGGAAGAATCTGGGATGGTTCCCCTTTTCTATCATGAAGATAGATCAGTAGCTAAAGATGTTCTTAAAGCTTGTTATGAAGGAGGCGCTCGTCTTATGGAATTCACTAACAGAGGTGATTTTGCTCTAGAAGTTTTTACTGATATAATTAAATATTCAATTTCCGAGTTACCTGGAATGATTTTAGGTATTGGTTCTATAACTGATGCAAAAGCAGCTTCCCAATATATGTTAGCTGGAGCAAACTTTGTTGTAACCCCAGTTTTTAGAGAAGATATTGCCCGTATATGTAACCGAAGAAAATTAATGTGGTCTGCAGGTTGTAGTTCACTAACTGAAATTGCAACTGCAGAAGAATTTGGTTGTGAACTTGTTAAATTATTTCCTGGAGATGTTTTAGGGCCTGGATTTGTAAAGAGTATAAAAGGTCCTCAACCTTGGACTTCTGTTATGCCTACTGGAGGAGTTTCGATGGAATATGATAATCTAAAATCGTGGTTTGATTCTGGAGTTACATGTGTTGGTATGGGTTCTAAACTTATATCTAAAGATATTTTAGCTAATAAAAATTACACTTTGCTTAAGGAGAATGTTGAGAAAACTCTTAAAACAATTAAATCCTTAAGATGAAAACAAAACTTTTAATGACTTCAAGTGCCCTATTCTGTGCAATTATTGGAATCCTTCTTTCTTTTTTACCTAACGAAATAGCGGAATATCTAAGTGTTGAACCAACTATTATTACAATACTTTTTTTGAAAATATTAAGTGCATTATACTTGGGATTTGGAATTTTGAATTGGATGGCGAAAGGAACGCTAATTGGAGGAATTTATAATAGACCAATTGCCATTGGAAACCTGATGCATTTTGGAGTTGGAGCAATTGCATTGGTTAAAGTAATTTCTAATATCCAAACACATTCAGAAATTATTATTTTCTTAACGGTATTCTATGTAATTTTTGCACTACTTTTCACCTATGTATTTAAAACTAACCCGACTTAATTAGAAAAGAATAAACTAATAAAACATGCCTTTATTGATTGTGATTTTCGGAATATTGTTGTTATTTATTTTAATAGCAAGATTTAAGCTTGATGCATTCATTTCTTTTATTATAGTTTGCATTTTTGTCGGTTTGTTTCAAGGAATGCAATTACAAAGTATTGTCGAATCGATTCAAAAGGGAATTGGAGATACACTAGGGTTTTTAGTTTTGATTTTAGGTTTTGGGGCTATGTTAGGAAAACTAGTTGCTGATAGTGGCGCAGCTCAAAGAATTACCTCGAACTTGATATCTAGTTTTGGAGTAAAAAATATTCAATGGGCAGTAGTTATTGCTGGTTTTATTGTAGGTATTCCCATGTTTTATTCTGTAGGTTTTGTAATCTTAATACCTCTAGTATTTACAGTAGCAGCATCTTCAGGCCTACCTTTGATTTATGTTGGCTTACCTATGCTTGCCTCTTTGTCAGTAACCCATGGTTTTTTACCTCCCCATCCTGCCCCTACGGCAATTTCAAGTATGTTCAATGCAGATATTGGTAAAACCTTATTATATGGAATTATAATTGCTATTCCAGCAATAATAGTGGCAGGACCCTTATTTTCCCGAACGATTAAAAATATTAATGCTACTCCCTTAAAAGAATTTTATAATCCTATTATTTTAAAAGATGAGGAAATGCCCGGGATGGGAATTAGTGTATTGACTGCTTTATTACCTGTTATACTAATTATATTTTCCTCAATATTCACTATTATTTATCCAGGTGATTCTATGTTTAAAGAAATAATTGTATTTATAGGTAATCCTGTAATTGCTATGTTACTTTCTGTCTTAGTAGCTATCTATACGCTTGGTTTGTCACTTGGAAAAAAAATGGTTGAATTAATGAGCTCTGTTTCAATTTCTGTCTCAAGCATAACAATGGTTTTACTAATTATTTCTGGAGCAGGTGCTTTAAAACAAATTTTAATTGATAGCGGAGTAAGCGATTATATTGGAGCGTTATTAGATGGCTCACAAATATCTCCTTTAATTTTAGCTTGGCTTATAGCAACAGTTATTAGAGTTTGTGTTGGATCTGCAACTGTGGCAGGTTTAACAGCTGCAGGAATTATACTTCCACTAATTTCTAACTCTGATGTAAGTCCAGAATTAATGGTCCTAGCAATTGGTTCTGGAAGCTTAATGTTATCACATGTTAATGATGCTGGATTCTGGATGTTTAAAGAGTATTTTAATCTTACTATTAAAGAAACTCTTTCAACATGGACAGTAATGGAAACTATCGTTGGAGTAACTGGATTAATAGGTGTTTTAATATTGAATATATTTATATAAAAAATGAAAAATTTACCATCACAAAAAGTAAAAGAATTGAATATTGAATTCCCTCCTGCCCCTAAGCCTGCTGGTGTATATAGACCTGTATTAGTTGTAGATAAATTTTTATTTGTTTCGGGTCAAGGACCAGTTAAAAACGATGGTACATTAATGCAAGGACGTTTGGGAGATAATTTAACTAGTGAAGAAGGTAAATTAGCAGCTAGACAAGTAGGATTAACAATGCTCTCATCTATACAGACGCATTTTGGTAGTCTAGATAAAATTAAAAGAGTAGTTAAGGTATTTGGCATGGTTAATTGTTCCCCAGATTTTAAACAACACCCATTTGTAATAAATGGATTTAGTGAATTAATGGCAGATATATTTGGAGATGATCAAGGTATTGGAGTTAGAAGTGCTGTTGGCATGATTTTACCTGGTGGAATTCCAGTTGAAATAGAAGCAATGTTTGAATTATATTAAATGTTAAAGGATAAAAATTGGTACCAAATAAATAATGTTGAAGATATTATATCTCCTTCTCTAGTTGTTTTTCCAAAAAGAATTGAGGCGAATATCAAATTAATGATTCAAATTGCTGGAGGAACAGATTCATTAAGACCTCATATAAAGACTCATAAAATTGCTGAAATAATTAATATGCAATTAAATCATGGCATTAGAAAGTTCAAATGTGCTACCATAGCTGAAGCTGAACTATTAGCTAAGTGTGGTGCACAAGATATACTCCTAGCGATGCAACCTATAGGAGTGAATATTGAAAGGTTTTTTGAGTTGATCGAACAGTATCCTAACTCTTCATTATCAACAATTGTAGATAATGAAGAATCGATAATAAAAATTAATTCAGCTGCCTTAAAAAAAGAATTGGTGATTTCTTTATGGTTAGATATCAATAATGGTATGAATAGAACAGGTATAATACCAAATAATGAAGCAGCTTTACTTTATCAAAAAATAGAGTTATCCTCTAATCTTGTTGCTAAAGGTTTACACGTATATGATGGCCATATTCGTGAGTCTGACTTTAATTTACGCAAAGAAATTTGTGATAAAGACTTTGATTTGGTTCTAGAATTAAAGAATATGATAGAACTTTTAGGAATAAAAATTCAAACCATTGTAGCAGGTGGAACTCCAACTTTTCCTATCCATGTAAAAAGGGATAATCTAGAAGTATGTCCAGGCACACCATTATTATGGGATCAAAGATATGCAGATGCGTATAAGGATTTAAAATTTATTCCAGCAGCTATTTTAGTTGGTACTGTTGTTAGTAAACCTAAAGCAGATTTAATCTGTTTGAATCTTGGACATAAATCGGTTGCATCAGAAATGAAATTCCCAAGATTGAAAATTCTTAATTTTGAAAACTGTAAACAAATAAGTCATAGTGAAGAGCATCTTGTTGTCGAGTGTGTCGAAACAGAAAAATATACGATTGGGACTATTTGTTATGCAATACCAACACACATTTGCCCAACAGTACCAAAATATGATAGAGTGTTGACAGTTGTAGATGGAAAAATAACAGGATATTGGAAAGTAGCAGCAAGAGATCATCAAATAAACTAGTATTATAAATAAAAATTAAACTACATAGAGAAACATGTTTATACTTGACGCACATCTTGATCTTGCGATGAATGCCTTGGAATGGAATAGGGATTTAACTTGGACCGTTGAAGATATTAGAAAAAGTGAAACTGGAATGACTGATAAACCCGATAGAGAGAGAAATACTGTTTCTCTTGATGCTATGCGGAAAGGGAACATAGGGATTTGTGTTGCTACGCAGATTGCTAGATATGTAAAAAAAGATAGTAATTTACCTGGTTGGAATTCTCCACAACAAGCATGGGCTCAAACACAAGGACAGTTGGCTTGGTATAAATCAATGGAGGATATTGGCGAAATGGTTCAAATTACAAATGAAGCGCAATTAAATAGACATCTAGCACTATGGAAAAATGATATTGTCTCTAAAAATCCTATTGGATATATTTTAAGTCTAGAAGGTGCGGATTCAATAGTAAACATAGATTATCTAGAAAAATCATACGATTTGGGATTAAGGGCTATAGGTCCAGCACATTATGGACCTGGAACTTATGCGCATGGAACAGACTCTATGGGAGGGATTGGAGTTAAAGGAAAAGAGCTACTTAAAAAAATAGAAGAATTAAATTTAATTCTTGATACAACTCATTTGTGTGATGTTAGCTTTTGGGAAACTATGAAAGTCTATAATGGACCAGTTTGGGCAAGGCAATACTCTGATGAACAAATTAATGAATTGATTCGTAGAGATGCAGTTATAGGAATTGCATTAGATGCTTGGATGATGGTGCCAAATTGGGTCAGAGGAGAGTCTACTCCAGAGGGTATGGGAGTAACATTAGATCAAATGATTGATAATATAGATCATATCTGTCAATTATCAGGGAATTCATTTCATGTTGGTATCGGCACGGATCTAGATGGTGCATTTGGTAAGGAACAATCACCAGTTGATTTAGACACTATAGCAGATCTTCAAAAGATTCCTTTAATGCTCTCTAAAAAAGGATATACAAAAATTGATATTGAAAACATTATGAGTCAAAATTTCATAAAATTTCTTAAAAGGGTATGGAAAACTTCTTAATAAATACTAACTACAAGTAGTATAAGGTTTTCTAAATCTCTTTTATTTCTAGCTATTTTTCTTTTAACGGTTTTATATTTTTTTTGAATAACTGAGATTTTTTCTAGTCCTTGAAGTTGTATATATTTTTTATCACTTAATTTTTTAGATACTATAATATCATTATAGGCATTTTTATATTTATCTAAAGAAATTTCTAAATCTGATATTTCATTATTTAATTCAGTTATTTCAATTAATAATTTTTTTCTCTTTTTTATTCCGTTTTGAATACTGTCAATCCTAACATCTTGAATAGTACTAACTAGTCTAGTAATATTTAATTCTGAATATGCTGCGCCATCTAACATAAACGAATTGTATTTATTATTCTGAGGTAGTTTTTTTAACTTAAGATAGATGTCAACTTTTCCCTTATGATTAAATCGAAATACTCTATTTGTTATAAATTCTTCTAGGTCTAAAGAAATTGTCAAGCCTTTTAAATAAAACTGAGACCTTAATATATCTTTTATAAATTTGTTCCTCTCTCTGAAAGTATATTCTTTTCCAAAAAGAAATATAGTGGGTAATGCTTTAGTTTGAACATCAACATTTTCAAGATCAATTTTTGATCCTACCTGTGCTTCAGTTGTAGTCAAAGTCATAAATAAAAAAAACAAGAGATATGAATTAAATTTAAAATACATAATTATTTATAAAAGTAAGTATCAAATAAAAAATCGATGGACAGAGTAAACATCCCAATCCAGTGTAAAAAGTAGCTGTTAGAGCTCCGTAAGGAACTAGCTTTTCATTTGTTGCGGCTAACCCTGCAACTACTCCACTTGTTGTACCAATCAATCCTCCAAAAACTACAGCATCATGAGGAGTGATCAATTTTATTTTTTTAGCTATAATGGGTGTGATAATTGTCGTAAATATTGTTTTGACGACACCTGTAGCTACACTAATTGCAATAACTTCTGAACTTGCCCCAAGGGCAGTTCCTGTTACTGGACCAACGATATATGTACATGCTCCAGCACCAATAGTGGTAATACTAACAACATCAGAATAACCCATTAGAAAAGCTATCAAAGCACCGGTAAAAAAAGTAATTGTAATCCCAACAAAAAGAGAAATGATACCTGCAATCCCTGCTTGTTTAATTTTAGAGATATCAGCACTCATAGCAGTTGCTACTATAGTAAAATCTCGGAACATAGAACCACCCAAAACTGCTATTCCAGCAAAAATAGGAATATC
>LWDU01000021.1_pt1 | contig 83566 bp, 61 predicted proteins | sample 727161 | NCBI WGS metagenome assembly LWDU01 (sample SAMN04566230, study PRJNA314399) | hydrothermal vent metagenome | isolation source: deep sea hydrothermal plume seawater | place: Mexico: Gulf of California, Guaymas Basin | collected 2004-07-11
GCGCCATACCAGATACCATCGGTGCTCAGCGCGGTGCATCCAATACCACAAGAACTCGCTTAAGAAAAATACCATAAACAATTGCACCAGCAGGGGCCATTCGTGAGGCCAGATGTCGAGTCCGATTGAATGCCGGAAGACCTCAAGTGGACCCGTCAGCCAGGCTCGGTAGAGTCCAGCGAGATACAGGGCAATCGTGGAGAGAATGACAACCAGTATCACATTCCGGATTTTCTCCCTTGCGTTGGTTAACCAGGCCGGGCGGGCAGGGAAGTAATGCTCAGAAAAACCCAGGACTAATTGTACGAACAGAACGGTTAAGAGATAAGTCTCTTCCTGTAAAGGGTCCAGATACCAGTGACCGATGACGATGATTAACAACAGAGGTTGCAGGCAATAAAACAAGACCTGGCGGGGTGTAGAACCTTCAACTGGTGTTACCAGGGGTTGGGTCATAATATTGCCTTACCGCCGCGGGCGCAGGCTGCTGGAGTGGTTCCGCCGGCAAACATGTTGACGCAGGGTCCGGTCAGAATGTCTGGATGTTTGTCTGTGATCCATTGAAGCAGCTCCTGAAAAATGGTTGGATCATCGCCAGAGAAAGTCACTGCAGCAATCTTATTGCGATTCAGTGTCAACCGGAAGGTGTCGGTTGCTTCGTAGCCCATGGCAAAACCGAAATCATCGGTGACAGTGATTGCGCAGACGATCTCATTTGTTTCTATTTTGCAGGGACGGCGCAGTTTCACCTTGTAGTTGGCGGCCTCAGCCCAGCCCTGGTAGTAGAGAATTGCCACCGCATCTGCATCGCCAGCCATCAGGCGTTTTAGTTGGGTCGCGTCCCATGAATAAAAAGCGGAGATGAATTCTTCAGCTGTGCTTTTGTTGCTACTGTGGTTGCTACCTTCGTTGTTATTNNNTAGTGCTGCCGTCGCTAGTGCTGCTGTCATTAGTCCTTCTGTCACTAGTGCTACTGTCATTGGTGCTATTGTAAGTGCTGCTTTGAATGTTGTTGCTGTAGGTCTCTTCCGGGTCTTGCGACGAAGCCGGCAGCCCTGCAGAAAGCAGAAAGCTACCGGCCAGCATCCGAGCGACATTCTTTAGTCTGAGCAAATTCTCTCCAGGCGTAGTATTCGTGGTTCAGCAAGCTGATGCCGCCTTTTCTGGTTTTACCCGAGGCGGGGATCACGTTATCGCCAGTGGGTTGCACTGGATCAGGTCAGGAAAGCATATTAGTAATCCCTGCAGCATAAATCTACTGATGGTTGTTTTATAAATATGCGACCAAAGCAGCTTTACGGTCCGGTGTCACAAAATGCAACGAGCGAAAATCAACTGAGTTTCATCCCTTCCAGGTCATCCTGGTCTCGCCATTGTTTGAGTAGCCTGTTGAACGCGTTGATGCCTTTTGCATAGGGTGAATTCTGTTTGCCGAGTCCAAAATTCTGACCCTCACGGTTATAATAACCAGGCGTGCAATCACGCTGAAAACCGCCGCCACCGCCCCCGGCTCCTCCTGCCATTTTGACGATGTGATCGACCCACTGTTGTTCGGCTTCTGCTGTAACCTCGGCTATGTGGCTGCCGCGTTTCTTGACTTCATCAATGATGTAGCTCACATGGACTGCCTGGTCATCAAACATACTCGTCATGTTGGGAGACAGGCCATTTTGGTTTATACCGATGGTGAACCAGTTTGGAAAGCCATGACTGCACAGGCCATGTAAGGTTCGGTAACCTTGCGCCCAGTGGTCATAAAGTGACTGGCCATTGCGGCCAATGGTATCGAAGTCAACTCGACGATGAGGTGTAGAGGAAATTTCAAACCCGGTGGCGTAGATGATGCAATCAACTTCATACTCCACACCGTTTGCGACCACGCCTTTTTCGCTGATTCGCTCCACCCCCTTGGCCTCGCTGACATCAACCAGTTCGACATTTGAGCGGCTGAACGTCGCCAGATATTCATCGTTGAAAGTGGGTCGTTTGCAGAACTGGCGATACCAGGGTTTAAGTTTTTCGGCAGCCTCTTCATTGCTGCAATCGTGATCAACCCTGGCTCGAATTTCGTTCATCTTTTCGAAGTCTGCAATCTCCGAGCGAAGCATCATTTCTTCCCTGTCGAGATCCCCGGCATCGGAGCCCCGGCTTCTCAGGGAAACACCAAGTCTGCGTACAATGTCTGTCCAGCCATCTGCCACCAGATCATTGGTGAGGTTTTGGCCGAGCAGGACCGCGGCGAAATTTTCCCGTCGTTCTCGTTGCCAGCCTGGTTCGAGGTTTTCGTACCATGTCTGGTCGGTGGGTTTGTTTCCTCGAAGATCCACTGACGAGGGTGTGCGCTGAAATACATAGAGTTGCTTTGCGCAATCGCCCAGAAAAGGCACACACTGGATCGCCGTTGCGCCCGTGCCAATCACCGCGACCCGCTTATCGGCGAGGTTCTCAAGTCCGCCATTGTGATCGCCGCCGGTGTATTCGTAGTCCCATCTCGAGGTGTGAAACGTATGTCCCTGGTAGTCGCTGATGCCAGGAATGCCAGGCAGTTTAGGCCGGTTTGCCGGGCCCGTTGCCTGGATCACAAATTGCGCAAGAATGCTGTCGCCGCGATGGGTTGAAATCTGCCACATTTTTTTGTCGGATAGCCATCGGAGTTCGGTGACGCGGGTTTGGAAGATTGTATTGTTGTACAAGTCAAAATAGTTTCCGATGCGCTTAGTGTGTTCAAAAATTTCCGGTGCAAAGGAATATTTCTCTTTCGGCATGAAGCCGGTTTCTTCCAATAGAGGAAGATAGCAGTAGGATTCAATATCACATTGGGCACCGGGATAGCGGTTCCAATACCAGGTGCCGCCAAAATCAGCGCCCGATTCGAACACCTTGAAATCTGTCACACCTCGTCCTTTGAGGCGTGCCGCGGCCATTAGCCCACTGAACCCGCCACCGATAACCGCCACATCAATGGTGATATCCATCGGTTCCCGTTCATCTGGCGTGGCATAGGGGTCATGGTCTGCGTAGTGTGCAAATTCTTCGGCCGCTTCGAAATATTGAGCTTCGCCATCCTCCCTGAGTCGTTTGTCACGCTCTTCCCGATACTTGTCCCGCAGAGCTTGTGGATCGAAATCCAAGTCCGGGAACATGTTGTGCAATCTTTCTCGTTCGTTAGCCATATCTCTTCCTCAAAGGGGACAGATCTGTTTTTATGTTTTCTTTGCAAAACTGGAAAGGCTCCGAGCGCCTGACACGCTGGTCTTGGAGAGGGTTCAAACCGTCCCAGCCGATTTTAAAGCTCTTAGTTACGACTTTATTCCTGGCCTTCTGGCCGGTTTTGCTTGTCCCCAGGCGGAGTCATCATCTGCACGATCATAGGTTGTACCGGGCGAGTATAAACGGTTTGAATTCCACGACTGTAGTTCATGCCGATCACAGATGTATGAGTTTCATTCGGAAACAGATGGGTGGTCAATTCCAACCCTTTCAGGTTCGCCTCGCGCAACATATCTTCAAGATGAAACATGTTCGTCACCATGGCAGATTTCGCCGCAGCGGTGCCACCTACCTCTTCAAGCGCACCCACCGACATAAAAACTTTTGCCTGCAGACCGTCGTGAGCGGCAATGTACGCTTCTGCATCGTTCATAATGGCCCGGTCTGCCCACCAAATCGAAGGACTCCCGATGATGTAGCGGTTAAATGTGTCAGGTTGATTGAACAAGACATACAGTCCAAAAAGACCTCCCAGCGAATCACCCCAATACCCACGCTCCTCCGGGACGGTCGGATACTGACTGTCAATGAAAGGCTGGAGCTCCTGACGAATGAACTTAAGAAACGCCGCTGCGCCCCCTGACTTCTGTTTTAGGTTAGGGCTCGGTGCGTCTTTGAATAGTGGCGCCAGACTCGGAATATCTGTCGCACCTTCAACTTGCGTCAGATCCCGGGTTCGGATTTCCAGCCAGTTCACAGGGCTCTTCATGTCATAACCGATGCCAACGGTGATGAATCTGGGAACATCGCCGCCTAATTGCATGATACTGGTAGTGTCACTGAATGCCGTGTGGCCATAGCTGTCTGTTTGGTACAGGACGGGAAACCGCTCTGAATCATCTCCCCTATTCCAGGGAACCTGCACGTAGATCTCGAAAGTCTGGTCTACGAACTTTGACTCGATGAGATGGGTATCCATTTCGGGGGCTACGAATTGGCCAGTTTGCGCGCCGGCAGCTGTGCCAGCCGTTATGACATAACCGGTCAGGAAAACACTGATAGCAAGAACCTTTGAACGGAGCATGATTGTCCTTTGTGCTAAAGCCATTCGACACGGGAGAATATAACGAATCTCTTAAACCCCTTCAAGAATGGGGTGAATGGCGCAAATGGGGACAGCTCTATTTTCTTCTTTTTTAAGCATCTTTCTTGATGGGTACGCCAGACATAAATCAGTTCCGGGTCTTCAAGGGCCGACCAGGGCCCCTGCTTTCGATCCGAAGAACTGTTCTATTTTCAATCTCATCGATGAAAAGACTGTTGCCGGTAAGTTGAGCACGGTCGAGTGCCGTCTGAATAAACTGGTGTGCCGCGATAGCCGCGACCCTGTCTTCGACAAATGTTCTGTAGCCTACCCTGCGCTTGACATCTGTATTGCCGAGCGAGTCAAAGCAAGGATCGGAATCAAGCCAAGTTGCCTCCGCTAGTCCCAGTTTTGCCCGATAACTTGACCAACGATATTGGCCAGCGCCTGTGGCGGTTAGGATGAATAACCACACTTTTCACACTTCTCTATATCAATGCGGAACGCCGCCCGGTTAACACACGTTTTAGACGCTGCGCCCACGTCATCGAGTAGTCCTTCGGTTTCGGGGTTTCTCGTTCTTCTCCAGGTTTCTGTTGAATGACATACTCACGCAATTTACTGATGGGCGGCAAATTGTATCTGCTGCAGTGCCGTACCATCACGACAGTTCATAAGCTCTGAACCGCGACTCTGTGAAATTTGATTTTAAGACAGGTTTGCTGTTGGCTGGCGCCTTTATGGCTGCAGCACTTGCACCCCTTGGTTCTTCTTCTATTGCGGTTGTCATCGCGGTTATTGCAACCGCGGTTGGCGAAGATGTGGCCATGGTCACAAAGTTGCTGGTGGGTGGTTACCTGTTTATCAGCATTGTCGGCCAGGTGCCCGGTGGCAAGCTGGCGGACAGGTACGGGGCAATGCCGGTTCTGTTCTTCGGGCTTACAGTATTTATGTTCGGCTGCCTGCTGGGGTTTGTGGTTGAGGATCTCTATAGCCTGACCGTTTCGAGGATGGCAATGGCGTTGGGTACCGCACTGATCAGCCCCGCCACCCAGGCATTGATTCGCATACAGTTGCCTGGTCCACAGCTGCCCGTTGCCTTCGGCTTTTTTGGTACCACAATGAGCAGTGCTGCTACCCTTGGACCCTGGCAGGGGCAATTTTGTTGTTCTGCTTTTTCTATATGAATGAAGCAAGTCACAAGAACCCAATCATTGATCGAACCCTGTTTCATCACCATGCCTATCGCAGCTGTTGCGCTGTTACCGCGTTAAACAACTTCACCATGTACGCACTGCTTTTCCAGGTTCCGATCCTGCTGATTGTCATGGGGATCAAAGGTCCTCTCGTCGCTGGAACAGTACTCTTTGGCATGACTGCGGCAATGATGGTGAGCGGTCTGGCGTCAGGATTCATCACCAATCTTTTTGGTCAGCGTCAGACGCTGATTGGGGCGCAACTGTTCAGCATCATCGGGTTTGTCCTTCTGTTGCAACTTAAAACAGGCCCAGACAAGGAAATGATAACGGCTGCAATTGCGTTCATCGGCATCGGCGTGGATCTGACCATGCCAATCATTCAGACAGTGGCGATGAGTTCGCTGCCTGTCGGGCAAGCGGGAATGGCGGCGGGGGGAATGGGTGTGACGCGATACCTGGGCGGCGTGCTTGGAATCTCGATCATGTCATTGCTGCTACAGGCGGGCGACAACCTGGAAACTCACAAACTTCTGTTTGAGATCCACATAGGAATCGCCATAGTTATTGCCGGTATTGCATTGATGCTTCCAGCGCACCAGAGAGTCGTCGATTAACCAGTTGCTACAGATTGGCTATCTTCTGCCAGACCTTCCTCGCCAGGTTGGTCGTTAACGATTCGATTTCATTGGCCGATGCGATGACTTCGCGATCGTTGATCGACTGACTAAATACTGCAGCCAGCTGCCCGGTCAGTGACAGCAATTCTGAACAATAGTCCAGGTACCGATTGAGCTCGAATGTCGTCATGGTGCGTTGTGGAGATGCAGGTGTGCCGAAGTCCTTTGTAATTGATGCTGGGTCCTTCGTTAACTGGTGCATGTCTATCACATGCGCGATTGACCGCAGTTGGTGCAAGGACTGCAGTTCCCTGTGCCGCTTGATTCGGTTTTCCATCGTAACCAGGAAGAAAATCCCGGCGCCGATAAGCACCGTCGCATTCAATGCGGCTTCTGTCATCTGCACCCATTCGTCGAGGTCAAATGCTGTGCGGGTGATCGTGACCTGCGTAATGCCATAGATCAACAGAAGAGCGGCGATGACGATAACGATACCGACCGCGATCCGCAACAATGGCTGGGGTCTGGAGATGAATTCTGACCTGGCGGCGCTTTCCTCAGAGAATGTGTGTAGCTCCCTTGCAACCTGGAGCAAGCCGGATTCCGGAAATCTGTCGTGAATACGCTGCTGCAACCTTTCTATGGTCGTCGATATCTTGGTGATGTCGAGCGTCTGGTACATAAGGAGCAGGGTAAACGGGACAGGTTTCTCAATCATCCGGATTTCGCCGCCCGGTCTTTTCAATCACCAGCAGCAGGTGTGGTAAAGTTTTTCTGGGCTTCGCTAAGGAATCATCATGAAATACAAACTGCTCGGTAAGAGCGGACTCAGGGTCTCAGAGCTTGGGCTCGGTGCCATGACTTTTGGCCAGGAAATGGGCATAGGGGTTGATAAAGAGGAAAGTCGGAAAATATATGACGCCTTCCGGGAAGCGGGCGGTAACTTTATCGATACTGCCAATGTCTACAACCGGGGCACCAGTGAGAAGTTCCTTGGTGAGTTCATGCAGGGAGACCGGGAGCGCATCGTACTCGCGACAAAATATACCGGCGGTATGCGTGGCCGGGATATTAATGCGACAGGAAATTCCCGTAAGAACATGATGGATTCCGTCCATGCCAGCCTGAAGCGGTTGCAGACCGACTTTATCGATCTGTTCTGGGTCCATGCCTGGGACCCCTTAACGCCAACTGAAGAACTGATGCGCGGCATGGACGATTTAATCAGCCAGGGCAAAGTGCTTTATGTCGGCGTATCGGACACGCCAGCCTGGGTCGTGGCAAAAGCAAACACCCTGGCGGAGCTCCGCGGCTGGTCCCAGTTTGTTGGCCTGCAGATTCGCTACAGCCTGATTGACCGAAGTGTTGAGAGAGAACTCCTGCCGATGTCCCGGGCGTTTGATATCGCAGTGACCCCGTGGGGAATCGTTGGCTCTGGAGTCCTGAGTGGTAAATACAACAAAGATGACAAGGCGGAGGGCAGGGCCAAAATGCGCGGCCGGATAGATGACAGGTCGCTTGCAATTGCGAGTGAGGTTATTCGCGTTGCCGAGGAAGTGGATGCAACGCCAACCCAGGTGGCAATAGCATGGTTACTCCGTGCCCCTGCCAACATCGTTCCCCTGGTTGGTGCCCGGACGCTGGAGCAATGGCAGGACAATCTTGGTTGCCTTGAAGTGGAACTGTCGGATGAGCACATGCAGAAACTGGACGATGTCAGTTCGATTTCACCCGGCTTCCCCCACGATATGTTGTCAGCCCAGAGAGATGCACGCGGTCCACGAATCGAGAACCACCGAAGCTGGTCATCAGGTGGGTACGATCGATAGCACTATTCGAGGATTGAGGTCTCTCCACTCCGCTACGAACTCGCCGTCCGCGTCGAGATGACAAGGTCGGTGTCAACTCGACCGGAGCCTCGAAGGGGCGAAGCGGAGAGATCGCAAACCTGGCCAAGAAATCTCCGACAGAATCTCGCGACCCAAGGATTTAGATTTCCCATCCGACCAACCGCTTTTTGAATCACACCACAGGTTGTGTATAAGCAACGTGACGCCCACCAAAAGGCGAATACTCGAGTCCTACCGGTTCCGAGACGGTTTCAAAATTTGTCGCGGTCCATCCCCAGGCACTGGTAATAGCCAGGTACACCCAACGCCAACTGCCGTCTGCTTCAAGACGCATGGTGCCCTCGTATCGACCCCCTTGAACGCCATTCGGCGTGCTGGTCATAAAGTATGCACTGAGGTCAGCGCTCTCAAGATCGTCTGCAATATTCACGGCGACATTGGCGGAGTGGTGCCCGCCTCTTATGCCTGGAGTAGCTTCGGCATAGGGCGCATATAAAGGTGCAATTTCCGCGCGACCCTCAAAATGCAGATCATCGCCGCCCGCACCAGGGAAATTAGGGACGTCCAGGATCGCATCTTCCGTATAGCAATCGATAATGTCATCGCCGAAACCCGTATCCAGGCTGTATAGGTAACGGTTAAGGGTACTGAGCACGGCTTCTTTGGCTTCAAGCCGGGCTACTCGGTGTAGTAAAACTTCAATCTCGTCATTCATCAGTGGGCTCCTTTGTGGGTAGAGGCAGGATACAGCGGATAGATAGTGACTCAAACTGGCAGATCACTGCGATTAAACAAAAAGAAACAAGATTAGAACTACGGATTGGAAGGGGTTGGCGACGGCGGTGATTTTACTGATGGATCGGAATGGTCTGGGCTGTTTTCGTAAACCGCCTCCAGGATACGAAATGCAACTCCGTCTACAACTGTTGATGAATCCACGAAGTACAATTGGGTTTCACCGGTTTGTTCGAACGTGCCGAAAATTGGTGCCTCTGATTGATAGGACCACAGAGTGATTTGACTGCCTAGCGGGACGTCGTCCCAGATACTTTCAATAGGGCCCCAGATTGGCCCGTCGTGTTTAGTGATTGATTGGATTTTTGTCGGCGGACCAAACGCCGTTTTGAGCTCCTGCTGCGAGATGCCGACATTAAAGTCCAGATGGTTGGGGAGAGGCTCACTGCAACCAGAAAGGAACATCATGATGGCAAGGTACGATATGATTTTTGAGCTGGGGACAGTTTACTCAATTCAATACAGAAATTAGAGGGACTTCGAGTTCAGATAGGTAAAACCAGTGCAACGTCTGGCGAGTTGGTGGGTAGACTGGTTGTTCTGCGGGGGCTACAGGTATAGTTTGTGGCTTGTGTCACGCAATTATTGATTCTTTCGCAGGAGAAAACTGATGAGCCTGTTTTCCGAATATGCCGTTATTGATGTTGATACCCATGTCACAGAGCCACCTGATCTGTGGACTTCCCGAATCGGGAGCAAGTGGCACGACGTTGTCCCCCGCGTTGAGAACATAAAAGGGCGTGACTTCTGGGTGATCAATGGCAAGAAGGGACTGGCCCCTGGCGGTGTTTCCATGGCGGGTCACAATGGCAGACCGCCCAATGAGTTTCCGCCAACCTTCGATGATATTGCGCCCGCTGCTTACGATGCCAGAGCCAGGATCGAACATATGGACCGTGAAGGGATCTACGCGCAGGTGCTGTATCCCAATGTTGGTGGATTCGGTTCCCAGAACTTCCTGAGCATAGAGAACGAGTCACTAAAAATTGACTGTGTGCGTGTTTACAACGACTTTCTGGTTGAATGGACAGGTGTTAGCCAGGAGCGACTGGTGCCTGTCTGCGCCCTGCCTTTTTGGAACGTTGATGAGTCAGTGATTGAAATCGAGCGCTGTGCAAAACTTGGCCATAGATCAGTGCTGTTCCCAAGCCAGCCACAGGACTTCAGCCAACCGCCACTGCACGATCAGCACTGGGACCCTATCTGGGAATGTGCCCAGTCTCTCGGTTTGCCGATAAGCTTCCATATTGGCGGACAGGCTGCTCTGGGGGTAAAGGAAGGTGAATTCGTCCCCAGGGGAGTCGGAATGGGACTCAAGGCAACGTTCGCCCGCTTCTCGGCGCTTGCCTTTATCGGTAACAGTCTCGGTATCAGCGAGATTATCTGCGGCGGCGTTTGTCACCGGTTTCCCAGCCTGAACTTCGTCTCGGTAGAAAGTGGTGTTGGCTGGATTCCAACCTTGTTAGAAGCATTAGACTGGCAGTGGAGCAACGCGGGCGTTGGAATAGAACATCCTGAATATGAATTGCTGCCAAGTGAATATTTTCGACGACAAATCTTCGCCTGTTTCTGGTTTGAGCGTGACGTGATCGCCAGGGCGGCTGAACTGTATCCTGACAACATCATGTATGAAACAGACTTCCCGCATCCGACATCGATGACACCAGGACCCGCGACAATCGCCCAGCATCCGAATGAGTATGTTACAGAGGCACTTGGAAACCTGCCCGAAGAAACCCTGGGTAAGCTGCTGCACGACAACGCTGCCAGAGTTTACAACGTCAGCTAGAACCAGGAGCCAATTAAATAAACGTTACATTTCCTTATCACATTATATATCCGGAGTAGATATGAAGACTCAAATTACCGAAATGTTCGGTATCGAACATCCCATCATTCAGGGTGGTATGCACTTTGTTGGTCTTGCCGAGATGGCCGCTGCTGTTTCCAATGCTGGCGGCCTTGGCATTATCACGGGCTTAACCCAACCGACGCCGGATGACCTGGCGAAGGAAATTGCCCGCTGCAAGGAGATGACCGATAAGCCGATCGGCGTCAACCTGACCTTTCTGCCCGGTTTTGCCTCGCCGGATTACCCTGGTTACATCAAAGCCATCGTCGAGGGCGGCGTAAAGATAGTTGAAACGGCGGGCCGTAGTCCTGAATCATATATGCCTGAGCTTAAAGCCCATGGCATCAAGGTCATCCATAAGTGTACCTCTGTTCGGCATTCTCTCAAGGCAGAAAAAATCGGTTGTGACGCGGTCAGTGTCGACGGGTTTGAGTGCGGTGGTCATCCCGGGGAAGATGACATTCCCAACATGATATTGCTGCCTCGAGCCGCAGAGGAATTGAGTATCCCGTTTGTCGCTTCAGGTGGTATTGGCAACTCTCAGCAGTTGGTTGCGGCCCTGGCGCTTGGCGCGGACGGTATCAACATGGGTACACGTTTTATTGCAACCGTCGAAGCGCCTGTACACCAGAACGTGAAGGAAGCCATCGTCGCAGCAAGCGAACTGGATACCCGGCTCATCATGCGATCGCTAAGGAACACCGAGCGCGTGTTAAACAATCCTGCGGTTGAACAGATCATGGCTGTCGAAAAAGAAAAAGGTGCAGATCTGGAAATCAGCGATATTGCTGAACAGGTCGGCGGCGTTTATCCGAAAATCATGCAGGAAGGCACTATGGATGCTGGGGCCTGGAGCTGCGGCATGGTCGCCGGGCTCATCCATGATATTCCAACCTGCCAGGAATTGATTGACCGAATCATGACGGAAGCTGAGGCTTCGATTAAGGGCCGTTTGGCAGGTTTTGCCTAGGAGCCCTCTGGTTTTTCCCCGGGCAACGATGGTGTATCGAACCTGATCGAACTTGCGCCATCAATTGCCTCAGATATTTCAGGCAGTGCGGCAACCCTTGCCTGGGTACTGACAAGTTAACTATTTTGAGACTCAGACGTGGGAGTACTCTGCCTCTTTCTGCATCAAATTGCGCCCGAAATGGAGCCAGCGGTCCGTAATAATCGTGTCACCGCAACTATTTTGTAGCTCCAGCCCACGGGTATGAGTTAACTTGTCAGTACCCGGATGTGATTCATAGCACTGAACAGTATGAGAATAATCGGGCAGAGCAATCGCACGAGGCGACCAGGGTGAGGGAGCGAGGATGCGAAGGTTCAAATCGACAGGCCAGGCCCAGAAATTCGTGACTGTACATGCTGCGGTTTCAAATCTGTTCAACCTTGGTAGGCACCTGGTAAGGGCTCAGCACTATCGCGATCTCAGGATGAGTGCGTTTGCAGAATGGAGCAGGGCAGTTGCCTGAGATCTGTGACTCAAATATCAAGGTCTCGAAAAGTTAATTTGGCAGTACCACTCAAGGCCTTCTTGGCATCGAACAGCGAACCCTGAACTAATGAAGTTCAAGTATCACCGTGGCAACAGCGAGTATCTGTAAGCTTCCGACTATGAAGCCCTTCGCCTTTCGCTCCAGGCCATGTAATAAAAATGTAAATTTTACTCCGACCCCAATTATTCAGCGAGCAATCTTTGGCAGTTTACGCAAATTGAGCGTGGCGGGTGGCGCGTTGACGGTAGGTTGCACTTCTTGGGCCAGAACGCGAGTATGGAGTCATAGGGATTGATCCATTGGAGAGCGGCATTGGTTTCGCAGTATTTTGTTCTTGCTATAATGGTAACCTCGCTATGTCTTGTTGGCTGTGGCGGAGGAGGTGGGTCGTCATCTAGTCCTGCGCCAACACCGGCGCCGCAGCCAGAACCCGAGCCAGAACCCGAGCCAGAGCCAGAGCCCGATCCAGATCCGGAACCCGAACCCGAGCCGGATCCAATCCCAGTCGATAGCGATGCGGTGGGTGTGCAAGCGCCGCTGAGCACAAATGCGGGGCACCCGAACTTCTTGAGCCCGCATGCGAAGCCAATCGTCATCAATGGTCGCTTTGTTTACGCGGCAAATACTCCAGCCGATACGGTCGACGTGATCGATTCGGTTACGCGACAGATTGTTGTTCGAATTAACGTTGGTGTAGATCCCGTTGGACTTGCGGTGCGACCCGATCGGCGGGAAGTTTGGGTGGCGAACCACATCTCGGATACGGTCAGTGTGATCGACACCGACCCAGACAGTCCGACGTTACATCACGTTATTGCGACCGTGCAGTCGATCAATCCGGTGGGGTTTGCGACCGACTTCGATGAACCCGTGGGTATTGCCTTTGCCAGTAATGAAAAAGCCTACGTTTCCCTCGGCCCGGACAATGAAATTGCCGTCATCGATGTTGGGTCTTATGCGATTACCGGCCGGTTACCAATCCGGGCGCAGGATCCTAGGGCAATTGTAGTGCGCGGCGATCGACTCTATGTCCTTGCCTTTGAATCTAACAATCAATCGCAACTGTCGGGTTGTACCGAGGAGAAGATCGATGGAGACGTATGTACGTTCGATGCTGTGGAGCATGCTTTTACAAACAACAACGTCCTGTCGCTGAACTACGAAGCGGACATCATTAAGAATCCATTGGTGCCTGATCGAGACCTGTTTGTATTCAATACATCGAACGATCAGCCCGTCGCAATCGTAAATACGGTAGGCACACTGCTCTATGGGTTAGCGGTTGATAGTAATAGCCGTGTGTTCGTCGCACAAGCAGATGCACGCAACGACGAGAATGGCCGCGCCGGGACCTTACAAGAGGGCCTTGTTGAAATGGAAAACCGCGCATTCCTCAATCGCATTACCCGCGTTGACTGCGAATCGAACTGCGGTGCGCCCACTTTTTTTGACCTGGAGCCGTTGCCGCCCGTGCATCCAGATGAAGGCATGGCGCTAGCCACACCATTCGGTATTCAGATTAGCGATGATGACAGTACGCTTGTCGCCACCGCAGCAAGCTCGAACAAGCTGGTTACGATTAACCCGGACACGGGCGAGATACTCGATAGCGTCGATGTGGGTGGTATACCGCGCGGTATTGCGTTGCAATCGACCGAGCAAGGCGCTGCATCTACCGCTTGGGTGCTCAATGTCGGCGACAACTCCGTTGCTCGCGTGGACGTCTCGTCTCCGACGGATATTCGGCTGAGCGACACGATTGCGTTGGAGGACCCAACGCATCCCGACGTGAAACAAGGTCGCCTCGCCTTTAATGATGCCAATGCGTCTACGACCGGTACGTTTGCCTGTGAAAGTTGTCACCCTGATGGACACACCGATCAACTTATTTGGGTATTAGATACACCCGTTTGTGATGTGTCGGGGTGCACGCAGATACCACCGCGCCTTACGATGCCGGTTCGCGGGTTGCGAGATACTGCGCCATACCACTGGGACGGCATTCCCGGCGATCCATTTGGTGGCATCAACACGTCATCGATCAATACGCCGATTAGTCCGACGTGTAGCACCGATAGCCCGGAGAGTTGCACCTTGTCTTTGGTCGACGGTTCGCTTGGATCGACCATGTGCGACCAAACCAATTGCCCGCTGAACGACGACGCGAAACCTGGTGCGCTCGATTCGGTCGAGCGTGATGCGATGTCTCGATTCTTGCTCAGCATACCTTTTCCTCCGGCTCAAAGACGAGCGTTTGACAACGCGCTAACAAGCCAGGCGATAGACGGATTTTTCGAGTTCAGCTTCACGAACGATGCTGGCGGTCGTAGCACGGGCGCGCAAGTATGCGGTGATTGCCACAAGATGCCATTCCTGGTTAGCACGAATACGCCAGGGACCGGTATGGATGCACCGACCTGGCGTGGCGCTTACGACCGTTGGATGATCCTGCCGCAAGCGCGTTTGAATATTATCGATTTGATGAACCTCGTTGGCATGGATGACACGTTTCCGGAACGTGATGTTTGGGATCTAGCAGGTGCATCACCAGAAATCTGGGAGATGGTGCTGCAAGGCAGTACGGGGTTTTCCGGGAGCTTTGCACGGCAAGTGACCCTGAATCCTGATACGGCAGGACAAGCCCAAACAAGCGACATTCTCGATGCGTTAGAAGTGTCGTCAGAGGAAGGTGCCATCCTGTTGCAAGCGGAAGGCGTAGAGATTGCTGATGGGGAAGCGGGCGCCACTGGAGTGGCGAGCGCAATCGGTCTTGAGTTTGTCAACGATGTTTATCAGGTTCGAGGTGGGACTGATACTTTCACCCGCGCAGAGCTAATTGCGGCTGCCGCAGCGGGGGAAATGGTCATCACGTTAACCGGGCGGTCTGGTCAGAATGTCGATGTGGACAATCCGCAGCCAGCATTGTGGCCTGTGGCGCCAATTCAGGCGCAAACGCGCAATGTCGAACTTGCGTTCCTAAGTGCGGCTTCGACGCTGCGGATCAACGGCCGGCATGTCCAACCAGGTGCTTCGCTGTTTGTGGACGGCCGCCGGGTGGATGGCGTTGTGCGCTGCGAGACAGGCTCATTGCCAGCCTGCGACAACGAGATTGTTGAAGTTGAATTGGCGGCGTTCCCGCAAACCGGCGGCTTGCACTTCTTGCAGTTGCAGAACCCACAGGGTTTGTTTTCGAATGACATGATGTTCTTTTCGGAGCAAACACCCCTTGCACCACGAGTGGGTAATCTCATTACGAGTGGTGGGTCGTTTTCGCAAGGTTTGGACCAGTTCGACAACAACTGGAACACGGTGGAAATTGCGACAAGCGCCATCTTCGAGAGCAACGGGGAGGTGAACATCGACGTGAGTGCTGCGTCTTCCGACCCTTGGCACGCACAGATTAGCCATGCCGTGATGGTGGTTGGTGGGCAGGAATATACGCTTTGTTATCGAGCTCGGGCTGGTGGTTCGAGAATTATGACGGCCTATTTAGATTCCAACATGGACGCGTATACCAACATTAGCGAGGGTCAGCACCAGGTCAGCCTGACGGCCTCATATCAGTCGTTTAGCCACACGTTTACAGTGGCCGAGACTGATCTTAGGGCGAGAGTCTCGTTCGATTTTGCGCAGAGCGCGCTGAATGTGGATATCGACAGTATCGGATTATATGAAGGATCCAGCTGCGGGAGTCCTTAACATCAGTAGTTCGTTTCGGTGAATAGTTATTTTAAATAGTGTTTTCCGAGATTTCAAAAGTATCCTGATTGGTTTTTTTGCGAAAAGAAGTCTGTTGAGCAGTTTTGCGGTTGAGGATAGGCAATGTCTGAATAGCCAATGATCTACTGTCTTACAGCCGGCCGGGTTGATCACTGAAAAGATTTTTATATCGGGCAGGGGTGATTTGGCTTGTTTCTCCGAGAATGTTCTAGGATTGAATAGCTGTCACAGGTTTATTCGGTGGTGGTTGTGCTTCGATGTGATCCAGAGCTCGGTAAAAGAAGAGAAGCTGGATGATGCGCCAACTGACTTTCCATGAGTCGATGATCGAACAATGGGGCAGCCGAGCAGGTTTGGATATGCTATGGGGCTTGATGCGCATGCGCAGTCACTGACTTTCGACCGTTACCTTTACAAATATGAACTTGCTACAGGGGGGCGGGAACGCCTTGACCTGGGTGATGGTGTACGCGGCGCTGAGCCTGTATTTGCGGCGAGGTCCGACAGTTCAGTCGATGACGATGGGTTTGTATTGTCGTTTGCCCATGATGAGAACAAAAACCAGTCAAAGTTCCTGGTTATTGATGCCCGGAATTTTGAGGGCAAACCTCTGGCGGAAATTCTGCTACCGCAGCGGGTTCCATACGGTGCACACGGCAGCTGGATGCCTAACGAGGGCTAGCGAAAGCACAGGTATCTTTGCTTCTACATTTGAGCCTGACTGATTACTCTCAGCAAAGCAGCCGCAATGACACCAGGCACTTCCTCCTGCAGGAAATGACCGCCCTGTGTTTCTGTGACCGGTGCGTCCGGGAAATTCTGCTTCATGAGCGGCAGGCCTTTGGCGAGGATGGGATCGTTCATTCCCCAGATTATCTCTGCTGGTATATCCAATCCCTGCACATAGTTTTCAATCATCCTCATTTCTACCGCGCTAGGGTGATCAGGTCCATCGGTCACCATTCGCATCATCGCGAGCGGCGCTTTAGCATTTCCACTTTCAACGACAGGCTTTCCGTAGAGTTCAGTCACATCAGCTGGAAGTGATTCGGGATCTCCCTGCATCTGGGGGAGACGCTCGAATATGGAGACAAAGACTTCCAGAAGCAGTTCACCGACTACAGGTGTCTTGACTGTTGCATGGGCGCTGGAGAGATCCATGGCCTCTTTAGGTGCATTAAACCCGGTGTTCAGTATCACAGCGCCTTTTAGGAGGCCAGGTGAAAGTGCCAGTGCCCCCATGCCAATCGGTCCTCCCCAGTCCTGGCCTGTATACACAAGTTCGGTCAGTTTCAGTTGTGACAGAACACCATTGATCCAGCGTATGTGGTTGGCGAGCGTATGTTCACTCGCAGGAACCTTGCTTGAAAAACCCAGGCCAACGAGCGTCGGCATGATGATTCGAAGTTGGTCTTTTGGCAGCTCTTCAGCGATCTTCCTGTAGAGAAATCCAGAGGTTGGATTGCCGTGTTGCAGAAATACGGGGAAACCTGAGCCAACTTCCAGAACATGTATCTTGATTCCCTGTTCTACCTCGACAAAATAGCTCTTGTATTCGTCGGTGACGTGCTGGGCTGCATAGTCAGGCAGAGGAAATGCTTCAAATTGACCCGCATCCAGGGTGATCATCCCTGCGCCTTCTGGTGTTTTTACTTGCCCATCGCGTGTAATGACTCCGGCAAAAACAATGCATATCACTGCAATGGTCAGTAACCCGACCATAAGTTTCTTTTTCAATGCCATCACCTCCTGGGACTAAGTCGCCATACTGTAGTGGCTCTCATCAAGTAATGCAATGCATTATTGTGTCAACTAATGCATTGCATTATAATGCCTGCTATCCTGTTGTATAGAGACACCAGGTGAAAGGAGTAAGCAATGACAGGATGGAAAAAGTGGGGGATAGGTGTCTTAACAGCACTGATCGTCGTAGCACTAACTACCTGGTTTTTTCGTGTTGAGGTCGCACTCTGGGCGGTAGGCCGCGTCATGGACTCCCGCTACGATATCGGTCCTTCCCAGGAGATAGCCTGGTCTTCGGGCGCTGACTCCCAGCAAAGTGCGCCGGAGAATCGGCCGCCCAATATCATCCTGATCCTTGCCGATGACCTTGGTTGGAACGATCTCAGCATGAATGGTGGCACCAATGCCACCGTAGCAACACCCAATATTGATGCCATTGCCGCTGAGGGTGTCACGTTCACTCAGGGCTACGCGGCTAATGGCACCTGCGCGCCTTCGCGAGCGGCCCTGATGTCCGGTCGTTATGGAACCCGCTTCGGATTTGAATTTACGCCAACGCCGCCGGGTATGTTCACTGCCCTCGGGTTAATGACCTCAGCCACCGAGCGGCCACTTTCGCCTGGCCCGATTGCCAACGATGAAGCCAATGCTATCGATTTTGCAGACATGGGAATGCCGGCTTCAGAAATCACATTGGCGGAACTGCTGAAGAGTCAGGGCTATCACACCGCGCACATCGGGAAATGGCATTTAGGTCAGTCCAATGGCATGGCTGCACACAAGCAGGGATTTGATGAAAGCCTTCTGATGGCGAGTGGGCTTTATGGTCGAATTGACGATGAAAACGTCGTTCAGGCTCGGCAGGACTTTGATCCCATTGACCGCTTCCTCTGGAGTGCGATGCGTTTCGCGGCAAGCTTCAATGGTGGTCCGGCATTTGAGCCGCCCGACTATCTGACGGACTATTACACTGACGAGGCTGTTAAGGTCATCGATGCAAACAAAGACCGGCCGTTCTTCCTGTACCTGGCGCATTGGGCGCCGCACACACCGCTACAGGCCTCCCGGGAAGACTACGAGGCGCTCGATCACATCGAACTGCACCGTGAACGTGTATATGGCGCAATGATTCGGGCGCTGGATCGTGGTGTTGGGCAAGTCATGGCAGCACTCAAGGCCAATGGACTTGATGAAAATACACTCGTTCTGTTCACGTCCGACAATGGCGGTGCAGGCTACATTGGTCTGCCTGATGTGAATGACCCGTATCGTGGCTGGAAGATTACGTTGTTTGAAGGTGGCATCCGGGTGCCTTTTCTGGCGCGATGGCCCGGGGAGCTTCCCGGGGGAGTCACCTACGGCGCACCGGTTCACCACTTTGACATGTATGCCACGGCCGCCGCTGCCGCCGGTGCCACGCTGCCGGGTGACAGGGTTATGGATGGCGTTGACCTGAGGCCTTACCTGGCGGGTGAGACGTCAGAACCTGTCGAAGATACTCCGCATGACTATCTCTTCTTTCGTAGCGGGGCTGCGCAGGCCGTACGCGACGATCAATGGAAGCTGGTGGTCAGTGCACCACCGGGCGGACCTCGAAAGGAATGGCTGTTCAACCTGCAAGCGGACCCGTCCGAACAGATTGACAAGATCGATGATGAGCCTGAAATCGCGAAACGAATGAAAGCGGCGCTGATGGCACACAATGCTGATCAGGCACCACCAAGCTGGTCCTGGAGCGGTGCGAGTCCAATAAATATCGATCGGGATCTTTCGCAACCGGATCAACCGGATGATGAATTTGCCTACTGGAGTAATTGATACTCGTGACCAGTTCGAGCGGCAACGATACGACGCGGGGACAATTGCTTGCTGCGGCAGAAAAACTGTTCCTGCAGCACGGGCTGGATGAGGTTTCGACACGCGCTATTGTTCGCGAAGCAGGCCAGAAGAACCAATCCGCCCTGCAGTATCATTTCGGGGGCCGCGATGGGGTCATTTCAGCCATTCTGGTTCGACGGATGCAACAGGTGGAAGCCAGGCGCAAGGCGCTGCTGGATGAAGCGCTGGAAAGCAGTGGTAAACCTTCGTTGCGCACACTATGCGCTGTTCTGGTCCGAGGACCTTTCCTGCTTTGCAGGGAACAGAAAGATTTTCGCGAGTTCCTCGGACAGTTGGGTACAAAGCTGCTTGCATCGGACCGCGAGATGACGTTTGCGCTGGACTTTGGAAAGCTACCCAGCCTGCAGGCACTGCGCGTGTTGATCCGGCAGCATCTCGCCGCATTGCCACCCGAATTGCTTGCGCTGCGGGCAGAGAATACCAATCACTTCGTGCTGCAGGCCATAAGCCGCAGGGCTCGCGTGGGTGGCAGCTTCCGCGGTAGGCGTGCTGAGCTGTTTTTCAATAACCTGGTAGACCAGGTGGCAGCAATGCTGGTGACGCCAGCTTCGCCTGATACGCGCGAGCTGCTCGAACTCGATGTATCCGGCGAAAAAAACTGAAGCTGGTCAGCTACTTGTCGAAATGACATCTACGCTGTGACACCTATCCATGACATCTATACATGCTGAAGTGATCCCGTTTAACAGAACCTGATGGTAGTTCGTGTATATTAGAGTTTGTCTAATGTTGAACAGGTTCAAGATGAAACGATTCTTTCAGTTGATTGTTGTGCTAGCGGGGTTGCTCATCATTGCGATGATTTACAACACGCTAACGTTTCAATCAATTTCATCCGAAGAAGTAGAAGATGTTCAGGTTGAACTGGTCAATGACGGTATTGCTGAACGGTTTGCCGGTGCTATCAGAATACCGACCGTTTCACACCAGAAAGTTGAAGACATTAATTACCCATCCTTTCTTACCTTGCACCAATATATTGATGCAAGCTTTCCAGAGATAGAGCAATCGCTTCAGAAGATTGTGATCAACGACTACAGTTTGCTGTACAAATGGCAGGGCAGTGACCTTGAGGCTCAACCTGTATTGTTGTTATCTCATATGGACGTGGTTCCGGTAGTGGCGGGTTCAGAATCGCGGTGGGAACACCCGCCGTATTCAGGTGCAATTGCTGACGGGTATATTTGGGGGCGTGGAACGCTCGACAATAAGCAGGGGGTTTTTGCGATCCTTGAAGCGGTAGAGGATCTGCTTACAAAAGGATACCAGCCTAGAAGGACGTATTACCTGGCATTTGGACATGATGAAGAAAGAGGTGGTGTGCAGGGTGCCGGGAAAATTGCGGAGTACCTGAAATCGAAAAATGTTAATGCCATATATGCATTGGATGAAGGTGGCTTTATTACCAATGGTGATCAGTTCGGTTTGCCGGGTAAGATTGCCATGGTAAACATTTCTGAGAAAGGAATTGTTAACCTCAAGCTGACTGTAACAGGTGAAGGGGGGCATTCTTCAATGCCACCGGCTGAAACTGCTGCGGCAATACTCAGTCAGGCTGTGGTAAAAGTATCTGCCAATAAACTACCGGTTAACACAGAGCCCGTGAAGAAAATGCTGGCATCTGTCGCTGGAGATTTATCCCTGCATCAAAGAGTTGTCGCAGCGAATTTTGGCTTGCTGAAGCCTTTCGTGACGTATTTCGCCGAACATATGCCGATGCTTAATGCTTTTGTAAGAACCACCACCGCACCAACAATGCTGCAAGGCAGCCCCAAGTCCAATGTTCTTCCTACCGAGGCAGTCGCGATTGTAAATCACCGCATAATTCCGGGTGAGACTGGAGAATCAGTCAAAGACTTCATCACAAAAGTAATCGATGATGAGAGGGTCAACATTGAATTCAATGGAGGTTTTAGTAATCCCTCAGAAGTTGCGTCGGTTGACAGTCTGGGGTTTGAAATTATCAGGAAAACGATCAAGCAGGTCTCGCCGACCGATCCAATTATCCTTACTGGCATGCTGCCGGCTGCAACTGATACACGGCACTACGGTGATGTCTCAGACGATGCTTACCGCTTTATTTATGCAGAAATCAATATGAGCGAGAACAGGTTTCACGGGACTAACGAGCGGATAAAGGTGGAGTCCTACCTGGAAGCAGTCAGATTTTTTGTTCAGTTGATTAAGAACTCTGATGGTGCGGAATCAGATCCGGATTGATCATTTGTCCTTTCAATTGACGAGATGAGCCCCCTGCCAAAACTGCCTGGAGGTAAGTATGTCAATGCTGGACAAGTCAGCAATGACCAAAGGCAAGCTGCGATACCATTTACGCCTGAAGCCGGGTGACGTAGGCAGGTATGTGCTATTGCCCGGTGACCCTGACCGGGTTCTGCGGATAGCAGAGCAACTGGATGATGCCAGGGAGGTTATGTTTCACCGGGAATACCGCACTGTTACGGGGTCTTATCGGGGTATAACCATCAGCGCGACTTCCACCGGCATCGGTTGCTCGTCAGCCGCGATTGCGGTTGAGGAGCTTGCTAATGTCGGTGCGGCGCATTTCATCCGGGTTGGTAGTACAGGAGCATTGCAACCTGAAGTTAAAATAGGTGATATCGTCGTAAATACAGCATCGATGCGAAATGAAGGCACCACATCTTTCTATGTTAATGATGGTTTTCCTGCGGTGGCAGATCACTTTCTGACGAATGCATTGATCGAGTCGGCAATAGAGTTAAGAGGCGAGAGAGGTTATGGATTGCACGTCGGCCTCGGTGCCAGTGATGACGCCTTTTATGGGGAGACCCCGGATCATATCCAGATGCTGCATTAGCACAAGCTCATCAATGTGGAAATGGAGGCATCAGCCATATTTACCATTGCACACCTGAGAGGTTTAAAGGCAGCGATGGTTTGTGGCGTATCGGGAAATCTCGTCACGGCCGATGTTGTCTACGAAGAGGAAAACAAGCCCCTGATTAAATCCTGGGATGACGCTATCGCCATTTCCCTGGATGCCATCTATCGATACGAAACGGGATCACTTGAGTCTCGATTGTGATCTAGAGCGCAGGGATTCAGCAAACGATACCCTGAACCTGACCAACACCAACCGTAATCTTGTTGGTGGAAGACCCAAAGCAGCCTTGTGAATAGTTATTTTAGATAGTGTTTTCCGAGATTTCAAAAGTATCCTGATTGGTTTTTTTTTGCGAAAAGAAGTCTGGTTTCTGTATTATTGACAACAATCTAGATGATCAGGTGATGAGCGATACAGGTTCGGGGTTGCTGTATGCAGAATAATTCGGCCGAAGGCAGGCTTTAAATGGCCTAACGCTTTAAAAAACCCGGCTGGAATTCAAAACCCTCTTGTTTTGCCCTGCTTATTGCACTCCTCGCTGATTGTTTCGCTACAGTTTTTGCATCATTGGCGTAAATATCTGCTGCTATAGTCAGCAAACTGCTGGTTGAGGGCTTTCTTTTCCAAGCCAAAATCGGCGAGGTTATAGCGATGAGGAGCTCGGTGTTCGCGCAGGTTCGTTTCAATCCAATCCTTGATTTCGTTGTGAAAATCATCTCCTATTGGAATACCGGCCAGTTTCAGCACTCTTGCTGCTTCCTTTTCAGGGTGTTGTAGCTGGTCTTCATACAGTACATCTATGAATCGGTTTTTATCGTTTCCAGCTCTGACCAGCATGAATTGATCGAGCCAGGCATGGAGTCTACCTGGCCAATATTCACCGATCATTTTATGACTGATTGTGTCAGATGCCAGTTTGTATAAACTTGCCTCCATGCTGCAATAAGATGGAATAACCGCAATTGGATCGCGATGTGTCATCACAATTTTTGCCGTGTTGAAGATTGACATGGCTGTATCCAGTGCGACCAGATGTCCGGGTGTCTTCAGGACCCAGGCTTTGCCTTCTCGTGATGGGTCTTGCCATTGCAGTGACTGCAGTATCTGGTGCAGATCCAGATAGCCAGGCTTAGGATCCTGTAATGCCAGCCATCTGGCGTATGACGGCACGTAGTAGCTCGCCTCGGCCATCGTACTGGAAAACAACTGCCCGAGAATAATGACTTCTTCATCAGGCTGATCAATGCTCATGGGATGAATGGACATGAGTTCAGGCAGTTTGCCAAGCATGAAATCCAGAATGTTCCTCGCCGCTTCAAGGCGCTGGGTGGCTTCGGCGCGTATTTCGCCAGGGAAAGGTGCATAATTCTGCGCCTCATACCAGCGTACGCCGGTCATACCCCTCGACGACGCCAGCATACGATGGAGCATGGTGCTGCCGGTACGTGGCAGTCCGGTGACAATTACCGCTACCTGCACGTCTTCCTCCAGAATTTCCGGGTGTGCCTTGATCAAGGCGATATGACGCAATCTATTTGACAGTGCTCCGACAATCATTGCCTGAGCACCATAGCTGCCTTCAGTAGTCAGGCGAGCTTCGGTGTTAAGTGCTGCGATAAGGTGATCGATATGATCGAAAAACCAGGTGCTGCCAAAATCGTTGAGCTCGGTTAGATGGGATGCTTCCTCAATGAGGCTTTGTCGATTTGGTAGGTTCATGGGTTTACTAGTCGGCTATCGATTTGATCGCTGCAATATCCGTAAAATCAGTTGCCAATAATATACATAGAAAGCAGAATGATATTTCCTCCCGCTCTCTTAGGGATTCTGGACGATCCAGGTACACAAAGCCACGGGTATTAGCCATGCTCTTAGCGGATAAAGTTATTCTGATCAGCGGTGTCGGACCGGGTCTAGGCCAGTCTATGGCAAAGATTGCTGTTCAGGAAGGCGCAAAGGTTGCGCTTGGCGCGCGCAATATTGAGTTTTTGCAAAAGCTGGTTGGTGAACTTACCAATTCAGGCGGCGAGGCGATCGCTGTTGCGACGGACGTGACAGACCGTTTGCAGTGTGACGCAATTGCTCAAGCAACTGTAGAAGCTTTTGGCTGCATCGACGGACTTGTTAATAGCGCCTATAACCACGGTAACTGGGCAACGGCAGATCAGGCTGACGCAGAAGAGTGGGCGCGAGTCTATGATGTGAATTGTGTCGGCGCGCTACGTATGGCCCAGGCTGTACTGCCTGCCATGAAATCGGCAGGAACCGGTGCGATTGTGAATGTCTCGACCATGGCAACAGTAAATCCCTTTCCGGGTGAGGCTGCTTATGCGGCAAGCAAAGGAGGACTTGGTGCGCTGACCCGGCATATGGCGACTGATTTCGGTCAATTCAATATTCGCGTTAATGCGGCCAGAATGGGATGGATCGGGGGTGCACCGGTATATCACTACATTGACGATCAAGTAAAAAGCGGCCGTGACAGAGATGAGGTGATCGGCGAAATTACCAATCGGATCGCCTTGGGCATCATTCCGTCAGAGCCGGATTGCGCTAAATCCGTGCTTTACTTTGTTTCCGATTATTCGAAGGTTGTATCTGGCGCCACGTTGGATGTCAACGGCGGCGAATACATGGCACCTTAAGATGATGGATGCCAGACAGATATGGCAGACTTTCTGCCGTGACCTTGAAGCAGCCGGCGATGCTGTCTTCGATACCGATCTTGGCTTAACGGAAATGGATGAAGCTGAAAGTGTGCGCTATCTGAGCCGTCTTTTGCGAATTGGTCTGGAGATGCACCTTGAAAATGCTGATGCCAACTATCCAACCTTTTATCAGGCGTCCCATGAAACAGCTAAAATAGGTGCTGATAACCCAGATAACCATTATCAGAATGCGACGATTAATGGTTCACAAACCTACCGTATTCATGGTTATCGCGGCACTGTGCCGATATTAAGCTTTGCCACCAAAGCCAATCGATATGCCATTGACGGTAGCATGGCTTCCACCGGCGAACTGGACAGCGGCGATATGGAAATCGCATCAGACGGGTCATTTGAAATAACAGTCAGCAGGCATCAAACGCGAGGTAACTGGCTGCCACTTGAAGAAGACTCGTCCATCCTTATTGTCAGGCAGACCTTTTTTGACAGGACCGATGAAATTCTTGCTGATGTTTCCATAGAATCAATTGATTGCTCAGTTCCACCTGTGCCGATTACATTGGCGAGGGCGTCAGGTGCACTTCAACTTACGCCTGCTTTTATCAATGGCACAGCGCGAACGTTTGTGGAATGGGCCCATGACTTCCGGAACCAAAACAATAATCGGCTCAGCACACTGGATCAATCTCGTTTCATCAGGGCAGGCGGTGATCCCACGATTCATTATCTGCATGGCTGGTGGGAACTCAGCGGCCACCAGAGGCTGGAGATTTCGAGCGAAATACCAGCCTGTGAGGGATGGAATTTCCAATTGAATAATGTGTGGATGGAATCACTGGATTACCGACACCATCAGATTCATCTTAACAATAAAACCGCTGTTCCAGAATCTGATGGACGGGTGAAGATTGTTGTAGCGCATGAAGATCCCGGTCATCCTAACTGGATCAGGACCACGGGCCATTCAAGTGGCACCATGTTATGGAGATGGACCAGTGCCCAGACACACCCTGTTCCAGAAGTAGAAGTCGTCACCCTATAGCAATTCGATGGGACATCAAGGCAGATCAATATGAGTAAGACAGCACATCTATGGAAAAATCCGCAAGCCGTACTCACATCCATACGCGTCGAGATCAACGCTCCGGCGTCTCTGGTGTGGGATATTCTGCTCGACATGCCGAGTTATCCTGACTGGAATCCTTTTTGTGTTGAGTGCTCCTCATCGCTGGAAATGGGCGCACCGGTCAATATGAAATTAAAAAGCTATACCGAACCGGATACGTTTTTTGATAATTGCGAATACATTTGTGCAATGGTGCCGCAGAAGCAGATTTCGTGGGAACTGCCCGATGACGAAGCCTGGCCTTACCCTGCCCGGCGCGATCAGTTTATTGAAGAACTAGGTGATAACAGATGCAGGTACTGGTCCACCGATGCTTTTCTGGGTGACAATGGCATTCATGTGATGCGGTTTGCAGGACCCTGGGTGCAACAGGCTTTCGATGATACGGCGCGGGCACTCAAAACGCATGCAGAAGCTTTACATAAGGGCGGATCAGTCTAAAGGAAAACTGTCAGTGAATCGAGAAGGATGCTGGCAAAGGCTGCAATAAAAGCAGGATTGCAGCCTGCCAGGTCATACGGGTAGTTACATATTATAACGTAGTGACAGTCCCCAGTTGCGTCCCCTGGTATAACCGCCTGTAATGAAGTTGGTTACATTGAAAGTGTTTACCAGAGATCGTTCATCACTCAGATTCTTACCTTCCAGGGCTATTGACCATTTGCCTGAATCAGCACGGTAGGTAAGCATGGCGTTCCACATGGTTCGGCTTGCGGATTCTGCATTGAGGAAGAATGGATTGGTTATATCGATGGGCGAGTCAGTGAACATCTCCGATCGGTAAGCGACATGAGTGCCGATTGTCATGTTTCCCTGACCGAGACTGAAATCGTATCGGATACCCGCCTGTGCAGTTGTTTCCGGAGCGTAGCCCAGCTTGAAGTTATCAGCGACGTTTACTGCCGTAGTGCCGCCGGCACCGTCGTCCTGAAGCTCAATGAACTCCTCTATATTGGAGTCCAGATAGCCCAGGTTAAGGTTTATCGTCAAACCTTCAACCGGTGGTAACCAGACCAACTCGACTTCTATCCCGGTCGACTCGACTTCACCTACATTGTCGGTAATGGACTCCAGTCCTGTGGGTAGCAAAGCGATGGATTGCAATTGTTTTTCAGTATATTCGTTGCGGAATACTTCAACGTTAAGTTGCGCACTTCCCCCGGCCAGCGTTGATTTAAGGCCCAGGCTGTAAGTATCAACGAGTTCAGGTTTGTAGGTAACAGTTCTTGTTTCCGAACCTGAGGTATCGAAACCACCAGACTTGAAGCCGGTTGCAAACCCGCCGTAGAGCAGCATATCACTGTTCGGTCGATAAGAAAGTTTTACACTCGGTGTAAATTCAGCCCAGTCTTCCTGTCCGCTTCTGGAGGTAGAAAAAGTTTCTACATCTACCTGATTGCCGTAACTCAGAAAGGAACCATCGTTACCATAATGTGGGTAGAAGTACAGGAAGAATGGCAGGGTCGAGAAAGCGGCTTCCATTCCTGGCAACAAAATCAGCGGTGCCTGACCGGTATAGCTGGTAAAGCCGGCTGCGTAGTGGGTGATGGTGACATCGGATGCCTGGATGATTGTCTTTTCATCTTTTGTGTAGCGACCACCTAGAGATAATTGCAATTTCTCGCTGATATCCCAATCGACATTGGCATAAACGGAGGAGGACTCAAGGTCTCGTACATCCTTGGTGTAGACTCTGTCATGGGCAGAGAGCAGTCTTAGCAGCGGCGTCTGTTCCGTAGAACCGTCAATGGACTGGGTTCCGTCTAGTACATACACACCGAATGCCGCATTGACAGAGTCGCCGGTGAAGTTGAACTGCAGTTCCTGGCTGAAGTCATCTGAGTCGCGCATTTGAATGGTGTTGATAAAAACCTGATGGCTGCCATCAAAATCAAAAGGCATGGTGCTCTCGAGGTTGCGTTGTGATGTTGTCGACTTGACGCTCCAGTTGTCGTTGATATCCCAGTTCATGGTCAGGGCGACATTATTAGAGTGGATTTCAAACAGGTCATATCCAGCTGTTGTATGGGCTGTATTAACTTCGTCAACTTCAGACGGCAGGCTGACATCAATGGCTTCCTGCAGGAAGGCGGAACCAGGGAAAAATTGGCTTGAACCGCCTAACATAAAGCTGAAGGCGCCGAGACCGCCGCCGCCAGTTTGCTCTATGGCAACTCTATTAGGTACGACTGGGGCTGAATTGTCTGTGAAGGAGTCAGCTACAAGTTTGATGGAAACGGTGTCTGAAGGCCGCCATAGCAGGGTTCCTCGAGCGGCGATCTTGTCTTCACTGGCATATTCACCACCATCAAAAAGGTTTGTCTGATAGCCGTCCCGATCGGTGGAGGAAAAGCCGAAACTAGCAAGTAGATCATCGCTTAGAGCAAGGGAAATACTCCCCTTGACTTTGATGAGGCTGTCGGTGCCTGTCTTCAATTCAATGCTCGCACCGCTTTCTTCGCTGGGGTTGCGACTCACGTACTTAATGGCGCCACCGATGGTGTTACGCCCGTACAGGTTGCCCTGTGGACCTTTGAGAACTTCGATACGCTCTATGTCGTAAACATCCAGTAGCGCGCCGCTGGTCCGGTTGAGATATACATCATCAACGTAGATTCCCACACCCTGGTCAAATCCCGGGTCATTGCCAATTCCGCGAATAAATACCTGAATGGAACCGGGAACAAGTCCACTGGTTTCATTCATTGTTATATTGGGGATGAGGTTTTCAAGCTCGATGATGTTATCGACACCCGCTTCCTGCAGTGTTTCACGACTGAAGGCGCTTATGGCACCTGGCACATCCTGCATGTTTTCTTGTCGCTTGCGTGCTGTGACAACGATTTCTTCGACCACAAACGCTGAGTCTGCGCTGTACGCGTTTATTGCATATGGGATGCAAAAAACGGGCGTTAGTAATATCAGTAATCCTTTAATGCCTATCAATGGTGTCGGTTTGTTCATGCGATTCCCCTTTGTTTACAGACAGCGTTTTACAGAGAGCGTTTTACGGATAGAATTTTATAGACAGTTTCTAGATCTCTGAGTTTCAAGTACTGCGCAAATAAAGTCAATGAATATACCGGATATGGATAGTTTTAGGACGAAAATTGCCAAATAGCGCAGAAATTTTTCGTAAATTGCACGAATTCAATCATTAATAGCTATAGGAGCACTAACGATCCAGGTTTTAAGGCTTAATCTTAGCTTGTACTGTGGAGAGCTTGAAAAAAGCATAAACAGTTAATTTGGCTGCATCTGGTTGTCATAATGCGTTAATTATGGGTCCCGAAATAACTCATATGCCAAACTGACCCAATGCCAGCATGAAGACGTGATCATTTCGATTAGATTGCACCCATAATGGGAATAACGTCTGCAGGGTGGCAAAACAACAGGACAAAAAAAACCGCTGGTAGGAAGTGATGTGCAGAGGTGAAAAGTACGCATCGTGGTGACACCGGAGCTATACGCGCTGCGCTGCCTTGACCTTATAAAATGTGGGTATTTTAAAGATAAAAGAAGCGGGTAGCAGACACCTATGCTCAGGCTCCTGCTACCCGGGAACTTTCATGTTTGGGAAACCTAATCAGGCCTCGCTTGCAGTATTCAGTGACCGTTAATGCAATGACCGCTGCAAAAATATAGAAGGTTATTTTACCCGGGCTGGTTATCACGCCGAAACTTCGAGATTACAGAGGCTGCCTCTAGAATGACCATGAAAGTGGTAATCACAACGATTACATCAATGGTTACCAGTAGCCAGTTACCAGCTTGATACCACTCAATAAGTTTGAGAATAGCAGCCCACGAGGAGGTGATCAGAACGAACACCATGGGCACCAGTGTGTAGCGTGCGGGGCGACCCATTTTGATCAGCATCACTGAAATCACCAGCAATGTAAGACCGGCTAGGATCTGGTTGGTTGAACCGAATAGAGGCCAGATGGTCAGACCACCACTCCCCGATGCACCGCCCGCGCCGAAGGCGAGCAGCAAACAGCAGATGACGGCGGCCAGTGTTGCGATAATGCCGTTTTTAAGCAAAGGAATATGGTAGATATCGCCCCATTCCTGAATGATATAGCGCTGCAAGCGAACACCCGAGTCCATGGTCGTGCCAGCGAATAGGACCACCATTGTCGCCAGCAGAGTCTGGCTGATACTAAAGGGTAATCCCCAACCATTTTGAATCAGTTGCGCGCCACCCTGGATAAAAGTGCCAGCGCCGGCGCTGCCATAAGTATCGTAGATCCTGTGCCACGCCTCAGGAGATGCTGCCAGCGCGACACTGCTGACAACAACCAGTGTTATAAGAGCCAATGAGCCTTCGCCGACTGCGCCCAGATAGCCGACAAAGCGTGCATCGGTTTCCTTGTTGAGCTGCTTGGAGGTGGTCCCCGAAGAAACAATGCCGTGAAAACCAGACACAGCTCCGCAGGCTATGGTGACAAAAAGCAGAGGTAGCATTGACGGTGCATTTTCCGATATTTGATTATTGAAAGCGGGCGCCGATATATCAGGTAGCGAAAACAGCACGGCCCCGTAGAGCAGAATCAGCCCCACCACGAGCTGCATGCCATTGATGAAGTCGCGGGGTTGCAGTAGTACCCACACAGGCAACATTGACGCGATCGCCGCATAGATAAACAGGATGATTATCCAGTTGGCGTTGGCCGTCAGGCCGAACATCTGTTCGGGAAGTTCCAAGGGAAGAGTGCTGCCAACGTAAACGGAAAAATAAAGTGCGATGACACCGAGAATGGTCATCACCGACAGTTTGAAATTTCGGTGCACCAACTGCCCAATAATAATGGCGACGGCAATGGCAGACCACGCCGGGAAAACCGCGCCTGGGGTCGTCACAAACGCCTTGGCAATTACCACGCCGAAAACGGCATTGACCATAAGAAGCACCAGGAAAATAACAATCATAAACAGGGCCCTGGTTCGACTACCGATGACCTCTTGAGATAAAGCACCGATGGACTTGCCTTGATGGCGTGCGCTTGCCCATATAGCGCCAAAATCGTGTACACCAGCAAAGAATATGGTGCCAATGGTGACCCAGAGAACGGCAGGAACCCAGCCCCAGTAAACCGCGATTGCGGGCCCTACTATCGGTGCTGCGCCTGCAACCGATGTGAAATGGTGGCCCCAGAGTACGTACTTGTTAGTTGGGTAGAAATCAACGCCATCGTTAAACTCGTGCGCTGGGGTAACGAAATCAGGGTCGAGCTGATAAATTTTCGTAGCGATGAATTTTGAGTATACGAACCAGCCGAAACTCATGCCGGCAATACCCAGTAACACGATCATGGCTGACTGCATATTTATTCCCCCTTGCTTTATATGGCTCTATATAGCGCTGTCTGTTCTTGCTTGCACCCTGTCAGCACGGCCTGGGTGCTTTCTGGCTGGAACCACTATGAACTAATAAGACTTACTTGCACAGCAAACATTTTGCGCGAGCCGAGCTTGAAGGTACTGTCAAGCTTGCTAGAACAGCATTATGCAACGGTAGCCGAGCTACTATTCATTTCTGGCAGCGGGTTGCTAGACACGCTTGGCCATGACCACGCGAATCCTGGGGTCGCCTGCAGAAAGGAGATCGGAGTAAAAGGCGCCAGGGCAGTTAGCCCAGGTCAATGATGGGGTGGTAATGACCGTAGTTTGATGAAAGGTCTATCAGTGCCTAAGTGAAGGGCCAATCTGAAATCGACCTGAAGGTCACGCAGATGTTGTTATTTGTGACCGGGCGGTTTGAATGCTACATTTCTAGTATCGTCAGGAAATCGATAATGCACATTCAAACTAATATACCTTTCAGGCTTGATGAAGTTACTCCCGCCTGGTTGACCACAGCGCTGCGTGAGAGCGGTATTCTCAAAGACGCTAAAGTCACGGACTTGACCCAGCGCATCATTGGTGAGGAAACGGGCTTCCTCGGGCAGGTGGTTATTCTCAAGCCCATTTATTCCGAAAAAGAGGCTAATGCGCCAGAATCCATGGTGCTGAAAATCCCAACGCCATTGAAAAACAGAAAAATGGGCCAGTCCATGGGCGTGTATGAGAAGGAAATCAGATTTTACCGCGACCTGAAACCCAAATTACGGGTGCGCACACCGGCGCATTATTACAGTGCGCTGAATGCGTACGATGATCCTGACGTGGTCATTGGTCGACTTAGGAAACTGAATCGTTTAGCGATGCCGTTAATCGCTATCCTGGCCATTGCGGTAACCTGGTTCATTGGCCTTTTTCCACGGCGATATGTGCTGTTAATAGAAGATGTCAGCCATTTTCGAATGGGTGATCAGCTCAACGGCTGCTCAGAAAAGGATGTGCTGCGCGTTCTGGATGCCATGGCAATGCTGCATGCTCAGTTCTGGGATAGCCAGGAGCTGGCGAGCATGAGCTGGGTTGCTCCGGTTGAATTGACCAGTAAGTTGATCCATATGACCTACCTGCAGGCAGTCGAAAAGTACAAGCGGGCCTCAAAAGATCAATTGTCTGAACACCAGCTTGGTTTAATTAACTGGTTGAAGGAAAACGGCATCGGCTTAACCGAGGTTCAGGGTACCTGTTCGAGAACCTTGCTGCATGGTGACTTCAGGCTTGATAACCTTTGCTTCGACGACACCGCCGGTGAAGTCCTGGTGCTTGACTGGCAAACCATGACAACCGGCTCTTCTGGTATGGATCTCGCCTATTTTCTAAGCGCGGCCCTGCCTCTGGAGACAACTGAAGAATCCATCAACGAAATGATTGAGCATTATCGGCAGGCTTTAAAGCAGCGAGGGGTTGATGTTTCGAGCAAGAGACTACGATGGCAATATGATATTGGCATGTTATCTATGCTCCACAGAATTGCGCCGATTCTTTTCCAGGAGCAACTTGAGCTCGGTACAGACCGAGGTCCCGAATTAATGCAGGGCTGGATAGACAAGACCTTCAAAAAGCTTGAAGGAGTTGACTTTGAGCATATTCTTGAACAAATGCCGGCATAGCTGATGTAACCTAAGCTGACAGGCGATTATCAAGTGAATCCAAGACTAGAAGGAGAGCTAACATGGAGGTAAAGCATGAGGAAAAGGCTGCTTTTTTTGCTGCTGTGGACGTCGCTTGCAAAAAGGCTATCTGGTGTGCGATTGCAACGGTAAGCGATGAGCAACCCCGCGTTAGAATTGTTCACCCTACCTGGGAGGGTGAAATACTCTGGTTTGCCACTGGACCCCAATCACCTAAAGCAAACCAGATAAGGATCAATCCATTAGTCGACATTCAATATCAGGTCGCACCACCGGATTTCGTACATATCATGGTTCGAGGCAAAGCCGAACTGATTTCGGACCTGCCAACCAAAAAGCATGCCTGGGATGCGATTGATTATGATTTAACTCAGTTTGGCAGTAAGGGCCCGGATGATGCTAGTTTTTGCCCGGTCAGAATAACGCCTTCACGGGTAGAGCTTTCTGAGATGTTTGGCTCAACCAATAAGCAGGTCTGGCGTAGCTGACCAGGTTTGATCGAAGCACAAACTCTTTTCCAGGCGTCGTAATAGATGATAGTGCGGGCAGGCAAAGATGGATTTATTTCACCAGTGGTGTAGGCAGTGGTCAATAAGGGCGGGCAGGCCGAAGCAGATCACTTGCATACCAAACTAAAAGCGTCAGGTGCTTCCGCTGTAGCCAGTTTTCCAGGACGCTCTTACTAGAAAGATGATGAGGTGTTGCTATGGGTTTTAGATCAGCGGTTATTTTTTTCTTTCTTTTTCTATCCATTCAGACTAGTGCGGAAGCGACAATTGATGATGAAGCCGTAAGCTGGCTGCAGGCTTATCTGCAGGTCGATACCATAAATCCACCGGGTAATGAATCCAGGGCAGTCGATTTTTATGCCAGCATCTTCGAAAAAGAAGGTATTGAATACAGCGCTGCAGAGAGTTCGCCAGGTAGAGGCAATATCTGGGCTCGAATAAAAGGGGGTGATAGTCCTGCGTTGATATTATTGCAGCATACTGACGTTGTTCCGGCCAACATGAAATTCTGGACAGCAGAACCATTGTCTGGAGAGAAACGCGATGGATTTATCTGGGGTAGAGGTGCCCTGGATATGAAAGGGACCGGCATTAGTCATCTCGCTACTTTTTTGAGTCTACATAGATCGGGTATTGCCCTAAACAGAGACGTGGTTTTTCTTGCGACAGCAGATGAGGAGGCGGGTGGTGCCTTCGGTGTCGGCTGGCTGGTTGAGCATCGCCCTGAGATCTTTGAAAATGCAGGGTTACTGATTAACGAGGGGGGAAGTGGGTATCGCGAGAATGAGGATATTATTTTTGGGGTCGAAGTTACTCAGAAGGTGCCCGTGTGGTTTCGGTTGACGTCTGTTGATACCCCGGGCCATGGGTCCTCACCACGGCCAACTAGTTCAGTGACGCGAATTATTGATGCATTGCACGCGATCAAAGAAAACCCTTTCCCAGCTAGAATAATTCCTGAGGTAGAGCAGGTGTTTCACGAGGCAGCAAAATCTATGCAGGGCGATCTGGCAAAGGCCTTTGCGGATATCAGAAATTCGATAAAGGAACCTCATTTCCTTAATGAACTGCAAGCTTACTCTGCCTCCAACCACGCACTTACAAGAGATACCTGTTCTATTACACGCCTGGGAGGTTCAACCAAGATTAATGTCGTTCCACCTGTATCCTGGGCAGAAGTTGATTGTCGTATGCTCCCCGATAGGCCGGCTAAGGAATTTATCAGAGATTTCAAGCAACGTCTGGAAGGAACAGGCGTAGAGGTGGAAGTTATTATGGCTTTTACGCCAGCCATTTCGTCCACTGACTCTGTGCTGTTCAAAGCTATTGAGAGTGAAACAGGCCGGCTCTATCCAAATTCTCGCGTGGTACCATCAGTGAGTACAGGCTTCACAGATAGCCATTTCACCAGAGATTTAGGCATTGCCAGTTATGGTTTCAGCCCCATTATTGTAGATAGGAATGAATATTCAAGGATACACGGCAATGACGAAAGAGTTGATGAAAAAGCTTTTCGTCAAGCTGTGCTGGACCTTATGCAGATTATCTCTCGCGTTGTGTCTGATTAAGTCAGAATAACCAGGTGTCATCAGAAGCCTCTATTAGTAACAAGGAGCGAGGCAGCGTTCGTCTCTCTCCTGAGATTATGTCTGCCTGGGAGTGCTGCTCCGTATTCAATGACATAACGGGCATTCTCTGGGGTTGTTTGTTCAACCTTACCTTTCTTTACGGAACCCACCATAAACATTGGACCGGGAGAAGTCGCAGACTGAGTTGATTCTTTGCTGGAGAATGGGTCTTCAGTATTAGAACGACCTTGGCAGCACCACTGATCTGACCTTAACCATAATCGATGCCGACTATCCCATTGATAGCATGATAGGCCGATAGTATGGCCCCTTCCTGCCAACCCTGAAGAATGGACAGATGCTCGCCGGCGAAGTAAATGTTACTGTCGGCAGTGAGCAGCACGCCAGGGTCTGACGCGCCCCACGCGCCTTCCTGGTAGGGTATTTTCGGCCAGGAGACGCTGATGCCCTGACTTACTTCATCCCCATATTCCTGATGCATCTGGGTACCCTCGGTGGCGGCAGTTTCAAGCCTGGCGGTTGGATTCATATCAGCAAACCGTTGCCCTGCACTGTTGGAATAGGTATAGGCGCCAACGACAATCCCTTGTTGGGAACCAAAGTCGTTGTTGGGATACCAGATTTGAGTAATACCCTGGTCTGTCCAGCTGATACCGCCATAAATGTTATGGTCCTGTTCCCAGAACCGCCTGGATTGGAAGGCCATTTTTGTCGCCTTGGTGTAAACAAAATTATCGATCGCCTGTTGATGATCTGCAGAGAAATCAGCTGCAATGTTCGCCAGCACTGTCGCGGGAATGGTACAAACGCAATAGTCGCTTTCGATTGAATTGGGATTTCCAGCACCATCCAGGTACTCGATTCGAACGCCATTGTCCGTCTTACGAATGGCGGACACGATAGAAGAATAGCGGATCAGATCCTGTACCCGTTGTTCGAAGGCAGCGGCAATTCGATCCATACCGCCAACAGGTTGAAGCATGGATGCTTGTTGATTAATTTCCTCTGCGAAGGCGGTTTGATATCGCCAGTAGTCACTACTTAAAAGCGCTGACAATGATAAGGCAGGCACGGTGGTTTGGCGGTTGGGTTCTTCATCTGGGGATTCAATATAACCATTTCGCGATGACCCTGAATAGTTTCCATCGGCATCGAGGGCGCCAAAGTCCACTAGCATGGCGGTTAGATTTTCCCTGTCCTGGCTACTTAACTGGGCATCCAGCGCGCCGCTGTTGGCGGCATCGGTCAGTAATGCAGCGGTGTAACCGCGCAGGTCGGCTTTGACCTGTCTCGCAGTTTGGGGAACGCCATCAAATGCATCGGTCTGGTGAAGCAGGGCCGCTCTATTGTCATTAATGAACGGTTCTAACGACACATTAAAGTTACGACAGTAGCGCAGTAGATTGACATGGTGGTGCGAAATCCGGGCGGGTCCCGGGTTGAAGTAGAGGCTATCGTCTGCATTAAAATTACAGACCTGGGTTGAGTCAGTTTCCTCAACGACATCACCTGCTCGGATGGTCTGGCAACGGCCTCCCGCTCTGGCCGTTGCTTCCAGCAACGTACAGGTATAGCCGAGGTTATTCATTTCATAGGCAGTAGTCATGCCTGCGATACCGGCACCCAGGATAGTGACACTTTTACCGGTGCCTACGTCCGGTGGCCAGTCTGCAGGGGAAACAAAGGTGCTACTTGCTGGTGCAGTGGTACTGGGGGTAGCGGCAATAGTGCCTGCAGTGTTGTTAGCTGAGGCAGATGAGGAACCGCAGGCCGCAGTAGCACTGGTGAGACCAAGCGCGAGGGCGGCGCGATAAACCGCAGAACCCCCGGCCAGATTCCCAATGGATTCAAGAAAATCGCGGCGACTGTAATTTGATGTAGGCATTTTTTTGCTCCTGTTTCTTTAGGTTACAAAAATCCGGTATGAGGGCTCAGGGCTTGATCATAGCGTGCCAGGGCTTGCTTATCTTTAAAGATAAGTGCCTGGTATTTCCCTGAAGGGTCAGTTCCTGAGCTTTTATGCTGCCACCGGGATTTAACATGTCTAATACTTCTTAGATCAAATGTTTTAGAGCAAATATTTTCAACACAAATATTTTTGAGGCCAATATTTTTAGATCAAATATTTCTGAGGCAAATATTTCTAGATCAAATATTTTTGAATCAAATATTTTTTGAAGCAAATATTTTCAACACAAATATTTTTGAAGCCAGTTTGAACCGCTATCAATTGATGTAATGATCCGCAGGTAGGCCAGTGACCAGTCAGAAAAAAAAGGGCCTAAGCCAGGGGGCAGAGTAATTGGACCGCTGCGGACCGCAATGACAGGAAATCTGCTTTAAAATGGCGCCCATAATGGCCAACAAGGGTGGCGGGAATTGCCGTCCTGGGGGGTTGCCAGGCAATTTCAAGATCTCGGAAATGATGTTTTTTATTTACAAATTATATATCTGGAATAAAGTAATCACAGATTGAAAATATAATACATTGGAAACCGCTTATGTCGAACTCCACGCCTTTTGTCTCAGATGGACCCGTGGCACAGTCCAAGGTGACCCAGACCGGCGGGCAAGCCATTGTCCAGGGTCTGATAGCAAAGGGCGTAAAGCGGGGTTTTTGCGTACCCGGCGAAAGCTATTCGGGCATTCTACATGCGTTGGACCAGGTGAAGGATGAATTTGATCTGGTGGTCTGTCGCCATGAGGGTGGTGCTTCTTATATGGCCCAGGCATATGGACGAATGACGGGCAAACCAGGCCTGTGTATGGTGACCCGCGGGCCGGGAGCCTGTAACGCGCTGATCGGCGTGTCTACCGCGGCGCAGGAAAGCACGCCGATGATCCTGATCATTGGCCATGTAACCACCAGCACCGCCGGACGATTTCCGTTTCAGGAAATTGATCCACAGGCAGTGTATGGCAGCGTGGCAAAATGGGTAGGTGTTGTTGAACGGGCCGAAGATATCCCCCATATGATCGGCCGTGCGATGTCGATTTCCATTTCGGGGCGGCCCGGGCCTGTGGTGCTTGCAGTGCCGGATAATGTTCAGTTCAGCGAGATTAGGAAAAGCAGGATACTTCCCACAAGGCGCCCGGAAATGGCCCCTGCCATCGCCAGCATGAACAAGATTGCAGTCCTATTGTCAGAAAGTAAAAAGCCGCTGGTTCTACTGGGCGGCGTCGGATGGGATCAGGCGGCCTGTGATGATCTTGCGGCCTTTGCAGCGGCTTGGGATTTACCGGTTAGCACCACTTTCCGGCGCAATGATCTGATTGATTTTAGCCATCCCTGTTATATTGGTTCTTTTAACCCGGGTCCACATCCCGAGTTGGTGACCCGGGCCCGAGACTGCGATCTATTGCTGTTGATTGGTGGCCGGTTGAGCGAACTCGAGACTGGCCGCTATGAGCATCTTTGTGCACCAGATGAGGCCCGCACTGTTATCCACGCGGCGGCTTTGTCCGATGAGTTTGGCGAAACACTGCAACCTGACCTGGCAGTGGTCAGCGATGTGGCGCCGTTTAGCGCGGCGCTGTCCGAGTTACCTGTGGCGACCGGTCTGGCCTTTGCCGGTCAGCGGGAAGTCCTGCGCAGCAGTTTTCTGGCTTATAACAGGCCAGTCGATTTTGGTGACAGGATGAACCCGGGTAATGGTGTCGAGGCGTTGCAGCATGTGTTGCCTGAAAATACCATAATCTGTGCCGGTGCTGGCAACTACACCCATTTTGTGCTGCGCCATCACAAGTTTAAGGCGCAGGGCACGCTGCTTGCGCCCTTATCCGCGCCCATGGGCTATTCTGTACCAGCGGCAATTGCGGCGGCAATGGAGAATCCGCAACAAGAGGTGGTGGCCTATGTCGGGGATGGGTGTTTCCTGATGAACCCGCAGGAACTGGTGGTAGCGGTGAAACGGAATCTGAAGCTGACCGTGGTGATGTTCAATAACGGCATATATGGCTCCATTAAGATGCACCAGGAGATGGCGGTTTCAGGAATGAACGTGGCAGTGATGCTCGACAATCCGGATTTTCAGGCGATGACACAGTCGATGGGTCTGAAGACACGTCAGCTGACCCAAGCCGAAGCGATAGCCAGTGCCTACCAAGCATTGCGGAAAGAAACGCAGGGGCCGATTTTTATCGAGCTAATAACCGATCCCGATGTGATCAACCCGCAGTTCACCCTGGCGCAAATCCGGGAAAACAAAAGGAAGTAATATGACGCAGTCTGATAACCTGGACACTGCTGATCGTCCGTTGCCGCTGCCTTTTGTTGCCCAAGGTCCGCTGTATACACCCGGACGGGTGATGCAGGATTCAGCGCGACCTGTTTTTCGACTATCTAATAATGAATCGCCGTTGGGTATTGGCGAGTTGGCGGCACAGGCAGTGCGGGATGCGGCAGTTAGCCAGCATGTTTACCCGGACCCTGCCGGTATGGCTCTGGCAGAAGCCCTGGGCGAGGCCCATGGCATCGACCCTTCACGGGTGCTGATTGGCCCGGGCTCAGAGAGCATTATTAACTGGATTATTCTCGGCTGGGTCGGTGTCGGCGATGAGGTGCTGTATAGCGCGCATGGCTTTCAGGCCTATCGTATCCGTGCCATGACCGCAGGTGCGATGCCTGTCGCGGTTGCCGAGCGCAATCTGCGTATTGATGTGGATGCGCTATTGTCGGCGGTGACCGAACGTACCCGCATCGTATTTGTGGCTAACCCTAACAATCCTACTGGCACTTTTATCACGCCGGCTGAAATCGCCAGGCTGAGAGACGGGCTGCGTTCAAATATTATGCTGGTTGTGGATGAGGCTTATTATGAGTATGTGGCGGACCCTGAGTATTCCTCAGTCCTGCAAATGGTCGATGCAAAGGCCGAAAACGTTATCGTCTTGCGAACCTTTTCCAAGTTCTACGGATTGGCCGGGCTGCGGGTTGGCTGGGCCTATGCGCCACGCTTCGCCGTCGATGCGCTATCGCGGGTGAGTGGCCCCTATGCGGTGTCGCGAGTGGCGCTTGAGGCTGCACAAGCTGCCATGCGGGACCAGGCGCATTGCGATGCGGCGCGCAGGCATAATGATATCTGGCTGGCCTGGACCAATGAACATATCCGGTCGTTGGGTTATGAGACCACGGACAGTGTCTGCAACTTTGTTACCATGAAAATCCCAGGCGGAGCTGAGGCTGCAGTGGCGTTTGATAATAAACTATGTTCGCTGGGTTTTGTGGGCCGGCTGGCCCATCAGAATGCGCTACCGGACTGGTTGCGGTTGACTATTGGCTCACCTGAAGCCATGCAGACACTGATTCCAGCACTTGAAACACTGATTGAATAGCAACGAATTGGTCGGAGGAAAATGATCAGACATTTCTTACTAGGCCTGATGATAACGGCTGTTATGACGGTAATGACTGCCAGCAGCGCACGGGCACAGAGCTTTACGGTCGGCACTTCTGCTCAAGGGTCAAGTGGCTATGCGATGACCGGTGCGATGGCAAAAGTTGCACTTAAGGCCAGCCGGCTGCGGTTGCGGGCCATGCCTCAGGGCGGGCCAACGGTGACGCTGCCATTGGTCAACCAGGGTGATCTGGATTTTTCCATCGCGGTGAGCTTTGTGGCTCGGTTTGGCGTCCAAGGTAGCGCCATGTTCAGCGGTATTGGTCCACTCAATGACCTGCGTGTAGTTGCGGCATTGCGGGTGCTACCACTTGGCGTGATGGTGCCCAGGGATTCCGATGTTAAGCGATTGTCTGACTTTCGCGGACGTGATATGCCAACCAAGTTCAATACCCAGAAGATCATGGGCGCGATGATGACTGCCGTTTACGAAATGGGCGGTATGACAGTCGAAGATATAAACGGTTTTCCGACTCCAACGGGTGAACGTGCGGTTGAAGACCTGATTGCAGGGCGGATTGCAGGGACGCTTTACACCATGGATGCGGGGCTGACCCAGCAGGCTAATGCTAAAATCGGCATTCGTTATATCGGCATCGAAAACAATGAAGAAAACAGCGCCATTCTGGCGCGCAATGCGCCGGGTGCAGTGATTGGCGTGATCGAGCCTGGGGATGCTTATGCGGGTTTGGATGAGCCCGTGAATGTTATTGTGGCGCCGTTTTTGCTAATGGCTAATAAAGATGTTCACCCGGCAGTGGTACGGCAACTGCTCGAAGCGCTACATGACCATAAAGCGGGCCTGGTGGCGTCTTTTTCTGGATTTGACAGCTTTAACCCTGAGAGGATGTATCAGGAAGTGGGCATGCCCTATCATGAAGGTGCATTGGTCTTTTACCGAGAAATCGGCCAGCTGAATTAAAACCGATAGCCATGGCTGACAGCACGGGAGTTGCGCATGCAACCGGGTGACCTTGAAAAGCAGGAATTTGGCCTGGATATTTTTTCAAACAGGACCGTTTCGCATCGTCTCGGTCTGGCCTTGTGCGGGCTGATCAGCCTGGCCTCGCTGGGCTGGGCGCTAGATGTGTATCGTGAGCTGGGCATGTCGTTTATGAACGAGCAGTTTTTTGCCATGGTGATGGCGATTGCGCTGCCGGCGGTGTTGCTGATGTATCGGGCTGACCGCAGCGATCTACTGCAGGCGGCGCCGATCTATGACTGGCTGCTGGCCCTGGTCGGTTTTGCCAATGGCGTCTATGTTGCTATCTATTACCCGGATATTCTGGACCGGTTGTATACCTCACCCGTGGATGCAGTGATCGCAGGCTCGGTTTTTGTTGGGCTGATCGCTGAGGGCCTGCGGCGTACTGCAGGAAAGGTGTTGTTCCTGTTTCTGATGTTCATTCTCCTGTTTGGTTTTTTCAGTCATTACCTGCCGTTTAATTTTCGTGGCGAGGAGATCTCTTACGCGCGTTATGTTGTATTTCTGGGTCTGGACTCCAATGGCTTACTCGGTTTGGCACTGAAGGTATCTACTACCATGATCACTGCGTTTCTGCTGTTTGGTTTTGTACTGGAGAAAGCCGGCGGTGCTGAATTTTTCACTGATTTCTCTAAATCGGTGGTAGGCGCTAAGCGAGGCGGCTCAGCCAAGATTGCAATTGTCGCCTCCAGTCTGTTTGGTTCGATTTCCGGCAGTGCAGTGTCCAATGTGGTATCGACAGGGGTAGTGACCATCCCATTGATGCGTCGATCCGGCTACTCGAATGAAGATTCCGCCGGCGTGGAAGCGGTGGCGTCGACCGGCGGGCAGTTAATGCCGCCAATGATGGGCATAGCCGCCTTTCTGATGGCAGAGATCCTGCAAAGGCCCTATTCGGAGATCGTGATCGCCGCCATCATCCCGGCACTGCTGTATTATATCGCCCTGTTTACCCATGTTGACCTGCTGGCGGTACGTGACCGGATTAAACCGCTGCAGGCATCGCAGATTGGCAAGCTGGGGCCGATCTTCAGCAAGGGCTGGTTGTTTTTCATCCCCTTTGTGGTGATCATCATGGGGTTGTTTAGGTTCAATCTGCAGCCGGAAACTGCTGCTGTTTACGGTACGGTTTCGTTATTGCCCATCGGGCTTTTTCTGGGTTATGGCACGATCAAACTGTCGCTCCGTGACGCGCTGCCAATCCTGGTGCGTACCGGTCAGGCGGCACTGGAGATCATGATGATTTCGGCGGCGGCGGGTATCATTATCGGCGTACTGAACATCTCGGGGCTTGGCTTTGCGCTGACTCTTGAACTGGTGTACATGCTCGATGGCAATCTGTTGATTCTGTTGCTGGTAGTTGCCTCGATGAGTATTGTTCTGGGTATGGGTATGCCAACGGTTGGCGTGTATCTGCTGTTGGCGACGCTGCTGGCCCCTTCTATAGTGGAATCAGGCATTCCAGCGCTGGCCGCCCATCTGTTTGTGTTTTACTTTGGCATTATGTCACTGATCACCCCCCCGGTAGCGATTGCGGCCTTCACAGCAGCGACTCTGGCCCGCGCCGATGCCTTCAAAACCGTGTGGGCGGCGGTGCGCTTTGGTTGGGTGGCTTATCTTATTCCCTTCCTGGTGGTAGCCTCGCCGGTGATGATCATGGATGGCACCTGGCCCCATATAGTGGCTTCATTTGTGACCGCGGTAGCTGGCGTCTGGTTTGTTACTGCGACCATCGTGGGAGTCTGGCGCGGGCCGATGAATGCCATGATCCGGTCAGCATTCTTGGTCGGTGGTCTGCTGCTGATTGTACCCACTGATCTGGGAACGCTGGCTATTGCTGCAAATGTGATTGGCGTGGTGCTGGCGGTGGTTTTGATCGCCAGCTCGGCATTTGGACAGCAGCGTCTCCCTGAGACCTGCATCACAGTAGTATAAGGTGGAAGCGATGAAACAACCCAATATTCTGCTGTTCATTACTGACCAGCATCGTGCCGATCACCTGGGCTGTTATGGTAATGCCCAGGTGAAAACACCTCATATCGATGCGCTGGCTGCGCGCGGTACGCGCTATGATCGTTTTTATGTGGCCAATCCAGTGTGCATGGCTAACCGGGCTTCTTTGATGACTGGCCGCATGCCGTCGGGTCATGGGGTCTATTCCAATGGTACGCCATTGTCGATACATTCCAGGACTTTTGTGCAGCGGCTGCTGGAAGAGGGCTATCACACCGCATTGATTGGCAAGTCGCATCTGCAGACCATCACTGGCAGAGAAGCTGCCTGGAAACCGGACCCGGCGCGTTATCAGTATGATGAGCGGGGCCAACCGGTGGAGGCACAAAGCCCTAATCGACGCGGCCAGCAGTATCTGAACGAAGATCCGCGCTCCTGGGCTGAGCCAGGTTTCAGCACCGAGACGCCGTACTATGGTTTTGAAAAAGTGACCATGGTGACGGGCCATGGGGATGAGGCCGGCGGTGATTATGAGCAGTGGCTGAAAGCGCAACCCGGTGACTGGAATATGCGGCGGGGTGAGCCAAATGCAATCCCGGTTCCAGGCATTGTCACGCCCCAGGCCTGGCGTACGCAGTTGCCCGAAGCGCTGTATCCAAGCGCTTATATCGGCGGGGAGACGGTTGACTATCTGCAGGCCCATACCGTGAAAGGTACTGACCGGCCGTTTTTTGTACAGTGTTCTTTCCCTGATCCTCATCACCCCTTCACACCGCCGGGCAGGTACTGGGACATGTATGACCCGGATGAGATCGCCTTACCTTCTGGTTTTGGACGGGGTGACACGCATCTGGACAATTACCTGCATGAGGCCTTCGAACAAGGCAGGGCCCAGCGCAGCACTCAGATGCCCTATGCCGTGAATGAACGGGAAGTGCGTGAGGCGATTGCATTGACCTACGGCATGATCGCGCTGATTGATGATCAGATCGGCGTGGTTATGGCCGAGCTGGAACGGCTCGGCCTGGTGGAAGATACCCTGGTGATTTTCACTTCAGATCACGGTGATTACATGGGCGACCGCGGCTTGATGTTAAAGGGACCGTTGCATTTGCACGGCCTGGTGCGGGTGCCTTTTATCTGGGCCGATCCCAGAAACAGGCAAGCCAGAGTCAGCCAGGAGCTGGGCCAGACTATCGATATTTCTGCCTCGATCATGGATCACGCCAGGGTTTCACCTTATTACGGTATTCAGGGGCGTGTGTTGGAGAAAGACCCGGAAGTGGATGCGCTGTTGATTGAGGACAGCCGGCAGCGGGTCAACCTGGGTTTTGATCGTTTCCAGGGGTTGCGCACGCTGATCACTAAAACCCACCGATTGACTATTGGCGAGCCGGATGCGGGCAATGAGCTGTATGATCTGATTGCGGACCCTGACGAGCGTCACAATCTGTGGCAGGACCCGGCGCGGATGGAGATGCGGGCTGCCCTGCTGGATGCCCTGGTGCGCAAGATGATAGCGATGCAGGACCCGGTACCTTTGGCACCATTTTATGCGTGAGTGATACGGTCGGTTAGCTGGCCTCCGGAATTCCCCTGACAAGCAAGGAAATCAGGCCTATTCAAAATCACCAGAATATTCTTCAGGCGAGGGCCTACCTCGATGGCAGCCTTGCTGCAGAAGCCATTGCCTTGTATTGCTGATTCAAAAGGGCTGCTTCTGCTGCATTGAACGATCCCTCGGAATGTGGTTTATTCTGCCTATGCCCGGCTTTGTTTAGTATTCGAACGAGGTAGCCAAAAGTAATCCGGCCAGGTAGCAGTTCTATAATGTGAATCAATAGCGTCTGATCTGGAGTGCTACAGGTGGAAAAAGGATATACCTTGCTCAATTTGTCCTGAGGGAATTGCAAATTGAATGTATGACATCAACTGCAAGTACTGTCTGGTTAGGTCATCGGTGCAGCCGATGCGTTAAGGAATCGATCACAATATAACAAAGCTTAAGGATATTTGACCAAGGGAGGCGAGATGCTGTCCAATTATCGTGTACTCGATCTGACGGATGAACGCGGCATATTCTGCGGTTATCTACTTGCCCACCTGGGTGCCGAGGTAGTTGCTATCGAACCTCCTGGAGGGTCGTCGACCAGGCGAAAAGCGCCGTTTAAAGATAAAGCAGGGCTATGGTGGGAAGCCTATGCGCGAGGCAAGCGAAGTCTTGAATTGGATCTTACTACGGAAACAGGTCAGCATGATTTTGATGCATTAGTTAAGGAGGTAGATTTTGTCATCGAATCGTTCAGCCCAGCTGAGCGTGCAGATCTGGCGCTGGATTACTCAACTTTGAGTTTGATTAACCCTGCGCTGATTCTGGTTTCGATCACAGCCTTTGGCCAGACAGGTCCAAAGGCTGACTGGCCAGCCACAGACCTGACGGTCTGGGCCGCCAGTGGTGCACAGGCGCTGGCCGGTGATGCAGACCGGGCACCGGTACGAACCAGTGTCCCTCAGACCTATATGCACGCTGCAGCCGACGCGGCGGGGGCCGCTTTGATTGCGCTTCAGGCTAGACATAAAACGGGCCTCGGGCAGCATGTCGACATTTCTGCGCAATGTTCATCTGCGCAGGCTGCGTTGTCGGCATTCCTGGGTCCTGCAAATAATTCCGAGTTGATTATTGAGCGAGAAGCAGGCGGACTGGCCGGGGCATTTCCTATTCAGATGACCTGGCCCTGCAGCAATGGCTATGTTGCCATTACTTTTCTTTTTGGCCCTGCCTTTACCGAACCAAACAAGCGTCTGCTTCGCTGGCTGGCCGAGGATGGATATTGCTCGAAGCAGACTGCGGAAGAAGATTGGGGCATCAAAATAGCCGCTATGATCGCTACAGGCGAGCCCCCGGAGCCTTATTTCGAATTGTGTAAGCAGATCCAGGCCTTCACCCTGGAACGCACCAAAGAAGCATTATTCGAAGAGGGCTTGGCGCGAGGGATTTATATCGCGCCAACGCTGGATGTCGAGAATCTGTTAAAGGAAAAGCACTTTCACTCTCGTGATTACTGGCAAAAACTCAATATGGTAGCGGCTGAAGCAAGAGTGCCAGGCGCCTTTGCCAAGATGCCGAAAAGTCCGTTGAAGCGGCTCGGGGTTGCACCGCAGTTAAATGATTTCCAGTCTTTTTCATCGGTTCTCGGATCGAAAATCGAACCGACAGGATGCTCGCAGCGACCATTGGCAGGACTCAAAGTGCTCGATTTTATGTGGGTTATTGCCGGTCCGATATTTACCCGTTTGCTGACAGATTATGGTGCTACCGTGGTCAGAGTGGAATCCAGTGTTCGGCTTGACCCGGTGCGTGCCGCGCCGCCTTTTGTGAATGATGAACAACTGATTAGTCATGGCACCTGTTTTAGTAATTTTAATGCCGGGAAATTAGGGGTCACCATTGATCCGTCTAACCCGGTGGGCCGTGAAGTTATTCTGGACCTGGTGAAGTGGGCTGATGTGGTAACCGAATCCTTCTCACCAAAGGCAATGCGGGCGTGGGGCCTTGATTACGACACGCTGAGATCGGTTAATCCTGATCTGATCATGTTATCAAGTTGTTTGATGGGCCAGACAGGCGAGCGATCCATGATTCCTGGTTACGGCAATATGGCGGCGGCTATCACCGGGTTTTATGAGCTGACCGGATGGCAGGATCGATCTCCAGCGGGCCCTTACCTGGCATACACAGACGGAGTAGCGCCAAGATTCATGCTGGCATCGCTCATGGCAGCGCTTGAACACAGACGCAATACGGGCGAGGGCCAGCATATTGATATATCCCAAGCGGAAGCCGCTATTCACCTGCTTGCACCAGCGATTCTGGACTATGAATTAAATGAGCATGTCTGGCCCCGGATGGGGAATCGTGATCTTGAATGTTGCCCACACGGGGTTTTTCAGGTCAGCGGTGACGATAGATGGGTGGCTCTGGTTTGTCAGTCGGATCAAGACTGGCAGGCTTTGTGCGAGCTGGGGGGGTTTGATGATTTAAGAGAAGATCCATCTTTTAAAACTGCACCACAACGAAAGTTACGTGAGGATGAACTCGAGATGAGAATATCAGACTGGACCGGCGCGCAGGATGAAGATGATTTGGTTACTAGCCTGATTTCGGCCGGGATTGCAGCCCATGTGGTCCAGAAGGCAAGGGACTGCATGGATGACCCTCAGTTGAAGCATCGCTCTCATTTCATCACAACCACGCACAGTACGGTCGGGGATGTTGTGGTAGAAAATAGTCGTTTTCGATTGAGTAAGACCCCGGCGGTTATTGAAAGAGCAGGGCCGGATATGGGCGAGCACAATGTGGAGGTGTTAACGGAAATACTGGGCTATGACATGGATAAAGTTGCCGATATATTTGCTTCTCTTACCATGGAATAGAACGCCATCGAATATTCAGTTTCTTTTCCCGATTTGCTATTTTCGGACGAGGGTCCAGTATTACTCTGACTAGCGTAATCGCGATTCCTTGTTTAGAACCAAAGCCTCGGTAAACGCCGGGTTGTGTAATTGCAATGGCTGCCCTTGATGTGAGCGTTTACCAGGAAACCGCCTCATAGACAAAACCAGCTAGAGAACCCAGAATCAGAACATAGATAGGTAGCATACTGATTACTAAGCCTGTTTGGCGCTTCGTTGCTTCTTTGTAATAACCGCGCGCGTACATCAGTCGACCAATGGGCCATAAGATCCCTATAACCGAGGCCCAAATCGGATCAACAGCGACCGCAAACAGCCACAACCCGGGAAGAAACAAAGCAAGATGCTCCAGCGTATTCTGGTGCGCTCTGACGTAACGCTGGTACTCCTCAGGGCCATCGTGAGAAGGGGCAGACACTCCGAATCGCCCACGAGCCATCCCTGACATGAACAGTGTGTAATAGTAAATGAGCAGTGCGATGCAGCTGACGATGCCGGGATAGATGAGGTCTGCCACCGTTTTTCCTTGGTTTGGGTTTCTGGAGATTTTCAGGCTAGCAGACAAGTTGAGCAGGTGCGAGTGTCACCATCATTTCCACCTACATCTGCGAGTTGGAAGCATTCAACTTCTCCGCACGATACTGGCGGAGAATCAGGATGCTATATCGTTTTTCGGTTTCTATCGTCTGATAGGTCAATCCGGTATCCTTCTAACTTAGGCGGTCTGGCGCAGATCATCGTTAACTGTACGCCCGGCCATAATATATAAAACCGCTGCGATAATATTAAAGACAAGCACAGTCACCATCGCCCACCTCAGTGAGTCCACCCCTAGATCTGTGGTCAGATTAATCACGTCGCTCAATATGCCCGTGATCTGTGGTCCAAGGCCCAGTCCAATAATATTAAGAATGAATAACAGAATGCTCGCCGCCAGCGCTCGCATGCGCAACTCCACAAGGCTTTGGGTCATGGCGAAAGTCGGCGCGAGATACCCGTGCCCCAATACATAAGCTACGGCATAAACCATTAACGCAACTTCGGGATCATGGTACAGATAGGTAAATGCGGCGAAAGGGACATGAAGCAACGTCATGATGCCAGGCAACCACATATACCATCGGCGGTCATTCTCACCTAGTCGATCGCACAGATAACCAGCACCAAATGTGCCTAACATGCCAAAGAACCCAAGGCCAAACAGCCAAGTACCAATCTCGCCTGTACCAAGACCATGACTTCGCTGAAACATCATCGGTATATAGAGCCCAACACCGGTTCCCACAAAAGCATGTAATGCACCGCCGATGGACATATATCGGAAACTGCGTTTAGACCATAACAACCCTAAGACCTGCATTACCGGCGGCGGCTCGGTGTCAGTTTGAGTAATCTCTGCCTCACCCTGCACCCTCTCAGAAAATCCGCGAGGCGGCTCTCGTATAGTGAGATAAACAAACAGAGCCAGTAGCAAACCCGGTATTCCGACCACAAAAAACGCCATCCTCCAGCCAAAAAGCTCATTGATCCAGCCACCGGCCAGGAAACCAACTGCCGAGCCAATTGGAATGCCAAGCGCGTAAATGCCTAGCGCAGTCGCTCGCCTGGACACCGGGAATAAGTCTGAAATTATAGAATGGGACGGCGGACTGCCGCCTGCTTCGCCGATGGCAACGCCAATGCGAGCTACCAGTAACATGGAAAAATTCTGCGCCATGCCACACAATGCGGTCATACAGCTCCAGATCGCCAAACAGACAGCAAGCACCGTCTTACGCGATTTCCTATCCGCTAGCCTGGCAATCGGAATGCCCATAAACGTATAGAAAATTGCAAAAGCAATGCCACCAAGAAATCCAAACGCGGTGTCACTGATCATCAGTTCGTCTTTAATCGACTGCCCGAGGATCGCCAGGATATTCCTGTCAATAAAATTGAACACATAGACTATTGTTAGGAGAACCACGACGTACCATTGATACGCTGGCTTTGCAAACAACTTGTGGTCTTCTGACTCCATGTTAAATCTGCCGACTTCGAGTAAGCGTACTTTGCATCAGTAATGCCGCACCGGAACTGATTGTTTCAACCATCCATGGCTGACGACTATCACGACAAGGTCGCATTACCTCGCTGTCTGTCATGATTTTTAGTACCGACATCCCCAGCATGCTTCCGGTTTGGCTTTCAGCATTGACTCCCTAAATCTTCCCTTGCCAATGCAGGGATGGGCTAATGCCACCTGTTTCTCTATCCATCAATAAAAAGCTTTCAGTAAAAAGCCTTTAGCAAAAAGCCTTTAGCAAAAAGCCTTTAGCAAAAAGCTTTCAGTAAAAAGCTTTCAGTAAAAAGCTTTTAGTAAAAAGCTTTCAATAAAAAGCCTTTAGCAAAAAGCTTTCAATAAAAAGCCTCTAGTAAAAATCTTTCATTAAATAGTTTTGCTCTCGGCCATTTTGAATCAGCTGATGCGGGATTATTCGAGAGAATCTGAACCTCTATGAATTAACTAGCTAACATTCAGAGTACATTATCTCGAGCCGTTGGCAAATGTCCTGCGCATCAATAAGATTGGCATAATCAGTCCCGATGGCGAGAGCTAACGTCTGCTACCGGTCAGTCGCCAACAGTGACTAACAGGCAACTGGGTCTTCTGCCAACGACCAAAGCAGCCAGTCAGACCGCGCAAGTGATCAACGTCTACCCGCACTCCGGGCAAATTGTCTATAGTGTTGTGCCGAAAATAATCTAATAACCACTGCTTCGATGGATAAGAACGGTGAATCATTGAATAGGTCTAGTTACCAGGCTGACCTTGCCCTGGATCATCTGCTGGCTCTGTTGGTACAACCAATTCACGCAACCGGCTATTGGCGGGAAGCCTGCCCCGAGAGAAAACGCCATGAAATCGAGTGAGGTTTACCCTCGGTTTCACAACCAGCACCGTCAGACGACCCGCAAACTCTATTGGTTTCATGTCAGGGGCTACAGTATCTTTAGCCTGCGTTAACCGGTAAGCGTTCATGATCGCTTGGAATTGCTGGGTCATCACGCTTTAGGTGTGGCCACACACTTGATGCTAAAAGCCTCGCGCCCTCAATCCACTCTTAGTAATCGCCCTGCATTGTCGGTGAAAAGTGCCATGTCCGTTGCCGTAATCTGGAGTTCATGCTGATCCCAACCCGCAAAATTGGTACCCAGTACCAGTCTTGAATCACCAGCAATTGAACGAAAAAGGTTTAGCACACGATCGTCCTGCACATGCGTATCGAACCACATTTTTGAGAGGTGTTCCTCAAAAGCACCTTCATATCGAAGTGCCTCAGGTACCCAGGGGCGTTTAACACAGGCACGGTTGAGCCTTCCGATCAGCGCAGATACCGCCCCACCTGCGTGAGAAAGGCAGATATCCAGGTCTGGGTGTCTTAGTAGGACGCCACCGTAGATGATAGTTGCTACAGCGATAGACTCCTGTGCCGCAAAACCTGTTAACAGGTCGAGATCATACTGCAACAGGTTGGCATCTCCAGCAGGACCATCGATACCTGCAGGCGCCGGGTGAATCATCAGTGGCACGTTGAGTTCCACGCATTTGTCATAGAAAACATCCAGCATCGGGTCGTTAAGTGGGCGGCCAATATCCGAACCAATATATCCACCCAGCATACCGAGTTCGTGCACCGCGAAAGTCAGTTCATCGCATGCGGCAGTAATATCCTGCATAGGCAATGCAGCGAAGGCAGCAATACGGTTCGGTGCTTCATCTACCCATGCAGAGAGTGCGATGTTGTGTTCATGACAAAAAGGCACAGCATGAGCTGGTTCGATGAAGTGGAAGTAGGTAAGAGGATTCGGTGACAGAACCTGCATGTCAAGATTCACGGCATCCATGGCGGCAAGGCGACGCTCCAGATCCATAAAGGGGCTACCTTCGTATCGAACGCCATCCAGTTGATAGTCGCCCACACGAAACCAGGGCTGGTTATCATCGCTTCGACCAAGCTCTGGGCCATAAGGGCCAGCACTACCCATGGTTTGTGTCAGTACTGCGTGGGCGTGTATGTCAATACTTGCCGCATTCAGAAGGGCAGTTTTCGTTTCCTGTTTCAATACTATATCCCCTTTATTGATTTGTCAGGCCTAGACCTAGACCGCCATCGACGTCCAGTAGCGCACCGGTTGTCCACGGAGACCTGAGCAGGAATGAGATCGCCTCAGCGACTTCTTCTACCGAACCTACGCGACCAAGCGCATGCAGTGGTGCAAGTGCCTCATAACGTTCGGCGGCTTCCTCCTCTGTAAAAATACCTGCCCTTTGGTTTATTTCTGTGGGTACAGCGCCAGGAATTACACAATTCACTCTGATGCTTTTGTCGCCCAATTCTGCAGCCAGTACTTTGGTTAATGTTTGTACAGCGGCCTTGGTCGCTGCATAAGGCGATGCGCCGGGGAATGCTCGCCGGGTGTGTGCCGAACCGATAAAGACAATGCTGCCTGCTGTTTTTTCAAGATGCGGGACCGCGAGGCCGGAAAGCATCATCCCAGCTACAACATTCTGATTGAAGAGTTCCAGCAACCTGTCCTGCTTTAACGTCTCGATCGCACCACGGTACATGTTGCCCGCGTTGTTGATCAGTCCGGATAATCCATTTCCATGTTTCACTGCTGCTTCGATTACGCTTACCCGGGCATTATCATCAGTCACATCTGCTACCACCGCGCAGCAGGCGTCGCCGATTGTATCTTTCACGTCGTCGAGTTTATTGGCACGGCGTCCACATATGGTAATCCTCGCCCCTTGGGCCGCCAGCATGCGAGCGGTGGCGGCTCCAATGCCGCTGCCACCTCCCGTAATCAGAAATGAGTGACCTATGAATTGACCTATGAATTGTTTATCCATTCAGAATCCACCCAAGAAGAGATTTGATCGTTTCGGCGTGCGCCGGGTGAGCCAATGATTCGGCGTCATGACCGAGTGCGTCATATACACTGCGACCTACTCCGGAGCTTCGCCGCCAGATGAGTGGTTGGCTGCTACCGGACTGATTGGTTCCGTTCATCAGTACTTCTGTTCCACGTGCCAGCTCAAGATCGCTATACAGTTCGTCATTTAGCGAAAAATCGGTTAATCCAAATGCTTTGCCCGTCTCCGTCGGTGTCATCTTCAGCGATTCTTTGTCCGGGTGAAAGGATTGATCCCAGATCCATCTTCCGCCGAGGACTTCGCTCCATTCTGGCCAGTTGGAAAAACAGATGCTGGCAGTATGAAGACCAAAAATACCGCCCCCGTTCTCCCAGAAATGCCGGATAGTGTCAATGGCAGCCTGATCAATACAATATCGCCAATCTTGCCGATAGGGATCATATTTTGTACCTGTCATCTCCCACCTTAGGGCATTAATGGAAAACAGTTTAACGTCATCTGCAGCCAGGATTTTGATCGCTTCATCGGGATGACGACAGACTCGACTGGACAGACCATGACCCTTGGCGATATCAATGAGCATTGATGTCGTCTGATCAAACTCGTGAAAGATGCCGCCAGAAAGAATGAGATGCTGATTCATTGCGCGCTTAGTTGCGTGGTAAGTGCGCAAGCACACTATTGATGACACCACCGTCAACAACCAGTTGGTGCCCATTCACATAACGGGCCTGGTCAGAGACAAGATACAAGACTGCATTGACCACATCGTCCGCTGTACCCAGGCTTCTGACCGGCACACCAGCTGATCTTTTCGCCCTGACTTCGGGATTAGCGAACACCGGCGCAGACATACCGGCATCTATGAATCCAGGCGCGATCGCGTTCACGCGAATCCCCAGTGGTCCCCATTCTATCGCCATTAAACTCGTCAGGCTGGTCAGCGCAGCTTTGGTCGCTGCATAAAAACCAACCTCTGGCGCAGGATGAACTGCATTGATAGATGTCATATTTACGATCACGCCGCCACCCGAGCCTTGCATCGCCCGAGCCGCCGACTGTGCCACAAGGAATGAACCCCTCAGGTTTACATCAATAACACTCTGCACATCTTCCAAAGCAATCTCCAGCAACGATCCAAATCGAACAATACCGGCATTATTGATCAGCACATCGAGATCACCGAAATTTTTAAAAACCGTGCTGATCTGATCAGGCACCGAAATATCGGCTTTAATCGCGATAGCGTTTTCCAGTTTGGCAGCAACAGTATTCGCGGCATTTCCATCCCGATCCAAGATGCCAACGAAATAACCGGCTTCATGCAGCCCTACCGCGATAGCAGCGCCAATTCCAGCACCACCGCCAGTGACAAGTGCTCGCTTCATAACCTTTCTCCCGGGGAAATTTTAGAAACTGGGTAGCTCGCCCAGATTTGTCGGGTGGTAAGCTCACTTGCCTTTGGTGGCTCCGCTGGGTTCGGACTAACACCAAGCTCAAACAGCGCAGCCAGAAAACGAGTAAGCGTGCCCACGTTATTGTTTGTGCCTTCCCGGGAGCGCGTCCTGACTTGGCCGGCCGCCAGCTCTCTTCCAGGACAACTGTGATGGCCAACACCGAACGTCAGGCCAACGTACGGCCAGCGGTGATCATGAATTCGATCAGGATTAAAGATATCAGCATCGATGCCAAATACTGCTACATCCCTATTCGCTCCTTCAAGATCAATGACCAGTGGATTGTCCTCCTGGTCTGGATTCAGTCGTACCGAAACAGGACTGGCGGGATGTAGACGTAAAGCTTCATGAAGGCACTCCTGCAGTCGAATCGGATCAGTAGCAAGGTTCGCGCGCATTTCGATGTCAGGATAGTGCTGGCAGATTTCGTGGAAAGCGTGCACTGCGCCGTTGGCAGAACTGAATATTGAGGCTTGCAGGGAGAAGGCTGTGTCACGAATGGCCTGCTCACGGGATAAATCACCACGCTCAACTGAGGCATGCAGCATGGATAGAACTGAGTTATTTGGAGAACCTATCGGTCCCCAAGCCGGATCAAAATAGTCAGTCACAAAACCGATCAGGTAGTCGGCGGCTTTGGCCTCAAGGCCTTGCGGGTCTTCGGTTGAATGCTGCATCGTCGCAGCCTGTCCAAAGATCCGAACTAGTTCCAGCAATCGCTGTCGATGGGCAGATGCGTCAAGGCCAACCAGCCTTATTGCTGTTTCAAGGGAAAACTGTTCCGCAAGGTCGACCAGATCAGCCGAACCGCGCTTATTAATAGTTTCCAGGCACCCAGGTATTGCAGCCGCAATTTCCGCTTCCAGGTCTACGATACTCTCTGTTTTAAACAACGGCGCCATAATCGCACGGCGCTCGGCATGCTGATCACCCTCAAGGTTCAACAGAACATTTTCAGTCAGCTTAGGACAGCCACGGTACATCCCCTGAATCAATCGGCGGTCTGACATGGCAGTCCATGCATCTTTAAAGGAGGTGCCTGTGGTCACGGCCTTCAACCTGTAAGCCTTACCGGGAAATTCAACCAGGTTTCTCTGGCCGTAGTCATATCCTTTTCCGGAGGATGATCGGGATCGAGTTGGATGCCGTATTCCAGCATCATTTTAACGATCAGTGATAGTGTTCCGAACTGATGCGTCGCTGAATCAAAGGTCTGATGGTCTCTGAGAAAAGTTCCTGCCGCGAGATTCAAGCCAATACAGGCATGCGTGCCGCTGCCAAACGACAGTCCCGCAGGATTGCGCGCGGATGGCCGAGCGCGATTTGGATTGAATTTATTGGCGTCCTCGCCAAACACGTCGGGTTGTCTGTTCGCAGTGATAAGATCAATTACCACAGCAGTGCCAGCCTTGAGGTTGCAACCATCCGGGAGCGCTGTATCCACATCAGCGACGCGCCAGGCTTCCGGGCTTGAAGGATGCAGACGAACACTCTCGTGAACACATCGCTGCAGCAGAAGCTGATCTTTAAGCAGTTCCGCGACAGGCATGCCTGTAACGTTAAGCCAGCTAAATATTTCATACATACAGTGTGTTAGCGAATGCACGGAAGTGTGGGCACTGGCGAGATAGTAAAAGGCAATCTCCTTCAACAGCACACTATGAGACAAATTCAGTTTGTCCTGATGCATTAGCAACAAGGTCAGCACATCCCGCGGCAGTTCTTGCTCGCTCATCTCGCCTGCTTTGACTCTGGCGACGAGTAACTCTCTTCTTTTGCGGGACGGCCCAAAGTAAGAGACCTCGAATTCGTTGATTGCTGACTCGATGTTGGCAACTAACCGATCATGTTCATCACCCGTGTGTTGGCCCAGGGTTGCGGCCTGTCCCAGACGAATCAGTAGTTGATTAAGTTCTTTAGACTCTTCATCAGTACCCAGAAGTCGATCTATACCGGAAAATGACAACGACACGTGCAACATAATTCGGTAACTGATGTCCTTCAGGTCGTTGGGGTCACTGTCGATGAGTCGTGCCAGGGTAGCTTTGATCAGCGGTGGAAGTATTTCTGCTTCATATAGTCTGAAAAAAGATCGTCTGAACAACAAGCCTTCAACGGACCTTCGTGACTTGTGCTCTTCGCCATGCAGATTGACGAGTACTTTCTCCATAAGAATGCTACCCGCATCATAGAGAGACTGCCGCAGGTCATTATTTTTTAGTGCTGCCTCGCAATCGTTGAAAGCTGTCAGTCGAATCGGTTCACTCATGATTCAAGATACTCCTTGGCAAGAGCCTGAGTCAGGATCTGGTTTGAAAACTCACTGATACGCCAGCCAGGTATGTTCCAGGTTTCCGGAAGTGGCTGAATGACATCAACAGACTTCCCGGACTTGTAGATTTCCCGAATCGTCCCAGGTCGACCCAATAGGTCCAGGTCATCCAGGACTGCGGGATCAACAATAAGCAAATCGGCTATACATCCAGCTTCAACTCGGCCCAGATCATCGGCTCGCTTGATTGCAATTCCGCCATGCCCCGTCGCACTCTGGATTGCCTGTTCAGCGTTCATGCCAAGATGCTCCTGAAACAATTTCAGTTCACGGTAGTGCCATTGCCCGTACGGGGTGATTGAAAAGCCACTCTCACTGCCTGTCAGAATTGGCACACCGGCTTCGAATACTGTGCGCAGCGCGGCACTACTCCCGGTAATCTCGTCCTGGAATACCTGGCAATATGATTCGTCGGCACCAATGGCTGCACCAAAGTCAGCGAGGTTCGCCTGGAATGTAAAGGTAGGCACAAGAGGCACTCGTTTATCAATAACTGCCCGGGTTGCTTCTTCATCCATGTGGGTTGCATGAAGAATGAGGTCAAAACCTGCTAGTGCTGCATCACGGGCGCTGGATGCATTCCTGCAGTGACCAGCAACCGGGACATTTAATTGATGTGCCGTATCGCAGACACACTTCAAATCGTCCAGTGACCAGGTCTGGATTTCATCCTGCGCATGGTTCGGTCGAAGCGGCAATCCACTGACGTGTACCTTGATCCAGTCGACGCCTAGTTTCACCTGGGAATGAATCTCACTTACGATTTCATCGTGAGTGTGCACAACCACGCCGTATCCTCTGCGGCCACGGTCAGGCAGCAACCTGCTCGCGGTACCGGCAATGCTGTTAATGAGTGCATTGCCGCCCGTGGCGATTCGTGGTCCGGCAATAACCCCGCCTTCAATTGCATCTCGCAGATCGACACCAACCTCAAAGATACAGTCTGCATCCAGGATGGAAGTAACCCCGGCACGCAAGACTTTCTGGGCATTCACGCCAGCCACGAGTGTCGCCAGTCCGGCACGCCGATGGAAAAAGAGTTCGTCGTTGGTCGTGGGTTCATCGAAGCTGATATGGCAATGACTATCAATCAGTCCCGGCATCAACAGATCGCCCTTCAAATTGACGGACGCCAGATCGGAAAACATTTGAGATTGCTCACTTGCAGCTTGGCCGGTTACCTGAATTCTGTCGCCTACAACCAGTACGGGTTCTTCAGTGACAACTCGACCAGTACCATCAATCAACTTGCCGGAGTGAAACAGTGTCGCTTTGTTATCTTGCATTTTTCTGTACATCTCCCGAACGGATTGTGAGCCGGGTTGCGCCGTTCTGAAGTAATATATACTGTGTCATGGACTTATATTGCAACCGGTAGCGAGGGCAACATGTTCAAACTTGACGTAAACGGGCAGCAAGTTACGGTCGACTGTAGTGAAGATACGCCACTTCTCTGGGTACTTCGAGACCATCTGCGACTAACGGGTACCAAGTTTGGCTGTGGAATCGGCCAGTGTGGCGCCTGCACGGTCCATATTGATAGCCAGCCTGTTCGTGCTTGCATGATACCGATCGAAAAAGCTCAAGGTCGAAATGTTCGGACCATCGAGTCCCTAAAATGCGATGATAATTTTAGTGTAGTACAGACTGCCTGGCTTGAGGAGGACGTTGCCCAGTGCGGATATTGTCAATCGGGCCAGATCATGGCGGCAACCGCATTACTCGAGAAGAACCCTGATCCAGATGAAGAAGCGATCAACGAGGCGATGTCGGGACACATTTGCCGCTGCGGCACTTATCCCCGTATTAGACTTGCTATTAAAAGAGCCTCTAACCAATTAGCCCGGGGTGAGTCATGAGTAGCACAACCCGTCGTGACTTTCTGAAGCAATCTGCTCTCGCGAGTGCGGGCACAATTCTGGTTGGATTTCAGCTTCCCGTGTTTGCGAAAAAACAAGCCCTGGTAACCGATGCATTTATTCGGCTGGAACTTGACGGCGCAGTAACGCTGATGATGAATCACGCTGAATTCGGAAATGGTGCCTACACCAGTCTATCAATGATGGTCGCCGAAGAATTGGACCTCGACTGGCAGACCATCAAGCTGGAAGCTGCGCCCACAGAACAACGTTACTACAGCCCGCTGTTCGGTGAGTACCTGACTGCTGGGAGTGTCTCTACGGCGAGTTCCTTTATGCCGATGCGTGAAGCTGGCGCCAGAACCAGACAATTGCTGCTTGAAGCAGCGTCGATCCACTTTAGTGCGCCGATCAGTTCGCTTCGAACTGCCGACAGCAAGGTGCATCACCGAGATGGCAGATCTGTTTCCTACGCGGCTTTGATCGCTGTAGTGGAAGCTAACGGCTTGAAGCCCCCTGAAAAAGCCAAACTAAAGAATCCGGAAGATTTTGCAGTCCTGGGCAAACCTCAGAGACGAATTGAAGCACCAGAGAAGGTAGACGGTTCTGCAATCTTCGGCAGTGATATCCGATTTGACGACATGCTGTTCGCATCTATCGTTCGCCCACCTGTGTATGGCGGGTTTGCAAGGGATTTCGATGGGACTGCTGCTCTGGCTGTCAAAGGCGTTGTTCGGGTCAAAAAAATTGATGCTGGAATTGCTGTTCTCGCTAGAGATTACTGGACTGCAAAGAAAGCAGCTGGTCTGGTGACAGTCAGCTGGGAAGACGGTGGTAATGGCGGGCTTTCCACCAAGGGCTACTCGGTTGAATATCGCGAATTGAGCAACAAACCAGGATTGCTGGCAGAAAATATCGGCAGGGCCGAAGAGATCATTGCTGAAACCGAAGATGGACTGGTGATCGAGTCGGTCTATGAAATGCCTTATCTCGCGCACGCAACCATGGAGCCGATGAATTGCACGGCCAAGTTAGCTGGTGAGCACTGTGAAATCTGGGTCGGTACTCAATATCAAAGTAATGATCGAACTGTGGTTGCAAAGATGCTGGGAGTCCCGGAGGAAAATGTCGTTATAAATCGAACCCTGTCGGGCGGCACTTTCGGACGAAGAGCGAGTAAAACTGCCGACTTTGTCACAGACGCCGTGCAGGCAGCCAGTGGTGAAAACGTTCCGGTACAGGTGATCTGGTCTCGCGAAGAAGATATTCGTGGAGGCCACTATCGTCCACAATTTATTCATCGCCTCAAGGGTGTGCTCGATAATGAAGGGTATCCACTGGCCTGGCACCAAACAGTGGTTGGTAAATCTATCATGCAAAACACCAAGCATGACCCGGCTTATATGGTGAGAGGCATGGACATCTATTCACTGGACGGCTGTTTGCAGGAACCGTTTGGTGTCTTCCCTTATGGCACGTCCTACGAGATACCCAATCATCGAATCGAAAGCCACAATCCTCCAAAGACGGGTGTTCGACCACATGAATGGCGAGCAGTCGGACATACCCATACAGGTATCGCTTACGAATGTTTCCTTGACGAACTTGCAGACAAAGGTAACAAGGATCCCCTTGATCTGCGTCTTCACCTGTCACGAAAACACACGCGCATGCACAACCTGTTAGAGAAGCTGAAGAAAGTTTCAAACTGGGAACAGCCACTTGCAGCAGGCAGGGGGCGCGGTATGGCAGCCCGGGTTTATTCCAACTCATGGATTGCACAGTCAGTTGAATTAACGGTTGATGAAGACGGCAGCTATTCGGTAGACAAAGTTTTTTGCGTCGTAGATTGCGGATTTGCCGTCAATCCATTGGGCATCCAAGGGCAGATTGAAGGCGGCATTATGCTGGGGCTGAATGCGGTTGCCTACGGTGCCATTGATGTGGTTGATGGTCGAGTTGTGCAGAGCAATTTCCATGATTATCGCCCCCTCAGGATGCACCAGATGCCCGAGGTGGAAATACACATCATGCCGAGTGAGCTTCCTCCCACCGGTGTTGGAGAACAATCCACTACCCCGATTGCACCTGCCATCGGTAACGCAATTTTTAACGCCACCGGAAAGCGAGTGCGAGACTTTCCACTGGATCGCCAGGGTTTTGTTCTAAAGGGCTAAATACAGATGCGAGAGTCCGAACTACTGAATCATTCGGGGCTGCTGATCAGTGCCTGTCTTGGCGTCATCTGCAGCTCAATCGTACTGCCATTTTATTCCATTGGCGTTTTCGTGATCCCGATCACCACAGAGTTTGGATGGACCCGGGCTGAGTTCCAGTTGGCGATTCTATTTAGTACGGGTACCGGCATCATGACAGCACCCGTTGTTGGCATGCTGATAGAGAAATTTGGCGCTAGAATTGTCGCGCTTTGCGGGCTTGTAGGACTCAGCGTCGCATTTCTATTCGCGGCTACCACATCAAATCTCTGGCAACTCTATGCTGCCTACACATTAATGGCGCTTTTGGGCGCAGGAACTATTCCCGTCACCTGGACTACCGCCGTGACGGCGCAATTTGAAAGCCAGCGCGGCTTCGCGCTGGGTCTGGTTCTGAGTGGTACCGGGTTGTGTGCAGTCCTGATTCCACCTGCTGTTGCGTTTATTACCGAAACCTGGGGTTGGAGAATGGCCTACATTTTTCTGGCCTGCCTGCCTGTATTTGTTTCAGGCCCCGTGGTATTGCGATGGTTCTGGCCCCCGGGAGAGACGAAAGGTAAAGAAACCGCTGCCGCGCCAGTGGAAGGTCTTTCCTTACCTGAGGCCATGCGTGGCTATCGATTCTGGGTACTGCTTGTTTCAATATTTATGGTCTACATCGCGATGTCCGGTATGGTACCGAACCTGATTCCTGCACTAACAGACGCAGGAATACCCGTGACAGATGCCGCCCGGGCGATCAGCGTATTCGGCATCGCCGTTATCGTTGGCAGACTCACTGTTGGCTATCTGGTGGATTCGCTATGGGCACCTGGTGTTGCTTTTGTGGCGATCTGTCTGCCAGTGGCGGGTAGCCTTCTTCTTGTTGACATCACTTCAGTTCACCTGGCGATGTTCGCAGCTTTCCTGCTGGGACTGGCAGCAGGTGCGGAACTGGATCTGATGAGTTTCCTTGCTGCCAAATATTTTGGACTTCTACACTACCCGCGTATCTATGCTTGGATGTACGCAGCACTGGCGCTGGCATCAGGAATTGCGCCGATGCTGTTCGCGTGGGTGTTTGATCAGACAGAGAGCTATGATATTGGCTTCATGGTCGGCTCCGGGTGTTTCATGATTGGCGCAGTGATGTTACTGATGTTGGGCCGATATCCGCGCTGGCAAACGTGAACGCCATATTCCCATGTTCAAAGTAGTAATTACTGTGAATGTTGAATCACCACAATCGTCATCCAGGGCAAGATGCTTCAAGATCTGAATGGCCCGATACATGAGAGATGAAGTCTGGAGATGCCGCTAGCGCGCTATTCGTCCCCTGGGCAAGCAGAGACCAGGCCAGGAAATCCTGGTGTACACAGTGCAAACCCATCAAGTTCGTGTCCTCGCCGCGCATGGCTAAACTTTAGGGCGCCTTGACCTGAGCATTCATGTGTCCTCTACTTAGGGGGTTGACCAACCAGCAGACCCGATATCATGACCGACAACTCGCGCACCGGACCCCTTAAGGATTTGACTGTTATCGACTGCACAAGGGCGCTTGCCGGACCTTTCGGTGCCGGGCTACTCGCCGATCTCGGTGCCCGGGTTATCAAGATCGAAGCACCCTTTGGAGACGGCTACCGAAATATTCCGCCGTTTCTTCCTGACCACGCCTCGCCCTATGAAGATCGTGAGGCTGGCACTGACTTTGGTGCCCCTTTTGCATCCGTTAATCGCAATAAACGGAGTGTTTGCCTTGACCTGAAAAACGACATCCACAAGGACGTCTTCTTGCAACTCTGCGATCAAGCTGATGCCGTTGTCGAAAATATGCGGGCAGGTGTGATGGATAAGCTGGGCTTAGGTTATGAAGTCATTGCAGAACGGAATCCGAAGATAATCTACGCCTGCGTGCGCGGCTTTGGCGATCCACGTACCGGTGAAAGCCCCTACGCAAGCTGGCCCAGTCTGGATGCAGCGGCACAGAGCTTCGGCGGCCTGGTCTACGCCAACAACGGCCTTGTCACGCCCGCAATTGCCGATGTCTTCCCCGGTACATTGATGGCGCTCGGTGTGGTGTCGGCGATCCATAATGCGCAACAGTCCGGTAAAGGGCAGTTCCTCGACGTTTCTATGTATGACGCGATGATGGCCTTCCAGAAGAGCGCAGTGGCACAGTATGGTTTTACCGGCAAGGCCAATCCCCCAGGCTTGCAGCGTGCCATGACACTCTATCCGTTCGATCTTTTCCCAACTAAAGATGGTCGTATCTCAATCGCTGTGGCGCAGCCTCGTCACTGGGATATGCTGTGCGCGGCTATGGAACGCAGCGATCTAATGACAGACGAGCGCAGCGCGTCCAACACCGCCCGACTTGAGAATGTTGATTGGGTAGAGGAACAGATCTGCGCCTGGACTTCACAACTGACTCGCCTGGAAATATTGGAAAAGCTGAACGGCAGTGTCCCGGTCGGTCCCGTCCAGAACATGGCGGACATATTCGACGATCCACACGTTGCCGCTCGACAGATGCTGGAAACGTGCAGTCCCGGGGGCGACAATCCAGACATCACCCTTGCAGCTAATCCAATCAAATTCAGTGAAACGCCGACCACGCTGTACCATCCACCGCCGACACTCGGCGCCCACAATGAGGAAGTGCTCGCCGAGTTCGGTATAGATATGCCTGTCACGCCCGAAAGCGACTAATTGATCACGGCTTGCTTTGCTTAAATAAGCAAACCTCGCGATGAAACGGGATGCCACGATATCGCAAGCAGTTGGTTATACTGTGCGTTTGAACCACTAGGGACGAAAAAATGAGCAATCCATCAACCAATTGGCGTATGGGTGGCTGCCATTGTGGCACGGTTCGCTTTAAAGTCTTGCTCGATAAACCCGACGCGATTGAGTGCAACTGCTCAATTTGTACTAAAAAGGGCTTCATCAATCTGATTGCTACGGCGGAGAATTTCATTCTCTTAAAAGGCGAGGACAATTTGGCGACCTACCGATTCAACACCCAGACTGCAGAGCACCGCTTTTGCAAAACGTGCGGGATTCACCCATTTAGCAGACCACGCTCACATCCGGGTGGTTACGATGTTAATGCTCGCTGTCTGGATGATGGGTTCTCATTTCTACAGACAACGCCATTCGACGGGCAGAACTGGGAGGACAGTGTTGGCTCGATTACCTAGTTCACTGACGAGGAGCTTTGCAAATTGCTCTTTGACGTTCAAAGACATCTCAAAGCCGGCAGTGCGCTGCTGGTGGATCCTGATATTCCAAACGTTGCCGTTGTGTAGTCAGCTATTGGGCCAGGTTGACTGTGAACCTATTCCAAGCATGTGATGGCAGGTAAAGAGTTGTCCATGCACGTCTGCTTGGTTCAGGGACCTGCCGGTGGATCCAGCCAGCTGGATTGATACATTGAACGAAGTCCCTGGATGTGGTGTATTCTTCTTATGTGCTTGAGATGAGCCATGAGCAGAGGCGATATCGTATCCGTCGGTTGAGGCTCGAAAGCTGGCTCCTTTGGCGGGTAAACGGTATTATTCGGCGCAGCTGAAATGGTTCTACCGAGGAAGACGAGATGCAGGACAACATTACTAAGCTGCAAGAAAAACAAAAGGCTGCGCTCCTGGGTGGTGGTGAACACCGCATTAATGCGCAGCATTCAAAGGGTAAGTTGACTGCACGGGAGCGTATCGATCTACTTTTGGATGAAGGTAGTTTTGAAGAGTGGGACAAGTATGTCGAGCATCGTTCTAACGATTTTGGCATGGAACACCAGAAGTTTCCCGGCGATGGTGTGGTCACCGGCTATGGCAAGATCAATGGTCGCCTGACTTTTGTATTTAGCCAGGATTTCACGGTGTTTGGCGGTGCATTGTCCGAAGCGAATGCCGAGAAGATCTGCAAAGTAATGGACCAGGCAATGAAAGTCGGCGCACCCGTTATCGGCTTGAACGATTCGGGTGGTGCTCGCATACAGGAAGGGGTGGGTTCTCTTGGCGGTTATGCGGAAATTTTCCAGCGTAATGTTCTGGCCTCCGGTGTGGTTCCCCAGTTATCTGTGGTGATGGGGCCTTGCGCTGGTGGCGCGGTCTATTCCCCGGCAATAACCGACTTTATCTTTATGGTAGAGGATTCATCTTATATGTTTGTTACTGGGCCTGATGTCGTTAAAACGGTGACTCATGAAATTGTCACCCCCGAGGAGTTAGGTGGCGCAAGTGTCCATACCAAGAAATCCGGCGTTGCCGACCTGGCCTTTGAAAACGATATTGAAGCACTGGCCTATACCCGCAGATTTTTTGATTTCCTGCCTGCCAACAATCGCGAAAAGCCACCGATATGGCCAAACGAAGATCCTGCAGATCGCATGGAACCTTCCCTGGAGACCCTGGTTCCCGTCGATGCATCCAAACCGTATGACATAAAAGAAGTCATTACTAAAGTGGCTGATGCAGGGGACTTTTTTGAGGTCCAGTCAGACTACGCCAAGAACATCGTTATTGGTTTCATTCGCCTGCAAGGCAGCACGGTTGGTGTTGTGGCTAATCAACCCCTGGTCCTGGCCGGTTGTCTGGATATTGATTCATCCAAAAAAGGCGCTCGTTTCGTCCGCTTCTGTGATGCGTTTAATATTCCTGTGCTCACTTTGGTTGATGTGCCCGGATTTATGCCAGGCACGGCCCAGGAGTACGGTGGCATTATAAAAAATGGTGCGAAACTGTTATACGCCTATGCAGAGTGTACCGTCCCAAAGGTGACCTTGATTACCCGCAAAGCCTATGGTGGTGCCTACGATGTGATGGCGTCAAAACACCTAAGGGGTGATGTTAATTTAGCCTGGCCCAGTGCTGAGATTGCGGTCATGGGTGCCAAGGGAGCCGTAGAGATCATCTTTCGCAAAGAACTGGGCGATGAGCAGGGTATCCAGCAACGGACTGACGAATATCAGGCACTTTTCGCTAATCCATTTGTCGCCGCCAGCCGTGGCTATATTGATGACATCATAATGCCCCAGGAGACCCGTGAAAGGCTCTGCCGTTCGTTTGCCATGCTACGCGATAAACAGCTGGAAAACCCATGGCGCAAACACGGCAACATTCCACTTTGAGCCTCGGTTAATAAGGTAATACCACCATGTTTGAGAAAATACTTATTGCTAATCGTGGCGAAATCGCCTGCCGTGTTATTAAAACAGCCCAAAAAATGGGCATTTCGACCGTCGCAGTTTATTCGGATGTTGATGCGACTGCGCTGCATGTGCGCATGGCCGATGAAGCGGTACTAATCGGCGGTGCGGCTTCTTCGGAAAGTTATTTACGCTTGGACCGAATAATACAAGCTTGTAAAGACACAGGCGCTCAAGCTGTCCATCCAGGCTATGGTTTTCTTTCAGAAAACGCCGAATTCTGTGAATCCCTGGCAGCCCAGGGCATTGCCTTTATCGGCCCAGCAGTCAAGGCCATTACCAGCATGGGAGATAAGATCACCTCAAAGTTGCTGGCCCAGGCCGCTGGTGTCAATACCATTCCAGGTTATACCGACGTCATCAGTAGCCCAGAGCATGCGGTCCAGGTTGCCAATGAAATCGGCTATCCCGTTATGTTAAAAGCCAGTGCGGGTGGTGGTGGCAAAGGTATGCGGGTAGTCTTTAATGACGATGAATGCCTTGATGGTTTTGAACGTGCAAGTAACGAAGCCCGGTCGAGTTTCGGTGATGATCGTGTTTTTGCTGAAAAATTTATTGAAGATCCCAGGCATATTGAAATACAGATTCTGGCTGATCAGCACGGCAACGTCATTTATCTTGGCGAACGCGAATGTTCCATTCAAAGACGTCATCAGAAAGTAATAGAAGAAGCACCTTCGCCTTTCCTGGATGAGGTCACGCGAAAAGCCATGGGTGAACAGGCGGTCACGCTGGCACGCGCAGTCGATTACTGTTCAGCCGGTACGGTGGAATTTATTGTTGATGCCAACAAGAATTTTTACTTCCTGGAAATGAATACCCGATTACAAGTAGAACACCCGGTGACAGAGTTTGTCACCGGACAGGATTTGGTTGAGCACATGATACGGGTGGCTGACAATGAAGTCCTGTCGTTAGCCCAAAAAGACGTAAAGGTGACTGGATGGGCAATGGAAACCCGAGTGTATGCTGAGGATCCGTTCCGTAATTTCCTGCCTTCTATTGGCCGTCTGGTCAAGTACACGGCTCCGTTGGAAACCAAGCAGGTACGGGTAGATACCGGTATTGAAGAAGGCAGTGAGGTGTCGATGTTCTATGACCCGATGATTGCCAAACTGATCACTTATGGGCAAGATCGCGAGCAGGCTATAGACTGTATGGCAGACGCTCTCGATGCTTATTATATCCGCGGCGTTAGCCATAACATCAGCTTTTTGAATGCCTTGATCATGCACCCTAGATTTCGCGAGGGGCGGCTGACCACTAATTTCATTGCCGAGGAGTACCCCGACGGGTTTCATGCGGCCGATGTACCCCAAAGTGATCCTCTTATTCCGGTGGCTTTGGCTGCTTTGGTTCATATGCTAGGTCAGGCGAAAGCGGCTCAGAACAGTGGGCAGGCGCCGGGTTTTGAAAGACAGTTACCGAACCATTGGGTGGTGGTAGCCAATAAAAACCCGTACCCGGTGAGCGTGCAATGCATCGATAACGAATTTGCAGTGACCCATCTCGACCAGGTCTATCGTATCTCCATGGATTGGCAGTTTGGTCAGGCATTGATCCATGCGCAAGTGAATGGCGCTGCTGTTACCGTTCAATTAGAGCCTTTCAAGGCTGGTGTCCGAGCTTTTTATCGTGGTGCTGAAACAACCCTGTCAGTTCTGACGCCTCGAGCGGCGGGATTGTTGCAACATATGATCGAGAAACAGCCGCCAGACTTATCTAAATTCCTACTTTCACCTATGCCTGGTTTGCTGGTGAGATTAACCGTTGCCGAGGGAGATGAGGTTAAAGCCGGTGAAGAATTGGCGGTCATAGAAGCCATGAAAATGGAGAACAGTTTAAGAGCAGAAGAAGATGGTGTAGTTGCCAAAGTGATGGCTTCTGAAAGTGACTCTCTGATGGTGGACCAGGCAATATTAGAGTTCGAGTAGAGCCAGTATGAACGGTCGTCAGGAAACCGGACTGTGGTTGTTTGCGATATTTTTTTGGGACCGCTGAGAACGGCCCTTTAAGCCGCTTTAATCTCTTCAAGCTCCACCAGCGTGCCACAGAAGTCCTTGGGGTGGAGGAAAACCACTGGCAGGCCATGGGCACCTGTCTTAGGCTGACCATTACCCAGTACTCTAGCGCCTTCCTTCACTAAGTGTGCTATCGCCGAGTGGATGTCCACGACCTCGTAACAGACATGGTGCAGACCACCGCTAGGATTGCTGTCGAGAAAATTCTGTATAGGTGAGCCCTCACCCAAGGGGTGCAGGAGTTCGATTTTGGTGTTTGGTAATTCAACAAATACGGTGGTCACTCCATGGTCTGGCAAAGGCAACTGTTCGGTGACTTGGGCTCCCAGTGAAGTGCGGTACATATTTGCTGCAGCGGCCAGATCTGGCACCACAATGGCAACGTGATTCAATCGTCCGATCATTGATGACTCCTGTTAACCTGATTATCTGTTTTTTCCGGGTATAAGCCTGAGAATCTGGCTTGCGGCGTTGGGAATATTGCTGCCTGGCCCGAAGATCGCATTCACTCCGGCATCATAAAGGGCCTGGTAGTCCTGCTTGGGAATAACGCCGCCGGTCACCACCACAACATCCTCCATGCCTTGTGCCTTGAGATGTTCGATCAGTTCAGGCACCAGTGACTTGTGACCCCCGGCTAGCGTGGATACGCCCACCACCTGGGCACCGGTGGCTTTTGCTTGTTTGGCTGCTTCTTCAGGGGTTTGAAACAAGGATCCCATGGAGACATCGAAACCGAAATCACCGAATGCATTGGAGATGACCTTGGCGCCTCTATCGTGACCATCCTGTCCCATCTTGGTTACATAAATACTCGGGGCATGACCTTCGATATCGGTAAATACCTTGATCTCATCGCGCACTTTGTTAAAGGCGGGGTCATCGCCATAGCTTTCGGCGTATACCCCTGGCGTCATTTTAGTGACCGGTTCGTGACGGCTATAAACCTTTTCCAGGGCGTAGGACAGTTCACCGACGGTGACACGATTTCGAGTGGCGTCAATGGCCAGTGCCAGCAGGTTACCAGAATTTTCTCTGGCCGCTCGGGTCAGAGCATCCATAGACGCCTGTACCTTGGTATCATCCCGACTGGCACGAACCTCGCTTAACCTTTGCAGCTGTGCTTCACGTACTTTTGCGTTGTCCACAGCCAGCACATCTAACTCACTGTCTTCAGATTCGGGCTGGTATTTATTAACGCCAACAATAACGTCTTCGCCTCGCTCGATACGAGCCTGACGCTGCGCAGCGGCTTCTTCAATACGTTGTTTGGGCATGCCTGAAACCACAGCCTTGGTCATACCGCCCATACCCTCAACCTCGTTTATCAGTTTACGGGCATGTTGCACGATGGAGTCAGTGAGGCTTTCGATGTAATAGCTGCCACCTAATGGATCAATTGAGCGGGTAATCTGACTTTCTTCGGCCATTATGATTTGAGTGTTACGGGCAATTCTCGCTGCAAAAGGAGTAGGCAGGGCAATGGCTTCATCTAATGCGTTAGTATGCAGGCTTTGGGTGCCCCCCAATACTGCCGCCATTGCTTCGATAGTGGTTCGCACGACGTTGTTGTAGGGGTCCTGTTCCTGCAGTGAGACGCCAGATGTCTGGCAGTGTGTCCGCAGCATCAGTGATGCAGGATTTTGCGGGTTAAACTGGCTCATGAGTTCGTGCCACAGAATGCGTGCAGCGCGCAGTTTGGCGATCTCCATAAAAAAATTCATGCCAACGCAGAAAAAGAAAGACAATCGTGGTGCAAACTTGTCAATTTCTTGACCGGTTGCTAATGCGGCGCGGACATACTCGATCCCATCTGCCAGGGTAAAGGCGACTTCCTGAACTGCATTCGCACCCGCTTCCTGCATGTGATAGCCGGAGATAGAAATTGAGTTAAATCTGGGCATGTGCTCAGCGGTGTAGCCAATGATATCGGCGACGATGCGCATACTGCTTTGCGGTGGGTAAATGAAGGTATTGCGCACCATAAACTCTTTGAGAATATCGTTCTGGATCGTGCCCGAAAGATCTTTCTGCGCCACATTTTGCTCTTCTGCAGCGACCACGTAGCCTGCCAGAACGGGTAGGACAGCGCCGTTCATGGTCATTGAGACGGACATTTCGTCCAGGGGAATGCCACCGAACAGAATTTTCATATCCTCAACCGAATCGATTGCGACCCCTGCCATACCGACGTCACCCAAAACCCTGGGATGATCTGAATCAAAACCGCGATGGGTAGCCAGGTCAAAAGCAACAGACAGTCCTTTTTGTCCGGCAGCCAGGTTCTGACGGTAGAAAGCGTTAGATTCCTCGGCCGTGGAGAAGCCTGCATACTGGCGGATGGTCCAGGGCCTGTTGGCGTACATGGTCGACCGCGGGCCCCGGACAAAGGGCGCATCACCAGGAAACGATGAGAGGTGTGCAATGTCCTCCAGATCAGCCTCAGTGTAGAGCGGCTTGATCGCTATGCCCTCCGGGCTCACCCAGGTGAGATCCTCTAACGGTTTGCCACGGAGTTCTTTTTCAGCCCGCTCCTGCCATTTTCGATACGCATTGTCTGCCATAATTCAGTCTCTTGTGGAACTGTTTCCTATTGTAGCTTTTGCTCGGTCTTCTGACCATGTTGCTGCCAGCTGAGCTTGTTGTCTTAGCGCGTTGTCAATAAGCCCTTTAAGTTGATGTCTTGAGATTATGAGTACACGGGTCTGAAGCCAAAACCACGGCCACATAACGGGGTTGCTGCGAATGTATTCGGTGGTTTCAGAGCGCACCGTTGAGGAAAAGCCACTGGCCTCTTTGAATTGGCTTGCCCATGGGTCTGTCTGTCATTGGTAGAATGGCTGATATATCGGAGCTATCCAGATCATAGCGCATCGTCGTGGCAGGTTATCCAAGGGTTATTAAGATGGGATTAACACCTTGACATCGAGATGATGTATCCTACCGCTTCTTAACAATGTTGTTGTTTTGGAGTAAGTTGGCGTGTCAGTCCACTCGCTGGATCCAGTATTTCATCCTCGTGCTGTTGCCGTAGTTGGTGTTTCTTCTAACCCGAATCCCACTGGAATGGGTAGCTTTTATGCTTCCCTTCTTGAGGCAGGGTTTGCCGACCGTGGTGGACTGTACCCGGTCAATCCCAAGGTAAATGAGATCAACGGCGCTCGCTGCTACCCGACCCTGATGGATACGCCTGATCCGGTTGATCATGTCATATCCCAGGTGCCTGCCGGATTTGTACCTGAACTGGTTGATCAGTGTATCGCCAAGAAGGTGCGTTCGATTCATTTTTTCACTGCTGGTTTTTCTGAAACCGGTGATCAGGAAATGGCCGTCGTTGAACGGCAGATGATCGAAAAACTTCGCGATGCGGGGATCAGGGCAATTGGCCCTAATTGCATGGGGCTGTATGTGCCAGGCAGCAAACTGGCATTCATGGGCGGGTTCCCCATGGAGTCCGGTAATGTTTTCCTGCTGTCCCAGTCGGGGGCCAATGCGGGTGAGGTGGTTCGCGACCTGACTAATCGAGGTGTTCGATTTTCCAAGGTCGTGTCCTATGGTAATGGCGCTGATCTACGTGCCCATGACTTCCTGGACTATGCTGCTCAGGACGAAGAGTCCGCAGTTGTGGCGGCATATATCGAAGGTGTTCAGGATGGTCGGAAATTTTTTGAAGCTCTGCAGCGTTGCGCTCGAGTTAAGCCAGTTATCGTGCTTAAGGGAGGACGCACCCGTTCCGGCTCACAGGCGGCGCATTCCCATACTGGCTCCTTAGCAGGTTCAATTGAAATATTTGATGCAGTCTGTCGTCAGACAGGTGCATTACGAGCTGAGACCATGGATGAACTCCAGGATCTTATCGTCGCGGTTTCGACCAATATCCGCCAGGTCAGTGGTCGAGGCGTTGCCTTGTTTGCCGGTGGTGGCGGTGGTTTTGCGGTACTTTCGGCAGATGCCATTGATCGTGAGGGATTGACCGTACCCCGTATGCCGCAAAGTGCTGTTGATGAGATGCGCGAATATATCCCGGTAGCCGGTAGCAGTGTGAATAATCCCATAGACGCCTTCCCTCCATCAGAATATTTGGATGATATGCTGCGATTAATTGCCACCGCTGAAGGTATGGATATGGTGTTTATGTCGCCGCTGATTGATCGGTCTCGATGGCAATCGCCAAACGGCAAGGATAAAGACTCATCTTCGGATTCCCAAAGCGAAGCGAAAAAGGTTACAAACCTGATCGCGGGCCAGATGAAGCACTTGCAGGATGATACAGGAACACCGGTTATCGGTGTTATACGAGGTGGCGGCATGGCTCGCATGATGGGCGTCGACCCCGATGATTTCCTGGAGGCGACTTACCGGCAAGGTATTGCCAGCTTTCCCAGTGTTTCAAGAGCCGCTCGAACGGTAAATCAGTTGCTCGAATGGCGTGAATATCGGCAAGGCCTGCCGGACTTATCCTAGTCAGGTTTCGATAGGATTGAATTATGAATTTTGAATCTGTACTACACCAGGCCCGTGCTGAGGGTCGTGACCTGCTCAATGAGGTCGAAGCCAAACAGTTACTGTCACAGGCGGGGGTTCCCGTGGTGGAGACCTTACTGGCGACCACAGCAGACCAGGCGAAGCGCCTGGCCGGCGAAATCGGCTATCCAGTGGTTGTCAAGGTGGTGTCTGCCGACATATCCCATAAAAGCGATGTGGGCGGTGTTAAGGTCGGCCTGGCAAATGCTGAGGCAGTCGGCGAGGCGTATGAGGCGATATTGGCTAATTCAAGGCAAGCCGTGCCTGATGCGGTTATTACCGGTGTAGCAGTTCAGGGTATGGCGGTAGAGGGCACCGAAATCATCGTTGGCATGGTTAGAGACCCGCAGTTTGGGCCGGTGATGATGTTTGGCCTGGGTGGAATTTTCGTTGAGTTATTAAAGGATGTCTCATTTCGAGTCCTGCCACTGACCGAGCGAGATGCCCAGCAGATGGTGAATGACATAAAGGGCCGGGCGATACTCGATGGTGTGCGCGGTCAGACAGCGGTGGACAAAGCAGCAATTTGTAAGTTAATCCTTAATGTTGGTGTATTTATCGAACAACACCCTGAAATTCAGGAACTCGATATGAATCCTGTATTCGTATACGCCGATGGCGCTGTTGCCGTTGACGCACGTATTGTCTTAAGCCAGGCTTGAAGAGCAGGGCGGGTAATCGCCTTTCATCGGGGTCAGCGACCCCTGCGTTCTGGATTACGCCCAGCAAGTGGCTTTAGATGATTGACTGATCGACCAATTAACTGGGTAATAGTGCTTCCATTTTTATGAGCAACCCGGCCAGGTTCACAGGTTTAGTATCAAAATCATCAGCACCGGCTTCCATCGCTCTGATGCGATCTTCTTCGAGTGCATGAGCAGTCAGGGCTATGACAGGAATCGTTGCCAGGTTGGGGTTTGCTTTGGCCTTGGCAGTCGCAGTCCAGCCATCCATTACCGGTAGGCCCATATCCATTAATACTAAATCCGGTTGCTCGTTTTCCATCATATCAAGACCAGCAGCACCATCTTCGGCCAAAATCACCTCGTATCCTTTTCGTGCCAGCCGCCGAGATAACATATCCCGATTCATTTCGTTGTCTTCTACGATAAGGATCTTTTTACTCACAAGTCTTACTCCTAATTGTCTCTGCTATGTATACAGTTGCTGGGCCAGAACAATGATCTGATCATTTTCTCCAAATACGATAGGTTCATTTTTGGCAGGATCAATAATCACTTCTTCATTCTCTCGCTGGTATCCGAGCGGTATTTCGTTTGCGCTTAGCGCCTGACGATTAACCTCACTCATAGTAACATTTTCGTTAGCCTTAACAAAAAGTGTAACGGGTCTTAAGCCAATTTCTATGCCTCCGGCGTTAAGCAGTTCTTTGTAGAGCGTTTCAAGGAAGGGTTCTCTAACGAGTTGTGCGAGCTGGACGCTGATGATTTCCGTACTATCAACGGCGTCGGTTAACGGTGTGCCCTCACAGAGTTCTTTTGATTCAGAGTGCAGAAGCTCTGCCACAACGGGTGGAAATGTATGGCTTGGTTTTTTGTCGCGTAGTTCTCCCAGTAAAAGCAGCAGCATTATAGTTTTACTGTCGGCATCGATGGTACCGTCGGATTCATCGGCTACTATAAAGATCACATCATAGTGCCAGGGGTCGGACTCTTCCAGACTCCAGGATTCAGCAAGGTCGAATTCCTCGAAGCGTAAGTCCAGATGTTCTGAAAATACATTTTCATAACGCTGCCTAATCAGAGCTTCCTCTTCTTCTGCATTTGCACAGGCAACCATAACTTCAATATTGGTCGCTGCATGTTGCGTCACTTCGGTTACGATGAGCCCCAGATTCACATTACAACCCAGAATGAGTACTTTTAAGACGTTCGGTCTTACAATTTCCTGTTGGCGATAGGCCTGGGGTAGTTCTAGGATTTGGTCACTGACAAAATTGAGTTCTTCATCTAGTCGTACCAGAACAGTTAGCTGGTCTTCATCAGAAAGATCGTAATCCGGTTCTGGGTTTAGCACACTTACTCGCCGGGGTTTTTGATCGGGTTTTGCTTCCATCCAACTGATACCAATGATAATCCCATTGTTAAAGGTACCGCTTAACTGACCGAATAAGGTTCCTTCAAGGTTGGCAATACTTTTGTTTTCAATGCGATATTTCCCCGAGGCAAACAGTTCGCTGTAAACATTCGCATAGCCAGGGTATCTAGCGCATTGCACCATGGTTTTACTGACAAAATCTGAGCTTGAGACAATTGGGTGCAGGTGCTTCGATGCAATTGCAGCGATGCTGGTATTCTCCTTATTGACGATTTCAGCGACGATCTTAACTCTGTGGCCACTATTTTTCTGGTATGTAGGCGTATTCAGCAATGTTAGTGTTTTGATGGTGGTTAAATCTGCTGAAGTGCCAGAATTCGTTTCAGCTAGCAGTATGATATGCGAAGCATTGGCTGCAGCGACTCGCCTTAATTCACTGTTCACCCAGATTGAACCTTGCATTGGAAGAAGTTTTAGATTTCTTACTCCGCGTGGTCCTCTGCGAATATCAGTTCTTAACTCACTTATATCGGTCTCTGTTAGCACCACCACTCTGGCGATATTGCCAAATTTGCTCAGCAGTTCCAGGATAGAAGTCCCTTTTCTATTCCAGCCGAGGACCAGGTAGTGGCCTGATTCTCTTACAAACCCTGAGCCCATTTTTGCATTTTCCATAGCAGATTGAATGGCGTTGATTATAAATCCGATCAAGGCACCGGTGATAATCATGCCCATGACAGAATTAAATAGGGCAAACAGTATCACCCCCATTGGCGCGCCATAATTTTCTGAAATGGAGCCTGGGTCGAGGATATGCTTCAAAGACCACCAGAAGGAATCGATCACACCGCCGCCCAGGTTATTGTCTATTCCCTCTGCTTCCAGTGCCTGTGCTGAAAATAGGCCAAAGAAATAGGCGGACATGCCGATAACAGTGACGGCAAAGGCAACAATCAGGATAAGCGCATAAGGGAATAGTCGACTTGTAGTCGACCAAAGAAACAGGTAATAGCTCAGTCGCTTAATCATCCGGACTAAGTCTTCTTTTGAGCGCTAGTTTGATTGTATTTTGCAGGGTTGACTGCGATGCGACCTCATTTTTATTGATAACCTGGAAGCAGGCACCAGACAAACGATTCCGCATGGTTTCATCAAGATGCATTGCTGAGTAGACGATGATGTGCGGTGGTGATGTTAGCTCTAAATCCTCTAACCGTGCTAAAAACTCAAAGCCGTCCATTACCGGCATGGACAGGTCTAATATAACTAGATCGAAGCCGTCCTGAATTTTAGAAAACGCGATGGCACCGTTCTCCGCAGTTTCAACCTCGAAGCCCTGCCCGGTTAACAGCCTGTTGGCTATATCACGGGCCTGGACATCATCATCAACCACCAGCGCTCGTTTTCCTTCAGCTGTACCATCAAAAATCTCCTGAATATTGGCCACTAACTTGTCACGATCCACCGGTTTGGTCATGTAGGCCTTGGCGCCCAGGGCCGTTGCCGATTGATCATCGTCCAGCATGCTAATGACGATAATAGGGATATCTGCAAGTTGCTCGTCATCGCGTAGTTCGGCTAACACTGTCCAGCCATCCTTACCGGGCATTAGAATATCGAGCAAAATGAGATCTGGTTTTAATTCTTTGGCCCTTGCAATACCCTGCTCTCCATTGAGGGCAGAGATAATGTGGTAGTCTTCTCCTGCTAGCTTTCGCTTGACCAGGTCATGGGCCAAAGCATCGTCGTCTATCACTAGGATGGTTAGCTCAGCATCTGATTTGGAAACCATGGTTTCCTCTATTTCCATCAGCAGCGCGTTCTCTTCAGTGTTGTTGGATTTGGCTATGCGAGGCACCTGGATGGTAAAGGTCGATCCTGACCCTTCAATACTGGTCACCTGCAGGCGTCCTCCCATCATCTCGATCAGTTGTTTTGTGATCGAAAGCCCCAAGCCTGTTCCGCCAAACTTAGCCGTGGTTCCCGCTTCGGCTTGGGTGAAATCGTCAAAGATCTTTGCCATCTGCGCTTCGCTCATGCCAATTCCAGTATCTGAAACTGCGAATTCCAGCCAGTTTTCCCCTACATCTTGGTAGGGTCGAGCGGTCAGCGTAACGCTACCTTGTTCGGTAAATTTGCAGGCATTGCTGAGCAGATTCAGCAGGCTTTGGCGCAGCCTGGTTTCGTCGGACTCCATGGCGCCAATCTCTTCGGGAATTTGAAATTCAACCTCGATCTGGTTTTTATCGGCCAAGGGTTTTGCTACGGTCCGCAGGATATCGATGACTTTGTGAACAGAAAACTCTGAAATAAAGAGTTCCAGCCGGCCAGCTTCAATTTTGGATAAATCGAGAATATCGTTTATCAGGCCCAGAAGGTGGTTACCGGAATCGGTAATTCGGGTTAGATCCTGCGCCATGGACTCTATGCCTTCGTCCTCTGCTTCTTCAAGCAGTAGTTCACTGTAGCCAATAATCGCATTAAGGGGTGTTCGCAGTTCATGACTCATATTGGCCAGAAACTTGCTTTTCGCCAGATTGGCTTCGCGAGCTTCATCACGGGCAAGCTCCATTTCTGAAGTTCGGGCTTCGATCAAGGCGCTGACCTGGTCGGACATCCTTTCAAAAGCCACGGCGATTGATTGATTGGACTCCTCTTCTGCCTCTTGACGTTGTTTACTATCGCCTTGCGCAATACTTTGCTCAATTTCTTCGCCCATCTTTTCCATTCTGACGATATCACCCAGCAACAGTTCTTTGGCATCGCCTTCCAGCTGGCTGGCCAGCGTCCGTACCTTGCTGATAATAAGCTTGTCGCGTTCAAGTCTGTTTTTACGCTGTTGCGATCTAAGGGCGGCTAGTTCATCGAGCTTAGCCTTGTATTTACCCAGCGCTTTTATCAATTGGCCTACCTCATCTCGAGGACTTGAAATCAGAGCTTTGGGGCGGGATATATTGTCTACGACAACACCATCGGTCAACTGTTGCAATACTGAAATAGCGTATTGCAAGCCAGAGAAAATGGATCGTTGTACCAGCAGAAGAATAAGGACAATGAATAGAACTGCGCCAAAGGTCGCATAAATCATGGTTCGATTAAAACGACTCTCTGTGGCAAGCAATTCGGACACATCGCGCTTAAGAACGACTGCCATATTGTGGCTGTCCGTAGGTTGGTCGTTCAATGCAATGGACATCAGCGCTACACCTTGACCTTCTATGATTACCTGCCTGCTAACAGCAAGGCCCTCACCAAAGCGGACAATATCGGCTTCTGCCGCATCCTGGTATTGATCAGGCTGGCGAGCCAGGTTAACCACTGTAGTATCGACGTTTATCTCCCTTTGGAAGTTGCTGATGATCCTGGGAAGTGATTTACCTAGAACGACGATGACCTTGGTTTGTTGATTGATATTAATAGGGAAGGCTGAAACCAAACTGGCATGCTCTTCTTCAGGCGTGGAATGAACCATATACCCTGTCCAGCTCTGGCCGGTTGTTGCCAGGGTTTCATAGAGCTGAAAACGTGAGCCCTTATCCAGAAATGTGGTTTCATAGATCGAAGAACAGGGGCTGTAACGTCGTGAAAAAATGGATTTTTTGCAGGTGATCTGTTCAAGGCTCTCGGCATCAATGATTGAGTAGAACAGCAGGTGCTGCCGTTGCAGGGCAGGGCCAAAAAAGCTCCGCAGGTAGCGATTAGCATCACTGACCTTTTTACCATTAATCAGAGCGGTCAGCATGGGATTGGCAATCTCGCCCTCACTGGCGCCACTGTAGTCGGTAAAGTAATTGCTTCGGTTCTGGCCCACCTTGAAATTGAGTGGCTCCGCATTCTCCTGCAGCCAGAAACCTTTGCGCTCACCCTCATTGTTATAAGCCGTAAAATTAGTGATTTCAGTTGCTTCAATCCGGTTCCAGGCATCAGAATAAATGCTCCAGCGCAGGTCGATTTCGGCTTTCTGCTGGGCATCTTCCTTTAACGAGCTGACGTACCACACTGAAATAGCGCTGCCGACGGTGCCCGCTATGGATAGTGCTAAAAGGATGGTCCTGATTTGCATTGACGCACTCCCTTCTATACTTGCATTAGGGCGCTAGCCCGCGTGATATTTTGACCAGTTCAGGCACCTGATTGTATTGGATGGGTATATGCTGGGTCATAAAAACCCCATAGATGGAATTATTCCGATCCAGCCAGAAGCCTGTGTTTGCCGCACCTGCCCAGTGATAGTAATCGTAAGTTAATGGATCCTTAATATCACCCCCCGGTTTTACTCGAATACCCAGTCCATAACTGAATCCTTCTGGCTTTGAAGCAGGTCCAAAGTTATAGGTCAGGCCTTCATCCCCCAGGGCTTCGGGTAGCTGGTTGATGAACATCTTCTGTCCCAGATCCTGGGAAATGAACACCCCATCACTGCCCACTCGGAAATCATTGTCGAGTAAACTGAGGAATTTTGCATAGTCGTTGGCAGTAGAGATCAGTCCGGCTCCGCCACTCAAGTAGGTCTGATCACTCAAGCCAAAATTTCTCTGGTTCTTCGGCAATGCCTTGTATTGCTGAAAGCGCTTGTAGATGCCGGGAATAGGGTAAGTCGCTACTCTGGGTTCATACATACTGGCAAGGCGATTGATTTTATCGGCGGGTATTCGAAACAGGGTGTCGTGCATACCCAAGGGCGAGAATATCTCATCCTTGAGCACTTGATCCAGCGGCTTCATGGTGACTAGCTCCAATACCCGCCCCAAGACATCCAGGCTTACCGAGTAAATGAATTTTTCACCAGGCTGGCTTACCAGCGGTAATTGTACTAATTGTGCGATATGTTCTTTGAGCCCACCAATTTTCGTATTGGCCAGTCCGTCAAGGGGCAGAATTTCCAGGTCCGCGTAAACTTCAGCAATTTCTTCCTGGCCCGTGATATCCTCGCTGTAAGTTAATCCAGAAGTATGGGTTAGCAGGTCGTGGATGGTGATATCCCGCTTTAATTCTTCGGCCGGGCTATCTAAATCCCCATCTTCAACCACCAGCAGCTTGGCAAATTCGGGAATGAACTTTTTCACCGGGTCTGTCAGTTTCAACTTGCCTTGATCGACTAATTTCAGTGTTGCCAGGCTGACAATGGGTTTGGTCATGGACATGATTGCGTAGAGCGTGTTTGCGCTCGGTAGCAGCCCATCTGCTTCACTGGCCAGGCCTTCGGAAAGTTCAATGACCAGGCGGTCATCCTGATACACGGCAAGATAATAGCCGGGGATCAGTTGATTCGTGACCAGGGGTGATAGTAGCACCTTGAATTGTTGTTCGACTGACTTGACGACTTTCGTGTCAGTATTGGCGTCAGCACCAGATGCTGCCCCAGACAGTAGCAGGGCTGCTGTCAGCCACAATGAAAAAACCACTTTCATTTGCATCATCATCTCTTCCTTGCTTCATCCACCAATTGTTCGATTTGATCGCTCATGTTGTACCTGGGTGGCGCAATGTGGGTAAAAAATGCCCCGGCGCTGTGGTCCTCGCCATCGATCCAGAAAAAGGTGTTGGCGGCGCCACCCCAGAAATAGTAATCTGCTTTGCCGGAGCCATCTTCTTCCATTTTAATACCGTAGCCACCACCATATTTCATAAAGGCAGCAGCATCACCAAAGGCAGTCCTGAAGGCTTCCAGCCCAAGGTCTGGCATGAGGTCCTGAAAGTGGAGGTTGGCGGTTTCTTCTTTCGTATTTGACGAAATCGTTTGCCGTGGAGTAAAGACCGCCACCACCGCTATCCCAAGGCCCGCCATGACCTAGCTGGTCATAAGTTGCTCCGAAGTAAAGCGTTTCAGCTATCTGCCAGGTGATGTTGTCACCCTCGAACGACGGTGCCGGGTTTTTTTGTGAAGCCGGCGCGTAAATCCGAGCAAACCGGTTGCGCTTGCCAGGGTCTACCCTAAACGCTGTATCGGCCATTCCCAGCGGTTTGAAAAATATACGATTCAGATAGGCGCTGAGCCTTTCGCCGGTAACTCGTTCAATAACAGCACCGAGAACGTCCATACTCACCGAATAATTGAAGGATTCACCTGGGTGTGCAACCAGCGGTATTTGCGAGAGTATCTCTAAGAATTCATTTAGAGAAGAGACCCCTAACAGGCTCAGTTCTTCATATTGCTTTGCCACATCACCCAAGCCAAGGACGGCCGGTGGGTAGGTGAAACCTGAGGTATGGGTCAACAGATTTCGGATCGTTATCGGGCTCTTGGCTTCTTCAAAGGGAACATCCAGATCGCCATTTGGCGCCACAACCATGTTTTCAAACTGAGGGTAATATTTGCTAAGCGGGTCATCCAGGCCGATCTTGCCTTCCTCTATTAAGCGGAGTATACCGCTGGCAACGATGGGTTTGCTCATGGAAGCAAGCGCATAGATCGTATCTTTCCCTGCCATGATCGATCCGCCCAGTTCGGTCGCCCCCCTGCTGATGGAATAAATGTTCTCGCCATTTTTGCTGATCACCACCACATAATTTGGGATATGGCCATTTTCATAGAGGTTATCAAGCAGTACCTTAATTTCATTGAGCTTGTTTTGATCGTAGTCATCCGCTGCGGACCCTTGAGCCTGAATTGATGTCAGCAAACCGCAAAGACAAAAGCTGGTGATCACCGCAAGTTTCTGTAACTGAACCACTAACTCGTTGCACACGGCATTAATTTTCATATTCTATCTCCTTGTGATGAAGCTCCTGGATCGATTTCATGGGTCCACTTTGTAGAAACTTACATGATTGTGAGAGTTTTGCTAGGAATCCGAACTAAATAATCATCTCAACAATATATTTTATCGCCTTGATAGAATCAAATGAAAATAATTAACTCTTCCCTAGTGATTGAGCGATTTTTCCCTATCTTCTCCTATAATGCAGTGCAGAAATCAGTTTTCGATGATAACGCTGTATTGGTTGATTGTCTCCAGAGGCTTACGGGTAATGTTCTGCCTTCGAAATTGGATGCCGTTGAGCTTTTTTGTCCTTTCCCGAGCGGATTCTATAGCGGTATTTGAGATAGCTAGGCCAGTGCATTCATAGCCCAGTTGATCCAATCAGATCAGGATATCACCCGTACCGCAACCCAGCTCCAGGCAGTTACCCAACTGCGGCACTTCAGTATAGCTGAGCAGGTGACTCAGACGCCTCGTGTCCCTATTCAGCTGGTTTTGGTCACTCCATTGTGGATTACCTTCGTTTTTTTGGGTTGGTAGTCACCTTCATGGTGGTCATAGTCTGTCTTAATCATGATTAGGACGACATCCTTGTTGGCATGGATTTTTTTTGAGTAGAACGCGATTTTCAGGGAGTGCAGGCCTCTCTACAGCGGTATCTGGTCAGTTGCATTAGGTTTGCTTCTGTAACGCATGGTGTCGATGGGCTGAAATCAGTCAGTAAGCTATGCCCTGGGTATCCGTGAACAAGCTGTAAAGGGATTGACCGGCTGTGATAAACAGGCGATTTCTTTTGGCACCGCCAAAACACAAGTTCGATACCGGTTCAGGCGTGTGGATCATGCCTATTTTCTTTGCCTCAGGAGAAAGCACGATGACACCATCGCCAGCTTCACCGGCCCAGCCTGCTGACGTCCAGATGTTCCCGTCTATATCAACGCGAAAGCCGTCAGGCATGGCGTCTCCCAAATCAAAGAACACCTGTCTATTGGCGAGGGACTGGTTTGAATCAACATCAAATACTTCTATGACCCTGGGGTGGCCTGCTTTATGGGTGACGCCAGTATCGCTGATGTAGAGTTTGCTGTAATCAGGAGAAAAACAAAGCCCATTGGGTTTTTCCAGGACCGATGTGACAACGCTCAGGCCGCCGTCGGAAGGATCAATTCGGTAAACGTTAGTGGGCAGTTCAAATTCTGCCTTGTTACCCTCATAGTTCCATATAATGCCGTAACCCGGATCAGTGAACCAGATACCACCATCCGGATGCACGACAATATCATTGGGTGCGTTAAGGCGTTTACCGTCGAAGCAATCGGCCAGCACGGTGATCGAGCCATCATATTCGGTGCGAGTCACTGAACGGCTGCCATGTTCGCAGGTGAGCAGCCGTCCCTGGATGTCCCTGGTATTGCCGTTGCTGTTATTGGATGGCTCGCGGTAAACACTGACTTTGTCGGTTTCCTCGCTCCATTTCAGCATTCGATTGTTGGGGATATCGCTGAACAGCAGGAACCGGCCATCGCCGAACCATACCGGGCCTTCTGTCCACCGGGCACCCGTCCACAGCCTTTCCAGGGCAGCACTGCCGAGCACATATTTGCTGAAGCTTGCATCAATGACTTCTACTGCAGGGTCAGGATAGCGGACAATATCCCGTTTAAAGTCCCGGTTCATCCTGCGATTCAAGGTGATCGCGCCTGTTCTGCGCCTACCACAGGCACAGCACTCTCATTTCTATGCTTTCCCTGGCGGGGGCGGCTGGACCAGCAACGGGGTCTTCGAAGGCACTGTGCATTGTCCAGAAAGGCTTCTGTTTGGCCATATAGTCACTGTCGAAGGCTCGGAAGGCAATCACTTCATCGACTTTAAGACCTGGGAAAGTGTACCAGTGGTTCTGACCTTTCTGCTGTGGTACCTCGGCGTAGAAGGTTTCGAGTTCGATGGGTTGTCCGGCGTATTGTTCCAGCAGAAAAGTACCTAATTGTGTTCTGGGAACGGTCCTGGCATCGCAGACAGCCAAGGGTGTATCTGGCTGCGGGTCACCCAGGTTCCGCCACAACTGCAGCATCATGACGCGACTGGCGCTGCGAATGTCCTGTTGGCTAAGGCCTGCTTTGTCCAGCAGGGGGATAATGAAGTCACGATAAGGCCGGTCCTCTGCCTCAATCATGGTTCGATAATCTTCGGTAAAATCGGCGTGCACCGAATGAATGGGTGCATAGTC
>LWDU01032014.1_pt1 | contig 83533 bp, 72 predicted proteins | sample 727161 | NCBI WGS metagenome assembly LWDU01 (sample SAMN04566230, study PRJNA314399) | hydrothermal vent metagenome | isolation source: deep sea hydrothermal plume seawater | place: Mexico: Gulf of California, Guaymas Basin | collected 2004-07-11
CTACGTCAAGGGTACTTCGATAATACTCAACCCCATTGAATGACGTGGCAAGTGCAAGGGATGCCCTAGAACGGTTCGTAATGTCTATCGCCACCTTTGGCCCACTATTGACCCATTTCAGCGACGCAAAGACGCGCTGGCATTCTGCGATGCCGTCAATGAGAAGGGCGTGGTTGAATGACCGTCAAGAAGGCTCTCAAAGGTCGCATCCCTGTCATCTATGCAAGGGTTTCAACAAAGAAGCAGAAGGGAACCCTGCCGGACCAAATTAACGCAGTAAAAAAAGACCTGTTGGCATTGGGAATCAAAAGAGAACCCGTTGTATTTAGTGAACAGGTTTCGGGAATAAAGCGCGCAGACGATAGGCCACAATTACAGGCCATGCTTGACTACTTAGCAGACAAAGGAGGCAAGGCTGCCGTAGTCGTGCGAGATACGCAACGCCTGAGCCGTAATCCGTGGATTGCTGGGGCTATCTATGACCCCTTACGCAAATTAGACATCCCTCTTGTATCAATGGAGGCAGGGGGCAAGGTTGCATCAACAGACACTCATGCCAATTTTAACGGCCGTAGGTGGTCAAGAGATTTCAATAGGTAAAGAACGCACAACAAAGGGCGAAGCAGAATCAAAGGCGAAGGGAATTGAAACAGGTACGCCCATTTCACTCTATGCTGATGAAGCACTCAATCCGTGGGATGAGATGTTCAGGTATGTTCCAATGATGGCTCAAGAGAAGATAACAAGAGCCGAAGTATCTCGCCGCTTAGGTAGGTCAACCGGCTGGGTCAGTAAATCAAGGAAACGCATTGAAGGGATAATGGCAGCCGACCCCTCAGGCAAATTGTTGAAGAAGTGGTTGAAAGGTGTGAACATGGTTCGGGAGATGGAGGCGAAGCATGGAGTACGATTCGGCAAGACTGCCAAAAGGCCAATGGTTGCCGTTGGCAGAATGACTTCAGGATTTACTTTGAAGCCGTGGGATTATCCTTCATTCACTCAAGAGGATTTAGATGAATACTTTGAGAATTACAAAGAGTATTTGAAAAAACGTAAGCAAAATTAGCGTGTAATTTTATTGTTTCAAAAATACACATTTCAAGAGATGTAAAAAGGGGTACGGGGGGAGGGATTCGAACCCTCGAACCATCTGGACCGGATCTTAAGCCCGGCGCCTTTAACCATGCTCAGCCACCCCCGTATGGCCCGCCGAGAATCACATTGGACTTGTATTAAACGGTCAAGACCTAACGGATTTGTGTTCATACTCGGCAAACGTTCTAATGTGGCCCTGTCAGGCATTAGGTTGATGTCCATGTCTACCGCGCATTATTCGGGTCCAAGAGTGGTCTTGGGTTTGGTCTTCATAATGCTGTTTTCAGTGTTCACACCCCTTACTCCATCTGGGATGGAGGAACTACACCAATCCATCGAAGAGTCTCGTCATGGAAGTAGCGATTCAATGGTCTCCTATGATCTCTATATCGCTGAACAAAATTCTAGCGCAGGAGGTTCTGGCGTGATAACCACGCATATTCCTGATTCTGGTGGTCAACAAGACGAGAGCATGGTTGGTGGAGTTGAATTCAAGTCAGTTCCACTGATTTCTAACTTGACCGTGATTGGAGATGCCGGCGGTGGTTCAGTAGTTCCACTCTTTGTTTACATCCGTTTTTCTGGTCAAGACCAGAGCACTGCTGACTTGACTTTTGAATTGATGAGTGGTACAACTGTTGTAGCAACTGACACAGCCACTATTGATGACCCTTGCCAAGATGGTGGTATCTTGGGCTCATCTTGCGCATACCAATATCGCCCTTATGAAATGGATATATCTTCGACTTTACCTGATGGTGGCGGAAATGGATTTGTAGTTCTCTCAGGTAAGCAAATCACTTTGCGGATGACTGCAGAAACAAATTGCGCAGGCGGCGGTGGAGTTCCAGGCCAAGGCTCCGATTGTGATGTCCGAGTTGCCTATGGCAATGTTGATAATAGCAATGGGGCTTATACAAGGATGGGTGTAAAAGCAAATGCCCTCGCTAATTCGAAGGTCAAGGTTCACCACAGTGGCGGTTCATGGAATGATGCAGAAGTTCTCGAATGGGCTCCTAATCACCGTTCTGAGCACCGAACAATGCAGCTCTCTGTTGATGTGCGAGATTCTTTTGGCCGCGATGACATAAAGGAGGTCAAGTTGGTCATGAATACCCCTGATGATACAGCAGTGGTCTTTGAGAAGACCTTCTCTAATTCTGAATTGAAGTTGGATAACGAAGGTCTTGTTGCCCAACATGAATGGACATATAGTGCCGGAAGAGCACCTGGGGAATATGGTCTGAGGTTAGAAGTTCGTGATTTGCAAGATAACCTAGTGGTCTACAGCCATGAGGGGGTTGAGTTTGTTGAATATGCTGTGTTCTTGCAATTGGCTCCATCTCAAGGAGATGTGATATTAATCGCTCCAGAAAAGACTTCTACTGTTGAGTTTGAATTGGAACATATCGGGGCAGATGGAGTTGACATGGATGTGCAATTATCCTTGCAGCGCAACCCCGGTAGTGATTGGCTGATTGAATTCTCAGAACCAGGAGGCTACGAATTATCTGGCGGTGGAGCCTTGGTTCGTCCTACTCTAACTGTGACTGCTCCTGATGACCTTTCAGATGCTCCAACCCAATTCGACATCATTGGCCGTGCCTATGCTGATACCAATAATGATGGTACAAGCGAAGAGGTGCAGGTTGTTACAACTTCTGTCAGCATTGAAGAGGTTGGAGTATACGCCCCCCCTAAGATGAGTGTTTTTGAGGATGAAGAACATACCATGGAAATTGCGGATTCGGAGCGCTCAGAGGCCTATGACCCTGACGTGTCTCATTTCATTGATGGTGAAGGTGCTGGTCAATTCTACATGGAGGTCTTGAATTCAGGTTTCGACTTTGATACTTTCAGAATTAGAGTTGATGGACCTCACACATGGACTGTTCGAATGTATGACCAAGATACAAGTTCCAGTTTAGTTGAGGAGGGCGCCTATTTCATGACTAACCAAGTAGAGAGCCATAATTTTCAATCGATGATTGTTGAGTTGACACCTCCATTGGAGAGAGGAGTGGATGATATCGCAAAGTTCGCAGTGTCAGTGCTGAGCGAGGGTAATACTTCGCTTCGCTCAAACCTTTCTTTCACTGCTCATAGAACATATGGCGTATTCGCGCAGGTGACTTCGGATGAGTTTGGGTTGCCTTTAGGGCATATTGGGCCATTTTCATCAGCACGTTCCCAACCTCTTGTTATTACTATCGATATAACTAATGCAATGGACGAAGGAGAGCCTGTTAGCAATTGGCAAATCATTAATCCATCTGAACTTGATGTGAATCTAGAATATAAAAATCAAGTCTTTGGAACATGGGGATTTGCAGTGTCTGATACTGATAGTTCTGCTGTTGTTAACACGATCTCACTTGGACCCGGTGATGTTGAGAGCATCCGCCTTTCTACGACTCCAGGAAATAAGGTCAAGGCGGGCAACCACACAATCTACCTAAGAATCCTCGAAATCGGAGAGGAAGAACTTCCAAGATATTTTGATTTACCACTGGAATTTGAGATAGAAGCCGACATGCCAGATGACTTGGAAATCATTCAAATCTCGACTAATTTACCTATGCAACCCGGGGATAAAAGAACCATGGATTTCAAGGTCTTCAACGGCAATAACGTCGACTTGGATTTATTGTTGGAAATCGATGGACCGGATGGCTGGGAAGTGGACCTCGACAGCATCGCGTACATGGGTGTTGATGCCTTTGGTGAAAAGACATTTTCAGTTATTGTAATCGCTCCCAAAGATAGTGTTAGAGATGGCGATATTGGACTGATTATCATCACCGCTCAGCCGCTGCACAAAGAGACCGCATATGGGCCAAGTTATACTAAAACAAAAAAGGTGGAAGTAAACATTGAATGTAGTGGTTCTGGAGATTGTCTACTTCAGGAACTAATTTCTCCTCGCCAATCAACAGTTGTTGCTGGTGGGGGCTTTATCCTTCTGATTATTTTCGCTGCTTTCTTGCGCGGCAAGCGTTCAGCGAAGATATATGAGGACTTTGTTGATGAAGTAGATTTAGAAGAAGATAGAGAAATTGAATCTACCGAATTTGAAGAAATAGCAGATGAAGAATGGGAAGAGGATATCGAACTTCTCGATTGAGAGTGATTAATTCGTTATTTCAGTGGCCCCCTTTAGGGGGCCGTGTTGTATGAACCATGCACCATTCGCCTTATGTGCTTTCGACATTGGATGTTAGTTTGGTGCATACGATGTCACGTGATTACGTTTTCCCACAGCCCGCCATTAGAGCCTCTAACCGCAGACAGAGGAATCTTTCTTTGTCGATGGTCTTCTTGATGCTATTCTCGACCTTTGCCTCCATACAATTTTCAGCTTGGGAAGTTATGGCAATTAACGACTCTGATGGCGATGGTCTATCTTATGCTCAAGAATATCTCCTCAATACCCAACCTGCTGACCCAGATACCGATGGTGATGGCTTACCTGATGGCTGGGAGTGGAAATACGGTCTTGACCCATTAGATGCTTCAACTTCAGGAAATAATGGAGCGACTGGAGACCCAGACGGCGATGGCCTCATCAATTTACAAGAATATAGGATTAATATTCCAAGCAACTGGGATTCCACCGCAACTCCAGCAGTTCTTGATAATGGAGTTTGGTGGAATGGTACCATTCCCGTAAGAGATTGGTCCGAAGAACACGTGCAGACATTGAACACACCTGCTTGTGGTGCAGCTGGCGCTGATGGTGCGAGCGGCACAGTCGTTCTATGTGACGAAGACCCATTGGGTGATATCTGTAATGATGGAATCGACAATGATGGAGATGGTTTCCTAGATTCCGCAGATTCTGATAATGATGGCGATGCCATTTGTGGTAGCAATGATGATGATGGTGACGGAGTTAATGATGAAGACCCAGACGGCTGGGATTCAGACAACGATGGCATGCCTGATGGTTGGGAATATGCAAATAATCTTGACCCAACATCTGCAAGTGGAAATGATGGAGCGGGTGGAGACCCAGATAATGACAATTTAACGAACATCTACGAGTACATCAATCCCGGCTGGGATAGTGAATGTGGAAACACTCCTTGTTTCCAACCTGGCCCTGGTTCTGGAGCAACTGCAACTATTACTCCTTGCAACCCATCACTGGGAGTTGGTCCAGCATCTGACCCAACATGTTCCTCTACTACCGCAAATGTAGATTCAATTACAGAGACTGACCCTAACCGAGCAGATACTGACCGCGATGGCCTCAAGGACGGAGATGAGGCTTGGACATATCGTACAGACCCCACATCTCAAGATACTGATAATGATGGAATTTCTGACGGCATCGAAGTCGCATCCGGATATGGAAATCCATCTCAGGCTAGTAATCCACTCTCAAACAATACTGATGGCGACCAGTTCGATGATGGTGATGAAGACATCAATAGAAATGGATTGATGGATATAGGCGAGACCGACCCAACACGCCGAGAAGATGCGGGTGATTTTGATAATGATGGAATTCAAAACTGGGAAGAAAACAACTCTTGTACTCTGTGGAATGTGGCAGATACAGACCATGGAGGAGTTATCGATGGGGCTGAATTGGATAATAATCATAGCACCAACCCTTGCGATTCAGTTGCCCCATTTTCCACTACAAGTTCCGGATATAACAATCAACGATTGACCGTTGCTGACCCAAGTGGATTCAACCCGAATGGAGGTACAGGTCGATATAATGTGTCAGGCGTCTATACTGACTTTGCTTATTCATCCCTTCAAGGTAGTGTATTGAGGGGTGTTGCAACTGCCCCTCCTGTTGGCACTATATCGGTCGAAGCATGGAATGCTTCCTTTTGTCATACAACTGCTGTTGCTTCTGGACTAAAATCAACCACTCTATTCTATTGTGATGATGATTATGAAGATTCAGACAAGGATGGCCTAGCAAATTGGGAAGAAATTACCGGCGCATATGGTTATACATCTAATATGGGATTGGTAGATACCGATAGCGATGGTGAATCCGATTATGCTGAAGTGATGAATGGAACTGATCCAAACAATCCATGTGTCAACAGCCTCGATACAGATGGTGATGGTTTGAATAATTATTTCGAAACTAGCACTGGTTGTTCACTAGTATGGATTGAAATCGGCAATATGTCTACAGATATTTATGTCACTGACCCAACTGTTATAGATACGGATGGAGGATTAGTTGATGATAGAACTGAATATTTTGATTCCACAAATCCCGAAAACAATCCTTCTGATGACATTCTTCAAGATGACTTTGATGGAGATGGAATACCAGATGAAATCGAAAATATTACTGGCACAGATTGGCGCGACCCTGATACCGATGGTGGAGGGATGTCGGATGGCCTTGAATGCCCACAACCATTCTGGCATACTCAATGTGCAGGTTCGGGATTCGACCCTCTTGACCCGCGCGATGATATTACGCAGAACCAGATAATCTTTACTGCAGAAAATATTTCAGGTATTGTCGACCCTCTCCAGCCACATTATTGGAGACAATATACCTATGATAATTACACTGGAGCGGCCTATGGTGCAGTGGCAAGTGAGCACCCTGCCGCGGATATTTCGATACCATTCGGAAATAATTCAAGCCTGCTACCTGCGCTAGCCTTCCAGAATGGCAGTGTAATTTGGGATGTGAATTTCCAGAGCCCCTACACTTCAGGGCCTATTCCATTACCTGCAAACCTTCAGAACATTAGTTCAAGACAAGACTTCGCTGTTTCCCTAACAGGTTCGGAATTATGGCGTATGGACATAGTTGATGCGTCAGGAGCCTTGTCATCTATGATTGTATTACAACCAGAAGTCTTCTACTCAACTGCAGTACAATCAACGACGATTGCAATGTCAGGAATGGCACATGAAACTACTATTGATTCTGAATTGAATAATTCTGCTTCTCCAACATCCTTTACTCGAAATGTCACCAATGGAGTGATTACCGATACGGGTGCAAGCAACGCTTATTCTATTGCCGCGGCAATTGCAGATTTCCTAATGAATGGAAATGCTTCTACTACATTCATACTCGATGGGAATGGCTCCAACCCAGGCGGCGCTCCAGATTTAGCCAACCATATTCTTGCAACTAACCAATATGCAACTTGTTCTGAATATTCCACAGTATTCGTTACCATGGCAAGGTTAGCAGGATTACCAGCCCGCAAAGTATCTGGATATTCGGGAGGTATTTGGAATGGTAGCGGCTATACAGTAATGAGTCAAAATAGTGCTTATTGGGGTGAAGTCCGATTGCAAACAAATGCCGGAAACGGTAACTTGGACCTAGGCTGGGTTCCTTTCAACCCATGTCCAAAGGCGGAAGTTCTTGAAGTAATCAATGATACTTGGTCTCCAAGTGCATGGGATAGAGATAAGAGTCAGAATATCGAACTAACTGGTGTATTGCGTTTCCAAGAGAACCAAACTGAAGCCGGTGGAGTTCTACTTACTGCTTACTTAATACCAGCAAACGAAACAAGTCTAGTCCCAGGTCCTGCTGCAACTCCAGGTAGGGAGATCGGAACAGGAACAACAACTGCAAATGGTAGTTTCTTCATCTCAGGAGTTCCGGCTGAGGTCATTCATTCCGGATTCCAAAAGATAGTTTACGTGCCAGAAAATGTGGGAGTTATTTGGGCTCAATTGATTGAACCAGCGTGGTTCATCAATATAACAGATGATGTCAATATTACTCACCTTGACCCTGCACCAATAAATAATCCAAATCTTGGAGCCGGTTCTTCAACTTCAATTTCAGGAACCATTTCCTATGAGAATTTACTCGATTTGGATATTTCTCAATTAGCAAACCACACCCTCTATCTGAATTATACTACTCAAGAAGATGGGGCGATATCACAACAAACTACCTTGGGGCTTGGAGGTGCATGGGAATTCATTGTTTCGCTGAAAGCAACCGAGCCATTCGGTAATATCTCTGCCACTGTTGAATTCCCTGGCTGGATGTCAACGGAACAGTCTTTCTCTGGCACAGCAAATCATCTGCGTGCTAGTTCTCTTGGCATGATTTTCGCGGTTGAGGCTGCACCTAATATCACAGCTACTTTAGAGGGGCCAAAATCAAACTCTTCTAGATTGGTCGTTGATTCTACCGTGTGGGTCAACGGTACAGCACAAACAGTTGCAACTCCAACCACTGCTCTAGCAGGTGATCTTGAAATCGCAATCCGAGAGGCTGGAACAGGTGCTCTCTACGAAGTGATGACCAACCTATCTGTTTCTGGAACTTATGCAACTACTTTCGTTCTTGACAGAGCATTCGTTCAAAATATCCCCGCAGGAGCAATTGAACTCAGAGTCAGATTCTATCCAAATAATCTCAACTCTACCGATGATGCCGACCTCAGTGCGGTTGACCATTGGATGATTGGAAGAATGAATATTTCATTCGAGGCAGGGTCCCATGCCCGTGGCAATCAGGTATCATACACTATGACAGTTGCAGACCACCGTGGACAAACTCCAGATAATGTGGTTGGAACATACATCAATAGTCTTGATGGGAGTGTGGAAAATACCACCGTTGACCCTCAAACTGCCCAATTTTCGGTTTTATTCACTAGCAGTTCCTCCATGGTTGCTGGCGATTATATCTGGGAGACTGCCTTTGGTGGTTCGGATTGGTTTGAAGCGGACATATTCAACACCTCGGTTAGAGTACAAGGAGAAGCAGGCTTCAACCCAACTAATCCTAATTTAGCAGATGATTGGACCCACTTAGGAGTCCAAAATTGGGTGACTGGAGATTTGTATGACCCTGGGCAAAGCACTATAATAACAGGAAACAATTCCACTATCAATGCTGGATTCATGCATCCAATTACAGGTTTTACGATTGTTGGTATAGGCTATGTCAATACAACTACTGGTGCTATCAACATAACAATCACAGCACCTACAGATGTTAGATCCAGCGTAACAGATTTGATTTTCCAATTCATTTTCGCTCCAGTAAATGGAACTCATGACAACGAACCTTACTTCATGTATACCGATGACTTTCCAGCTGGTGAAACCCCCCCACCTCCCATAGCAACTCCATGGGGAATTGAGTCTGAATCCCGTTTGACTTTCGACAATTCTTCTTATATCACCCAAGTTAATCAATCAATAGACCTCATTGTCTTTGTTGACGATATCGCCGATGGCAGCAATATTTCTTCGGCAAGTATCGAATATATCTTTGATTGGAATGGTGCCAATGTATCACTTGGAACAGTTCTTTCAAATGCAACAGGGTACGCAATCTTTCCATTCACCCCAGATGGAATTGCCCCTGGGAAATACGCACTACGTGCAGTAATGGCTGATGACCTTTCAGATACTTTGGTAACAACCGATGCAGGTAGGTGGCTAGGCAACTCCACTTTATCTGAGATAACAATCCAAGTTGGAACATCCATTGACGCTATTTTCCCAACCGTAATAACTGCTGGATTAAGATTTAATTTAACTGGAACTGTTCTCGATGCCGACAATTCATCTCGACCATTATCATCCTCGGTAGACCTGAATGTATTTTGGTCTGACAACCCTGATGAGGTTCTAGTCAATGGGGCAGCAACCATGCCAAACGGTAGTTTCTCCCTTAGTGTGCCAACTGATACTGCAAGCAATGGAACAGAAAGAGGAGATCACATATTGGTGGTACAAGTAGTCAATGAATCCAACCCATTCTACCTCTTTGGTGCGTCTCAATCAAGTATCTTAGTTATGGGCGTAACTATTCTTGAAGATGCAGATCCAAGAAATGCGGCAGTAGTTCTGCGTGGCTCAGATATTAATTTGAGTGCTACTTTGAAAGAATCCTCTAATTTGTATCAAGCATTAGCGGGTGAAACAGTGGCAATTCTATTCGATGATACTTGGCTTGCTGAGCAGACCACAGATGGAGCAGGTGCATTTGCAATGACTCACACAATTCCTAATGGCCAACCATTAGGTTTGATTTCGATAACCTTTGTTTTCAATCAGACTGTTGACTTATTAGCATCCGGAAAGGTTCTCAACACAATCACAATTAGTACGACAACAGTTTCCACTTTGGATGTGATTACAGTAAATCCAGTTGCTGGTGAGTCTTTCAACATTAGTGGCAATGTAGTTTCTGACAATGGCTCGGGAATTATCAACCGAGATGGTTCCGTGTTAACTCACAGCATCCAATTTAGAGTGGATGGAGATATCAGCGGCTTCACCGTTTCAGGAGGGCTATTACAGGTCGATGGAAGTTGGAACGCCACAGTCTCTCTCAATTCAGACTTCAAGAGAGGCTTACACAACTTAACAGCGGTATTTGTTCCATCAGTCAATTATTACATGACCTCTGAAGATACCAAGGCCTTTACATCCAAGGGATTCTCAACCCTTCGGTTCGTCAACCCAACCATGAATAATGGCAACCCAACTTTGGCCAGTGCAACGATAAGAAATCAGACGTTGGTAGTTCAATTAAGTCTAATTGAGAATACAAATGAACCTGTATCAAGCCAAAGCATAACCGTTAACCTAACTGGAACTTCAATAACCATTTTTACTACCACTGACTCAAACGGAATCGCATGGGCAAATTTCACCTTGCCAGAAGACTTGACTCCAGGCTTGAATATAGTAACTGCAGAATATGCTGGAATTGCTCAACCTGATGGATTGTTAGGCTCCAGAACCAGTGTTAATTTCATTGCTCTCGCAAATACCATCATCACAATTGATGACTATCTTAATGGTACCTTGTTAGATGATATTGGGCTGCCTCTAATGATGGATGGAGAGAATTTCAGTGGTGTTGTTTACTTAGTCATTGATGGAAATACTACATTGAGTGTTCAGAGCAATAACAGCACAGGCTCCTTTGCCTTCATTTGGCAAGTTCCACAATCCTTTGGGGCAGGAAATCATACAGTCGAAGTTCGCTTTACCGGAGATCCTGCTTGGTCAAACCCTGGCTCTTCCCAAGCAAATGCTGCGAACCCACCTTATTACATGCCGAGCAGTGCCAATGATACATTCGGTGTTCTAGTGCCAACAAGTATTGCTCTTACAAGTGTCGGAGGAAGTGTTGACCGCGGCGATACAATTTGGCTCAATGGTACACTTGCTGACATCATTAACATTGGATTAGGAGACCGAGATTTGATAGTCAATCTCAATTCTAACTTTTATACAACCGCAAGCACTGACATCAATGGAGTTTTCACAATTCCAATAATTATTCCAAAGGAGACACCACTCGGTCCAGCAGATATTCAAGTCGTATTCGCCGGTGAGGAATTCTATCTTTCTTCTGATGCTAATGGTACCTGGATTCTATTCAGTCCGATTACAATTACAATCACAACGGATGAAAGTGTAGCCATCAATGAAAACCTCAGTATCAGCGGAATGATTGTCGACAATAACCTCGATGCAGTACCATTCCACAGTGTTTTGGTAGAGATTGATGGAATGGTGATTGCACAATCCGTTATCACTGATGAGAATGGAAGTTTCAACTTGTCATGGTTGGCTCAAGGACTTGGAATCGGCGAACATATTTTGACAGCTCATGCAAATGAACAAGGCTATTATCGCGAAGGTAGCACTAATACTACTTTTTACGTGGCCCACAGAACTGCTTTCAGTGCTAGTTTTTCCTCAGCATCAGCCAATATCCGTGGGCAGAATTGGGTATTAGAAGGTCGTTTATTCGATAATGACAGCATCTCTCGAGATGGCATTGGAAATACCCTAGTCCAAGTTGACCTAGATGGAATACTGGTTGATTCCACCATGACGGGAGATGATGGATATTGGACAGTTAATGTCGATATTTCCGCTGATGCTGTGAGAGGATTGCATAATTTGACAATTTCCTACTCTGGAAATCAAACTTTAATGGGAAGTAATACTACATTGATTGGAACAGTCTTATCACAAGTCGTAATTGATGTAGTCGTCATCTCTCAAGATGTCATTCGCGGTGATTCACTCTATCCAGTCACCTTTGAAGGTCGCTTGATTGAAGTGGGTGGAAATCAGAGCATTATTTCCAATGCGGAATTGTCTGTCGATACTATCTGTGGGGGCTCTGGGTTAGAGGCCTGTGAAATCCAATGGAAGACCGATGGTTCATTCGTGATGAGTGGCGTGGTTGGATTCGACCACGAGCCAGGAACAATCTACCTGATGATTTCTTACCTTGGTAATTCCACTCAGTACTTCCAGTCTGCAGATGTTAACCGTTCATTGGAATTGCAAGTTGACTTGGAGTTTGAAGTAGAATTCAAGAACCTCGTACCGGGGAGTCAAGACAGTGTCGAAGGAACAGTCACAATATTCGATAAGAATGCACGTGCACAAGGAATTGACATGCGTGTAGAGGGCATCCCAATAACAGCAATCCTTACTTCCGAGGGTACTAACAATAGTGCTTACAGTGTCCAAACTCAAGTGAGTGATTCTTCAGGAACAGTTTACTTTGAATTCAAGGCTGACCCTGCTTACAGCGATAGTGAGTACTGGGGTCTAGTTTCACTTGAATTGCAAATCGAGGATGATAGAGTTTCAGAAGATTCTCTATCTGCATTTAGAACTGCACATTCAAACCAAGGGCAAATCCCAGTTGAAGAACCACCCGTCGAGGAAGAGACCCCAATTTGGATGTATGCTGCTGGTGGAGTCCTTGTAGCAGCCGGAATTGGTGCCTTTATGTTCTGGAAGCGTCGCGAAGATGCAATCAAGGAATTATCTGATATCTTTTCATACACGGCAGAATTACTTGCCGCTGGTGATGAGATGCGTGAAGCCATTTACATGTGTTATGAGAATCTTTGTCAAGCCTTGATGAAGCACGGTTATCTTCGTCGTGATTTCGAGACAATCCGTGAATTCGAGATGGGAATCCGCAAGGCTTTGCCAATTAAGGAGACCTCTTTGATGAATCTCGATCAAGTCTTTGAGGAGGCTCGTTATTCTGCCCACGAAATGACCGATAGACACAAGCAATTCGCTCAGGAATCATTACTCGGTGTGTTGAATGATATCGACAATATGGAACAAGTTTCAGTTCCAGCTTGAAACAATCATTTCTAAAATCAGGCTGAATCGGAAAGGAATTTTATTTCCAAGTTTCCTTCATTCCACTCAGTGGAAACGTTGACTACGCCTAGTGGGAGAGGTACTACTCTCTCGATGTGATCCCCGAGGCTTAATTTCAAAGAAGAAATTCCATTATCAGTGGATACAGAGACATCGACATCATCAGGCGTCAATCCCATCAAGGGTAAGCGAATTCCATTTGCATCTGAAACTCCATTTAATTCATCAGTCAGCCATTCAATAATTCTACTTGGGGCGATTTGAGAAAGATGGGTTTCTGCAACGAGTCCTGTGTTACGCATTACCTTGGCGTGAATAGTTCTGACTTCCTCTATGTGGGTAGCAGAAGCGGTGAATGCTGCATGAGATTCCTCTGGCGATGAAGGGTTGGCTGACTCCTTGTTTTCAGACCTCATTAAAACCAAGCCCAATGCCGCCGCTATTATGGGTTGCGTTTGAAAAAGCGTTTTGCATAAGAGGAAGTCATCTGGGAATCAGCACAGATAAGTGGTGAAATATTACTGGGTAAGCACTTTTTGTAAGTCCAAGTAGTCAATCTTTGGTCTAATAACAAGATAAAGGCGCGGTCCCCCATCGCTCTAATTGGGCGCCCCATCGCTTGCAATACGGAGTTCACTGCTGGTTGAGTAGTTGCATAACGCCATGACAAATCTTTTCCAAATCTACTTGCGTAATAATCCTTCAAGGCATCTGAAACTACACTTGGAGGAGCCATTGGAATACCGATACATGCAACTGCAGTGAGTAAGTTTTGGTGATAGTCGATACCTTCTGATAAGCGGCCGCCAAAAACTCCTGCTAACAGCACTTTACGGCCGGATTCCCTTTCTCGTTCTAAATCTTGAAGCAATTTATCGGCTCTTGATTTTGACCATGAGGAGTCCTCATGTATGACTCTTGAAACTCTCCATCGGTGTTCGCCTACGTACTCTTGTAACTGGGCATATGATGGGGCGAAAACTGCCACATGTCCTGGGCTTGCTTCGATTAACGCTTCAATGTGAGATTGAATTCTTTTGGTGTTTTCAGTACCCCTACCCTTCCATTTTGTCGTTACATCATTGGCAATCGCTACTGGCCTTTTTTCACTGAGGAATGGAGATTCGTAGGTTTCCATTGTTGTTTTGTTGGTGGGAAGGGAAAGCAGGTCGGCGAACATTTTGGGTGGATGAAGAGTGCCTGACATCAAAACCGAACCCTTGGCTTTCTTGAATATAGGGCCCGAGACCACCCCTGCATCGAGCAGGTGTGTCGAGATTGTGCCAGAATTACCAGATGAATCGAATCGCAGCACTAGAGCAGCGGATTCACCATGGCGATGGAATACCTCCAATAAAGCAACTAGTCGATGACACGCCAATTCCCGTTCTGAATCTTCATCAGAATCATCAACCTCAATCTCAACGGACATGAGGCTAGCACAAAGGTCGACAAAGCCACGTTTGGAAGAAGATGGCTTGCTTACTTCTCCTAATTTCATTTGAACGCCGCGCCCATCAACTGCCTGCATCGAGTCATTGAGAACTTGAATTAATTCCTCGGATTCAATCTTCATTTCAGTGGTTTTCTTCTGTTTTGGTTGTACTTCTAGAGCATCTAAGCGCGAATACATGTTCCGAAACCAAGGTGTCATTTCCTTTCGCAAGGTCTTCAATACTTCAGTAGCCCAGATTAAATGGCTGGTGTCGGCACCTTCAGTCTCAGATAATATACCGCTATATTCTTCCATTTCAAATTGGGCATTCCGTACCATTTCAGGACTCAATTTACGTTCTAGGCCTCGGCGTATTCGAGCCGGCAAGTTATGTGCTTCATCAACTACGATGATTACTTCATCGAGGGAAATACCCATTGCCGAGAGTGTCGCTTCTCTAACATCATCATTGAAAATGTGATTGTAGTCGCAAACTATGATATCCGCATATTTAGCAGTTTCACGGGCTGCTTTCCATGGGCAAATCTGGCATTTACGTCCTGTTTCAGAATGGTTTCGCGCTAACTCTACCAATTCCTCAACATGCAATGGCTTCGCCAAAATCTTCTCGGAAATTGATGGCGCCGTTGCCATCCATGGTTTACAAGAGCGATCCGCTCTCATTCCGGCACATAGCCGTGAGAATAATGCCTTACTTTCCGTGGCAATCGGTTGGATACACATTCCTGCTTGCCCGATTAAATCTACTAAGCCAACCTTTGCTTTCCCCGCAGGGATTCGTTCATTGATGGAACGAACCGTTTCTACGACTATTCTATGTTGAGACTGGCGCCCAGTCAAGAACATGATTGGAGCAGAGTCAATTTCGACATCTCGAGTATGGTGGAGACAACCCGCCAAGGAGGCTGCGGTCTTCCCAATCCCAGTCGGGGCTGCAGCTAAGTGGTGGCCTTCGGCCTTCAGTGCAGCGATAATGTGCTGCATCATCTCAGCCTGTCCAGGTCTGGCCTGTTCGTGAGCCATCCACAGGGGACCTACTATCTCGGCTGCCATCAGTGCCTTTGTTTCTGCGACCCTCTATGAGGGTTAATGTTTGAACATCTGATTATATTTATTTTCAATCCACTCGTTTCAATCAATCTCACTTCAATTTAGAGAACAAACAACCCGTAATCCAAGTCGCAGAACTAGATTTGATGTTGATGTAACCAAAAGAAGCCCCTCGGTGTGGGGCCGAGGGGCGTGTGGGTATCAAGTGTTCAGCAGGCTGAATCACCGGAATCGGAGCCCCCTCGGTGTGGGGCCGAGGGGGTGTCTGGGTCGAATTTGAAATCGCGGGAGGCTTTGGCTGCTCTAGCACGCAAAGCGATCCAACCGTTGGGAATTGTAGGCATGTGTGGGGTGCCACCAGACAGGCCCTTGTCCGGTATCCTATCTGGTGGCGTCTGCATCCCATCCCCTCTCACGGCTCTCACCATATCATTCACTGCTCAAACTCCTTGGAACGTGTAACACGCCCTCGGATTTCATTAGCAGTGGATTCGAATCGCTCATTCAGAGCCGCCAGATCTTCAACGACCTGGGAAAGATAGGAGTTCAGGGCTTCATTAATTGCCATCTCTGGAGTTTGGCCCTTCATCTCCAATAGGTGAGCCAACTGGAATTGTTGTGCTGTTCCTAATTCGATAGTTACACTCTTCATTGAAGGAAGAGTTGGTTGTGCCTCGAACAAGAGTCTTAGTCCGCGTCTAATGACGTCGGAACGGCTACGCATTCCATTGACTCCAACATGCTGGTCAAGCAGGGCTAGTTCATCATCCGGGATTCGAACTCCTACCATGTTGCTTGGGCCGCTCATGCTCTTCTACACCTCTTCGGTAAAACTCCCAGACACGGTCCGGCATATCAATGTTGCGCAATTGTTTAACAAACTGTTTTCACCTGTAAAACAAGCAGTAGGACTTTGTTCTTATATTTTTCCAAAAATATCGGCTATTTTACCAAAACTAGCCAAGTCAGCATTTGCTTTGCCGTTCTATGCAATATCCCCATAGCGGTGTGGCCAGCCACACTACGTGGACATCTTGAAAAGGGAGTGTCAGGTCGCCGCGCCAACCACTGTGTGGATAGAAGGTATACAGATGAGCCTCATCGATGATGTCTATGCAAGCGTAATTGCCAGAGACCCCGACCAGCCCGAATTTCATCAAGCAGTAAAGGAAGTCTTGGACAGCCTCGGACCGGTGATGGAACGCCACCCCGAATATGCAGATGCCAACATCCTAGCGCGAATCGTCGAGCCTGAGAGAGTCATACAATTCCGTGTTCCTTGGGTAGACGATGAGGGAAATGTCCAGGTTAACCGTGGTTTCAGAATTCAGATGAATAGCGCAATCGGGCCATACAAGGGCGGACTTCGGTTCCATCCAAGCGTCAACCTTTCAATTCTCAAGTTCTTGGCTTTTGAGCAAGTTTTCAAGAATAGTCTAACCACTCTACCAATGGGAGGAGGAAAGGGCGGTTCTGATTTCGATCCAAAGGGTAAGTCAGATGGCGAAGTCATGCGTTTCTGTCAGGCCTTTATGGGAGAACTATGGAGGCACATCGGTGGCAACACCGACGTACCAGCAGGAGATATCGGTGTTGGTGGCAGAGAAATCGGCTACCTTTACGGAATGTACCGCAAGAATAGCAATGAATTCACAGGAGTTCTAACCGGCAAGGGGCGCTCATGGGGAGGTTCACTAATCCGCCCAGAAGCAACCGGATACGGACAAGTTTACTTCGCTCGTGAAATGCTAAAGACACGGGGAGATAGCCTTGAGGGCAAAATCTGCATAGTGAGCGGTAGCGGAAACGTAGCTCAGTATGCAACCGAAAAAGCCATCCAATTAGGTGCAAAGGTAGTAACTATGTCCGATAGTGGCGGATTCATCTACGACTCAGAAGGCATCGACGCAGAGAAGTTAGCATGGGTAATGGACCTCAAAAACAACCGTCGTGGAAGAATCAGCGAATACGCAGAGCACTTCTCATCCGCTACTTACACAGCATCCGATAGAAGCCTTGACCACAACCCAATATGGGCTGTTAACGCAGATGTAGCCCTACCGGCAGCAACCCAGAATGAAATCAACGAAAACGATGCAGCCAACCTTTTGGCAAACAGTGTATTCATGGTTTGTGAAGGCAGTAACATGCCAAGTACCCCTGCAGCTATCGAGAAATTCATCGAAGCGGGAATCCTATATGCTCCTGGAAAGGCAAGCAACGCAGGTGGAGTAGCAACCAGTGGCTTAGAGATGAGTCAGAACAGTATGAGGCTATCATGGACTCGAGAAGAAGTCGATGCTAAGTTAGATGGAATCATGGTTGCAATTCACGAGTCCTGTGCAACTACTGCTGCAGAATATGGCGAGCCAGGAAATTACATGCTTGGAGCAAATATTGCTGGTTTCCTAAAGGTTGCAGATGCGATGTTGGCTCAAGGCGTCATTTGATTGCTTCATGCTTCAATAACCATTGCTTGGTTATAACACCACCAAAGCCGGAATAATCTCCCAAGTCCCCTCCAGACTTGAGAACTCTGTGGCAAGGCACGATAACAGTTACAGGATTTGCAGCCATCGCCGTGCCTACTGCTCTTGAAGCTCCTTCGTGGCCCGCCTTTTTCGCTAAGTCTCCATATGAGATTGTTTCTCCAACTATTGTGGAATTCAATGCCATCCAAACATCTTTTTGGAAATCCGTACCTTGAAGGTCTAGTTTGACATCTGGTAATTCCTTCTTCTCAATGAATTGCGAAAGCCATTTATCAACACTTGAAAGAATGCCCTTTTGTAAGAGAGTTGGTCTACTGAAAACCAACAACCTCTTCCATTTCGTCTGCTCTTCTGGAGATAGGAAAATCAGGCGCTTCAGGCCTTTTTCACTGGCTGTTGCAAGCAGTATTCCACATGGTAATTCAAATAGAGAGTTGGCATCATTTACCATTTTCTCCACCTTCAACCGGTGCTTCTTCCATCCCGATGATTTCATAATTTGAAGGGAATAAGGCGATGACAACACCTGCTATTAGGCAGAATAGCCCCCAGCCGAATGATTGCTGGACGATGAATAATTCCAAGGCGATGGCGCATAGGGTTAGTCCTCCAACGTTGGATATCCAAACCATGGTTTTGAAGGTGGAAAGCCCAACTCCTTTGGTGCCTTCTCCCCGATAGGGGCCAAACTCCCCTCCAAACCGGACTGCATCTTCCTTTTCCTCTGCCATTTCATTCACCTGTCAAGCATGACGATTGCATCTGTTGGACATGCAAGTACACAGAGTCTACATCCTGTGCAAGGGTCGCGGAGGATTCTTGCTTTTTTGTTAATCTCTGTTTTCATCAATGGACTCGCCATTTCTTTATCATACATTTCGATTGCATCATCATCGCAGACCAGTGTACACTGATCGCAACCGATGCATAATTTCTCATGCACAAAGGCAACAACTTCTTCACCGCTCTTTAGGGATTCCTTTCTTTCTTCATGACTGGAGTCCAGTGCCTTTCGGATGCGCTTCGCTTCGCCATCTCGGCGTCGTTGAAGTTCATCTATTGAGGTCATCAGGGCTGGCGAAGGGCTGCTCGGTTTCAAGCCTTCTCGCTCTGCAATTGCATCTCTTTGGCCATCGCCAACATCGATAATTCTGCAATCAATGCATGCCAGCCATCAGCATGGCGTGTAAGGTGTTCAGGCATTTCATCACGGCGATGGAAGTGAGATGAAGGCGAGTTTAGATTATCCATGTCGTTTTTCTTTGAATTAACGCGATAAAACCAAGATGCTGCCTCCCCATCGACTAGGTAAACTACTGGCTCAACTGCCCCATCTTCATTGAATTGGGTTGGCACACCTTCTTGAATCAGGAAATTATCGACATTTACTCCACCTTTACTATAGGAAAGTTTCTTCATTTTCCGATTGGATAATTGCAGCAATTGTTCACCAGAGGTTATTGTCAGGATACCTAGGCCATATGTTCCTCTGTCATTTTTAACAAAGACAACGGGCTCTCTATCGATTCCGTGTTTTTCATATCGTTGCTTTATTGCTTGAATAAACGCGTCAACTTCTGCTGCTAATTCGATTCGGCAATTTTCTTTATCCAAGCATTTGTCTTCGCTGACAATCCATGCTGTCGTTAGGTGCCAAGGGTCGATGCCAAGCATTTTGCATATTTCATTGACATATTCATCGAGTGCTGCATAGTGTTCGGACTTTCGTCGCCGATGCCACCCCATCTCTACCGGTGGGCTAACTTGCTGGGCGCCAAGCCCGGGGACTATCCCTCCTGTCAGGTCATTATTGAGTAAAATGAGACAAGGTTTCTCTCCATTGATGAGCAATGAATCGCCATCGACTTCTACCTCAACCAATTGTAATGGCCCAGAAATGCCGTCGAGGGCTCCGTATCCTTCCAGTTCTGGTGAGCCGATAGTTGTCTTGAATCCTGCTTGCTTCAACAAGCGGGAAATCACGGCCACATTCTCGACATAGGCAGGATTGCGAGTATGGGATTCAGGATAGAGATGGACCCATCGACAGCCAGGGTGGCGCCGCTGCAGGTGGTTATTGAGCAGTTGGGATAGAAGTGCTTCATCTTCAGGTGCAACGTTATTGAAGCCAGCCGGAAAGTGATTTGCATCCACTACGCAGGCTTTCCAGCCGGAGTCTCGGATATCGACACTGCCATAGATTGGGATTGGTAATTCACTGCGTTTTTTTGCGAACCATTCGGTAAGTTCTGTACGCTTTGCTTCAAGCAGATGTTCATTATCATCGAGGTAGGTCATATTTTCACTTCACAATAGTTCATCCAATAGGTCGACAACAGTCATCCTGTTTCTATGCATGCCTCCTTCCAAGATATGCATTGATTCAAACAGCCCCATTCCCAAGGCGATTTCAGGTTGGTCTTTCATGCCACCAGATAGACTTGGATAGCGCTGCATTAATTGCTTGGCTCGCGGCATCATTTCATCTAAAAATTCGTCAAGCATTCGGGGTGCTGTTGCCCTTCCTGCAGGCAATTTAGGTCGCTTCACAATACTTGTTGGTAGAGGACTTAATGCTGCTGCACTTCGTAGTGCCCTCTTTTCCTCGCCCCATTTCTTAGAGTTTGGCAGGCGTTCTTGCATGGGCAGGTTCATCGCTTCTTCCACATGTGAAGACCCGAGGAATGGAACACGAACTTCCAAGCCATGTGCCATGCTGTGGCGGTCAACCAAGCGTAGTTGGAAGTTGGTTAACTGGCCACGTTCTAATTCGAATTGAAGAGTATTTTGTAGTGAATTGAACATTGACAGGTCCTGTGTGGTTTGCATTCTATCGAGACGGCCCTGAATCAATTTGCGATGTTGGTCAAGGTCTCGATATCGGGGATAACCAGCATGTAATTCATCCGCCCCTTGCCCACAAAGGCCAACCGTAACGTCTTTTGACATGATTTGGAATAATGGTTGGAAGAACATGACGGTGACATCTAGGTCCTCACCATGCCAACACATGTCAGGAACCGCACTTCCAAAAGCATCAGGGTCAAGGATTGTTTGATGGTGGACAAGGTCCAATTCACTGGCTACTAATTCTGCGGCCTGCCAATCGGGGTTATCTTCATCTTCGGCAACAGTCCAACATTCAGGAACAGGTTGGCCCGCAATTTGAGCAGCTTGATGAGATAGGGCTGCAACTAAGGCCGAATCAAGTCCACCAGATAACACGATTCCCACTGGGACATCGGACATCAAGCGGTCAGCAATAGAATTAGTCAGAGAATCAAGCAAAGTCTTGGCTGAATAATCCTCCTTTGAAGTGATTTTGTATTGCTTGTATTTTTTACTACGAAGTAAAACTGCTTTGCCATCTTGAAGACCCCATACTTCTTCTGTGCCGGGGGCTACTTGTTCGACTCCTTCGAAAAGAGTCGCGTTGTCGAGTGGGTATTCAAAGGCAATTCTTTGTTGAAGTGCAGCCATATCCATTTTGGGCTGATAGGATTCGTGGGCACGTAAAGCCTTGGCTTCTGAGGCAACTAGTAGGGTGCCATCAACTACAGTGCGCAATAGTGGTTTGACACCTAATGGGTCGCGGGCAAGGATTAGTTCCTGCCGCTTTGCATTCCAAAGGCAGATGGCGAAGATACCATCCAACCGTGAAACCCAGTCGCCACCTTGTTGTTGTAGAGCAAGAATTGATTCTGAATCACCTTTGGTTTTCCAAGGGTAGTTCTTCAATTCTGCTCTGGTATCTTTGTGATTATAGATCTCTCCATTGACAACTAAGACGCTGCCATGCTCGGAGTGTATAGGTTGGTCTGAACCATGAATGTCGACAATAGCCAAACGTGAATGTCCCAAGCCGATTTCATCATCTACCCAGACATCATTTCCATCTGGTCCGCGGTGCTCAAGTAGCCCAATCATATTGCCTAGAGTAGAGGCGTCAGCCCCTCCAAGCATGGCTGCGATACCGCACATCGATTCAGGCGCTCAGCCGGTGCTTATTCAACTCATGGTTGAATAATTTAAGCAGACCAAAGAGGGAAGGCGAACATTGTCCAAATTAAAGAGCCAAATGCAAGTAAGAATGCAAGCACGTAAACGCTCTGTGGAACTTCCTCAGAGGTGCTCTCTTCTTCGCTCATGTATTACCTGCGGGAGTAGGCGACTTGTAAAGATAACGAAACCAATCACTAATCAAAGCCATGGTGCAAATACCATTGCCACAGCCAAAGGAATCAAACTCATCGTTGCATTATCATCAATAAAGCGAAGCCTTGGCTTTTCTGCCAGTACACATAGAGGGGCAAATAGGGGCACCATCCACCAACTTGTATCGCTCCAATATGCGCTACCTGCCCAAACTAATGCCAACAAAAGGCTGCCGTAAAGCATGACTTTGGTTTCATCCATCCCTTTTCTTCGCAATTCGCCTAATAATGGGTCTCCAAGAGAAAGTGATAGTATGATTGCAAACCCTATTCCGGCACTTGGTGCATACAAGCAAGTCATGCCAACTCCAAAGGCTCCCCAAACCAAAGCACTAACCTGATGGGCTTCGTATTTCCTTTGACCATAGATGGTGATTCCTAGTTTTAGTCGAATACCTTCACCAATAGCCATGACGATTATTGCAATGCTAACGATTTTTTCTTTAGTCCAAGAGAGGTTAGCAATGTCATTTAGAAAATCAACCAATGGCTCATGCCAGAGATAGTAAATGAAAGGAATGATGGACATCGAGACGTGAAATGATCTGCGCAGAAGGTGCCCCCCTTTTCCTCCCACCGATTGCTCGATTGGGTCGGTCATCTCCACCGTCTCAGTCTCACTCATTGTTCTACCTCCAAAAGTAGAATTGCTTCTCCAATGTTGATTTGAGAGGATTCTAATTCATCTAAAATTGAATCGAGGTTAGGGTGATGACTCATTCTCCTCATCCATTGACTGGCTAATCTCTCCCGCCATTGGGCACGACTGGTTCCAGAATCTGCAACTTCGTCTATCGCCTGAACTAGGTAAGTGACACCATCTCCGGTGTGGGATGATACTTGCATAACAGGAATATCCTTGCTCCCTGCTGATAATGCTGAGATGATGTTGGCTGCAGTTGCATCTGCCCCTTCAAGGTCTGATTTATTGACTACAATAATATCGACTAATTCGATAATCCCTGCTTTTTCTGATTGGATTGCATCGCCCATCCCTGGTGCTTCAACCAGTATTATGGTATCAGCAACTGCAGCGATTCTAAATTCTGCTTGGCCCGAGCCAACCGTCTCTATGATAATCCGCTTCCAACCGCATTCTTTGAGCACTGCCGCCATGTCTGCAACCACGCTAGGTACAGCTCCAGTTTCACCTCTAGTGGCAACACTGCGCATGTATACAAGGTCATCTAAATCAGCGGATTCCATTCTAAGTCGGTCGCCAAGCAAGGCTCCTCCTGATATTGGAGAAGAAGGGTCGACCGCAAGAATTGCTACTTTCTCACCGTTCCTTGCATATGCTTGTGCTAATTGGTCGACGAGGCAAGATTTACCCACTCCTGGTGCGCCAGTTATGCCAATAACTTGCCCTTCTTCTTCCGTACTGAAAGCCAAACCATTTTCGACAAGGCTTAGGGCTTGAGATAGGCCAAGTCTGCTGCCCGCTCTGGCTTTATCAATATCCATTTTCAGTCGCCCCAATGCCAATCTGATTCTGCTCCGCAGCCGGCATCATCCTTGGCTGCAGCGGTGCTGATGAAGTCGTTGATTTGAGTGGAACTTGTTCCAGGTCCAAAAATTGCTTTTATCCCCGCCTCAAAGAGTGCTGGTTTGTCTGCAGTGGGGATTATTCCACCACCGAATACGATGACGTGTCCGACATCAGATTCCTGAAGCAATTTACAAATCTTTGGAAATAAGTGTGCATGAGCACCTGAAAGAGAACTAAGCCCAAGGAATTGGGCATCTTCATCGATGACAGTACGAACAATTTGTTCAGGTGTTCTCCTCAATCCAGTGTAGATGACTTCATGGCCAGCATCGCGCAATGCTCGCGCAACTACCTTTGCTCCGCGGTCATGTCCATCGAGCCCAGGTTTGGCGATGACTATGCGCAATGGGGTTGCCATTATGTCGCCACACAACAACCGCATTGATGTGGCTTGCGCCCACGGTGCTTGCTGGGTAATCAATATGAGGTGGCTGCCTCTGGTCGAGGATGAGCACCATGGAGACGACTAGACAACGTCTTGACAATTTACGCAACCGAAAGGTGCGTGCAGAGGCCGGTGGAGGCCAAGAAAGAGTGGATGTTCAGCACAAAAAAGGCAAATTAACGGCTCGTGAGAGATTGGATTATCTACTCGATGAAGGCTCATTTCAGGAAATCGACGCATTGGTCGAACATCGCTGCAAAGATTTCGACATGGATAAGAATATCATTCCTGGTGATGGTGTTGTTTGTGGTCATGGAACAATCGATGGCCGACCAATCTATTGTTTCGCTCAGGACTTCACTGTTTACGGTGGAAGCCTTGGTGAAATGCATGGTCTGAAAATTTGCAAAGTCTTGGATATGGCCTTGAAAAATGGGCTTCCTGTAGTTGGCCTGAATGATTCTGGCGGCGCAAGGATTCAGGAGGGCGTAGCCTCATTGGGGTCCTATGCTGAAATCTTCTTCCGTAATGTTAGGGCAAGTGGAGTTGTTCCTCAAATCAGTGTTATCATGGGACCTTGTGCTGGTGGTGCAGTGTATTCTCCAGCAATAACCGATTTCGTCATCATGGTTGACAAGACAGCCCACATGTTCATTACCGGACCTGAAGTCATTAAGACGGTTACAAATGAGGATGTTTCATTCGAGGACTTAGGCGGAGCAGAGACTCATGGCACTAAGTCAGGAGTTTCTCACTTTACTACTCAAAGCGATGAGGAAGCACTCGACCTTGCTCGACAATTGGTAAATTACCTGCCTGCAAATAATATGGAAAAAGCACCTACAAAGAGCAGTTCGGACCCAGCCGATAGATTGTGTACATCTCTGGATACGTTAATTCCTGATGATGATAACAAGCCCTATGATGTCCGAAAGGCGATTGAAGAAATTGCCGATAATGGGGCTTTTCTTGAAGTCCAAGCCGATTGGGCCGCAAATATCGTTGTTGGTTTTGCTCACTTAGCCGGTAATACAGTTGGTGTAGTAGCAAACCAGCCTTGTATTTTGGCCGGTTGCCTTGATATCGATGCCAGCGATAAGGCTGCCCGTTTCGTTCGTTTCTGTGATGCATTCAACATTCCATTGATTACTTTGGTCGATGTGCCTGGATTCTTGCCCGGAACCAATCAAGAGTGGGGTGGAATAATTCGCCACGGTGCTAAACTCCTCTATGCTTATTCTGAAGCAACAGTGCCAAAGATGACAGTTATCCTTCGCAAGGCCTATGGCGGCGCATACGACGTAATGGGTTCTAAGCATATTCGTTCAGACCTTAACTTGGCATGGCCAAGCGCCCAAATCGCTGTCATGGGGGCTGATGGGGCGGTTGAAATCATTCATCGCAACCGCATTAAGTCGGCACGAAATTCTGAGCAAGAAAGAGAGAGGCTGGTTGAAGATTTCAATGATAAGTTGCTCAATCCATGGAAAGCAGCAGGGCTTGGTTACCTCGATGATGTTATCGAACCAAGTCAAACACGACGCCGCTTAGCCGCAACTCTTGCCATTCTTCTTGACAAAGAAGAATTACGCCCAGCCCGAAAACACGGTAACATCCCACTTTGAGGAAATCATATGACGCATTCTGAGCAGACTTTACGCACAGCCGCAATAATGGCAGTGTTGAGTTTGCTTGATGAATCAACTTCTTTGGATGATATTGGTCGTAATGCAGGTACCGCTTGGGCACAAGACCACCGATTATTAGCGAGCGGTCAATCAAGTCTGTTGCGCCGCCGTTCAGCAAGATCCCCATGGAAGTGAAAAGATGGGGGAAATCAGAAAAGTAATCGTCGACGGAGTTGAATTTGAGGTTGACATCGAAGTCGGAGATGGTTCATACAAGGCTACCGTGGAAGGCCAAACTTTCGAAATTTCAATTCCCAATACAGCCCCAGTTTCTTCAAAGCGAAAGCGCGACAGTAGTCGAGGCAAAAAAAGCGGCGTCATATCAGCCAATATCCCTGGAAAAATAGTCACTATTGATGTTGCGGTTGGAGATGTGGTTGAAGAAGGCCATGTTATTCTCATTCTTGAGGCCATGAAAATGCAAAATGAAATCGTCGCACCGATAGCAGGAATCGTTGAAAGCATCAATTGCGTAGAGGGTCAATCCATTGAGGCAAATATTCCATTAGCGGTGATAAAAGGCCCAGATGACCCCCCACAAGACGAGGGTTGAATAAGAAGCATGGAGTGGTGTTAGTCGTGTCCGACTCTCCAAGTTGCGATTTTCCCGGCTGCGAAGTCGATGGTTTCGTTATTAGCAGGCTATCCCCAGAGGGGTTCTTGGTGGCTACTGGAAAGAAAGCCTATTCGTTTAGAGAGGCTTATCGCCGCTTCCATTATTGTCAGGCACACCATGATGAATTGATGGCAAATGTATGGTCAAGAGTACGAAGGCCTGATGATAAGTCGGATGGGCATGTTGCGCCAACCGCAATTTAATCCTAACAAATTCTTGTTAAGTTTAAGCTTCTATACTTGTTAGAGAATCACCTTCAACCAAAACTGGTTTGGCCGCATTAACTTGGCGAGCCAAGAATGAAACTATGTCAAGAATCTCAAAGTCATGGCGTGGGTCGCCTTCAAACTTCAAGCATTCAAAGTGAGCTACGCATTTTGGACATGAGGTTAGCATGACTTCAGCACCAGTTGCCCTTACTTCCTCAAAGCGGTCAACTCGCAATGCTCTGCTGTTTTCATTGCAGGACATCATACTTGATACGCCACAACACATTGCATCTTCACCATGGTGTTCCATTTCGACTAGTTCAACTCCAGCAACAGATTGGATTAACTCTCTTGGCTCATCATAAACTCCCATTTGTCGGCCCATCCTACATGGGTCGTGGTAAGTGACCTTGAGGTCTTCTTCAACTTTAAGATCCATATCGAAGTTGTTTTGTTGTAGGAATTCAGTAGTATGCATGACCTTGATTCCTTCCAATTCATAGTCGCGAGCAAAGGTTCGGAAACACTCTGCACATGAAGAGACAAGTGTCTCAATTCCACTTGCCTTGATTTTCTTTTGGTTGTAAGCCTTTAGTTTCTCAAATACTTCAGTCATTCCTTGCCATTTCTGGTCATGACCACAGCACTTTAGGAAGTCGCGGCCCAAGTAGGCAACATCGACATCCATACTCTCGAATAGAGTAAAGGCAGCAGTGGTGCTATCTCCAAGGTTCATCTCTCCTTGGTTAACATGTGAGAAAACCATCTCTTGATCGATATAGTCGACACAGCCAGGATAATAGCCAATTTTGCTGTCAATTCCCAATTCTTCAACACTGATGAAGTCAGCATCGCTCTCTTCTTCTGCTTCTGCAGCGAGAACCGCTTGTAGCACTGTATGAGGTATTTCTGCCGCAGGTGGTCCTCCAACCACCAAGTTTCGGCGAATATCAACATAGGAGTCATAGTCAACTAATTGTGGACAAGCAGTGGTACAAGCACCACAGGTTAAGCAAGAATACATTGGTACACCATCGTCTTCATTATTCCAAGTATTGTAGATAATGTTGAGTTTGTCTCCAGCATTGAATAATCGTACAGGACAAGCATCATCACAGAGGTCGCAGTCGTAGCACTTATTCATTTCAAACTCATATCCTTTTGCCATTCTTCGCAATAAGGCCCACACCAAACAGCCAACTGCTAGTGGAGGGATGAATAGGGTGTAGGTTAATTTTGCATCCAGACTCTTTGGATTAACGTGGTATGATGGGTTGTCTATGGACTCGTAAGATTCGATTCCGCCCATGGCGATGATGCCACCAGTATCTGAGAGATTTACTGCCATGCCGCTTTCCTTGAACAATAGTAGAGGCTGGTAAGAAATTACTTTCCAAGAGGATTCTAAACTAATATTACTAGGAATCCCAGCACTGTTTTGAGTATATGTTGCAGTGTAGGAACCTACTGCTAATTCGGTTGTCAGGCTATCACAGCCGGTAGTTTTGACAATTTCATTTGCGCTACTATCTGTAATCACTAAACTTGTAGTCACTAAACTTGTAGTTAGGACTCCGTCTACCTTGCGTTCACTGGCTCGATATTCACAGGAGATGTCGGTTATTGCTGCAGTTAGCCAGGTATCGTCAATAGTAAATTGGACGCTATCAGTATGCTTGAATGTACCATTCTGGACTAAACTACCCTCTGCACCGTTTACTCCTGCCCCTAAATCCACATGATTGTTAACTCCAGAAAAATCGATTATTGTTGCTTGAGTCGGTTGATATAGATTCCATTGTAGCCAATCTGCTGCGGGTATCATCAGGTCGTCATACTTTCCTTCAGTGAATTGGTTTGCCTCGTTAACCGATGTATCGAGCGGCTGGCTTCGCATCTTGTAGAGTTCATCATCGTCTTCCATTGCTCCAAGTCCACCGGCATCCCAGAACCCATTATCGTAAATCGGCCACGTCATGGCACTGAATAATACTGCAATAACTGCCCCCCCTACTGCTATTTGTTTACCTAATTTTGGAGTTGTACGCAAGCCGATACTATTGACGAGGAACCATCTTACTCCAAAATAAATTACAAACCAGATGAATATTCCCGTCATCACCCATGGTATGGCATTGAATACATCAGCCATCCAAGGTTCCCTAACCCCGCAAACCAAATCTCCATGGCTGTCTAATTTACAAAAATCAGCCCGATTCTTTCCGTATAACTCGAGGAAAATATTGATTGAAAAGACCGATATGAACCAAACGTGAGCCAAGTAAATCGCCCCTGCAGTAGCAAAGACTGGGTCTTCTACACCGCGCTTTTCTCTGCCTCCAAGGAAAGGAGGTAATGCTAGGATTCCTACTGGGATTCCAGTTAGGAATGAGCCCCACCATGCAGCGGACCATGGGAATACTGGTTGGCCGAAGAAATCACCAATTGGTCCAAGTGGAACATCGAATTGGGGCAGGTATTCCCCCCAGCGGAGGTATCCATAGGAGAATAAAACATACCAATCAGGGAATACGAAGCCTGCTTGTGCAAAAGCATCTGCAGCATCGTGAAGCGGGGGTGGAATAAGCCACGAATAGAATGATAATACAGCAAGAATCGCTACGAATACGATGCTGTCCCGAAGTACTTCATGAGGCCAAAACCCATGCCCAGTCATTGTACGGATACGCTTCTCACCGACATCCTTCAACTTGGCTTTCTCAACCATGTAGGTATCAGCGACTCTGCCAAAATTCTCGATTAGTCCCATTGCATTCAACCTCCTATCAATGCGGCTCCGCGATTCCTTGGACCCAGACGATGAACATGTGAACGATAATCAATCCAGTCACGATAACAGGTAAGATGAAGACGTGGATGAAGTACATTCTCGTTACTGTTCCACCTTCCAGTTTAGTACTACCAAATAATAAGGTCGCGATATATTTCCCTACTAATGGCGATGAATTACTCATGTTAATTCCAATCGTCGCTGCTCCAAATGCCAAGGCGTCCCACGGTAACAGGTAACCCGAATATCCAAAGACGATAACTAAGAACATTAGTGCTACCCCAATTAACCAGTTCAACTCCCTTGGGTTTCGGTATGCGCCAGTGAAGTATACTCTGCACATATGCAGGAATACTGCGGCTACCATGAAGTGAGTCGCCCAATGGTGAATCGAGCGAATGATGTATCCGAATGGTAATTCTAGCATAATGAACTGCATAGAAGAATAGGCTGGGCTTGGGTCACCATTTCCGCCTGGAACATAGTAGATACCCAACACAGTACCAGTCAGAATTAGGATGATGAAGGCAATGAACGAAATCCCACCAAGGCAGTAAAGTGGGTACCAATACCAAATAATACGCAATTTATACTTCTCAGCATGGGTCATAGGCATTTGTCTGTGCATGTTGTAGTACGCATCTTTGGACATCGCCCAATAATCCTGAACTCTGAATCGAGTGTCCAACCAAGAAAATACCCAGAGGAAGGAACGTTCGGCAACTCCCATCTTGCCCGATGCCTCGACTGCTCTAAGGATGTCTCGGCGGGGCATCTCTTGGTTTTCCTTTCGCAAAGTAAAGGCTACAAGAACGGTGATGAAGGCTATGAAAGACCACAATACCCAGAATATCGTATTCATCAAAATCACCTCAATCGCAATATGTCAACCAGTTCACGGTTGACCCCCCATCAACTTCGAAGGCCAATCCCTCGATGATATCTCCAGTGACTGCCACTGGAATGATTGGTAACCCAACGGGAGCAGGCCCACCACTTCGACGGATTCCTGCATAATTGAAGACTGAACCATCGGCTCGGTTTCTGTTAGTGTTCATTTCCAACATGGTTGGATCGAATCTTGAGGAATGGCAGATGCAGAATAATTTGGTACCACCGCTATCGGTACCACCGGCTGACCAATGGTCTTCTGTGAATGTATTTTCGACCAATTGCCAGCCTGGGATGCAACATAAGTGAGTGCAGCGGGAGAAAATCATAACGATATCATCGCTAGGGAAAATCCTCTCATCCTTATCGATTAGGTCTTCGATATGGCCGACATATTTTCCGGTTGCATCATAGCCTTCGGTCAATTGGAACCGGGGTTTGTTATCGACTTTAGGTGTGCCTGAATTAATTGAGTGTGGGATGAAGTTAACTGTTACAGGTAAGCCCATCCAAACTCCTGATGCTCCAGAGGTATTGGTCTTTGACTTGGCAGCCTGTGCAACGAAATCACTCTTCTTCATTGTCTCTAAGTGTAGGGAACCATACCATGCACTGTCTTCTCTGCCTTTGGCCCAATATTTGACCGCTGAGTCTCCGGCTGAAGAACCACCACCTGGCATCAGGATGGATGCAAAACCAAGAACACCAAGGCTAGCAGCGAGTACACCGGCTGCCGAGTTTAATCCATAGCGCATGAATTGGCGTCGGTTGAGCATGGTCATTGACTCGCTACCTTCAGCCCCTGAATCGGGCCCGGGTGCTGGGCGGAGGTCGTATTCTCTTACCATGATTCTCAACCTCAGAGTTTGTATTCCACCCAATCTTTTGGATGCTCTCTAACATACTTAGGGCGCCTATGTTTGACGATAACCTTGTCAGGTAGAACCCACTTCATGTAAACAACGCCCATCATAATAATTGTAGTTAGAGTCATTGCAAAATGATAGGATAACTGTTGTTGGTCCCAATCCATGAATAATCCATAGAGCATGCTGGCAGTCCAGTAAAGAACCCAGAATAATCCCCACACAAAGAAGAAAATCACCAGTAGACTTCCGCCACTTGGGGCTAGGCTGGCATTGACAATTGTACCCGGTTCTGCTGGATTGAATACTCCATGGTCGACGGCTGCAAGGTATTGTGGCTCGGTCAACTCTGCATCTTCAAGGGCTGCTCGTGCATCCTTGATGGAAACTTTGCCACTCGCAACCTCTTCCAATAAACGAGTGATTGTATCACTCATCATTGGTCACCTCTTCTATTGACGTGGTATCTTAAGCGGAGTAAGTTCGACCTTCCTTCGTAAGATGTTGAGAATCCATATCGAAGCATGAAGCCGCAGAAAACAATGACCAATATGACAGATAGGAATCCGAGTAAACCTAACCAGTGAGCACGAAGAGGTGCCCCCATATCGTGCAAGGAGACTCCATGCTCTTCTGCAGCTGGTGGTTCAATGTTGCCATCGCCTACGAAAATTGTGCGAACCCGTTCATCGGCGCCTTCTCTGGTCTCTTCGGGCAGTGAGAACATCAGGTGGTTCCAATTATCGGCATCACTTTGGGCGTTATCTCCATTAACTGAATTTGCGCTGATACGGAATATTACGATTCCATTTCCTGCTTCGGGTGCTGTCCATGAAATCATCCAAGCCATGTCGCTAGTTTGGGCTCCATCTGTAGTATGAGTCAATGTTTGGCTATCTCCTTCAACGGCTTCGTGAATATCTGCTTCTGAACCCGCACCTGCTGCAAGGCTGCCAAAATCAACTCGCATAGAGAAGCCACCTGTATTGTGGCCTTCTTTGGTTGGGCCGCCAATAATTTGCAGTTTCATTTCATAAGTTTGACTGGGGATGTAAGTGTATGGGACCTTGTCCATTAGCACGGTTACTGAGTTTGTCGGGCCATCTCCGTTATGGCAAAGACATCCTTGTTCTGCAACATCAGAAATTTCATCTCCGCTATTGTCTTGAGTGCCACCAATGCCGCCTGAAAAGCCTAGGCTGCTACCTGGAATCACAATCAAAACCGCCAGTAGAGTGGATATGGCGACCCTGTATCTGTTCGATAACGTGACCATGGTCTCACCAGCAATCAAGTCGAGGCGCAATTGGCACATAAGTATTTGCGACCCTCCCGTAGGGAGGGGGCTTTGCAGTGAGGCGTTTCTCAATCAATCAAGATTGGATTATTGGATTCAAGAATGACATGCACACGAAAGACTGTTCAAGGTCCAGCACATGGGCATGTCATGGCCGAACTTCCTTTCAAGAATACTTACGACCTCAGCCCAGAACAACTTCTTGCTTTGGATGAGGCAGAGGAGTTGATGGAGAGGCTTGACCTTGGGGCTGCAGAAACGGCGTTTCTTACAATGCTAGAAGAGGCTCCAGATTGCATTCCGGTGCTAAATAATCTCGGCCACTTATACGGAAAACTGCTCTCTGAGTTTGAGAAAGCCGTAGAATATTATGAGAAAGTTTTGCAACAAGAACCGGATAATGCGTGGGCCCGCGACCAAAGAAGGAGATACTTACGCTACTGCTCATATGATTAAGACCTGCTTTGCTCACAGACGCCTCGATGAGGGCCGGTGGTGAAGCGGATATCCTGATTGCTGGAGTAGGCGGCCTCGGCTGTGCTTGGGCAATTCAAGCCCACAAAAAAGTCGCTGCGAATGTTGATTTATTGCTCATCGACCATCCCGAAGTCGACCGACAAGAAGTAAAGGCTCACCGACTTGACCTAGGAGTTGATGAACATGATGCAGGTTGTGCTTCTTTATCCCAACTAGCACACCAAAGAATGAGAGCCCATGGGCCAAATACTGAGATTATCATGCAACCGATAGAATTGGTAATTTTAATGGCTGGCCTCGGTGGGGGCGCGGGTAGTGGAGCAGCACCAGAATTTGCTCGCCAAGCAAGAGCCCGTGGAGCACTCGTTCTTTCGATTGCAGCCCTTCCTTTTGAAAGCCAAATCGCCCGTATAGAAATTGCATCACAAGCACTGAAAGACCTCGAAGAATCTTCAGATGTTTGTGTGCGGTTGATGTTGGACCGCTTGGCTTGGCAGGCTAGAGAACGAGGTGCAGATTGGCGTAAAGGCGCCCATTGGATTGTGGAGTTGGTAGATGGCATCGTCCAAACGATCTGCCGAATGGGGCTGATTAACCTTGATTTAATGGATTTGAGAGCGGTCGTTGAACGTAAAGGGAAAGCCACGATGTTGGTTGCACAAGCCGCAGCTTCAGAACCCTTGGAAGTCTTTGCCAAGGCATTGAAGTCACCCTTGGACGATTTAGCAATCATTGGGGCTCGCTCATGTTTATTGCAAATCGAAGGTGGAAGAGGTATGACTGTGGCCCAAGTCGAGGCAGTATCCAATGCTTTTACCCAAGGATTGCACCCAGACGCTCTTGTTATTTTGGGAGCCAGAATGAGTCCAGAATTAGAGGGGCAATTAAGGGCGGTTGCAGTAGTTTCAGGAATCAGTTGAGGATTTCTATTTCCTCATCATCATCCTCGTCAATAATTTCTATTTCCTCAGCATCTTCAAGCACTTCAATTTCCTCTTCCTCGTCACTCTCTTCAACAACTTCAATTTCCTCTTCTTCATCATCCTCATGAAGTGCCTCTTCTTCGACTAATATCTCCTCTTTTTCGACTTCTATTTCAACTTCGGTAATTTCTTCTTCAGGCTTTATTTCGTCTTCATCTTTTTTAATATCAGTAATAACTGACTCGGACTTCTGAGGGGCTGCCCAGGGCAATTGCATCAGGGTTTTACGATGTAAATGAAGTAGTGTCAAATAGGTTATTGCATGGCCAAACATCAAGACAGTTGCAACATCGCTGAGCATGATGGTAATCATGGTTATTGAACCTGCATAACCGAATCCGAAAACTAAGCCCCAGAAGAGGGCATTTTTTTCACTAAAATAGGGACTATCCACCTGTAAGGAGCGGCTAGATAATCCGTATATTGCTAATACAACAGTCAGTACCATTAAGGTCAATTCTTCGATTGTTGAGATTACTTCTGGCTCTCCAAATTCACTGATTCTTCGCCAGATTGAAAGCAAGTGCCAAGCGGCGAATAATTGCATCATCAAACCGATACTAAAACTTGATTTTGCACCACCTTTGCTTTGCCCGGCAAATTCCCTGCTTGGTCGTGCCCAAACTAAGATTGAGATTTGTCCAGCCGCCAAAACCAAGAGGTATGCATATTGTTCTTTCAATACTTGAATGGGGGCGACATTTGAGGCTGCGGCAGCAGATTGAATAGCCCACATCATAGCAAATCCAGCAACCTGAACGATTGTCACCTGCATGAAGGAAGAAGAAATGAGATGAGGTTGCCTAACTCTTGAATCCACGAATGAAGGGCGGCCAATTAGCACTCCTTGGATTGTCATCCTGAACGAGATTGCTTGGCCCATCGACCAAGCGATGAATAAGAATGCCAGCGCCAAAGGTAAGCCGCCTGACCAAGATTCCAATGGCTTCCCTTGGCCAAATAATGCAAATAATCCAACTGAGACTATGGCTGTTAACAACAAAGGAGGAATCCACACTTTGACCAATTGTTGGAATTGATGGATTAACCAAGCGCTCGCTCCTTTAGTTTCAGTTTCTTTGAAAGGAGTTGTGTTGACTAAATCGGTCCAGCGTTGTTTTCTTGCTGCCAATGCAATGATGACATAAGAAAAAGAAAATGAAATAAATGCAATTGCGATAGATTCGCTGTGCTGTGGCTTGATTTTTACGAGTTGGAATAAAGAAGTACTGACCAAAATCAATAGTAGAAGATGGGGGAATGTGCGTGGAGAGAGTAGAACTGCAATAATGCGAGCGAACCCCAAAACAGATGTTTCCACCTCTACTTCTTGGCTGCCCTCCAAATCGCCCACGTTATGGTTGGCGACGCAGTAGGCTATCAAGCATAGCCCTCCTCGGGGGGATGTGGCCGGTAAAAAGTTGAGCAAAGCAAAGCGCGGAAAGCGCCGCTGGATAGGCTTAGAAGTTCCATCTACGACTACCCGAGATTCATTAAATGAGATTCTTCCAAAGGGCTATCGTTTGTATGACTTGGTAGATGAAAAGGCAATTATCAGAGTAAAACTTCAAGATTACTCGTCTTCAAGAGAAGTTTTAGAAAAATTAGGCTTGAAAACAAACACTGCATCTGGCAAAATCAAACTGGTAAGGGAAAGACTCGGCATCCAAAAACCCCCGCGCAAAAGAGGCAGTTGAGCATTTCTTCCTGCGAAGTCCTTTTCCTTGTAATGATGGCAGGTAGTTCTTGTGAGCACTGAAGAGGATGCTGAAAATGAAGCGGTGATTGAGATCATCGAAGCCGATGAAGACCTTACTGCTGTGGTCGAGGACGCATTAGAGGATAGCACTCCGATTCAACAAGAAGTTGCGAGCGTAGGGCTATTGGCAAAATGGTGGTCAGCAGAAGATTCACATCTTGGTCATATCCTACCTGAGCTTTCATTTTTGCAAAAAGTTGAAGCAATTCGAGGAACCATAATTCTTTCAGTATCAACCTTTGTTCTCCAATCTTGGAATTTAATTTTTGGAATAGCTTCTTCTTCATCAGGAGTTAGGAATATGACAATTGACTGGTGGAGGTTCCTTTTCTCTTCAGGGCAGGATAGTTTTGAGGCTCCATATTTGATGGACCCACTAGGGTGGGTCTTGCTGATTGGCAGTTTTACAATTCTGATTTCAACCATGCCTCATGAGGCAAAGGATTGAATCCACCTTCGCATTGGGGTGCCTCATGGCTGGTGGCGGTTCAGGGGGAGAAGCAAAGATTCCTGATGTTGCAATCTTGATTGGTTCTTGTCTCGTAATCGCCGCTTTTATCATGTTGCTTTGGGATCCCACATCTACCCTACAACCTCCCGAACTCGGTGATGAATTACCTCCTGGCACCTCTTCCACTGTTGATACATGGCAAACCTTTGACCTCAATGTTGGAGATGAAGTTTCTTTGGACTTAGGTTTGGTAGAATGTCCTGGCGAGGATGATTCAGGCGATTGTGGATTGGTTTCAGTGGCTTGGGTAGAAGGTTATGATATGCCTTCTGCAGAGGACTGGCAGCATCATGTATTGAAAGAAGGAGGTGGTTTAGAGTCCCAATTCGATGTTCCAAGTGATGGCGAATGGACTCTACACTTGCGCACGGACTCTGTTATTGAACTAGATATGGATGTTGAGCACCAGTGGTTAACTCCTTGGATTGCCCTATTTTTGGGAATGGGCATTGCAGTTTGGGGCTATTGGATGTCTCAACAACAGAACCTTTCTGAAAGTGATATTCTGATAGTTGATTCAAGCAATTTATCAGATTAGGAATTGTATTCCGTCTGTCGCTGAAATTTCTTTAACACCATCTTCAAATTCAACCAATAAGTGCCCCTCATTTGTTAGTCCTACTACGGAACCAGTTTGCTTTGACAGTTGGATTTCTTGGCCATTATAGAGGCCGGCTGACATCATTCCCCATGCCAGTTCAATTATCTCGTTATTCTTCATGTTAGGAACTCCTTGCTTAGACTCCAGCAAGCCTGCTAAAGCAGCATCTAAGCGTTTTTGGAAATCCTTATTCTGATGCTTAATTGTAGCAATTGGGATGTCTTCATCCTTATCCATGAAGTTGGCGCCTATGCCAATCACGAATCTGTTTTCTTGGCCTTTGCTTTTACCTTCTGCAAGACAACCTGCAAATTTTCTTTTGCCAATCCACACATCATTTGGCCACTTCATCCAATGGTTGATTTTTTCATCCTGATGAATTTCAATTGAATCAAGGCTTTGCATCAGTGCAATCCCTGCTGATAGTTGAAGAATTCCTGCATCATTCACTGGAACTAGCCAAGAGCATAGTAGGTCGCCTTCTTTTGAAATCCATTTTGAATCTCTTTGGCCTCTGCCCTTGGTTTGATTTAAGGCCTTAATACAACGCCCTATTTTACCACCTTGTTCAAGCATTAGACTATTTGTTGAGGAAACGACTCCTACTTCCTCAACAGGACGAGCATTCCACGGTCGCCAGAATGCTAGAACTTCCAGATGCTCCCCATCATCAAATGTTATAGCAACCGCTGAGCGTTGAGCCCAACCTCTTCCGATAGCTTCCTCGCCAAGATATCTGCCGATTGTGGTCGATGAGCGGATTATCAAAACGATGCCATCGTCATTCAACAAATTTCCTTCTTCGATGGCATCCAATAATACAACTCCACTGCCTTGTTCCCAATCCAGATCTACCATACCTGCTTCTTCCAGTGGACCTAATACTGGGTCACCTTCGCTAGGGGGGTCTAAGTAGGGTGGATTCCAGATGATGACATCGTGTTTTCCTTGGGCCCATTGTTTAATTTCGCCTTCTCCAGGACCGCCTTCTACAACCGTTAATCTTGAAGACAATCCCATCTCTTCTGCCCTGCCTCGGACTGCTGCTACAGCAAGTGGATTAATGTCACAAGTGGACACTCTGAAACCTCTCATTGCAGCCCACAAAGAAACGGCTCCAGAGCCGCAACCTATCTCTAAGAGTGAGCGACCATTTCCAGGGCCTAATGAGAGCACAGAATCGCACAAAATCCCCGTATCCTCTCCCGGCGGATATACTGTCGGCGGAACTAGTAAATCCAACATCGCACCATCAGGTGCAGACCACCCCACTTCTTCAGCCTCTTCAATGAAGACTTCTAACTCCCTATTGACATTGTCTTCAACGAATGATGTGCGCATGAATAATCACCATATTTCCTTGAAAACCGACATTTTGCCGCGAAGGTTTGATAGCGCAGAATGTAAAGTCATGGTTGGAGCGCACCTCCCCTCTCACCATGGGGCTCTGTGCGCAGCCTATGGCTCCTCTGCCGATGGTTTTACATACCGACCCTCGGTCGGCGGGTGGCCCTGACTATGAGAAGGGCTTGTAGCTCAGTCAGGTAGAGCGCCGGGCTTTTAACCCGGTTCGCGCGGGTTCGAACCCCGTCAAGCCCGCCATCTGACGACTCCAAGCCCCCCTCTGAATTGGGCACTGGCGGGTGAAGAAAAATGGTGGTAAAAAGCGCTACAAAAAAGCGTCTAATGGAACTAGGTGTCGATGAGGAATACGCTCACAAACTCGCCACTGATAGAAACATGGCTGACATCAAACAACTTTCACTTGATGAAGTATCAGCAATCGTCTCACTTTCCAAGGATGAAGATAAGTTCTCCTCCCTGATGGATGTTATTCGAGAAGTCGGTGCAACTCGCCGCAAGCGCCGAAGCAAGAAGATTACCATCAATGCCAAGGCTGTCGACGAAGATGATTTCCCGATGGGTTTGACCAAATTCAACGTTCTAAACCATGTCATGGTACCTCACCAACAATTGGTTCCTATGGAAGATGAAGAAGAAGTCCTTGCTCCATGGAATCTAATCAAGCCTGACGAGGAAACCGGAGAGGACCGCCTTGCTAAGGAATTACTTCCGAAGATTCTCATTACAGACCCTGTTGTACAAGTCATCAAAGAGATGGCAGAGAAGGACGACATGCTTCTTTCAGCAGCTGACCCAGAACATATTCCCCTAGCAGCCGGATGGTTGGCAGACCGAGTTATTAGAGTCAAGAGGCACAGCCTCTCGGCCGGTATCTCAGTGGCTTATCGCCTAATAGTTGAGGGTAATTGAGGAGGAATTAATCATGCAGGAGATAATAACAGCATTTTTCCGCGAGCGTAGCCTCGTGAACCATCAACTCGCATCCTATGACGATTGTATTCCGTCTAGCGATAGTCGTCTTTCAAGAATGGAACGCATCGTTCAAGCAATCAGTGTTGGAACAGATGAAGACAATGATGATGACCAAGGTGGAATCATCAAACTTGACGTTATCGATCAAGACATCATGGTCCGATTAAAGAATATTCAATTGGGTAGTCCAACTATCCGTGAAGCAAACGGCAGTGAGCACGATGCTACTCCAATGGAATGTAGGTTGCGCAAGTTAACTTACATGTCTCCAGTAACAATCGACTTCACTATTTACCGCAATGGAATACCAAATAATCCAGAGAAGGGAGTCCAAGTAGGCAGTCTCCCTATCATGACCCGCTCAGCTCGCTGCAATCTCCACCCAAACCATCTGGTCAATGACCGCGTCCTAAACCCAGCCCACTCCGATGAGGACATGAAAATCACTCACGACATGTGGCGCAAGAAGGGCGAAGATCCTCTGGACCCTGGAGGCTACTTCATCATCAACGGTACCGAACGTGTACTAATTTCCATGGAGGATTTGGCTCCAAACCGAGTAACAATCGAAATCAACAAGCGCTATGCCAAGAAAACTGAAGTCGCTAAGATTTTCTCACAAAAAGAAGGAGTGCGCAAGCCCCTTACTGTTGAGAAGCGCCGTGATGGAATGTTGATGGTAAAAATCAGCACCGCAGGAACCACCGCAATCCCAGTAGTTCTACTAATGAGGGCAATGGGAATCGAGAATGACCAGGATATTTTCCAAGCAATTGCAGGACCAACTCAAACTTTCAAGTACATCGTTGCTAACATCAACGAAGTCAAAGACAATGAAGAGTACATGGTAGAAAACATCGAGGAAGCTCACCAGTGGTTAGAGAAGAAATTCGCTGCTGGACAACAGAAAGAATACCGTGAAGCCCGTGTTCAACAACTAATCGATAGAGAAGTTCTTCCTCACTTGGGAGACCAACCAGAGGACCGCAAGAAGAAGGCAATCTTCATCGGAAGAATTGTCCGTCAAGTACTCGAGATGGCTCTTGATGACAAGCCGCCAAATGATAAAGATCATTATGCAAACAAGCGAGTTCGCTTGGCAGGGGACTTGTTCGAAGACTTATTCCGTGTTTCAATGAACCAACTCGCTCGTGATTTAAAGTACCAATTAGAGCGCCATCACAACCGCAAGCGCGACTTGAAAATCACTTCGTGCTTGAGGCCAGATGTTCTTACCTCCAAAATCATGCACGCTCTCGCAACAGGTAATTGGGTCGGTGGACGCAGCGGTGTTAGCCAGTTGCTAGATAGAACCACTTACTTGGCATCTTTGTCTCACATGAGAAGAGTAACCAGCCCACTGGTCCGCTCCCAACCTCACTTCGAGGCTAGAGATTTGCACCCTACACAATGGGGCCGCCTTTGTCCTAACGAAACTCCTGAAGGTCAAAACTGTGGTCTGGTAAAGAATGCCGCCCAGATGATCGACGTTTCAGAACAAGTTGACGAAATGGAAATCAAAGCTCGCTTGGATGAGATGGATGTATTCCAACCAGATGACTGGACAGATGGAGACCGAATCCACGTAAACGGTGATATCTATGGAATCCATAAGAGAGGAAAGAACTTGGTAAAGCAATTCAAGAATGCTCGTCGCCGTGGTTCAATCCGCTCTGAAGTTTGTATCCGCTATGATGCAGTCAACAAGGATATCTTCATCAATACCGACAAGGGTAGAATTCTACGCCCACTGCTCATCCTTCACGATGGTGCACCACGCTTAACAAATCAGAACCTTGAGGACCTAAGGTCTGGAGACATGGTCTTCGATGAGCTGCTCAACCAAGGTATTGTTGAGTGGGTAGATGCTGAAGAAGAAGAGGACTTACTAATCGCCCCTCGCCCATTCACCTTACCAGCCGTAGCACCTGATTCCTGCAAAAAAATCGCAGGCCGCCCACTGACTCACGAAAACATCGTCTGGACCAACCTCGGTGCCGAGGGTGTTGACCATGCTAAGTTGAAGGCTCGTGTACAAATGCCAAATGGCAGTTGGGAAGAAGAGACTTTCAAGGTCCCACTTGAATATACTTCAGACCATACCCACGTGGAAATAGATCCACAGTTGATTCTGGGAGTTTGCGCTAGCCTGATTCCATACCCAGAGCACAACTCTACACCTCGTGTCACTGGTGGGACCGCAATGGTCAAGCAAAGTCTTGGCCTTCCAAGTGCAAACTACCGCTTGCGCCCCGACACCCGTCTACACGTACTCCACTACCCGCAGCGTAGTATTGTTGGAACAAGAGCAATGGAAACTACAAAATTCCTTCAACGCCCAGGTGGACAGAACTTTATCGTTGCAATCATGTCCTTACATGGCTACAACATGCAGGACGCAGTCATCATGAACCGCTCAAGTGTTGAGCGCGGAATGAGTCGCTCAACCTTCATCCGCACTTACAATGCAGAACGCCGACGCTACCCAGGTGGACAAATCGAAGAGATTGAAATCCCAGGTTCAGGCCTTGAAGAGGTCAAGGGATTGAAACCTACTGAGGCCTATGGGCACTTGGAAGAGGATGGATTACCAACTCCGGAGACCTTCTTGGAAGGAGGAGATGTTCTAGTCGGTAAGACCAGCCCTCCGCGCTTCCTTGAAGAAACAGGTGCAGGTGCTTTCTTACAAGCACAAGAACGCAGAGAGTCATCAATGTTGGTTCGCCACGGTGAATTAGGCTGGATCGACAATGTATACGTGACAGAATCACTAGACAGCGGCCGCTTATGCAGAATTACCATGCGCAGCCACAAGGTTCCCGAAGTCGGCGATAAATTCGCAAGTCGCCACGGACAAAAGGGAGTTATTGGACGCTTAGTCAATCAGGAAGATATGCCATTCACTCGTGATGGAATCATCCCTGACCTAATCATCAACCCACACGCGATTCCAAGCCGCATGACCGTTGCCCACGTCCTCGAGATGATAGGTGGTAAGGTCGGCTCTATGGATGGACGCTTCATCGATGGAACAGCATTCAGTGGGGAGAAAGAAGTTAGTATCCGTGAAGGATTGACTCGCCATGGATTCAACCACACTGGTCGTGAGACCATGTACAATGGTGAAACTGGTGAAGAATACCCAGTCGAAATCTTCCTTGGAGTCATCTACTACCAGAAGTTGCACCACATGGTTTCAGGAAAGATACACGCCCGTTCACGTGGACGCGTACAAATCCTTACTCGCCAACCAACCGAAGGACGTGCCCGCCAAGGTGGACTAAGATTCGGAGAGATGGAAAGAGACTGTCTAATCGCCCACGGAGTATCGATGGTCATCAAGGATAGACTACTCGACCAGTCGGACGGAGAGAAATTGTTGGTTTGTTCTGAATCCGGTCATATCGCTTGGTATGATTGGCGAAGACGGACCTATGTCAGTCCGGTCTTAGGGCCTGGCGCAGAGGTGCACGAGGTGCAAACATCCTATGCATTCAAACTGCTACTTGATGAGATGAAATCTCTGGGAGTTGCAATGAGACTTGAACTGGAGGACCAGAGATGAAAACTAACGCAACTTCACTGATACCAAAGCGAATTTCCAGCATCCGCTTCAGCCTGATGGACCCTAACGAGATCCGCAAGATGTCGGCTGTTGAGGTTAAGACAGCAGATACTTACAAGGATGACGGGCACGCATATCGCCAAGGATTGATGGACCCCAAAATGGGAGTTATCGAACCGGGAATTCGTTGTGATACCTGTGGAAACAAGTATGATGAATGCCCATCGCACTTTGGTCACATCCAATTGGAACTTCCAGTCATCCACATCGGTTTCGTTGGTCTAATCAAGACCGCGTTGAAGACAACTTGCAACTCATGTAGTCGCGTTCTTCTTCACGAAGCCAAGGGTACACATCCAAGCGATGCAGAAAAGTCAGAACAAGATTATTATCGCTCACGCATCATCGATACCATCCAAAAACACGGACTGGGTTCGACCGAGTTTTCCAAGATTATCAAGGAAGTCGAGAAGATATGTTGCAGTGCCAAGCGCCGAGTTTGCATGCACTGTGGTGAAGAGCAAGGAAAAATCATGCTCGATAAGCCAACCACCTTCAAGGAGAGAGCAGAATCCGGAACCACAGCAAAGGGCAGCGAAAAGAAACTCAATGCACGTGATATCAGAGAATTGTTAGGGGAAATCCCGATGAATGACCTAATATTCATTGGAATGGACAAGTCTAACCGACCTGAATGGGCAATCATGCGTGTACTACCTGTACCCCCAATCACTGTGCGTCCCTCGATTACCCTTGACAGTGGAGACCGTTCAGAAGACGACTTGACTCACAAGTTAGTCGACGTTCTACGAATTAACCAGCGCCTACGTGAAAACCGTGACGCAGGTGCCCCACAACTAATCGTTGAGGACCTTTGGGAACTTCTACAATACCATATTACAACTTACTTTGACAACCAAACCAGTGGAATTCCACCGGCCCGCCACCGTTCAGGTCGCCCATTGAAGACCCTGACACAACGCCTGAAAGGTAAGGAAGGACGTTTCCGTAGCAACCTATCTGGAAAGCGTGTTAACTTCTGTGCCCGTTCAGTCATATCCCCAGACCCATTCTTGGGAATCAACGAGGTTGGAGTGCCTACTCAAATCGCCAAAGAACTGACCGTACCAATTCGTGTCACAACAAGAAACCGTGAACAGATGAGACAGATGATTCTTCGTGGACCAAACGTACACCCTGGTGTCAACTATGTAATCCGCGCAGATGGTCGTCGTGTTAGAATCAATGACCGTTCAAAGCAAATTAACGCTGGATTCCGTTGTCATAACCCTGATTGTCAAACCGAGACCACCTTACGCCCAGATCTCGACAGTGTCATGCCAGCCCCTAATTTCCTTCCCGGAATCGTCATCCGTAAGATGACTCGCCGTACCGATACCGAAATTGGCGGCGCCCCACAAATGGAAGAATATTACGAAGTGGATGAACCAGCAACTTTGTCAAATCTACAAGGTGAAGACGCCAGCCACCAACCATTGGCTGAAGACGACCCACGTGCAGTCCTACACTACCGCTGGAAGTGGGAGTTGGCAAACCCAGATGAGTCCACTGGGGCATACCCAGAGCACTTAGAGGTCTCCTGTCCTCACTGTGGTTCTCCTGAAATAAACGGCTATAGAACTCGAGTAGAAGACCGCTTATCCACCTTCGACCTTGACGGTACACCCCGCCCAGGAATGATTATTGAACGCCACCTAATTGATGGAGATGTTACAATCTTCAATCGACAGCCTTCACTACACAGAATGTCGATGATGGTTCACGAAATACGTGTTATGCCTGGCCGAACCTTCAGGTTTAACTTGGCAGTATGTACCCCATACAACGCTGATTTCGACGGTGATGAAATGAATCTGCACGTAATTCAGGGAGAAGAAGCCCGTGCAGAAGCACAGATTCTGATGCGTGTACAAGAACACATCCTTACTCCTCGCTATGGTGGAGCTGTTATCGGTGGAATACACGACCATATTTCTGGAGCATACTTGCTGACAAGGCCAGGTACTACGGTCGATAAGACAGTTGGTATGGATATTTTGGGACGAATCGATTACACCGGCCCTCTACCTAAAGAAATCAAGAGGGCTGATGGCTCACCCGGTTTTAACGGTGCAGACCTAATTGGCCTGATCGTCCCAGAGAACATCATGCTTCGCTTCCGTAGCCGTTCCAATGAAGATGTCATCATCAATTCAGGAACAGTTGTAGGAACACTCGACAAGAGAGCGATTGGTGCTGAAGACGGCCGCCTACTGGACGCTATTGTCCAGACAAACGGTCCAACTGAAGGAGCCAAGTTCATTGATGACATGACTCGTTTAACTATCGGTGCTTGCACCGCTCTAGGATTTACAACTGGAATCGACGATGAAGACTTGCCCCCCGAAGCACTAGCAGAAATTGAGCGAATCAATTCCGATGCACGTGATAAAGTAGATGAAGAGTTGGTTAAATTTGGAAAGGATGGACGTGGCTATGAAGCCCGCCCAGGACGCACTCCACTTGAGACCATGGAAGAGAATATCATGGTCATCTTGGACGAAGGAAAAGCCGAATCTGGTAATATTGCAAAGACCAACCTGACCGAGAGCAGTGAAGACAATGCTGCAGTAAACATGGCTATCTCTGGTGCACGTGGTTCGATGGATAACCTGACGATGATGGCCGGTTCAATAGGTCAAGCAAAGGTACGTGGTGCACGCTTGGAACGTGGATACAAGGATAGAGTTCTACCTCACTTCCCTCGTGGACTAAAGGGTGCTCGAGAAAAGGGATTCATCTCTTCTTCCTTCAAGCGTGGTCTTGAACCAACAGAGTTCTTCATGCTATCAATATCTGGAAGAGAATCACTGGTCGATACCGCGGTTCGTACCAGTAAGTCAGGATACATGCAACGCCGACTGATCAACGCAATGGACGACCTAAAGGTCTTCAAAGATGAAAAACTATCTGTTAGAAACACCGCAGACCGAATTATTCAATTCGAGTATGGAGAAGATGGAATCGACCCATGCCGAAGTGTGCACGGAATGCCCGTCAATACTGATGTCATAATTGACAAAGTACTGGGCACTAAGAGCAAGGCTGTAAAAGGAGGCGGTAAGTGATGGTAGTAAAGAGTGCAACCAAGAAGAAGCTCATGGATATGCAGGTGCCAGAAGAATTTGCGCACTTGCTTGCGGATGACCGAAAGTGGGATGATGTCAAAGTCCTAACTTCCCAAGAAATTGCAGCCCTCTGTAAAACAGATTCAGAGACTGGAAATAAACTACACCAGATTATCCTCACCGCAGCAGGAGGCCGTTCCGATAGTTCAGATGCCGGAGCCACCACCGTAGTTCGCCGAAGAGTAGCCAGCCGCCGCCGCCGTACAAAGGTGGTTCAGGAACTCGAAGTGTATGATGAAGATAGTAAACTGGGACTTTATTACGATGAAATTGTAGAAGACCCAATCCACAAGGCACTCGTGAAGGCTGATGAAGCAACTGGTGGAAAACCACTATCTGCTCGTGTATTAACCGACTTGTGCGACTCTCTTTGGGCTCGTGAGCGCAAGAAGATTACAGCTAAGCAAGCGACTGAAATCATAGATGCAACCCGTGCTGCATTCAAGAAGGCCCGAATCGACCCATATGAAGCAGCAGGAATCACTACCGCACAATCGATTGGAGAACCAGGAACACAAATGACCATGCGTACATTCCACTATGCGGGTGTTGCAACAGTCAACGTCACTCAAGGTCTTCCAAGAATCATTGAAATTGTCGATGCTCGAAAAGTTCCAGATACTCCAACTATGACCATCAGGCTGGATGAGGATAAGAAAAATAATGCTGATGCAGCCCGTAAGTTAGCAGCAGGAATTGAAGTCACTTTGGCAAAGAATATCGCCGATATCGAGACTGATGTAGCACAGAGAAAGTTGGTCCTTAAACTCAAGGTTGGCAATCTCAAACAAAAGAACATGACTGGTGACGAAGTAAGGGACAAATTATCCCGTGCTCTACGCCTACACATAATAGCGGACAAGGAAAAGAAACCCCGTGTTTTGACAATCATCCCAGGAGTGATTAAGGAAGATGACCTTGCTGACCTTAACGAAAACCCCCCTTCCTATACTGAATTACTTCAATTGGAAGATAAGGTTAGAGACCTACGCCTCAAAGGAATTCCTGGAATTGAGCGTGCAAACGTACAGAAGGATGAACAAACCGAAGAATTCTACCTCTCTACAATTGGTAGCAACTTAGCTCGTGTTTCAGACTTAGAAGGAATCGACCGTAGCCGCACTTATACCAACAATATCATCGAGATTTACGAATACCTCGGAATAGAAGCAGCCCGCCAAGCCATCATCAATGAATTGAAGGCTACTTTGGAAGGAGCAAGATTGGAAGTCGATGTTCGCCACCTATTGATGGTTGCTGATGTCATGACCAGTGAGGGAGCAGTTCGTGCAATTGGTCGCCACGGAGTCAGTGGAAACAAGCACAGTATCCTTGCACGTGCAGCATTCGAAGTCACCGTTAACCACCTACTAAAGGCAGGAATAATCGGTGAGCGTGATCGCCTAACTGGCGTAGCAGAAAACATCATCGTCGGACAACCAATCAGTTTGGGAACTGGCGCTGTAGAATTGTTTTACATCCCCGAAGAGGGATGAATGCAACCTTCTGAGAAACAAAAGTGGAGTATGGAGGAATAAGAAATGGACCTAACAAGACAATTGAAAATAGCCATGGGCAGCGGTAGTATGTTGTTCGGACAAAAGCAAACCGTAAATGCATGTGCAAAGGGAGATGCTAGACTAATTATTCTGGCAGCAAATTGCCCTCAAACATGGATTGATGATGTTCATGCTCGCCACCCAGATGTGGCAATGCACAGAGTAATGTTGGTTAACAGAGAACTTGGTATAGCCTGTGCTAAGCCATTCTCGATCAGTACCATCTGCATTCTCGATGCAGGTAGTTCAGAATTGTTAACACTGCGAAACAATATCGAATGATTGCTTCCATCGCCTTTTTAGGTTGATTTTGGACGAATATTCTGTAATGTTGATGTGCCTTTGGCTTTTGCCATTAGATGATGTCGCAGCCGTTGACCAAACTTTTGGAGCGTTGCGGAATAATTTGGCAGCAGCATGCTAGTCAACCGCAATCAAATCCTGGGCCTTTACTTTGGTTGGGCAGAGTTTGTGAATCAAGTAGGATAGAGAGGGGATTAGGTCCTCTTCTCGGACCAGATATTTGGTGTTCTGAGGGTGAATGGCCTGGTTTAACACCAGCAGATATCGAAACTTGGTTGGTTGATGCGATTCCAGGAGAACATCTTCTCATTTTACATGGGAATAAATCACCATTACAAGTTTCTCTTCCTTTTGGAGTGGAAATTATTTATCGCTCGGATTTGGCATCCATGCTTGGAGAACATCTTCTGGAAGGAGGTGAAGTAGGTGTCGAATCTTTTCAAGAAAACATTACCAAAGCATCCTACGATTCCGGTGAAAGTGCTATTCAACTAGGCAGGAATGAATTGGGTTTGGAGCCTAAAGTACGCCCTCAACAAATCCTTGAACGACTCGGTTTCTCTGGCCTTGGCCTTCGGCCCGTACATTTGCAGGCTAAATTATGGCATCTAAGTGGCTGCTTAGTTGGACCTGATGGAGAAAAGGAAGAGCGAGAATGGCTGGTCTTAGAAGACCCATGGAGGCAGGAAATGGTTGAGATAATGGAGCAAGAATTACTTGATAATCCGCCGGATTTACAATTATTAGAAAACACCTCCACTTATGCCGATTCTATGGCTAAATCGAAACTAATCGAGTTGCTAAGCCAACGTCGCACCTTCGAATTAGAGAGTGGAGGTGGTTCAGTGCTGAAGCGCTGGTTTGCCGAATTTAAAGAAAACTTAACACACACAAGAAAAATACTCGTGCCAGCATGGATTGGAGATATTCCTGGCCATGGAGAATCGATATTACATGGTTTAGATGCCAGCCTCATTAGTCTTTCAAAGACAACACTCTGAGGCAAGGTTTCATCAGGGTGCAATAACAGGAGACTGCATGACAAGTGCCATTGCAGTCGATTCATCCGTCAGCCGAAGGCTGGTTTTCCTTCTTGTAACAATCTTTTTGACGGGATATTTTCTGCCTATTGTTGCCAATGAAGAAAGTGTCATGCCGCTTGAAGAATTGGAGGCATTGGATAGTTTTGATGCAAGTGCACGCTCTGGAACAGGCTGGTCAATGATGGCCGCAGGTTCCTCAAATGGAAATGCTAGATTCATCGATGTTCACGGAGCAACTGGGGATATGGTACTGGCTGGTCAAATGGATGGCGGTGGCCAAACTATCTCTTGGGATGGTATTTCTGCAACTTCTGGAGATACGGTTTCATTCTGGATGGCCGGCCTAGATAGTGGCGGTAATGGCAGTTGGGTTTCTGTTGCAACAGCAGCAGGTTCAAATTCTCCCGCGATAAATCCTGGTGGTCTTGTGGTTGCTGATAATGGTGATATTTACATTACAGGTTCATTTAGGGAGACTGCCACATTTGGCTCATTGAGTTTAACTTCCTCTGGCTATTACGATTGTTTTATTGTTAAGTTAAATTCCAATGGTGATTTCCAGTGGGCTCAGTCGCTTCGAGGTGCTGCTGATGTTGTGACTGGTGCTACAACGACTTGGGATGTAGTATGGGGTACTTCGATTGCTGCAGTTCCAGGTGGAGTGGTGGTTGGAGGATTCTATCTTGGAAATACTGATGTCGGTTCAAATGCTGGAGTTAGTACAAGCGATGGCGATATTTTCGTCGCTAAATACACTGATTCAGGTCAGTTTCAATGGTCTGTAGAAGCAAAAGGAAATGAAATGAATGAAGTTCACTCGATGGCAAGTAATATGGCTGGAGATGTTTGGCTAGCAACTAATTTCCAAGATTCGATGACCTTTGGTTCTCACACGGTCTCAGCAGCAGGCTCAGGCCATCCTGTGATTGCAAAAATCGACGGTGGTGGCAGTTGGTTAGATGCTCAATCTGGTACAACCACATCAAGCACATTCCTAAGCGGATTAGCAGTTAACGTTGCAGGAGAACCAATTCTTGCAGGGATTTTTTCAGGCTCATTGACTATGGGCAGTCGTACAATATCTTCCTATGGTGAGGATGATGGTTTCATAACCACCTTTGCAAGTGGCAGTTGGTCCTTCTTAACTCAAGTTGGAAGTTCTACCTATGATTATCTCTCCGACCTTCAAATTGATCCTAGCAGTGGCAATGCTGTCATCAGTATGGCAAGTGCAGGAAGCATCAGCATCGCAGGTCAGCAATTCACTTCACAAGGAGAAAACGATAGTATCATCGCGTCCTTAGATTCAACAGGTGCATGGTCAAGGATGGTAAGTGCTCATGGCAGTAGCGATAATTGGCCCGGGGCATTAGCAATAGATGACCTAGGAAATGTGGCTGTCGCTGGAACCTCTAGCGGTATGATAGACTTCTCTTCAACAAGTGCTGGAAGCGCATCACCAAGCAACTCATTCGGACCTTATGCATGGCATATCTCAGGATTTGGCAGTGCAGATAGTGATGGTGATGGAGTTTTTGATGAGGATGATAATTGTCCAGAGGACCACAATAGCGGCCAAGAAGATCATGATTCGGATGGTCAAGGAGATGCCTGTGATAGCGATGATGACGATGATGGCATCCTTGATAATAATGGAGATGACTGCCCAACTGGGGAATTATTATGGCTCTCAACAAGTAATGCATTAGACCCTAATTCCAGCACTGATTGGGATATGGATGGTTGTAAGGATTCGTCAAGTGAAGATTTAGATATGGATAATGACCAGAAATTGGATGCCGATGATAACTGTCCGCGCACCGCTTGGGACCGAAGCATTAGCGTTAGGCCAGAATGGATTAGTGAACCTTCTTCTGACAAGGACCTAGATGGTTGTAGAGATGGAGATGAGGATACGGATGATGATAATGATGGTGTCGAAGATGGAAATGACAACTGTCCTGATGAGACTGGCACTTCCTCAAAGGGTACGATAATCGGTTGCCCTGACCGTGATGGCGACGGCTGGGCGGACCAAATTGATGATTGCCCCGACACAAATGGCAACTCAGAGAACGGCAGCCGTGTCGGTTGCTTAGACAGTGATGGTGATGGCTGGGCAGATGAAATCGATGCTCTTCCCCTTGAGCCAACTCAGTGGATAGACTCAGATGGAGATTCATACGGAGATAATCCAAACGGCAACAAGGCAGATGATTGCCCTAATGAATCCGGAGGTTCTTTTGAAGATAGACAAGGTTGCAAGGATAGCGATAATGATGGGTGGTCCAATCCTGATGTGATTTGGACAATTGATGACGGAGCAGATGCATTGCCCGATAACCCAACTCAGTGGAGTGATTTTGATGGAGATGGTTACGGTGATAATTATGGTAATCATTCTTGGACCATGACTCGAGATGATTCTTGGCCTGGTGAATATGTTTTACTTGCTCTAAATCAAGATGCTTGCCCTCTACAATATGGCGACTCTAGTCTTGGTGAAATATTGGGCTGTAATGACAAAGATGGAGATGGTTGGGCAGATTTCATTGATGCATTCCCTAATGATGTAAACGAATATTTGGATAGCGATAAAGACGGTTTTGCAGATGGTACTGATGATTGCCGCAATACTAGGGGCGGCTCTCAACATGACAGAAAAGGTTGTCCAGACCTTGATGGAGATGGCTGGTCAGATGCTGATGCAATGTGGACAATAGGAAATGGTGCAGATGCGTTTAGAGATGAGCCAAGTCAATGGGCGGATGCTGATGGAGATGGTTATGGCGACAACTCCGAAGGAATAAAGGCAGACGATTGCCCTGATACTTTTGGAACACTCGATGAAGAAGGATTCAGAGGTTGCCCACCTTCTTCTAAAGCAAAGGAAACTGAAGATGACTCACTTTCTGAGGGCTCAAGTAACTTAGCAGGATTGGGTGATACTGATATGATTACAATGGGACTAATAATCGGTGGCATTATTGCAGTCTTGATTTTAGTTGTAGTCTTGGTAAGAGGCGGAGGTGAGGATGAAGAATACCTTGAGGATGAAGATGATGTTTATCACCAGCAATATGCAACTGCAATGCAAGGTACCGAGCAATATGCTAACCCCGCTGCCACCCATGCCCAGGCTCAATACCAAGCACCTCAACAAGTTCAGGCTCAACACCCAGATCCAACCGTAGTTGGACAGATGAGAACAGATGGAAATGAATGGTTAGAATACCCCCATTCATCTGGAATGTGGTATAGTCGCGACACAGCTACCCGTACTTGGGTACGTCGAATTTAAAGCGATTAATTCAATCAAGAGGATGGCTTATTCCTTCTTCACCTAGGGTCCAGCGAAGACATTTGATTACCCCATCGAGGGCTTTGGAATTTCTTGCAGCTTCCATCATTCCTTCTCGGTCACCATCACTCTTACATTGGTCAAACCAAGCCTTCCATTTTTGTTTACGCTCTTGTGCACTTTCGAGCATTTCCTCAATTTCTTCCCAAGTTCTATCATAATGTCGAATCGGAGTAGTCATCATCAGCACCTCGGCAGCCCCTCCCCGTTTAGTGGCCCTTCTAAAGGTTACACCGGCATGCACTATTAGTCATCATTAGGATATCTGATACCGTTCCATTCAGAATCGGCTGGAACACTTTCTCTATCCCCAATTACACACCCATTTAGAATACAACCTTTTTGGATAACAGTATTTCTTCCGATGATGCAATTCTCTATTTCACATCCTCTTGAGACGGATGCACCAGCCATCAATAATGAGTTCTTGACAATTGAACCTGCAGCAATAGCACTCCCTTTCAAGGCGATACTACCGTCGCATCTACCTATGATATCGGATTCTGAGTTCGGGTTTTCTGGGATTTGTGTCCAAACCAAATCTCGGTTTTCAAGAATGATATTTTGGGCTTTAAGGAGATCTGAAGGGCGACCTATATCGAACCAAATTCCCTTTGTTAAACAAGCATAAAGCGGCATTCCAAGTTCAAGCATTTGCGGAAACACTTGCCTTGACCAATCGAACTTTTCATCCTCAGGAATTAAATCAAGCACTTCAGGTTCAAGGATATACAAACCTGCATTGATGACATTTGAGAATGCCTCTTGTGGACTAGGTTTTTCTTGAAACCTGCTGATCCAACCTTTTTCAAGATTTGAGTTTATCTCACCATCTCTAGTTTCTGAAAGCCCAACAACTCCATATTCTGAGACATTTTCTACCTGCCATAGGGCCATTGTAGCCATCGCTCCCTTTTCTTTGTGTAGGGCAAGCAATCCCGCGATATCAAAGGAGGCAAGTGTGTCTCCTGAGCCGACGATAAAAGTCTCAGTCAATTCCTTCGCCAGCAATTTCACAGAGCCTGCAGTTCCCATCGCAACTTCTTCTTCATTTACCCAAGCCTTGATGGCATCGGAATTCCATGATTCGACATGATTCGCTAGTGATTTACCACGATACCCAGTGGTTATGATTACTTCATTCACCCCTCCTTGGATAAGTGCATCTTTGACGAAGTCGATAACTGGGATTCCAACTACTTCGACCATCGGTTTTGGCCTGTGTAAAGTCAATGGACGTAATCTACTTCCTTGGCCACCAGCCATGATGACGCCTTTCACAAAAATCACCCTCAGCGCTTTCGAGTAGCAGATATTTTCTTTCCCTTCTTCTTGGGTCGGAGACGGGCTTGCTGGGGGTTTGCATCACTGTCCAATGTTCCACCAAGTGAGATATTTCCCTCTCCAAGTAGGGTTGAAATTAGGTCTTTGGCAACATCTTCGGATTCTGCACCGCTCTGCATTTCTGCATCGACGCTTGCATTGTGGTCATCAATCCAAGATTGGCGCTCCTTTCGCTCTGCCTTCATAGCATCCTTGACTTCGGTTACTTGTTTGATAAGTTCTAAGGCCTTTTCATGGATTTCATTGGCCTTTTCTTTCTCAGCGACAAAGCCATTGTGGTGCCTATCTCCTTCGCTTTTGAGGAAATCGCGGTGGGCAAACAACTCATCGAGTTCTTTACCCTCTTTGTTTGCCTCAGATACTGCTTCCAACATTAATTTATGAGCAGAATCAGCCTCTGATTTCATCCTTGCAATTGTTCCTTCAATGTCATCAAGGTCAATTTTAATCAAAGCCTGCTGTTTCAGTTCTGGTTCAAGTTCAGCGATTCTACGACGCATTTCTTTAACCGCTTTCACTAATCCCTTTTCCTTTGACAAGGTGATTGTTCCAGAAGTTTCGAGCCTATTTTCTATGGACTTTACCTCAGCAGTTAACTTGTTGTATTCTGCTCCCACCGACTGTCCCTTGCGTGCTGTGTCCTTGTTTGATTTGTGTTGCCCAAACAACTCTCTCATTTGGGATTGGATGGAATTGCGTAATTCCTTGTGTTCTTTTATTCTCACTCTAATAGCCTTGACAACTTCTAGGCGAGCATCGAGTTTCTCCCTGTGTTCCTTGTATTGACCCTGAACGGCATTGCGTTGTTCTGCAAACCTGTTTGCCGAATCATTGTGTTGACCGCGAATGTCGCGCAGTTTTGAGAGTTTTTTCTCCATCGACTGCAATTTGTCTCGCAGGTCTTCATCCTCGGCTACAACCTCGCTTGCTTTGGCATCGGTTTGTTCGCTCATAGGCCATGCGAGAACATTAACCGTTTCAATACTGTTCATGCCCAACTGTCAATCGGCTGATGCGTTTTCAAGTGCTGATGACACTAAGGACTTGCAGAATTAAGGCTGCGAATAAGGAAACTACACCACCTGCAAGTGAAATCAAACCAGTCAGTTTCGCTAATCTCTGGTTCCACTCGCTACGCACTCTGAGGTTGATGACTCGTCCTAAAATCAGATCCCCATTCTCATCTTCTAAGGAAATTGAAACCGTGGCTTCTCCAAGTCGTTCTGGAAGTAAGGTCTGCCAATTCATTTGTCCAACGTTGAGCAGGTTAGCAATCGCCGCTAGTACGTCATCATCACCTTCACTGGATAGGGCCATCTGGTCATGCATTGAACTAATCATTCCACCCGCTGCAGGCAAGTTTAGGTTGAGGTGAATGTGGCCTGGCCGGAAATCCGGTGATTCTATTCGAAGCACTACTGAGCGGTCTTCTTGACCGTTATTGACCAGTAGGCAGAACAGGTTTGCCTGCTGATAAACAACATTCTCCATATCAACATCGAAAATCAAATCATTCTTTTTCAAACTCTTGGTATCAACTCTCAAACTATGTTCCAAGCGGTCAAGAATCCTGAAGAATGATGGACAACGACTGCCGATTCTATCCAATAGTTGAGCCCAGACCTCATCATTGAAGAAAGGGTGGTCGAGTATCTCCTCAATATCATCTTCAAGGATAATCTCTGCAACTTCGCGATATCTTTCTTCATTAGAAAGTGAACCTCTGCGGTGTAAGTGAAGAATATAGAATAAGCGCTCTCGACCAATGACTGGGTCGAAGCCAGGTTGCAAAGCCGCCCTGAAGCGTTGCATGAAATCTTCAAACCTCATACGTAGGAATGGGTCCATGTGAGTCAGCATCAAGTCAGAAAATACCTGTCCAAGTAAGGCCGGGTGGACTGGTGGCTCATAGGTTGAAAGAATACCTCCAGCCTCTGCAGTTGAATAAGAATCTTCACGGCTAATTAGATGCAATCCCAAGGTCAGCATGGTCGTGCCAAGACTGACTAAAAATAGGGTTCCACCTCCGTCTTTTGTGGCATCTGAAAACAAACTCGCCAAAAGTAGCAAAAAGGTAAAACCTGCTAGTATTGCAGTTGTAGTGCGATTGCGTAGGGTTCCAGAAGTCATCTCTTCTAATGCTGGATATCCATGCATACTTGAGAAAGGTCTGCCCATCCGTTGAAACCGTTCTACTTCATCTGCCATGATTGATTGAGTAATGGCTAATCTTTGACGGGTAATCAGTAATCCCAACATCCATGCTGCAGAAACTACCAAAGCAAGGCCGGATAAGACAAAATTAAAACTGAGACCCAATGTATCTTCGATGCTATCTTGCCACCAACTAGGTGAATCTGCTCTCCAATTCCAAGACATTAATTCTAGCAAAATCATGATGCTAGGCAATAGCACGAGAAGATGAATTCCTTTTGATAACATTAAGCGGTCAATTCGAAGTAAGCCCCTTTCAATTTTTTGCATTGATGCATGTTTTTCTTGATCCTTTTCACTCCACACATCGGCAGCATGTTCATTCGAAGCTTGGAGAATTCGGCGGTCAATATCTCGTTGGGCTTCGACCCTTTCCTCTTCTTCTTGGCTGAGCACACCAAATGATTGAATACCAGATGAAATGCGTTGTACTAAACTGCCTTTTTCTTTATCCTCGACTTCATCTTCGGGTTCTTCAACGACCTTTTTGTTTTTGATTGGTTTGGCTTTTGATAGGATGTCTGAGACCGTATCCTCGGCCTTAACTTCACTCTCATCCCCCTCCGCCATGATGCTCCACACCCGCTTCGGGTTGATGATGATTCTCAATGTTCATACTTGACGAGAATCCGTTTCATCAGTTCATCAGCCAATTGATATTCGTTTTTTTCGATTATTATCCCTTTAGGTGTTCTTTCAAGAGAAATGCCAGTTTTTATCCCAAATTCCTCTAATACTGAATTATCATTTTGTTGAATGAGAATTGAATAAACCGATGCCCTTTCACCTTCTCCAAGGTGCTTAAGCAGGACTAATGATTCTGGAACTGAAATATTCACGTCTAGGTCATTGCCGCGTGGGATCTCCTTTCCATCTGGATTATGTGTTGGCTTACCCAATAGTAAATCTAGAGTTTCTTCTAGTTCATCTGTTAGGGCGTGTTCTAACATACAAGCATTTTCATGAGAATCGCCTTGAAAATCAAGCACATCGATTAGAAAACATTCTGCTAGACGGTGCTTCTTCTTCATCCTGCGCCCGCACTCTAAGCCTGATTCTGTAAGACGAAGACCCTTGTAAGGTTCATAATCAACTAGTCCTTTTGTTGCCAATCTTTGAATCATTTCAGTGGCGCTGGCTGGAGCCACATCCAATGCTTTAGCAACCTCACCAGTTTTGATAATAGTGGTTGGATTAACTTCCCAAAATTCGTATAGAGTCTCCATGTATTCATCTTCAAATTCCTGAAAATGACCAGAGCCCACGAATATGCACTGGAGGGTCCCACTTCATCAAGGTGTGCCTCAAGAGATAAGAGCACGGAATTCAGTTTTACATGCAGGGCAACGAGCGGTGGCTGGTCTTTGTTCGAGTGGGACTCTCAATTTTGCGCTACAAGTAGGGCAGCCAAGGATATCTTCTGATGAGGAGGATGAAAGTTCTTCATCTACCTCTTCAATTACTTCATCTTCCACTTCATCATCAAAGAAATCTAATTCATCATCCAAGTCCAATTCTTCATCGAGTTCTTTTTCGGCTAGAACGGGGGTAGGCAAGGTGATGCTTTCAACCTTGAATTGGTGTTTGCAAGATGGGCAGGACACACTGCCGCTATAGGAGGATGGAACCTTGAGTCCTTGCTGGCAAGAAGTACACGTAATTTCGCGTTTCTCATCGCTGGCTAATGCACTGGACTTCTCCCTCTCTGCTAACCTTTCTTCGCGTTCCCTTTCCCGTTTTATTTTACGCTCAGTTCTCTGCTCTGAATCTCCATACCAAGAACTACCTAATCTAATCACTAAGGCAGCACCAAGGGCAATAGCAAGACCTGTGCCAATAGCCATGAAGGGGAGAAGTTCAGTTGATGATTGCTGGCTTGAAACAGCATCCATGTCAGATAGGAAGGTATTGCTCGAAGTGAGGATATTGCCATCATTCCAACGGCAGGTCAGTGGGACATCATCACCAGCAGGCCAGGAATCAATAGTGAGTTCCACTTCCTTTGATGTTTCAACTCTGCCAACATTTACCTCGTCAAATACAGTGCCATCGCTGCCAATTAGTAGCATCATTCCTTCTTTGGACTGTACACCAGCATTACTGATGGTGCAGAAAATAGACACTTCCCCTCCGTTTTCAGGCCTTTTAGGGGTGCTGAGTGGATTGATAGTTAATTCCAATTCTGGCCTTTGACTAGGCAATGCAAGGGTGATGACTTGACTATTTTCAAGGCCCCAATCGATTCTATCAACATCGATATAGACCAAAGCGCTGCCATCGAATAAACCCAAATCTGACTGTAGATTTCTACGTCCTGCTTGAAGTTCTAACTGCATCACTAATCTTTCATCACGCTGGCCTTGTACCAATAATCCAATCGATATATCGAGTAATCTTGAGGGGCCATCATCCATCTCAATGCTCCATGTGGCTTCAATGCCCTCAACAGCATCCCATGTTATGGCTTCAATTTCAATATTGAGGCCTTGTTCTGTTTCAGAATCTATGTTTTCTATTCCCGATAGATCACTTGAAACTAGAGAATCACTACTCGAAACCTTCCAACTAATATTATGGGAACCATTTGTTTGAACAAGGTGAGAGGAGGTTAATTCAAGACTGCTACCAAGAGGTATTGACACCACTTCCCCTTTACTCCATCCTCCATCCTCTTTCAACCATAATGAGGCAGTTGAGTCCGCATCACCATTATTGTGAATTAATATAGATGCTAACACTTCATCTCCCACATGCCATGGTCCTCCTGATAATGAAACTCCTTGTCCCCCAGTTAAGATGAGGTTACCTGCAGTCATTGTAAAAGAATGGCTGGCATTGAGGTTGCTTGAAGTTGAAACTCTAACGCCTTCTTCTATGGCGCAGAATATTTCCCCAGGTCTTGCCTCTGTGCTAATATTCCATGATTGATTTGTCGAAATAGCGATGGATGTGGAAGCAAATAGTAGAACCGTCTCTTCATCTGCAGCAATGCAACCAATATTGCCGCTCCAATCTGCCTCTCCCTGATTTACAAGAAGCAATGTGAATTGGAAATTGTCACCAAGGTCAGGTTCTTCCCCAAGACCTGTTAATGATAGTTGTAATTCTGCTAATGGGGGTGCAAGAATACTATACGAAAGGTTGTTTGAATCATCACTTGAATCTCCATCACTAAGGTTGGAAAGGCTTGCCTGCACCACTAGTAAGCCCTCACTTACTTGTGGCAATTGGATGATGACATCGAAAGTTGAATCGGCACTCAGGTTGATACTCTGGTTAACATCAAGAATCACATTCTGTTGACTACTTATTACTCTGATAGAGCCGTTCCAACCGATGTCTCCAGCATTGACTATCGGAATGGTCAATCGAACCCAGTCGCCATCTCTGATGCTGCTATTGCCTGTATCAACTTGGGAATCATTCACTGGCTCAGCCAACCATTGCGCTAAACTTGCTAAGCCTACATCCAAAGGACGTAAGCGATTACTACTTCCATTCCAGAAATTGGCATAACCAACTGGTAGAGACTGGCTGATGTCTCCACTCAAACTGAGGTTAATTTGATGTTGACCTGGTTGTATCCCAGTTAGTTCTAATGAAATCGCTTGATTGCCGCTGGCGCTTAATTGGACCGCTTCGCTGGCGCTGGCCATGATGACGCCTTCAGATGTTGTTATCACAGCACTCAGGCTTGCATTTGCTGCATTATCATCGACTTCTTCTAGGCTCAAGTTTATCCAAATACTGCCAACACCTATGCCGGAATCACCTTCAATGACTACAGAACTAATGTTGATTGCTATTCCGCCCGCTGGTTCGGCGTTGGCTGCTGGAGCCAATGACATTAGGAGCAGTCCAAAGACTACAGCCAAGGTCAAACTCTGCCCCATCAATCCTTTGGGCATGCAGGGGTGTGAATACCTTTGTGGCAGTGGTGCACCCTTTAACCAACCTTTATGTCGGTATCTCGCATCGAGCGCCCGTTCAACATGGACCCAGCAGCCCTCCTTTCAATGCCGAGCGATTTACTCGCCAAGGCTGTGCTCCACCGCAGAGAGCAATTACTGGAGTCCTTACCCGAGCAAATAAGTCAACTAAAGAGCGAACTAGGAGGTACAAGTCCGGTTGCAACAGAGACTGGAAATAAGCGGGATGATGTCAATACCAAGGTTGCCTCGCTTAAACTTGAGAGAAACAAATACAAGGTCGAAGCCTTTGATTTAATCCGTCGAAGTAAAGAATTGCGAGAATTATTAATTTCAGAAGGTCGCTTGAAGAATCCCGATCCACAATGGGCCAAAGATAAGTTGGTCGAACAAATTGCACAAATGGAGCAAGATTTCGAAACTAGAGCCGGAGACCATAAGGCGGAGCGTAAATTCCTCAGGACAATAAAGGAATTAACCAGTAAGCATCAAGACGAAGTGAAGGCAAGAATTGCGTCAAACCCGGAGTTAGGGGAGTTGAACGAAATACAATCTAAGATTAAACCACTTTTTGAAGCAGCAGAAAAAGCCCATGATGCAATGGTGGAGTTAGTTGGTGAATCAGATGAGTTGCATACTTCTTGGACATCAGTTGTCGAGGAACAACGAATTTTACATTCACGATTATTCAGAGCAGAATCAGCGCTTGAAAACTCACTAAAGGCAACTGAATACTGGAAGAAACGCTTGCAAGATGGTTTTGGAGACTTAGGCGTCGCTGGTTTCCCAGACTTATATGCAGCTGCAAATAATATCAAGGAAGGTGGAATGTCGAGTATAGCAATACGCCGTCAAGCCAAATTGGAGAGGGAAGCAAAAGAGTCCACTAACAAGGCAAAGGAAGGTGAAGAAGAATGAGTGATGATGTCTCTTTTTCATCTATTATTGAGGACGCAACTCCCAATAAGCATGATTTGAAGCGTCGTTCAGGGATACTGGCTCATCTTCAGAAGTCCCTCGAGAAAAACCACAAAGGTGCGAGTATCAACTTTAGTGGCAACACCTCCCTCGGATTATCTCCACGTCGTGGCGGAATCGAATTTTCAGTTTCTATACCAGAAGGAAAAACTGCAACTGCATTTAGCAAGAAATTTTCATGGGAATTGAATGGTAGAGGTCTTGAGGATGTCATCGTACACGATAATCGTTCAACACCAACAATTCATGGAAAAAACGACCGCACTAGTATTCCGGTTAGAATATCCATCGGCGATGCAACTGCTGAGAATAAAGTTGCTTTGCTAAGGCTTTTGAGTGATTCTGATAACCGGATTTCCAATTACCTATTGGCTGTTCAAAACTGGGTCCTTCATCGCGACTTAGCGGAACAATCAGGTGGACTTTCACCCTTTGCTTGGAGTATAGTTGCTTTGACTCACTTGCGTTCAATAAATTTGATTTCAGACCCATTCTTAGCCGATTCCGGAACTGTTGTTGAAGATGGAAAGAGGAGTCTAGATGTCGGTTTAGTTGAGTCCACTAAAACTATTTGGCAAGGAGGTGATGAGGAAGCGGAGTCGATGTTCAAGTCATTCCTAACTTCATTGCAAGCACTCCAATTACCTGCGAAGAAAATCATCTCTCTACGAGTGCCAGACGGTGTTGGAAGAAAAGAATGCAATTTCAAAGCACCTGATATTGGCAAACTTTCAGCAAATCAGAGGGTGCCTCATCTGTGGCCAATTCTTGACCCATTCGACCTAACTAAGGATATTTCTGAATCACTAACTCTAGAGGGGGCAAAGAGAATTCTTGTTGAAGCCGCAAGAGAAGGCCTCAGTTCCGAAGAACTATTTTCAACTATTAAGGAAGATTTGCTAGCAGCAGATGAAGACAAAGATTTGTTTGCTGACCTTAGAAGCCGGCCTACTCCTGAAATTGAATCCGAAGCAAAGGAGTTGAGGAAGAGGAAGAGCTTGATAGAGGCAGAAGTTGATTCTATTAAAGTGGCAAGGCAAGCACAAATCAGGATAGTTGAAGCCTTACGTGGAATCGTCAATGACACAAGCGAGTTGAGAACTGAACAAAGAAAAATAATCCCTCAGTTAGGAAATAGGCGTAAGGAAATAGATAAATTACGTCAGCAAAGAGATGATATTAACAGTAAAATAGTCTTGCCTACCAAAGCAATCGAGGAAGAAATAATTTTGGTTTATGAGAAATTATGTGGCGCGGCAAAGTCATTCCGTTATCCAAGCCCAGAGGAAGAAGTTCGCCTTTTCATCTACTTCTTAGAATTACAAGAGATGTTCAAAGCCGCGGTCATTAGTTCAGAATGCCACCATGTATTACAACAATTATCCGGCCAACAAAGGGCTGCAGTAAAAGAATTGAAATCATTTGAATCAGAGACAGAGTCAATCAAGTCAGATGCTTTGGAAGGAATAACAAGTGCAAAGGAATTGAAAGGAAATTACCACGAAATGAAGGATATTGACCGGCAAATCGGAAAATTGTTGAGGAATCTGAATTCTAAGCGTGATGACTTAAGAGAGGCCAATCGTGAATTAGGCAGATTAGATGCTTGGTTGAGGATACAGAAGAAGGACAGCAATAAGCCAAGCGGAAAGCGCCAAGGAAGTAAGGGTGGAAGTTCAGACAGACCCCATCAAAGCAGAGTTCCAAAGGTTGACATCAAGGAAGTAAAGAGAAAAGCCGCTAGCGGTGAATCAATGTCTCTGGAAGATTTCGGGGCCTTATTGTCAAGTGGAGGGCTTTCAAATATAATCGCAGATGAGCCTCAACCATCGAGAAGCCGGCGAAAGAAATCGAACAAGAAGAGAGTTGGGGCCACATCAGGTAATCGTGGAACAGGTCGACCTGACCTCGAAGGGCGCGCAAACAAGAGGCGCTGAATTTGAATAATGAAGCCTTGAAATGGGTATATTCTCCAATGCCGAGTACTTTTTCATTATCTTTTTTACAACACTGTAAAGGCTTAATTTTCAAAGCCACTGGCGAATCATATCCCTTGGAATTGATTCGTACTATGCCAGTTGATACATTGGTGGGAAGTTTTTTCCTCATCCCTGAAACTTATTCTAGACAGCAAGCAATGGATGAATTGAAGGTATTTGGGCTACTATGGTCGATGCGTATCGACGATAATTCTTCTCGGATATTGACCTTTTTAATCGCTGAAGAATTCCGAGGGCGAGGTCTTGCATCTGATGTGTGGATTAGGTTTGTTGAAACAGGAATTGCAGAAGGAATACTGAATGTATCATTAGAGGTTAGGGAGGAAAACGATATTGCCTATGAATTCTATTTGCGAAGAGGATTGCAAGCCAAAGGAAAATTGTCTCAATATTATCGACAAAGTGTTGGAGTTGCAATGTTCGGCCCATTACAATGCCCCCAGCCACAATCTCAATGACCCCTCTTCATCTGCAGTTGATTGTGCCAATGCGAATCTTGGAGACCTTGAGGTCTGATGCCTCTGCTTCTCTTGCAGTTATTATCGATATTGAGGCCTTGCCAATTTTCACTTCTCCTTCAGGTAGTGATGCTTCAGCAATTTCCGGAAGGTGGGCCGCATTGATGCAGTCTTTGGCCCCAGTGAGTCAGAAATCTGCAAGTGGGCCAATGGAAGAGTTGGTGATTTCAGGAACTGAAGGAGAGGTTATCGCCAGCCGTCTTGGGGACAGCCATTGGCTATTATTGGTGGTAGACGATAAATCGATGCTCGGTCGAGCAAAGTATGCAATCGCCGAGTCCAAAAGCCTCTTACAAAGAAAACTCTAGTCGAAGAGTGGTCCAAGGATAACAGGGCCTTGAGGGCCTACTTCAATCGCTTGCTTTTCCATTGAATGGCGAACGTGGCGCATCTTCTCAAGTTGGAGTGTGCGCACAATAGTGCCATTTCTACGGTCGAGCCCCAAAGAGATGATGGCATCTGCGAGGAAGCCTTCATTGCCGCCTAATTCCGCATGGCTTCCAACATTACGTTCTGTAATAATGAAGACATTGAGATTTTGAGCCCTCAAAAAATCAAAGAATCCGAACATTTTCTTGCGCATTTGCTCATCGATGGTAGTCAGGCTGTAGATTGCACCTAATGAGTCTAGGACGAAGCAAGTGAATCTGTGACCGTGTTGCTGTTTGAAGTGTTCGATCATTCTGCGGGTGAATTTGAGATAATCCATGTTTTCATTTTCCCTTCGCAATTCTGTAAAATCGGTGATTTGAAGGTTGTGAGGCAGGTTCAATCCGAATGATTCGCAAGAGCGCAAGAGGCTATCAACTGATTCTTCAACAGTACAGTAGAGGCCAAATTCTCCAGTTCTTGTTAGGTGGTTTGATAGGAGGGTCATGCAAAACCCAGTCTTCATTGAGCCAGGTGGGCCTGTAACCAGTGAAAGATAAGGTGGTCTAACGTCGTTTTGAATGACCCGCTCGATTCCTGCAATGCTTCCTAGAAACATGGTGCTCGCCCTAGCCACAGTCGAATAGGACTTCAACTTATGGAGGGGATTGAGTAGTTGCTACACTGTGTTTCTTCGCTAGAGAATCGCAACACTATTCAACATTGCACTTTCCAAGATTACTTTCAGTCCAGTTCCACGATTAAACCTGAATAGTAAAGACACATTTTTGGTTCAATTCCCCATAGGCGTTGAATATTAATTCAATGCTAATGAAGACTTTGAAACAGTGTAGTTACTATTCAGCCCTTAGGCGAGTTGGGTTGATAGGGTTCATATGGGGAATGCGAGTCGCCGACTCGTCATCAAGGGAACTTGATGATAAGGCTGCGTGGTTTCAAGATGAGCGAACTGAAGAATCTGTTGGAAGATAAGAGGAAGCTAGTCGATAAGAAAGCTACCGAATATAGACAGGTTCGAGACGATTGGAACGGCCGTACAAAAGACCATTTGACTGTGCGTAACAACCTCAACGGAGAAGTTCGTGAGTTGATTATTAATGTTCGTTCACAACGTGAATTAAGAGAGGAAAAGAATACCGAAGTTCGCGATAAAAAACAACTTCGAGCAGACTGCAATAAGTTAGTCAGAGAATCCAAAGAAAAGTTGGAAGTATTGCGCGGCGGCAGCCAACAAAAAGCCGCTCCCCAACAAGACGGCCACCGAGGTCGCCGTGAAAAGAAAGTGACGGTCCACAGCCTACGCAGAGATATGCAACGCTTTGAGCGAGAGTTCGAGATGGGGCGCCACACCGGTAAAAACGAGAAGAAAATCATGAAGAAGATGAAGGAGATACGTTCCCAAATCCGTTCGATGGAACTCTCGGAAGAAGGTAATGAAGAATTGAAGGCAATCCGCGAAGAATTACGCATCGCCATGGAATCCCAAGAAGAAGCACATATCGAAGTCACTAGAGCAGCCGAAGAAGCCCAACAGGCTCACGAGTTGATGATTGTCTGGAATAGCGAGGTAGACAAAAAGCGCGAAGAGGCAGAAGATGCCCATCGCCGCCTACGCCGCTCAAAGAAAGAAGCAGACCAAGCCCACCACCACTACATCGTATCCATCCGCTGCCTTCACAGCACTCAGTCCATCCTACGCTCAATCCGTGGAATCGAGAGTGGTTCAGCCCCTTCCAAGTCTGCCCGCGAAGAGGTGGCAGACTTGATGAGTAAATTGATGAGTGGTGAGACTCTGACAACAGAACAGTTGATGGAGTTGCAGAGATTCGATTGATTGGAGTTGCCCAATATGATCAGCCGCGACCAAATCTCCTCGGTCTTGGATGACTATGACAGATTGAAGTTGAGAATCGGCATGACAGCGAGTCATTCAGCCCTCGATATCTGCGATGGCGCTATCGAAGAGGGCTTTCCTACCGTAGCATATTGTCAAAAGGGCAGAGAAAAAACTTACTCTCATTACTTCAAGGCCCAGCGCACAGTTGCAGGTAGAGTCCGCAGAGGAATGGTTGACAAAGCCGTCGTTCTCGATAAATTCAGCGATGTCTTAGAGCCTAGTTTTCAGCAAGGAATGAGAGACCGTAATGTGATCTATATCCCAAACCGTTCTTTCACTTCTTATTGTGGAATGGACGCAATAGAGAATGATTTCAATGTACCAATGTTTGGCAGCCGTAACATGTTGAGAATGGAAGAGAGAACTGAAGAGCAGGATTATTATTGGATTCTGGACAAAGCCGGACTTCCTTATCCTGAAGCAATCGAAGACCCCCAAGATATCGATTGTCTAGTCATTGTCAAGTTGCACCATGCAGAGAAAAAACTCGAAAGAGGATTCTTTACCTGTGCATCTTATGAGGAGTATCAACAGAAGTCTCAAGATTTAATCAAGCAAGGTGTCATCGATGCAGCCAGTTTAGCAGGAGCAAGAATCGAGCGCTATGTTATTGGACCAGTCTTCAACCTCAACTTCTTTTACAGCCCATTGGAAGAGGAGATGCCAAAACTGGAATTATTGGGAGTTGATTGGAGATTTGAATCATCCCTAGATGGTCATGTACGCCTACCCGCACCACAACAAATGACCATGCCAGCCCATCAGCAAATTCCAGAAATGACCGTTGTTGGTCATAATTCAGCAACAATTCGAGAATCTCTTCTTGAAACGGCATTCGAATTGGGTGAAAAGTTCATCAGCGCTAGCAAGGAGCACTATGACCCAGGTATTATCGGCCCATTCTGCCTACAAACATGTATCGATAAAGACATGAATTATTCAATATATGATGTTGCACCGAGAGTTGGCGGCGGTACAAATGTACATGTTAGCGTAGGCCACCCATACGGTAATGCAACTTGGAGAAAACCGATGAGCAGTGGTCGCCGAATTGCCTTGGAACTTCGTAGAGCAGCCGAGCAAGACCGCCTTTTGGAAGTCCTAACTTGAGTAGTATTGGGCTATTTTTCCATTTCATCCGGCAACAAGATTACCTATGGCATACCGAGGTGAATGGATATGGTCGGAGATTCTGACTCAGCCCCGCCGGCCAGTATCGTCATTGGAAATGATGCTGACTCAGCCCCGCCGGCCAGTATCGCCATTGGGAATGATGCTGTATCTATCCCCCAAACTGTATTCTCAGCATCGGTATCTACCGAAAATATCGCCTTTTCAGACTCCTCTTTGATGATGCCAGCAAAAGGAAAAATGATGAAAAAACAATTTTTCTTAGGACTTCTTTTCCCACTCATAGTTTCTATCCTTTTCGCAATTAGCATTGAATCCTTAACTGAAAGTGATTACCAGGATGGTACATTCGAATCTAATGAACAAGGAGAATTCAGCATCGATTTGGCAGAGTTAGGATGGAATTGTGATGACGGTTCTTATTATGAAGCTAATCTAAATTGGAATACAAATAATACATCAATTCCCCATGGTTCTTATTTTGAAGCTTATTATGATTGTATGGGAGATTTAAGATATTATACAAACGAAAACATTGGCACTATCCATGAAAACGGTAGTATAGAGTTAGATTTATTATACCCCCCAGTTGACGGTTATGATGTAATATTTCATTATTGGAAAGATGGAAACAGCCGTACTGCATTATTGGGCCAAGGAGATGGAGTCAATACCACTTTCAGTGGAAATGTAGACCCTGATTATTGTGATGGAGATGGAGACTATCGATACTCGCTAGGTGGTAGCTCTAACGATAATTATGGTTGGTTCAGTACCAATGGAGGGCCACGGCCATGCTCCATATGGGAATCTGGAGACATCATTATTGATAGCGAATTGGAAGATGGAGTTTTGACTTTTAAATTACCTGATACCCATTCAAGTGCTAAAGAAATCAACATCAAAATATATTCAGGGTATGACTCCAGCACTGACTTTATCATAGGAGTTCTTCCCTTTCTTGGATGTCTCGGATTCATCGGGGCAGGAGTAGGTGCTTACATGTCTGGATACAAGTGGTTTGCTTATGGGGTGGGAGCCTCAGTCATCGTGCTTCCTGCAGTTCTTTTCGTTGTATTTATAGCAGCACTAATGACTTATGGATTCTAAGCCAAAAGGTGAACACATGCCATTCGCAAACTTAACTTGGCGAGTCACCGCCTCGGGTCTTGAAGATGAATTGCTCATTGCAGATGCTCTTTCGTGGCTTTGCGGCGAGCCAGAGAGCATTGAACTGGAACGAACCAAATCCTACCATGGCTCCAAAGTTCACATGATTACTTCCAAGATAGGCCGCCGCGGCGCCATCCGCAAAGCACTTTCTAATCTCGGTCCAAACTTGCTGAAGACATTATTGATGCAATTGGATTCACGCTTACATGATGATAATGCCCTCTACTTCCGCCTCGACCTTGACAGCCTTATTCGAGGAAAACTCATCCTGAGCGAACCTGGCGGAAAAGCAACTGTAAAAGCCCGTCTCAAGTTCAAAGCATTCCCTGGTCAAGACACCCAGCAAGTCGTCAAAGATAGTCTTCAATCTCTGCTTGAAAGAGCACAAACTCCTGCTTTGCCGGATTATGAAGAAGAGTGACTCCACAAAGCCTTCATATCAGCATTCTCAATCGGCGCTGTGGAGAGAAGCAGATGACCCACGTAGTAATCTCAACATGTGTTGACCACAAGTATCAGGAATGCGTTGCAGTATGCCCAGTAGAGGCATTTAGAGAAGCCGACACCTATCTGGTCATTGACCCTGATGAGTGCATAGATTGTGGCGCCTGTATACCAGAGTGCCCAGTAGAAGCAATCTTTGCTGATACTGATGTTCCTGATGAAGAGGAAGCATGGATTGAACGCAATGCTACTGAAGCACTGAACTTGGAAGTCGCAACCGGCGATTCACCAGTTCTTGCTGATGATTGAATCACCGATTTCCAATACCACTCTTGACTAATAGAGGGATAGCGATGGCAGTTAATACCGACCTTGAAACAATGTACAAAGGTACTGAATTGATCAAGCGTGGATTTGCTCGCATGCAACAAGGCGGCGTCATCATGGACGTGGTTACTCCCGAGCAAGCTCAACTTGCAGAAGATGCTGGCGCAACTGCGGTCATGGCTCTTGAGAGAGTTCCTTCTGATATCCGCAAGGATGGCGGAGTTGCAAGGATGAGTCATCCAGACCTAATTCGTGGTATCATCGAGACCACTTCTATTCCAGTCATGGCAAAGGCGCGAATCGGACACGATATGGAGGCTGCAGTATTGCAGGAACTTGGTGTTGACATGGTCGATGAATCAGAAGTCCTAACCCCTGCTGACCCATTCTTCCATATTGCTAAGAATGATTTTACCATTCCATTCGTCTGTGGCGCAACAAACCTCGGAGAGGCGGTTCGCAGAATCCATGAAGGTGCTGCGATGATACGAACCAAGGGTGAAGCAGGAACAGGCAACGTAGTTGCAGCAGTGACTCACTCACGTATAATCCAGCAAGAAATCGCCCAAGTTCAGGCTATGGATGATGAAAAGTTGGATATCGCTGTTGATATCATCATGGACAGGTATTACGAATTATCGGAGACTTCTCCACTGCTCGGAGATGTATGTACAACGCCTTTCGGCGACTTGGATGATGAGTTCCATGCTAACATGAAAAATGTCTTGCTACAAGTAAAGGAAATGGGGAGATTACCCGTCATCACCTTCTCTGCTGGTGGTATTGCAACTCCTGCTGATGCTGCCTTGATGATGAAACATGGAATGGATGGAATCTTTGTCGGCTCTGGAATATTCAAATCTCCAGACCCAAAGACTACTGCAGATGCAATAATTATGGCAACTCACCATTTTGATGACCCCGCTGTAGTTTCTGAGGCTTCAGCCATGATGGGAGAAGCAATGCCAGGTCTGGAATTAGAAGGTCTTGCAACAAGAATGGAAGACCGCGGCGCATGACGCCTCTCATATAATTCAAATAGTGGAGGTCGGTCGGCGGCTTGCTCGTAGGGTAGCCCCTACAACAAACTCTGAGGGATCAAGATGGCAAGTCGAAACAGTGCAAAGGCACGCGCAGCAGCAAGAAAGCAGAAAGACAAGTGGAAGACCAAGCGTTGGTTCACAATCCGTGCACCACGATATCCTTGGGATTTCAAGCGCATCGGCGAGACTCTCGGAGAAGAAGAAGAACACATCGTAGGACGTACCTACGAAATTACTCAACAAGAATTCGATGGCGACTTCACAAAGATGCACGTCAAAGTACGCTTCCGTGTTATTGAGTGTGTTGGCCAAGATGCACTAACTGAATTCATCGGCCACAGTCACCAGTCCGACCACGTTCGCAGGCAAATCCGCCGTTACCGTGGAAAAATTGACGATGTTGTTGATGTCGTTACACAAGATGGTTTCTTGGTCCGCTTGAAGCCATTGATGATTACCGAGCGCAGAATCAAATCCAGCGTCAAGAGTGCAATGCGCTTAGCAGCACGCGATGTCATCCTTACACAATCAGCACGCAAGACCTTTGCCCAGTTGCAAAAGTCTCTACTTGGAACCGAGATGGAAGATGAAGTGTCCAAGGCTGTCAGGAAGGTCTACCCTGTTCGCTCTGCGGTTATTCACAAGAGCCAACTATTACAGAGTGGAGTAGTTTCAGAAAGCGGCCCTACCCTTGATGAAATTCATGCTGATGAAGAGCGAAAGATTGCAGAAACTGCGGCCCGTAAGGCCGCAGCATTGGCAGCAGCCGCTGACGAAGAAGACGATGATACTGCAGCAGAAGCAGGAGTACTAGCAGCAGCAGAAGCACTTGAAGATGTATCAGACAAGACACCAGAACCTGTTGAGGAAGTCATAGAAGAAGAGGCAACTCCAGTAGCGGCACCTGCTTCAGATGATGACTTCTCTACTCTACCAGGCGTAGGTCCAGCATCTGCAAAGAAGTTGCAGGATGCGGGTCTTGGCTCCTTTGCGGCATTGAAGGATGCTGGTGTTGATGGAATCTCTGAAATAAAGGGAATTTCGGCGGCGCTTGCTGGAAAGATTCTCGATCATCTTTCTTGAGTGGCATTGAAGGACTACGGTCCTCTGCCTGAAGCCATGACAAGACCAACAGACGTCGACCAATGGCTCAATGACGAGGCGGGCGAACGCGTTTTAGCAGTCAGCGAAACCGATGTTGCAGAGATTCTTTGCGATGGCAGATTCGACACCATGATGGCAAGAACTGCAAGGTTCCACCACAAGCATGCCTTCGCAGATAATAACGGTCATGATATGGGCTACCGCCTAACTTTGATGATTGAGGAATTAGGAGAATTAGCAGCCGCAGTTACCAAGGGGAAACCCAAGGCTGACTTAGAGGAAGAATTGGCAGATGTTTTCATCTTGACTTTAGGCAATGCCTTAGCAATGGAGATAGACCTTGAGAAAGCCTTCCACAAAAAAATGGACACTATTATGACTCGACCAAGTCGAAAAGGTAGACTTGGGGTTAGGGTTACTGAGTACGTTCCAGAATCTTGAGAACCCAAGGGTGCTCATCATTTTCACCTTGTTGAGATTCCGCTATTGATGAGATTTCCATTTGTGCTGGTATCTCAAAAAATGTGTCCGCACCTTCTATTGTCGTTTGGACTACTGTTAATTCTAATATATCTAAGTCGAATAGACGGTAAATTTCACCACCTCCAATGATGAATGCCTCATCTACGGCGCCGCAGGCGGTGATTGCAGCGGCAGGACTCCTTGCCATGATTACTCCCTCGAAGTTTGAGGTCCGGCTGATTACGATGTTTAGTCGTCCAGGCAGAGGCCTGCCAATCGACTCGTAGGTTTTGCGCCCCATGATGATAGGAGCGCCCATAGTGCGCTGTTTGAAGCGGGCTAGGTCAGAAGGCAATCTCCACGGCAAATCGCCTTGCTTGCCGATGGCCCCGTTCAAATCGCAAGCAACTAAGGCGACGATTCTCATTATTCCACCTCTTAAACTGAAATCGGGGCCTTGATATGTGGGTGATGTTGATAATCTTGAATTTCAAAGTCCTCGTAAGTGAAGTCATCGATGTCCATTTTTTCTGGGTTTAGGATTAGTTTGGGTAATCCAAGACATTCTCTTGAGACTTGCAATCGGGCTTGTTCAAGGTGGTTAGCATAGAGGTGGGCATCTCCAATTGTGTGGATGAAATCACCGACTTCAAGTTCACAGACTTGAGCCATCATGTGGACAAGAATGCTATAGGATGCTATATTGAATGGAACACCAAGAAATACATCTGCACTTCTTTGATAAAGTTGACATGATAGTTTTCCATTATTAACATAGAACTGGAAAAAGGCATGACAGGGCATTAATGCCATCTTGTCCAAGGCTCCTACGTTCCAAGCGGAGACGATTATTCGGCGTGAATCGGGATTATTCTTGATCATCTTGATGGCTTCTGCTATTTGGTCGACGACTTGCCCACCTTCGGTCTCCCATTTCCGCCATTGTTCGCCATAAACTGGACCCAATTCACCCTCCTCATCTGCCCATGCATTCCAGATTCGAACATCGTGTTCTTTCAGGTAGGAGATATTTGTCTCTCCCCTCAGAAACCACAATAATTCGTAGATAATCGACTTCATGTGTAATTTCTTGGTAGTGACCATGGGAAAGCCCTTGGAGAGGTCAAAGCGCATTTGGTGGCCGAAAAGAGATACGGTTCCGGTTCCGGTCCTATCGCCTTTTGGCTGACCCTCGTCGAGGATACGGCGCATCAAGTCGAGATACTGTTCCATGGTACCGAAGAGTGGTGGCCTTAGCCGGTTCTTCAATTATTGCGAAGGCTATGGTGCACCTAACTCTTTGATATCAGCCATGATTAGGTCAGTAAAGGCGCGATAAAGAGCAGCGATTGCTGCTTTCTTTTCATCTGCTTCCATTCCAGCAATAGCATCTATATTTTTTTGGCTGACATTTGTTTGTTCTAAGAATTGATTCCAACTTCGACCATAACCAATGTTGACACGAATCTTTCTCCAAAGGCGGGGAAGTTTGTGGATTTTTGGAGCCATGACCTCTCTTGTTCCTATTAGAGCCATCGGGGTAACTGGTATTTCAGGGTGGGATGCTGCAAGGCGCGCAACTCCTGTCTTCCCTGCTGCAAGAAATGGCGGCTCTTTGTTCCGAGAGCGAGTACCTTCTGGAAATAGTCCCAAACAGCGCCCTTCTGCCAATATGTCGCTGGCTCTGGCCAAAGCATCTGCAGCGCCTGATTCTCGCTCGGTTTTGATTTGACCTGTAGCCTTCATGAAAAAGGAAACTCCCGGGGTGCTGAAGTGTTCATCTTTAGCCAAATAATGCAATTTCTTTCGAACAACGCTAACCACAACAACTGGGTCAACATGACTAAGGTGGTTTGCAACGAAAATTCCCGAGCCTTGTTTTGGAATCCGTTCAATTCCATATGGTTTGATTCGGATGAAAAATCGGATGATTGGAACAACAGTCCATTGCAAAATGCTGTATGAAAGTGGTGGCTTAAGTGGCTTGCCTGTGCCCTTAATTATGACTGCGTCACCCAAACGCAACCATGCATCAGCAGCATCCCCCATAACTTACGGGGGTTGCTTTTCAGTATTCTATGCTGCGGCGCACCATAATCCTTGAAGGCGTTTATTCCGGTATAGTCTTGAACAGCAGACATTTGGAACAAATCATGCGCAGAGGCTTTACTTGGTTGCTGCTGCTATTACTAATCCTCCAACCAATTATCACACCTGTTGCCGCAGCATCATGGGAAGTAGATGGTTGGCTTTCAACAGGTTATGCAGATGAACGCTTGGCAGCGGGGGATGAATTTGGCTGCTATGAAATCCCATCCCTATCTTGGCAAGCAGACCCTGGTGCAATGGCTAAAGAATGTAGAGAATATATTGAGGAGAATATCGCCGCCTCACATTGGAATTTAACACCAATCTCCACCTTTGTAGAAGATGGATTGACCTATATTGAGCATGATCTGATTGACGCACAAGGCTTTCCGATTCATGGCGATGATACTGGCCTAGCCTCAACAGCGTGGCATAATTCAGAAGATTTCCCTGAACAACCAGAGGATTGGTACAATCTAGGCAGGCGAGGTGGAAGTCTTGAGAAAGAAATGAACACCTTGGCGACAGTGAAAACGGAAGCAGAAGCCGGCGGGTTAGTGAACTTCTATTGGATTGGGAAAGTAGATGAGATAACAATACGCCATGATTCAGGCATCGAAGAATGGCTTCTTGACAGCGATGCATGGTTCACAACTTGGGGGGAGGCTTGGTCGACATGGGTAATTCAACGCTGCCATCAATTCCAATTACCTTCACCTACTACTTCGGCTGAAGGAGAATGGAGAATGAAAGTTGAACGCCCTGAAGCGTGCTTGGCTTCTGAAGATAGAAACTGGAATGTTCCGGTAACTTGGAGAGTCAATGCAAGCGATTCAAAGGTTGTCTCTGTAGTCGATGTTTCTACGGGTAATCAGTTAGTAGTGTTAGATGTTAGTGAAAACCAACTTCAACAAGGCTGGAGGATGGATGGCTCTCATCTTTTATTGACAATACCAGTAGGAATGGAGGTCAAGGTCGTCTTTGAAGATGGCGATGTTGGAGTTGATATATTGGATGAGCAATGGTTCAATGGGCGTTCATTCGCAGTCACCATTGCGGCTCATGAAACTGATGACTTGTTCACTTGGTCAAAGCGTTTTGAAGCCTCTTCAGACCTCAGATTCACTTGGCTGATTTCACCCAGAGATGCAAGGAGTTCTTCACCGTGGTTGCCGATTATTGGAGTTACATTGGTGCTAGGTTCGATGTTGGCCTATTCGATAATGATAAAGCGCGATAAGACCTTGATTGCATCACTTGAAGAAGAATGAATCTCTTTTTATCTGCACACCTGCGTCTTGCAGCCGTTTTTCTGCTAATTGCAATAGTTCCGGAACCCCTTCAGGAGGATGTACTCCCTCAGGAATCAATCCAGCAAGCGCAGCATCAATCGCCGCTAGAGTGACCAGCCCTGTGGTCCTTGCCATCGATGAATCGCCATCTTTGCCATAGTCAATAAGATAGCCATTCCACTCTCCGTTTTTTATTGTCGCAGCAACCGTCATGACAGTCATTTCTTCTCTGCTTGCATCAAATTGCCATTCGTTTGCCAATTCTTCATCTTGGCTAGATGCTAACCATTTTTCATAATGGCCCGGCCACCTCAATGTATATTCCAACATAGTCTCGGCTTCTACTGTATCGAGTAGGCTTCGCAACCCGTCGGTTATTGCAGCCTCTAATTTGCCAATATTAGGGATTTCGACCATATGCCTCATTTCCAATGCAGGGATTTCTTTTTGCTCTCCTGCTATGATAACTCTTGCTGGGCGAGTATATTCTTCAATGACGTCGCTTGGAGAGAATGGCGCCATGTAGGACCAGCCTTTGTCGGGCTGACAAGGGATGCCGCCGACTTTAATTTCCAATCTCTTAATGCCCTTAATCGCTGCACTCCAAAGATTGGAAAGTCCTGGTGCAATGCCAACATCATAGACCATTCTGCCGCCTTGCAGATTGCGAGGGTCTTCTGCAGTGAATGCCAAATCTACAATTGTTTGATTATTATTCAGGAGGGGTTGCCTTACTGCATGCCCAACTCTCCCAGGTAGCATATTTACCCATACATCCACATCTTCCATTTTAAGAACATCAAAAGCTGAACAGCAAAGCGTATGACAATTCAATTCATTCAGCGATTCTTGGCAATTATCAACTACTAACAAATCATGCTCAAATAATCGCGATGCTACGAATTTACCGATTAAGCCGGCCCCAAGAACCACAATCCGCGCCATCTCAATCACTTTCCTTAATGGCTCATGACACTTCTATGTGGCGAAGCCTTCATCCCCTGAATGTAAAGGCCACAACATCAGGTGAGCGGATGGCAAGCGAGGTACGCATCGACCCATGGTCCAGCGCCCAGTCGACTGACTATTCTCGAATCATCGAGCAATTTGGCATCACGCCGCTGGATGCATCCTCAATTCATGATGCAAGTTTGCATCAGCGACGAGGCATCGTTTTTGCTCATCGAGACCTTGATGTTGTTCTTGATGCTCGTGATTCTGGTAAGCCGTTTGGAGTCATGACCGGCTTGATGCCGAGTGGACAAATGCATTTGGGCCACAAGATGGTTATCGATCAAGTGCGCTGGTTCCAGCAACAAGGCGGCGATGTCACCATTGCTGTGGCCGACCTTGAATCTAATGCGACTCGTGGCGTCAGCCTAGCAGATGCCCGAAGTATAGCACTTGAAGAGTATATTTCCAATTATGTTGCAATGGGTTTAGACCCTAACCGGACCAATATCTACTTCCAGTCTAGCCGCTCAATTACGCAAAAATTAGGATTCACTTTGGGCAAGAAAACCAACCTTTCAGAAATGGAGGCCATCTACGGTTTTTCAGGCGATACCAATCTTGCTCATGTTCAAGCACCATTGGTTCAGGCCGGCGATATCATCCATCCACAATTAGATGAATACGGCGGCCTACGTCCTATTGTAGTTCCAGTTGGAGTCGACCAAGACCCACACTTACGCCTGACTCGTGGAATAGTCGCCAAAACCAATTGGTTCAATGTCAAACCAGCCAAGAATGGCGGTTTGGTCATCGGTCTTTCTGTTCAGGATGAAAATGGCGAGGCGCTCGGTCAAAATGACCAACAGAAGAAAAATCAGGTATTTGCCGACATTTGCGCTGAATTAACGGACTTAGGCTTTGCTGACTTCCTTTCCAACCCCAAGCATGGCTCTGTTCACATCCCTTCTGCTACTATCAAGGACCGAGCAAATATCAGAATGCGTTTATTGGCATTGGAGCGTAAGATGGGAGGGATGGGTTTGCTACAACCTTCGAGTACCTACCATCGTTTTGCAGTTGGACTAACAGGAGATAAGATGTCATCTTCAAAGCCTAAGACTACTATTTTCCTAAATGACTCGCCTGAATTAATAGAGAAGAAAATCAAACGAGCCTTTTCTGGTGGTCAAGCCACACTCGAGGAACATCGCAGGTTAGGTGGCGATCCCGAAAAAGATGTGGCGTTTCAGTACATGATGTTCTTCTTCGAGGATGATGACGACTTCCTAAGGGATACCGCAGCATCCTATAGAGCCGGAACTATATTGGCTGGCGAGATGAAACAACTGTGTGTCGACAGAGCCTTGGAATGGATGAATGAACACGCAGAATTGAAAGCGCAAAATGCTCATTTAGTCAAGGACTTCCTTGCTCCAGATGCTCGTTGATTACTTCTCAATGACCGGCGGCTCTGGCCCGAGTGGCAAACTCTCTAACTCTTCTTCGGTTAATTCACGATTAACTGTATTCTCATGCAGTACCATGCTATGGCCACGTGGGTCAAGAAATTCAACCGTAATTCCAGAACCTCGCCCTTCTTTCACCTCAGATAGCACCAACAAGATGCGGGTTGCTGCACCCACTTGTGTAGGGTCATCTAGGTCCTTCAAGACCATCTCAACCACTTGTATAAAGCGGTCAAGTACCCCTTCTATATTGCTCACATAACCAGTGTTTGAAGTGCCTGGGCTGACTTCCAATTCTAATTCTGGGATTGAGATGGTACAACTCGATGAACGCACAACTCGAGCCCTTAATTCATCCTCTCCACTGATAAAAAGAGAAGATGCACCAGGCTTCTTGCCCTCAGCAGGGATGAAATCAGTTTGTCTCCAACCACAGGCATTGCACATTAGGGTGACTTGGGTATGCTCTCCAAAGTATGGGATATCATCGATATGTGAAGCCATCTTCAATTGTCCGGATTTAGAACAAATAGGGCATGGCATATCGATATCTGATTCCATTATGCTCACTCCAGCCGACCAGCAGCAAAGGCTTCGTCCTCAACTCCTCGTACTCCTCGGCAACCTGGGGGGAGCAAAAGCAGTCTTGAGGAAGTTAGTTGAACGATTTGACCACCTAAATCTTCTTCGATAAAGGAATACAATTGTGCTAAGGCTGTACTGAATTCTAATTTCCGTTGCATCAGACGCCCAACTTCGACGATAACAACTTCCCCATCGCTTAGCCAATCCAATAATTCCGCCACTCCAGTCAAGTCTTGTAGTACGCCTCGGTGTAACACCAAGCCATTTTCACCCGAAGAAATAGGGGCAGCAGGATACTTACTTCCAAGGTCATGATAGCGAACTTTTGCAGGAGGTGGCGGAACTTCACCCGCTGGCCGTGAACTCGGCATGTCCAAACGGCGCAGAGGGAGGTCGGTGGAAGTGGCCAAGATATCCTCGATAGATTCGACCATTTCGGTAGAGAATGAGTCAAGTGAGGATTGCCTCCTGACTTCTTTCTCATCATTCATACTCTTGCTGCAGTGGGCTAAGCACATGAACCTGCGCTCTGATGTATTGTCGTCGGGTTGATAAGCCATGGCATACCGCCTAGCCTCAACACTCAAGGACCCTCGCCGTTTGTGAGGTACTTGTCTTAGGTGATTATCATGCAATCAATGGAGCCGGAGCAATTCAAGACAGGAACAAGTACGCTGGGAATATGCTTCAAAGGTGGAGCAGTTGTTGGAGCAGACCACAGAGCAACTATGGGTCACTTCATCGCCAACAAAAGCGTCCAAAAACTATTCAAAATCGGCGATAACCTCGCTTTAACAACTGCAGGACTAGTTGGACACGCTCAAAGTCTGAGCCGAATGTTAGCTGCTGAAGTCAACCTCTATGAACTAAAGCGTGGCAAGAAAATGAGCGTCACTGCAGCCGCCACCCTAACTGCTAACATCCTCGGTGGCCGCCCCTTCTGGGTTCAACTCCTAATAGTCGGCATGGACGATGATGGCCCATCTGTATATTCCATAGACTCTGCTGGCGGAAGTATCCCCGACAAATACTGTGCTACAGGTTCAGGTTCTCCCTACATGTATGGTGTCCTAGAAGATGGTTTCAAGGACAATATGTCTGAAAAAGAAGCTCTTCAATTAGCACATCGTGCTCTTACAGCATCCGGACAACGTGATGCTGCAAGCGGCAACGGTATGGATTTAGCAGTCATCACAAAAGAGGGCTACAAAGCCCTAACTGATGCCGAAGTCAACTCACTCTCGAAGTGAAATTCACATTCCCCCAAGTCACCTATGGTGGCCCATCCCCTGAACTAGGGTTCTGATTTTCATAACCCTATGGCGGCGAGAAGGAGAGTGGGAACGGAGAGATAATAATGAGATTAACCTTCAAAGAAGTGAAAGATCAGATAGCAAAACTGATCCCAAAAGATGTCGATTATGAAATCGACTTAGAATCAGCAAAGGTGGCAATCGTCACCCCAACTCCCCGCCGTTTCGGTGGAGCGGATGGACTAGTCGGAAGAATATCAAAAACCGTCAAGCGCAGTATCGTAGTACGACCTTCAGATGATATCATCATGGAGGAAAAGGATGCAGATAAACTCATCAGGGAATTGATTCCAGATAAGGTGGTAATTTCGGTCATAAGTTTTGACCGCTGCTTAAAGGAAGTCTTAGTCCAATGTGATGACCCAAGTACCGCCCTAGGGAAGAGAGCCGCTATCAAAAATAAAATCATGGATGAGATTGGCTGGATATTAATCATGGAAAGAACACCTCCATTGGAATCAAAGACAACTCACGACATCCGTGGCTACCGACAAGCACACTGGCAAGAGCGTCGCAAATTCATGAAAGAATTTGGGCTCAATATCTACCGCCCAAAAAGAGCCGGACCCAACTGGGTTAGGTTAACCGCACTTGGCTCATATAGAGAGGTTGGGCGAGCATGTCACTACATAACAACAAATGAAAGCAGAATCATGATTGATGTTGGAGTAAACATCGCATCAGATACCGACCCAATGCCATATTTCAACGCTCCAGAAGCATTACCATTAGAGAAAATAGACGCAGTTGTTCTAACTCACGCCCATTTAGACCACGCAGGAATGCTTCCAGTTCTGTTCAAGTACGGCTACAAGGGTCCAGTTTTCTGCACTCCTCCTACAAGGGATATGATGTTGTTATTGCAAACTGATTATTTGAAAGTTACGAGCAGCGAAGGCAAGCGCCCGCCCTATGAGATGGAGCACATTAGAGAATGTATGAAGCACGTTATCGACGTTAATTGGAATGAAACCACTGATATTGCACCCGATGTCAAATTGACCTTCCACAATGCAGGTCACATCCTTGGTTCCTCGGCTGTTCATTTGCACATTGGAGACGGGGTCCACAATGTGGTACTAACCGGCGATACAAAATACGAAAAATCATGGCTATTCGATGCCGCAAGCGTGCGTTTCCCTCGCTGTGAAACTCTCATTATCGAATCTACTTATGGAGCAGCAGGCGACTTTCAACCTAGCCGCGAAGAAGCAACGATGGAATTACAAGACGTCATCAAAAGAACGATGGCAAGGAATGGAAAAGTCATCTGTCCAGTATTCGCAGTCGGTCGTTCTCAGGAAGTCATGATAGCAATTGACGAATTATTCCGCAGCGGTGAGATTCCTCCAGTGCCAGTTTACTTGGATGGAATGATTCAAGAAGCAACCGCAATCCATGCTGCTCACCCTAAGTATCTAACTAGTGCTCTACGGAAATCATTACAACGCGACGATGGCGACAACCCATTCACCAGTAGTTGGTTTAGGCCAGTTAAAGGACGAGATATGAGAGAATCAGTTGTTTTGGATCACTCGCCATGTATCGTCTTGGCAACCAGCGGGATGCTAAACGGTGGCCCAGTCATGGAATACTTCCGAAATTGGGCCGGTGATGAGCGCAACACTCTATGTTTCGTCGGCTATCAAGCAGAAGGAACACTTGGACGACGTTTGCAAAAAGGATTCGGAGAAGTGCCAATGCATATCGATGGTCGAACTGAAATCGTGAAAATTGGCTGCGAAATGGTTACCATCGATGGCTTCAGCGGACATTCAGACCGAAAGCAACTCATCGACTTCGTTTCAGAAATGAGCCCAAGACCCAAAAATGTCATCTGCCATCATGGAGATTATCATAAGTGCAATGAATTAGGTCACTCCTTGCGTGAAAAATTCAACATGAGAACTTGGGCCCCAAAGAATCTTGAAACGGTGCGCTTGGTCTAGAGAGGGATATCGAAGCCCTCATCGAGAGGGTCTTTGAGGTTCTCTTTTGCTTCTGTCAAGTTAGTCTCAAGAGTTGCTTCATTATGCTTGAGGACTCCTTCGGTTGAAGATTGCCTCTCTTGTTTTCTGTTGGTATTAAGGACAATAATTCCGACCAACAGGAGGCCAAAAAGCAGTAGCATGAACACAGTACCACCTTCAATTCCATCGCTACTTCTACCGATGGCAATCAGCACGATGAGGCTAGCAATACTGCCACCAATGAGCAAATCCCGTGTCTTCATTACCTGTACCGAGGAACCATTCTGTTCATGAACCCCATCGCCGTCCTGATGCCATGCCCCCCTTGGATGAGATGCCAAAGCGACGTTCAGGAAAGTCAACTCCTGGTTGGTTGATGACCTCTGTTGCACCATTTGGTGAGAATCAAGAAGATGCTTTTGACCAAGGTCTAGTCGACCTAGGATTAGGCGATTGCCGCCTCATTAGAGTCGAAGGTGCAATGCTACCGATTGGGTTTGAGGCAGTACAACCAAACGACCTACCAATGGGTTCTCTCGTAGAGTGCCACATCGCTATTGCAAAAGCGGAGGACCGTGGTATTGGTAGTGCAGGAGTCGCCTGGGCAGCAGCAGAGACTCCAGAAGGAGACCAATGTGCAATCGTCTCAACCCTTGCCACTGATCTCGATTATGAAGAAACTGAATCTCTCTTAAAACGCAACCTGCAACGAAGGTTGGCTAGTCGTGACTTAGAAGTAACTGCCTTTGATGTTGCAGTTGATGAAGTGACAGCAGCCCAAGGTCACCATGGAGTTGCGATGGCTGCTCTGATTATGCCTGACAGTCTAAACATTGGAATGGGGAGTAGAGGAAGAGTTCGTGGTCCACCGACCAAGGCCGCTGAGGATACAGATGCCTCCTTTGGCAGTAAGGCACCAGCAGGACCAGTTCGCAGTTCTGGAACAAGAGCGGCTGATGCTGGAATGGATTTTTCATTGTAGGGTATCAAGATGGATGCACCTGCCTGGACCGTCTTGCGGTGTGCTGGTTGTGCCCAATGCTTTGGCAGAAAGGCAGGCACCAAGGGTAAATGCAGTCGGTGTGGTGTGTTTGCGAATGATAAAACTGAGATAATTTCTCATGCTGCTAATGAGCAAGAATTACAAAATGAGATTTCCTTAGCGAATGTTCCTGAGCATTTGAAATCAAAACTTTCAGAGAAGATGACTTCCAAACCTGCTGCGTCAGTTCGGGAAGATGATGCTCATCGGTTGACAAAATGCCTTCTTAGTGCTGCTGTTGATGGTATTATTAGGGCAGAAAATGTAGTCAAGTCATTGGCAAAGATGAATATTACTTTACGGGCATCGGATTTGATTGAAATGGCGTATTCGCAAGGACTATTGTTGAAGTTGAGTGAAGATGAGTGGCAGGTTCTCGACTGAAGTCTTATGATGGGGTCGCTGGTGGGCGAGCCATTGGGCCCGTGGGTTAGCTTGGCCAATACTCGAGCGTTTGGGACGCTTGGACTCCGGTTCAAATCCGGACGGGCCCATCCAAGCAACTAGCATCATCAAACAGCATATAAAAACGGCTCCGTCCGGATTTGAACCTAGCGTGAACTGAACATCACTCAGCATCACGGCCGTTCACGCGACGGTTCAGAGTTTCATAACCCATCATAAAAAATCATGAAACTCTGGAATCTTACTGTGCATATGAATATCATTCACATAATTAGAGACATTTAATATACACAGTGAAAAGTACAGAGGATATGAACTGTAAGATAGTGTGTCTGCTATTGTCGTCTCTGATGTTGCTATCAGGCTGTACTTCTGAATCTGATGAAAAAGAATCTGTTGAGGAAACTCACTGCTATGAAAACTATGGTGAACATACCTTTGAGGATCATCCGGATCAAATTGAAGAAGGCAATGGAATAGTCAACATTACCAGTGCAGTATGCGATTCCTTTTCTTTGGATGATATTATTTTTGAAATAGTCAAGGACTCAATCCCTCGTTCCTGTGGTCCTGAAGGGGGTTCAGAAGATTGTTACGTTGTACAGTCTGGTGGAGAGAATGATAGTGCATTTGAATCGGGAGAAACCATTACTCTACAAAGCCAAAATGGCCCAATCTGTGATTCTGATTGTAGTGTCACTATACGAATAAAGATGAATAGCGATGTGATAGCTTCAGGAAGCGTGGATCTTACTTGAATGGTTTCAAGTTGCAGATTCTTACTACTGATTCACTTCGATTATGGGGTTGTTGGAACAGATTATTGGACAAACTTTGGACGCATAAAGAGACATGGTAGTAGATTCCGAATAATAATAGGCTTCTGAGATTCTGTAGAATCATGGAAATAGCAAAGATGCTCAACGTAACCATACTAGCCTGCCTACTGATTTTGACCGGATGCTTCGGCCTCGGCACAACTGATGATGTCATCGACGATGCGAATGTTCAACAAACTGGAACCCCCAGCAATCGTT
>LWDU01000025.1_pt1 | contig 83279 bp, 77 predicted proteins | sample 727161 | NCBI WGS metagenome assembly LWDU01 (sample SAMN04566230, study PRJNA314399) | hydrothermal vent metagenome | isolation source: deep sea hydrothermal plume seawater | place: Mexico: Gulf of California, Guaymas Basin | collected 2004-07-11
GCGGCAGAGATTTTTAACCCTAGGTCTAAGCCAGGAATGTATTTATACCGCTCTATTGAGATTATTGTCTGCCTGCTAACACCAACAAGCTTTGCTAAATCTTCTTGTGTAAGGTTTTTTTGTTGACGAAAGTCTTTAATTCGGTTTATAAGCTTCATAAATATTATAGAAACAGCACAAATATAAGAAATTTTGTAAAACAAACTTTACATTTAATGAAAGTTTCAAGCAATGTAAAGCTTGCTTTACTTTATAATGTAAAGGACGCTTTACTTTTTGCCCATGATAATTAAAGTTCCAGCCCAATCCTCTTTTTCACCGTGCCTCCAAGATTTTATATCAATAAATCCAGCATTTTGAAAAAACTTGACCCAATCTTTTTCGGAAAAGAGCTTCATTATTGAAATACGGCAGTCTTCTAGCCAACTATGAGAAGGAATGTTTTCTTTATAGAAATCAATACCCATTATTAATCTTCCTCCTGATTTTATCCAAGTATTATAAATGTGTTGAATTAACAAATCTGGTTTTTCCAAATAGTAAAAGACTTCCATCGAATGGACTAAATCTGCTTTCTGATCAGGCTCCCAATCCATTAGATCTGTACAAAAATAGTCACTTTTTGTGTCCAGTCTTCTGGCTTTTTCTATCATATCATAAGACCCATCAACACCGATAGCTCTTTTACAAGAAGGGTCGCTAGAAATGTTTCGAACCACCCATCCGTTTCCACAGCCAGCATCAATAAAACTATAATTGTTTAAGTCTTTTGTAGCAAACGCCATCATGTTTTCAACTGAAGAAGAATGGGTTTTCTCCATCCCTTCATCTTTTCCAGATTTCACCCAGTTGCTAAATACATTTATCGGAGTGTCCAATGTTTAATCTATTTTAATTACTTCATGATTAATATCATCCCCACATTTTGAAATAATGTATAGGTTAGAATTATTACTATCCTCAATCTGAGGATATACACTATCTTTAATTAGCTCATTTACAAATGTTGGAATTGTATTGCTGTGCCCAACAATTAAAACTTTATTTCCAGTAGTTGTAACTAAAAACTCATCATAATTAATTTTAGAAGGGGAGTATATGTTTATCTCTAATTCATTTGAGCTAGCAAAAGGGAGAGCTGTTTGCAAAGTTCTTTTATAGTTTGTAGAATACACTTGGTCTATGCCGATATCATTAAAGTAATCCTGCCAAACAATAGCCCGCTTTTGTCCAGCTTCATTTAACTCAGGGTCTTTATTTTCTGGATCAAGGCGAACCTTTTCAGCATGCCTTATTAGATAATAAGTGCCACAATCATTATTGTTAGTATTGCAAGAGAAGAAAAGGATAAAGATAAATGGAAAAACTTTTTTCATTGCAGCGGCCCTATAGAGCAATTCGTCTTTTAGTTATTACATAAAGAAGGTAAGCCAATAACACTACAAATAATTCCCAAAACAGAATATAATATGGCCACCCTCCAATTATAAGCGGATTATCAACACCTGGAAGTTCAGAAAGATACATGTAGTTTGAACCAATTATAAAATTTAGAGGCATTACAATAATAACTAAGAGATTCAAGTAGAAAAAGAGCCTTAACCAAGAGAGCCTAGTAAGTTGAGCCCCTTGATACATATACATGTATAGAGGGATTAAAATTATTAAACTATGAGAAGAGTAATAGTTAACATACTCATTTAATTGGCCATCAAACTGATTAATTTGTGGTGTTAAAATAGACATAAGCCCACCAAGAATTCCTGTATAATAAACAAACTCAAACCATTTATTTTGTTTTTTTATAAACGGCAAGAAACAGCATATCAAAGTGGACATTCCACACAAATGTATAGGAAGGTTATATTGGATATTCCAAAAACCATTAAGAATGTTTTTTAAATTTTCTCCAGTATATTCTATTATTAATAAGACGCTCATTATGTAAAGCAAATATTTTTTTTGAGAACTATTTAAATATTTCGCAAAGACTAAAGGGGTCACTATAAAGATTAGAGAGAAAGCAGACCATGTTATCCACTCCTCAGAAAGAAATTCAACAACATAATAAGGAATAGGAGATTCTTGCATTCTATCAAATGTAAAAAAATATTTTATCTATCCTTAAGTAAGGTTAAAATAAAAAGAGTCTCTTAATAATTCTAAGCTTTTAGGGACTGCTGTTTTTGCATCTTCATTTCCTTCAAACTCAAGAGATATGTATCCTCGATAATTATGCTCTCTCATTAATTCGCCAATTGCAGGATAATCTATATTGATTTCGTTAAAAGCAGGCCACTTAGCACCACCGAAATACGTTTTCGCTTGTATAAGACAAGTGTGCGGGGCAAGTTCTTCTAACTGTTTTTCACGATTATCAAAAAAGTTCCCAGTATCAAGAGTAACTTTTAGCCAAGGGCTATTAATTTCATTAACAATCCTCATTACTCCTTGTGAGGTTAAGCCTAATCCCCAATGATTCTCTAGCCCTAAGACTACTCCGCATTTTTCAGCAGTAGGAATACATTTTTTAATAGAATCTATAACCCATTTAAAACCATCATCTTCAGTATAACCGTCAATAACAGATTCAACACCTTTATTGTCCATCAATACATCAAACTGAGATTTATTTCCTTGAGGGTTAGTGGTTCCCCACCTACCTGTATTAATTCGAATAGTCGGGATTCCAAGAGAATAAGCAACTTCTATTTGATGCTGAGTTAATTTTACGTTTTCTAATCTTTTGTTTTTGTCTGAACTCACAAAACTTTGATGCGTAGAAAGTCCCATTATATCTAGACCAGAGTGAAAAGCCTGTTTTTTAATCTTTTGCAGATAAGAATTTTCTTCAGACTCCATTTGTATTAATAGAAGCTCTACACCATCAAAACCATATTCCGCAGATTTATCTATACAATATTCTATTGGAGTTTCCCTGCCATTAAATTGCCAAAACGAATAAGTTGAAACTCCAATTGGGTTTCTCTTCATCCCTGAGGGAATTCTTTTGCTTTGCTTATCTGAAGCCTTTTCACTTTCACATCCTACAAATGCGCTCCCTAAACTTCCTGCTGCAACAGTTTTAATAAATGATCTTCTATTGTTCATATGAATTGGTTTTTTTTTTAAATTTACGCAAAACATAAATCAATATAATATGAAAACAGTAAAATTATTTTTGATATTGTTGTTTACAACATCAATATCAGCTCAAGGTGTAGTTGATATAACATACTTTGATCTCCCGGCAGATAAAGTTGGAGAATTTATTAAGACACACAAACAATTCATGGACGTAACTCTTGATGAGGACAGAAAAATTGAAGGCCAGTGGGTTTACCGTCATTGGTATGGATCAGGACATGCTGTTGTTGTGGAAACATATTTTGCTTCTGCAGAAGACGCGGTAAATGATGACCCGTGGGGAGCATTTAGTAAAAAATGGCAAGCTGCTTCTGAAGAAAGACAAAAAAGACTGAGCGAACTAGGTCAAAAATACGCTTCATTTCTTGCTAACCATAGTGATGAAATAAGAAGTTATGATTGGGAGAACAATTTCTCTTCAAAACCAGATGTTAATTGGGACACAAATTTTGTTTTTGTTGTTGGAAGTTACAATACTAAAAGCGGAAACTGGAACAAACTAGGAAAAGCATATATGGATTGGCAAACTAGACCTGGAGTAGAAAAAGGACTTCAATTAGGAGGGGGATATACTACTCACTTTTCGGGAAGCGGATATGATGTTCGTTTTTTTAGCGCATATCCTACCCTTGTAGATTTTGCAAAATCAGTAACTACTGATAATGTTGCAACAGAAGGAGGGGGATCAGCTTTTTGGGAAGAAGTAGCTGGGGCTCATGAAGACCAAATTTATATTCATGTGGGCCATATAAAAAAAAATTAACCCCTCATTTGAGGGGTTTTTTTATTTTTACACTTATGTACAAACCTCTTTTTTCTTTATTCGTTATAATCTGTTTATCCTGTTCTTCAGAACACAACAAAATAGAATCAATACTGAAGGATAAAAACCCTCTTATTAAAAATGTGTATCGGAATAAAGAGAAACATAATATTCAAATTCTATATACTCAAATAAAAAAAGATTCAGCCGGAAATCCTGAGCTCATAGAACATGAATTTCAGGTCGATGACAAGAAGTATTTTTATCCAGCCAGCACAATGAAACTTCCAATAGTTGTTCTAACGCTTCAACGACTTAATGAGTTACGAAATGAATCATTTAATTTAAACGTTGATAGCAGAATATCAATTTCATTTGATGAAACTGAAAGAGAAGAGGAAACGTTTAAAGATTTAATTGCAAAGATTTTTCTTGTCAGCGATAACTCTGCATCGAATGTATTGATCAATTTTTTAGGCTATAATTATTTTAATGAGCAGATGAAACAGATCGGACTAGGCAATATTGTTTTGAACCAGAAATTTAACCCCGACCCTTTTGTTGCCAAGAATTGGAAGATAATAAATGAAGAAGGCATAATTATATCAAGCTCTTCAGCTCAAACACCAATTGAACATAAAAAACTATCAAATTTAAAACAAGGCAAGACGCATATTTCCAATGGAGAAATAACGAAATCCCCGTTAGATTTTCGATTTAAAAACAGAGGCTCTCTTAGAGATCTAGATGGAGTAGTCAAAAGAATAATATATCCAGAGTTATTTGATAAGAAATCCAGATTTAACTTAACAGATGAAGATTATAATTTTCTAAGGTACTGGATGAGTAGATTTACTTATGAAGATATTGGCAGAGATTATACAAAAGATTTATGGAGACATAACCAGTAGCATTGATAAAAAAATAAGAGTCTATAATAAATTAGGGCAAGCATATGGAACATTAACAGATATTAGTTATATAAAAAGCTATGAAGAGGATGTTGAGTTTTTCTTATCAGCAACAATTTATGTTAATGAAAACGAGATAATGAATGATGATATTTATGAATATGACAAAAAAGGGATCCCCTTTCTTGCAGAATTTTCACGCCAGATATATCAATTCGAAAAATTAAGAAAACACTAGTGTTTAACAAGCCCTAGGTCAACTAATCTTTGGTATAAAAAATCTCCTGCTGTTATATCTTCAAACATTTTAGTAAAACAAATGGGTATTTAAAATCAAAAGGGTTAGAAGAAATTCTATGGTAATTAAAGCTTGTTAAGTGTATACTCTATTAAATTTTCAACAGTATTTTCTGGATTCATACTATATTCTTCTAGATTCCTATTAGCAAGTATTGCGTTTAAGGAAATAGCCTTATGCCCTAAAAGCTTAGACATTGCATAAATAATTGCCGTCTCCATTTCAAGGTTTGTAGCATTATAATTATTGTACTTTATCTTCTTAATTTCACTAAGATTATTCTTATTAGAAGTACTTAATCTTATGGATCTTCCCTGTGAACTATAGAAACCGCTACATGTTATTGTAATTCCACTATTAACATCATTTGAATTAAATTTATCATATAATTCACTTGAGCAATCATAGCAATATAATTGATCTTGAATTTGATGATTTTCGTATATATGTTTTGTGAAGTTTTTGTTATCTATAGTTGATAAATCATAATTTAACATAAAACCATCAATATCGATTGCCATTTTACTTAATAAGAAAGAATCAACAGGCACATCATCTTGAATTGCACCTGAAGTACCAATTCTTATTAAATTAAGAGACTTTTTTGAATTTAAAACTTCTCCTGTTTCTAAATTTATATTAACTAAAGCATCAAGTTCATTTAAAACAATTTCTATATTACCTGAACCAATTCCAGTTGAAACAACAGTGATTCTTTTTGATTTATAATAGCCTGTTACAGATTTAAATTCTCTATTCTGAGTTTTGAATTCAATCTTATCAAAATGTTTAGTGATTTTATCTACACGAAATGGGTCACCGACCAAAATGACTTTTGAAGATAAATTTTCAGATTTGAGTTTTAAATGATATACTGAACCATCTTTGTTTAATATTAATTCTGATCTATCCATTAATTATTATTTAACCCCCAACTCTTTTAACATTAAATCCTATATTTTTTAACTCATTCATTATTTCTTTAGTAGACCTAATTCTACTAATCTTTCATTTAAGAACTCTCCAGCGGTAATATCATCAAATGATTTAGGATATTCTTCACAAATACAAGATTCTAAAACATTTAACTTCATTTCACTTACTGGATGCATGAAAAACGGAATAGAATATCTTGAAGTAGACCACAGATCCTTTGGAGGATTAACAACCCGATGAATTGTTGATTTTAGTTTATTGTTAGTGTGACGAGATAACATATCGCCAATGTTAACAATAATTTCATCTTTTTCTGCAATCGCATCTATCCATTCGCCAGAATTAGTGAGAACTTGTAGCCCTTTTCCTTTGGCCCCCATAAGCAAAGTAATCAAGTTTATATCACCGTGAGCTGCTGCTCTTTCAGCTTCTAGTGGCTCCTGAGTTATTGGGGGATAATGAATAGCCCTAAGAATAGAATTCCCATTATATATATGCTTGTCAAAATAATTTTCAGACAAAGACAAATAAAGAGAAATTGCTTGCAATATATGCTTCCCGGTTTCCTCAAGCAGTTTATATGTCAGCTTTCCTATATCATTAAATCTTGGCAATTCTTTTACCATGACATTATCTGGGTAGGCTTTCAGTAGCTCTTCTTCATCTTCAACAAATTGTCCCCAATGCCAAAACTCTTTTAAATCTCCTGCACTTCTCCCTTTTGCATGTTCTTTTCCAAGAGGGGTAAACCCTCTTTGACTGGCAAGCCCTTTAATTATATAGGCACTTTTTTCTTTTTCAGAGAGCTCAAAAAACAGTTTAATTTGATTATATAGCTCGTCTTTAATATCGTCTATTAGTAGATGATTTTTAACTGCGATAAAACCAATTTCACTAAACCCTTGACCTATTTTTTTTACAAATTTTTCTTTTTTTTCGGGATCATCAGATAAGAAATCATTAAGATCAAATTGCGGAATTTTTTGCATTATATTTTATTTTTTTTAATTAGTTTAGAAACATACTTTCCCAGGATATCAAATTCTAAATTAACTGTAGAACCGACCTTTAGTTCACAAAAATTAGTATTGTTAAAAGTATAGGGTATTATGGCAACAGAAAATAACTTTTCTGCAGATTCAATAACTGTGAGGCTAATACCATTAACTGTAATTGAGCCTTTTTCAACAGTAATATTTTTTCCTGAATGCTCAAACTCAAACACCCAACTTCCGTCACTCTCAGAAATCTTTTCACATATACCAACCTCATCAATATGTCCTTGAACTAAATGACCATCAAATCTCGAATTAACAGACATGGACCGTTCTACATTTATCAAATCTCCAATTTTCAAATCTCCCAAGTTGGTTCTTGCTATTGTTTCGGAAATTGCATCTATTGTATACTGATCTTCATTTGTTTTAACAACAGTTAAACACGCTCCGTTATGACAGAGACTTTGGTCAACTTTTAACTCTTTCGCTATGGAAGACTTGAAAGTAATTTGTAAATTACCCTTATCGTTATTAATGTCTTCGACAGTTGCAAGAGAATCTATAATACCAGTGAACATTATATTGATTAATTTTGACAAAATTACTAATTAAATTAACTAATGGTTAATTCTAAAAAAATTAGAGCGGCAATTTCAATTGGCGATCCAAATGGGGTTGGAATTGAAATAATTTTAAAGGCTCTTTCTAAAGAAGAGGTTTTAGCAAAAATAATCCCAATAGTTTTTGGGTCATACGATTTAATAAAAGCTCAAGCAATAGATCTTGGTCAAGAAACAGCAAGACTAAACCCAATATCAACTATAAACGATTTAGAAGATCAAAAAATTAACATATTGGATGTTTTTAAGCATTGTGAATATAAGTTTGGGGTACTAGACAAGTCCGTTTCAGAATTCGGAATTATTTCTTTTGAGGCAGCCATTGACGCTGTAAAAAAACAACTAGCAGACGTTCTTGTCACTGCACCAATAAATAAAAATGCCGCATATTCTTCAAAGTTTAAATTTTCGGGACAGACAGATTACTTATCATCTTTTTTTAATGTTGAAGCTCTTATGTTAATGGTTTCAGAGGACTTAAAGATGGCATTAACAACAGATCACATCCCATTAAAAGAAGTTCACAGTGTTTTAAATAAAGACTTAATAAAGAGAAAACTGAACCTTTTAAACAAAACTTTACAAGAAGATTTTGAAATACTAAATCCGAGAATAGCAGTTTTAGCTATCAATCCCCATGCTGGAGATAATGGGGTAATAGGAGATGAAGACAACAATATTATTGTGCCCGTAATAAAGGAATTAAACGAAAAGAACTACTATATAGAAGGCCCATTCCCATCAGACACTTTTTTTAGCAATGATGGTTATAAACAATATGATGCAGTTCTTGCAGCTTACCATGACCAAGGCTTAATACCTTTCAAAACCATCAATTTCGGGAAAGGGGTTAATTTTTCAGCAGGATTGCCTATCATTAGAACATCGCCTGATCATGGGACTGCATTTGACATAGCAGGCAAAAATATAGCTGACCCAGGATCATTTATTAATGCAATTGTAATTGCTTCAAATATTTATTTTTCAAGAAATAATCTGATATCTAAGTAAATAGACAAAATATTTTTAAATTTGCCCCTCAATAGTTAAGAGATGAAATCACCTTCACCACTATTAGTTAAATTTTCTGGTTTAAAAGAAGGTTTTCACAATTTTAACTTTGATATAGGAAATAAGTTCTTTGAGAGTTTTGATTATGATGATTTTATTGATGTTGATATAGTCGCTAAGCTTAAATTAGAAAAGAGAAAGAATATGTTAAATCTTGATTTTCTTTTCTCAGGTAAAATAAAAGTCCCATGTGATTTAACTATGGAACCTTTTTATATAGACATTAACACAGATTATAGTGTAATAGTTAAGCTTTCTGAAAGTAAAGATTCAGCAGATGATAAAATTCTTTTTCTATCAACAGGCGCTTCTAGTATTGATGTTTCTAATATAATATTTGAGACTATAGTGCTAGAAACTCCTCAAAAGAGAGTTCATCCAGGAATTGAGGATGGCTCATTAAAATCAGAAATACTTGATAAACTCGAAAACTTAAAACCTAAAGAAATGTTTTTAAATAAAAGGGACCCTAGATGGGATAAATTAAAAGAGTTATTATAAATGGCACATCCAAAAAGAAAAATATCAAAAACAAGGAGAGATAAAAGGAGGACTCATATAAAAGCCGAAAAGCAACAAATTGCTATTAGTAAAGCAACTGGAGAGACTCATTTATATCACAGAGCTCACTGGCATGATGGTAAACTTTATTATAGAGGAAAGGTCTTAGTTGAGGCTACAGATTAAGAAAAAACCAGTATCTTAGATACGAGGTTCACCTATCTACAGAAAAAACTAATGTTAGGATGAAAACTAACTCTTCAAAAAACATAAAAGCTGCTATTACAGCTGTTGGAGGCTTTGTACCAAAAGACTTTATTTCCAATCAAGATTTAGAGAAAATCCTTGACACTACCGATGAGTGGATAACTTCTAGAACCGGCATCAAAAAGAGACACATATTAAAAGGTGAGGGAAAAGGAACATCTTATCTAGCAATTAAAGCAGCGGAGGACTTAATAAAAAAAAGTAAAATTAATCCAGAAAGTATAGACGTGGTAATTGTCTCTACAATTACACCTGATTATAAAGGACCCGCTACAGCAGTAACAGTCGCTTCAGAAATCAATGCAAAAAACGCATATGCCTTTGATTTAAGCGCTGCCTGCTCAGGATTTTTGTATGGGATGTCAATAGCATCTAGTTTTATAGAGTCAGGAAGATATAAGAAGGTTTTGTTAATAGGAGCAGATAAAATGTCCTCTGTAGTTGATTATTCTAGGAGAGAAACAAGTATTTTATTTGGAGATGGAGCAGGAGCTGTTTTAGTAGAGCCAAGCGAAAACAACTTTGGATGGGAAGACGAATATTTAAGATCAGATGGAATAGGGGCTGAATGGCTAATGGTTAAAGCCGGAGGATCAATGCACCCAATGACTCAAGAAGCTTTTGACAATGGCTGGCACTTTATAACTCAAGACGGAAAACATGTTTTTAAAGCTGCTGTATCTGAAATGGCGAATGCCACCGAAGAGATTGTAAAAAGAAATAATTTAACCCCAAAAGACATTAAATTTTTGCTTCCACACCAAGCAAATAAAAGAATTATTGACGCTGCGGCAGAAAAGATTAACTTAGATAAAAAGAAGGTGCTTATGAATATAAGCGAATATGGAAACACAACGGCGGCAACAATCCCTCTTTTATTGTTTGACAATGAGTCAAAATTGTCCAAAGGGGATAAATTAATTTTTACTGCTTTTGGTGCTGGATTAACATGGGGAGCGGCATATTTAACATGGGCATACAATTAAAACATCAATATCATGGACATTAAAGAAATACAAAACTTAATAAAGTTTGTTTCAAAATCTGGGGTAGAAGAAGTAAAAATAGAAAGAGAAAAGTTTAAGATTACCATTAAAACTGGAACTAAAAATCCACCTCAACAAATTATTGTTGAAGGAGCTAGCCCAAAGGAAATTATAAAACCTAAAGCAATACAAGATGAAGCTGTTCAAAATGAAATACAGGATGAAAACGAAGTTGTATTAGAAAACAAAAATCATATAATAATAAAAGCTCCAATGATCGGAACCTTTTATAGAAAGTCTTCGACAGATAAAGATGTTTTGACTGATGTAGGAAAGACTGTTGCGGAAGGGGATGTCTTATGCGTTATTGAGGCAATGAAATTATTTAACGAAATTGAGTCAGAGGTTTCGGGTAAGATTATAAAAATTTTAGTTGAGGACCAGTCTCCTGTTGAATTTGATCAACCATTATTTATTATTGACCCTTCCTAAAGAGTTATAATGTTTAAAAAGATTTTAATAGCTAATAGAGGAGAAATAGCAATGCGCCTTATCAGTACTTGTAAGGAAATGGGCATTCAAACTGTAGCAGTATACTCAAAAGCTGACGACGAAAGCCTTCATGTAAGATTTGCTGATGAAGCGGTGTGTATTGGCCCTGCCAATATTGCAGAGTCATATCTAAAGACATCTAATATTATTGCAGCTGCGGAAATTACAAATGCAGATGCTATTCATCCAGGATATGGTTTTTTATCTGAAAACAGCAAGTTTTCTAAAATATGCGATGTACATAAAATAAAATTTATAGGAGCCTCCCCTGAAATGATTGATAAGATGGGGGATAAATCTTCAGCTAAAGAAACAATGAAAAAAGCAGGAATCCCAACTATTCCGGGTTCTGAAGGCATAGTTGAAAGCTTAGAAGATGCACAAAAAATTTCTCAGAAAATAGGATACCCTGTTATGTTAAAAGCATCTGCAGGAGGAGGGGGAAAAGGAATGAGAATTGTCCGCAAAGCAAAAGACTTATTAAAAGCATGGGATCAAGCACGTCAAGAATCTAAATCAGCATTTGGCAATGATGATATGTATATTGAAAAATTTATTGAGAATCCACGACACATTGAAATACAAATTATTGGAGATTCAAAAGGAGGTGCATGTCACTTATCAGAAAGAGATTGTTCTATTCAAAGAAGGCTTCAAAAATTAATTGAAGAGACACCATCTCCCTTTATGACAGAAAAACTAAGAAATGCGATGGGCGATTCAGCTGTTAAAGCTGCAAAGGCTGTTAAATATGAAGGCGTAGGAACTATAGAGTTTCTAGTAGACAAGAATAAAAAGTTTTACTTTATGGAAATGAATACTAGAATTCAAGTTGAACACCCAATAACTGAACAGGTTATAGGTTATGATTTAGTAAGAGAACAAATTAAAATTGCGAATGGAGAAATCCTGTTAGGGAACAATTATTTTCCCAAACTTTGTTCTATTGAATGTAGAATTAATGCAGAAGACCCTTTTAACGATTTTATGCCTAATCCAGGGAGGATCCTTAATCTTCATCTTCCAGGAGGACATGGTATAAGAATAGACACGCATGTCTATAGTGGATATGTTATCCCTCCAAATTATGATTCAATGATTGCTAAATTAATAACTACAGCACAGACAAGAGAAGAAGCAATTGCTAAAATGGAACGTGCGCTGGATGAATTTATAATTGAAGGCATTAAAACAACAATTCCTTTTCATCAAAAAGTTATGTCACATCCTGATTTTCGGTCAGGCAAATACACTACAAAATTTATGGATACCTTTGAAATGTAGTCCTTATAAAAGGTTTTTTTCAAGAAGAGTTTCGGCAATTTGGATAGTATTTGTTGCTGCTCCCTTTCGCAGGTTATCTGCAACAACCCAGAGGTTTAGACCATTTTCAACACTATTGTCTCTTCTTATTCTGCCAACGTATACATCATCTTTATTAGCAGCAGAGATAGGCATTGGATATAAATTATTATTCACATCATCTATAACTTTAAGCCCAGGAGAACTGTTTAAAACTTCAAGAACATCTTCTATTTCAAATTTATTATGAAACTCCAAGTTTATAGATTCACCATGACATATCTCTATAGGAACTCTAACAGCAGTTGAGGTTATTTTAATAGAATTATCATTTAATATTTTCCTAGTTTCGTTAATTAATTTAATTTCTTCCTTCGTATATCCATCTTCTTCAAAAACATCACAGTGAGGTAGAAGGTTTTGGTAAATCTTATGTGGATAAACCTTTTCAACATCATCATTAGTCCTCTCTTTTTTTAATTGATCTACAGCATTTTTTCCTGTTCCAGATACAGATTGGTATGTAGAAATAATTAACCTTTTTATATTGTATTTTTTATGTAAAGGGCTTATAGCTACTACCATTTGAATAGTTGAGCAGTTAGGGTTAGCGATTATCATATCATCCTTCTTTAAAGAATCCGCATTCACTTCCGGGACAATTAATTTCTTGTGCGGATCCATTCTCCAAGCAGATGAATTATCTATCACTTTTGATCCGCTTTCTGCAAATTTTGGCGCCCATTCCAATGAAATAGATCTTCCAGCAGAAAACAAAGCAATATCAGGAATTAATTTTACAGCTTCTTCAACAGAAACAACAGAATAATCTTTGCCTTTAAAAGTAATTGATTCACCGAGTGAATTTTTAGAAGCAACAGGAATTAAATCATCTACAGGAAAATCCCTTTCCTCTAGAAGTTGTAATATTATCCTACCAACTAATCCTGTGGCACCAACAACAGCTATTTTCATGTTTTTTTCTTTTTACTGTTCATTTTTTTAAAAAAGAGCTCTCTACTCAAAGCTTTATATTCACCTTCTTCGCCTATTAAAATTATTGAATCTTCCTTCTTTTTTCTATAACTATAATTGGCAATATTTCCAGTTTCAGAACAAATCGCGTGAACCTTTGTAACATATTCTGCAATTGCCATAAGATTTGGCATTGGCCCAAATGGATTTCCTAAATAATCCATATCAAGTCCAGCAGCTATTACTCGAACACCATTATTCGCAAGAGAATTACAAACAGAAATAATATCATTGTCAAAAAACTGAATCTCATCAATTCCAATTACATCAAAATCTTTTCCAATTTCAAACACATCATAAGATGTTTTAACGGTAATTGACTTTATCTTATTTTTATCATGTGACTCTAGATACTCATCACTTCTCGAATCTATAGAAGGTTTAAAAATTTGAATTTTTTGATTTGCTATTTTTGCTCTTTTCAGTCGCCTGATTAATTCTTCAGTCTTACCTGAAAACATAGACCCGCAGATTACTTCAATCCATCCAAATTGTTTATTTCCACGTGCAGAGTTTTCTAAAAACATTTTGTATTTTACTAAGAGTTAAACAAATTTATCAAAAAAGTATTTGGTTACACAAATTCCCGAAGATTCAAATGACAAATAACGGAAAACTATTTATCGTTCCCACACCAATTGGCAATTTAGAAGATATTACATATAGGGCAATAGAGACTTTAAAAAATGTTGATTTTGCTCTAGCAGAGGATACAAGAAAATCCTCAATCCTGTTTAAGAAATATTCAATTACCACTCCATTAAAAAGTTATCATATTAATAATGAGCACAAACTCGTTAATAAATATGTGGGTGATTTAATAGAAGGAAAAAATTTAGCATTAGTTTCAGATGCGGGCACACCTTCTATTTCAGACCCAGGATTTCTGCTAATTCGTGAATCTATAAAAAAAAACATTGAAATAATATGTTTGCCTGGACCTACAGCTTTAATTCCTGCTCTTGTTATGAGTGGCTTACCGGCTGAACGGTTTGTTTTTGAGGGCTTCTTGCCAAAAAAGAAAGGAAGGGTTTCCCGCCTGCAAGAACTATCTAATGAAAAACGAACTGTCATATTATATGAGTCACCTTTAAGAGTGAAAAAAACACTTGAAGATTTAAAAGAATTTTTTGGATCAGAGAGACTAATAAGTTTATCAAGAGAAATATCAAAAATATATGAGGAAACATACAGGGGGAGTATAAGTGATGCAATAACATATCTTGCAGATAAAAACCCTAAAGGAGAATTTGTAATTTGCATTGACAAAGTAAAATAAAAAAGTGGATTGGAAAATAAGCAAACAGCCAGAAACAGAAATATTAAAAGAGCTTCAGTCCAATCTTAATATTCCTGAATTTATTTGCACTCTTTTACTTCAAAGAAATATTGATTCATTAGAATCAGCTCAAAAATATTTCAGACCAAATTTAAATGAACTACATGATCCCTTTTTAATGAAAGACATGGATCGGACTGTTGACAGATTAATCCAGGCAATAGATAGTAGTGAAAAAATAATGATCCTTGGAGACTATGATGTTGATGGAACAACATCTGTTTCAATGCTATATGACTATTTTATAAAAAAAACTCTTGAGCCGATATATTATATCCCCGATAGATATAAAGAAGGTTATGGGGTTTCTGAAGAATCGATAGCTTTTGCAGCAGATCAAAAAGTTTCTTTAATTATAACTATTGATTGTGGAATCAAAGCACATGATGAAATTGAAGCTGCAAACACAAAAGGAATTGATGTGATTATTTGTGACCACCATATCCCTGATGATAGTATACCAAAAGCTTACTCAATAATTAATCCTAATCAAAAGAATTGCGATTACCCTTTTAAGGGTCTTTGTGGTTGTGGCATAGGATTTAAACTAATTTCAGCAATTGAAAAAAAATCAGGAGGGCCTGAAGAAACTAACCAATATCTTGACTTAGTTGCGATCGCAACTATTGCAGATCAAATGCCAATGATTAATGAAAATAGAACGATAGTTCACCATGGTCTTAAGGAATTAAATAATAATCCCAGGCCAGGCTTCCATTTTTTTATTAGGTCTATAAATAGAAACATAGTCGAATCAGATATTTCATTCAATATAGGCCCACGGATTAACGCCTCAGGGAGAATGAAGAGTGGAATGCTTTCAGTAAAACTAATGACGGAAAATGACACTAATGCAGCTTACAAGATAGCTCAAGAAATAGAGAGTATAAATTTGCTTAGAAGATCTAAAGAAAAAGAAGTGACAGAGGAGGCTATAAAAAAGGCAGATCCATTAAAATTCACAAATGTTGTTTATGGAAATAATTGGAATAAGGGTGTTCTGGGCATTGTTGCCTCAAGATTAGTTGATAAATTTTATAAACCAACAATTGTTTTAACCCTTGCGGACAAATTGTATACTGGATCTGCAAGATCAATTTCAAACTTTGATATTTATGATGCTATCCAATCGGGCAAAGAATATTTAGATCAATATGGAGGCCATAAATATGCTGCAGGATTATCCATAAAAGAGGAAAACCTTAAAGGCTTTATTGATCATTTTGAGTCTTATGTAAAGGATGCAATGGATAATAAGATGTTTACAAAAACAATTGGCTATGATACAGAAATTGAGCTTTCCGATATTAACGAATCAAATTTTAAAATATTATCTAGAATGTCTCCTTTTGGACTTTCTAATTATAGACCAATTTTTAGAACCAATAATTGCTGTGGAACTGGAAATTTAAGATTAATAGGAAAAGAAAAAAATCATATTAAATTTGAAATTTCGGATTCTGAAGATAATAAAATTCAAGCCTTAGGGTTTAACATGTCAGAGCATTATCAACAAATAAACAACAAACAGCATTTTGATATCTTATATTCAATATCAAGAAATACTTTCAATAATTCATCATCATTAGAATTAACTATAAAAGCAATTAGCTTTAAATAAAAAACCCTGCCAAAGCAGGGTTTTTATTATAAAAAGAATATTTGATATTAAAATCTATATCTTAAAGACATATTCCAAGTTGTTCCAAATCCAAACCACACATAGTTTCTAGTATCAATACCGTTCCATTTCTGTGAATCAGTCGATGCGTGAATATTAGAATTAGACTCTGCAATATAAACAGTGTTAAATAGATTGTTTATATTCAGTCTCATACTCAAATTCCCACCCATATAATATGTTGCACCTAGATCAACTAATCCATATGAAGGAAGCTTAAGAGCACCTTTATTAGTAGCATTTGTAAAATCAGAATCTGTAATACTATAATCAGCATATAGCCCATCTACAAATCTATAGTCTAAATCTATATTTAGATTACTTCCAATCCTTCTTTCATATCCAAGATAAGCTACAAATTGAGCAGCATCTCCGACTTTTGCATCTTTTGTATATAATGTTGCTGTTCCAATAGATTGTTGCTGGTCATTAAATAGTTGTGCATCAAAGTCTTTCGTATAACGCCAATCACCAATAGATAGCATACCTCTAACTCTAGAAATATTATTTGGCCTCCAGTCAGCCTCAACCTCAACACCTTTATGACTTACATCAACATCTTTGAATTGAGCAGTACCGTCTTCTCCTTGAGCATTTGAAAAGCCTCTTGAGATAAATCTATTACCCCAATTAGTTGAGTAAGCATTTATGTTAACCTTTAAAGATTCGCCTATATAACCATATCCAATTTCGATTGAAGAAATCTCTTCATTTTGAATATCAGGATTTATATTGTTAGCAAAATTAGGAAAAATAGCATCAAAATTAGGTTGTCTTGCGATTCTTCCAATATTAAAAAATGCATTCGATCTTTCATTAAAGTTATAGTTTGCCCCTCCTTTTATATAACCTCCGTTAACAGTTTTTTCTTTAGATTCCGGATTCCCGACTTGAGCAAAATAGTCTACTCTCCCGTATGTTTGGGCAGATGTACCTGCTTGAATAACCCATGTTAAATCATCTCCAGAATACTCTGCAAGCGCATTTAGGCCTGTCCACCCAACATTACCAATATTATAGTAAGCCATTTTTGGGCCTCTAATACCGGTATTTTTAAATGGATTCGCTTCAACTAAGGTTTCAATTATTTGTCCACCTGTGTTACGATTCCCAGATGAGTGATAGCCATCAAGACCCATTAGATCATTTAGAACTCTATAGTGATATCCTGTATAGTCTCTTAAGTCAATTCCAAAAGAATATCTCATTTTACCTGATCTATAATTAAAATTAGAAATAGCTCCAACCCAGTCATGAGAGTTCATTGAAGCTCGTCTTATTATAATAGCTCTATTTACCCCATCATATTTGTAAGAATTAGATCCAATTTTTTTCCCTGCATAATTTCCTCCCCCAATATCTCCAGTATATCCTGAAGTATTAGCGACATTATGATTAACAAGAGCGTCAAAATTAATAAATCCATCAGAATCTCTTGACCCTTTACCATTTTCTGTATAATGTGTAGTAAGGTCTTTTTGGTATGGTAAAATATCAGTTGCAGAATTATAATAATTTCTACCTCTTGGCCCTGTTCCACCACCTCGACCAGCTGAAGCATATAAAGAAGTGTTCACTTCAATATTATCATTAACTTCCCAATCCCAGTTGAAAGTAGCCAGAGGCTTATTATAGAAGTTTCTTCTCATACTCCATTCTTCGCCATTTCTTGTACCACCATTGGAATTCCACCTTTGATCTATACCTTTTTCACCAAAGTTTTGATAATCACGAATTGAAACCCAGACATCTCTTTGATGATGCCATTGTCCAGCTCCTAAAACGGAAAGATTCATTTTGTGACCTGAACCATCTGGAGCATATCCTACAGCAGCGAAGTAGGTTGTCCCTGCTCCCATTGTATTATAAATATATCCGTTTCCAGACCATTTTGATAATAATAAAGATGTTGACCAACCATTTTCGTTAAGACCGGTATTATAAGCTATGGTTGATTTGGAATAGCCATCATTCCCAAATAATTGAGAGAAAGATCCCCCTTTAGCTCTTTCAGCACTTTTAGTAAATATTGACACTGTTCCACCAACAGAAGGCACTGCCAATTTAGATGCTCCAAGACCTCTTTGAATTTGAATACCAGAGGCTACCTCTGTAAGTCCTGCCCAGTTTGACCAGTATACCCATCCGTTTTCCATATCATTTACTGGCTGACCATTAATTAAAAAAGAAGTATTTCTTTGGTCAAATCCACGAAGAGAGATACGAGAATCTCCATATCCACCTCCTTGTTTAGTAGCGTATACACCTGGAGTTTTGTTCATAATTTCTGGGAACTCCATATTCCCAACTTTTAATTGAACTTCTCGAGCAGTGATAGTACTAACTGCAATAGGTGTTTCCCGCTCTTTAGCTACATCGATTATACCTGAAGAAACAACAACTTCTTCAAGAGCAATTGAGTCAAGTGCAGCTTCATTTTGCGAATAGATGGACATAGACCATAGCATCGCGAATAGAAGAAATAAAGTTTTTTTCATTTTTTTAGTTTTGATTTTTCATAAAAATAAAACTATTAGATCGATTAGAGATTAAGAAAATATTAACAGGATATGAACTAAGAGTTAACAAGAGAGCTATTTCCCCTTTTTATATCTAGTTAACAGGTTTTTTGTAGAGTCATCTAGAGAATCAGTATTCCCATCAAGAATTCCTTTAGCTATTGATTTTCCTAGCTCAACACCCCATTGGTCAAAACTAAATATGTTCAGAATTGATCCAACAGTAAATATTTTATTTTCATAAAGAGCAATTAACATGCCTAAATTATAGGGTGTTAAACTGTTGATAAATAATGAATTGGAAGGCTTATTCCCTTGAATATTTTTATAAGACTCTTTTGCTTTGTTTCCTGACATTAATGCATTTGTTTGAGCCAAGAAATTTGCAGTCAATATTTTATGTTGTTCTGCATCTTCAGAAAGAGGATTTTGGAATGCAATAAAATCACAGGGGATTAACTTTGTCCCTTGATGTAGTAATTGAAAAAATGAATGCTGAGCATTAGTTCCAGTTGCTCCCCATAAAATTCCTCCAGTTTCGTAATTAACTTTTTGGTTGTTTCTGTCAGTTCCTTTACCATTACTTTCCATGCTAGCTTGCTGCAAATAACCAGGAAGCTTATTTAACAATTCGCTATATGGAATTATTGCTTCTGTTTCACATTTAAAAAAATTATTATACCAAATACTAATTAGAGCTAACAATACAGGTATGTTTTTTTCAAAATCACTTTCTCTAAAGTGCTTGTCCATACTATTGGCACCATTTAACAATTGCCTATAATTTTCTGAACCAAGTGTTATGGCAATAATTAAACCAGCAGAACCCCAAAGTGAAAATCGTCCCCCAACCCATTCTGGAATTGGAAGGATATTATTTGCATCAACCCCAAAATCTTTAGGGGCAGAAATATTATTAGAGACTGCAATAAAGTGATCTTGAATATTTTTCACATTTGTCTTTCCAATAAACCAATCTTTAATTTTATTTGCATTTTTAATAGTTTCAATAGTGTTAAAACTTTTAGAAACAATAATAAATAATGTAGTCTCAGGATTCAATTTCTCTAAAACTTTTGCTGTATAATCAGGATCAATATTTGACACAAAGTGAGTTTTAATATTTTGTGAAAAGGGAGAAAGACCCTCTACAACCATTTCTTGCCCCAGGCGAGATCCACCAATACCGATATTAACCACATCAGTAAACTTCTTCCCTGTATAACCAGTTTTATCTCCATTAATTACCTTGTCAGCTATATTTATAATTTTTTGTCTTATATCATTTACTACCTTATCTATTTCTTCAGACTCGTTCTTTTGAGACCTTAATGCTGTATGCAGAACAGATCTTTTTTCAGTTTCATTTATTACATCACCGTTAAAATAACACTCAATATTATTTTTTAAATCACTTTCATGACATAATTTAATTAATACATTTAGTGTACTTTGACTTATTCTGTTTTTGGTAAAGTCCAAAAATAAGCCTTCCCATTCAACAGAAAAGTTTTTTAATCTGTCCCTCTCTTCCATTAGTTTTTCAATTGTCAAGAATTCCTCTTTATCAAATTGAGCTTTTAGTTCTTTCCAAGAATTTAATTTTGAGGGATCTAACTTATTTAATGGCATTATATTGAGCTTTTAGTTTTAATTGTAATTGAATCAAGCTTACTTCTTGTTAAACTTATGTCTCTAAAATACTGTTTTTTTAATGATTCGCTGATTGGTTTTGCCTCAGGGAGTTTTTGTTTAAAAGGATCAACTTGCAGGCCATTTTTCCAAAATCTATAGCACACATGAGGGCCAGATGTGTTTCCTGTCATTCCAACCCATCCAATTACATCACCTTGTTCTATTTGTTGCCCCACCCTTACATTGCTTGTTCTCATGTGTAAATATTGAGTTGAATAAGTATTGTTGTGTTTAACAGTCACATATCGACCATTTGCTCTAGTATATGATGATTTAACAACAGTTCCATTAGCGGTAGATAAAATTCCAGTACCAACAGGTGCAGCAAAATCAGTTCCTTTATGTGGTCTAATACGATTGCCATAATAAGCTATTCTTCTTCTCAAATTATATCTGGATGATATGCCTCCAAACCTTATGGGTGATTGTAAAAATGCCCTTCTAAGGGCTTTAGCATCTTGATCAAGATATTCGACAATTCCTTTGATTGAATCGGTTTCGTATTCAAAAGCATATTGTTCTTTTCCTCTATGAAGAAAATATGCTGCTTTAACTCTTGAGATTCCTACAGATATTGTGTCATCTACAAAACTTTCTGTATAAATAACTTTGAATCTATCCCCTTTTTCAAGTCTAAAGAAATCAATTGTCCAGGCATATATATCCGACAAATAATATGTCAATAATGGATTCATGTTTTGTTCATCCAGAGTCACATATAAAGAGTTGTCGATTACCCCAGAGGCTTCTCTTTCTTTGTAAGTTTTTGGCTTAACAATAGTTTTTCCAAATACACTATCTCTTAATTGAATAAATGAATAGCCTTCAATGGTGGGGTGATATACAAAAGCTTTTAATGTTTTTAAGGAATCTTTTGAGAAGATCAAAGTGTATGGCTTCCCAATTTGAAGTTTTTTAAAATCAACATTTCCCTTGGTTGTTTGTAGAGCTTCAAATATCTCAGGATAATCAATCCCAACATCTTCTAATATGTCACCAAAAGTATCTCCAGACTTTATTTTTTTTTCTTGAAAAATATACTGATCCTTATTATAACCATACTTATCCTCTATAGTCTTTTGATTTTCTTTTTCTACATCATAGTTAGAACAAGAACTTAAAAGAATTATTAAGGCAGTAATTAGAATTTTAATTTTCACATTAATCTGTTTTAGTCAATAAAGGGGCTACTAAACCATCAAAATTATTTAAATCAGCTTTTATAGATCCAATAAGAAGGTCTGCCTGAAGCCTAACAGGGACTCTGTTTTGGTCATTTGACAACCAGATTGTAATACTGCCCTCTCCTCTAAATATTCTACTTCTTTTGGTCGTTGGTTTAAATTTTAGACACTCAATTTTTCCAAACTTTGTGTTTATCACTTCTTTGCCAAGATACTGTAATTTAAAAAAACGATTTTTTGAATCATAAAACATGTTGATGTTAAAATATTCATTTTCTTTAATGTCTTCTGTTGCAAAAAATTTTCTTAAATAATATAAAGATGAAATTAAATCTTGAGAGTTTGATTCAGTTTTTACCTCTTTTTTACTTTGCTCCTTTATATTATTAATATATGCTGTTTGTTTTTCTTGGTCAAAAACTATTTCAAGATTTTTAGTATATCCTCCTTCGTCAATATTTCTTTTGAATAGTATAGGAGCGATTGTATTCGTATCAAAATAGCTGTCATAATAATCTTCAACTTTAAAAAACAGCCTTGCTAATCCAGTTGTTGTTCCATAACCTGCAGCATGGTATACAGAATTATTTTCAAGAGTTACTTTTTTTAGATTTAGCGAGGCGTAGCTTGTGTTAAAAATACCATAGTGAAGCCTATATTCAAGAAGTTCTCCATTTTCAAATCTATTAATTGAAGAGATATCATTGTTTTGGCTGAAAATTAAATTGCAACTGAATATTAATGAGGATAATAATAAATTAATTTTCATTTTTATATTTCAAAATTAATCAAAAATTAACTTTTAAGCTGTTTAAATAAAGATTTCCCTCGAACCTTTCCTAATAATTCTATTAGATCCTTCTCAGAAGCTCTTTGAATTCTCTTAAAAGATTGGAATTTGTTTAATAGTAATTCACTCGTTTTAGGACCAATACCAGTTAAATTATCAATTTGAGATTCAAAGGCATGCTTGCTCCTTTTCTTCCTATGAAAATTAATTGCAAATCTATGCGCTTCATTTCTTAATTGTTGAATTAATTTAAGGGTTTCAGATGTCTTATTTATATATAGTGGAAGTTTGTCACCTGGGATAAAGATTTCTTCAAGTTTTTTCGCAATTCCAATAATTGCAACCTTATCTTCAACTCCAAGCTTTACAAGACTTTTAAGCCCTGAGGATAATTGACCTTTTCCACCATCTACTATAATTAAATCAGGCAAACTATTTTTTTCTTTCACCAATCTTTTCAATCTTCTATAAACTACCTGTTCCATAGAAGCAAAATCATCAGGCCCTGAGATATCATTTATTCTATATAACCTATAATCTTTTTTTGAAGGCTTAGCATTCTTAAAAACAACACAAGAGCCTACAGGGTTTGTTCCCATTAAATTAGAATTATCGAAACATTCTATATGATAAGGGCTTTTATTTAATTTTAAATCTAATTTAACTTGAGACAGTATTCTTTCAATGTGAGCCTCTGGGTCTATTACTCTAATTTGTTTTAATTTGTCTATTCTGAAGAATTTTACATTTCTTAGCGAAAGATCAACTAAACGTTTTTTGTCTCCAGTTTTTGGAACAGTTACTTTAATTGAGTCCCCTAAATCAATTTTGAAAGGCAAACATATTTCTGAAGAGTTTGAAAAAAACCTTTGTTTGATTTCTATAATAGCTATTATGAGAATCTCTTCATCTGATTCATTCAGTCTTTTTTTAATTTCCAGTGTATGAGAAGCAACTATAGACCCATATGATACTTGAAGAAAGTTAACAAAAGCATATGATTTGTCAGATATTATTGAGAACACATCAATATTATTTATTTTAGGACTTACAACTGTTGATTTAGCTTGATAATTAAGGAGTATTTGCAGCTTTTCTTTTACTTCATTTGCCTTTTCAAATTCCATTAAATCTGAATGCGCTTTCATTTCTAATTTAAATTTTTTAATGGAAGACCTAAAGTTCCCCTTAATCATATTTCGTATCGACTTTATATTTTTTTCATACTGATCAATAATATTTTCTTTAGATTCTTTTTTTAACAAATGATTTAAATCATGGTTTAAAAAGGGATAAAGGTCTTTGATAAGCTTTATGAGAAATTTTATACTATGAACACTGGCAAATGGGCCAAAATATTCACCATTTTTCTTATCTATTTTTCTAGTATAGAAGATTTTTGGTACAGGATGTTGTGAAATGCATATCCAAGGATATGTTTTCCCGTCTTTTAACTGGACATTATATTTAGGTTGGTGTTTTTTGATTAATGAGTTCTCAAGCAATAGTGCGTCCATTTCAGTATCTACAACTATTGTTTCTATTCTGTCTATATTTTTGACTAATAACTTAACTCTATTATTGTCATGAGTTTTGGTAAAATATGAAGTGGCTCTTTTTTTAAGATTCTTGGCTTTTCCAATATATATAATGCCACCTTCTTTATTAAAAAATTGATATACGCCAGGGAGGCTTGGTAATGATTTGACTTGAATTTTAATTGAGCTTGTTTTCACTTCAACAAAATTAAGTCTATTTTTAGTTTTTTAAACTAAGAGTGCTTAATGATTAAGAATAAAAAATTTTATCGGGAAAAGTATCAAGCATTAAGAATGAAACTATTAAAAGAGGAGATCTATGATTTAAGTGATAAAATAGTCTCTATTCTTAAAACGATTCCAGTATGGGAGAAGAACACTTACCATTTATTTATTAGTTCTAAACAAAAAAATGAAGTGGAGACTAAAAAGATATTATCTTATTTGTATGATTTAGGTAAAGTTGTTGTTACCTCAAAAATGCTTCCTGATAAAAAGTTAATTCATTTACGAGTAAATCAGTCAACAAGGTTTATTCAGAATGATTACAATATATTAGAACCTGATTCTTCAGAAGAAATATTGCCAACGGATTTAGATGTTGTTATTATTCCATTATTATGTTTTGACAAAAACGGAAATAGAGTTGGTTCTGGCGGAGGGTATTATGACAAGTTTCTTTCCAAAACAGAAAATGCTGTAATGAAAATAGGGTTGTCTTTTTTTGAACCAGTTGATCACATTGATGGAATTACTGAACTTGACGTCCCTTTAGATATATGTGTAACGTCAGAAAAAGTATATGATTTTAGAAAGACGATTTAGTAGTTTAATCTTTTGTTAAAAAAAATCAAGATTAAAACACCAGTACTAATATATGCATCTGCAAAATTAAAAACGTATTCAAAAAAAGTAAAGGATTGCCCACCAATAAATGGAAGCCATTCTGGCCATGTCCAAGTTGTGATTGGAAATTGTAACATGTCAACAACATTGCCAAAAAATAATGGAGCATATCCTGCTTCAGGCCAAAAGGCAGCTACTTGGCCATAACTACTAGAAAACAATTGTCCATAAAAAACAGAATCAATAATATTCCCTAAAGCTCCAGCAAAAATTAAACATAATGTAATTTTTAAAAGATTTGATTTATTCTTTTTTAGAGTGCTTATTAGCCAGTAACCAATACCAAAAACAGCAATTATTCTAAATAAAGTCAAACTTAATTTAGCTGTATAGTCATCAAGAAAAGGGAGAAGGTTGTTTAATCTTGCTCCCATTGCCATACCTTTATTTTCAATAAACAACAATTTAAAAACCCCAAGATCTATTATTGCAGGTTGATTGTATAGAGTAAGTGGAAAATTAAGCTTAATATAGAATTTAATTAATTGGTCAAATAATACTAGCAGTAAAACAAAAATAAACCCTTTTTTTATATCTAATTTCTTTCTAATCAATTTGAAAAGGATATTATTTATTAATTCTGCATATTCTTTGCCTCGATGCTTAAAGTAGCATGCGGAACAACCAGTAGTCTATTTTTCTTAATCAATTTGCCCGTGATTCTGCAGACTCCATATGTCTTATTCTCAATTCTAATTAGTGCATTTTTGAGATCTCTAATAAACTTCTCTTGCCTAAGAGCAAGTTGAGTGTTCGCCTCTTTAGACATTGTTTCTGACCCCTCTTCAAAGGCCTTAAATGTTGGAGAAGTGTCATCTGTTCCATTATCACTATCATTCATATAAGCACTTTTTAATAAGTCAAGATCTTGCTTAGCCTTATCAATTTTTTTAATAATGATATTTTTAAACCTTTCTAACTCTTTATCTGTGTACCCTCTCTTTTTACCCTTTTTCATATTAAACTTTTCTTAAATTAATAATTGTTTTTATTCCATCAAATTCAACAGTCTCATCTTTATTATCAAAATCATCGCTAAAATATAGTTTTGTTGCAAGTATTTCACTTAAAATGTAATTTAAATTATTATTTATTGGTGCATTTAGTTTTGGGTGATTCTTAATTTTGACTTCGATTTTATCTGTTACGTCGAATCCAGAGCTTTTCCTAATGTTTTGAATTCTGCTAATTAGTTCTCTTGCAATGCCTTCATCTATCAGTTCATCATTTAGTTCAAGGTTGATAGCAACGGTGACTCCATTTCCTGATGCAACGGAAAGCCCTTCAATATCTTTATAATTTACTTCAATATCATTCTTTGAAAGAATGAGTTTGTTATTATCTACAATTATTTCAACGTCTTCACTATCATTGACCTTTTCAGGATCTAATTGATTTATTTCTGCTACTATTTTGTTTAATTTATTTCCAAATCTTGGCCCCAATGTCTTAAAGTTAGGCTTCAACTCTTTTATCAGCAGGGAATTAGCATTATCTAGATATTCAATATTTTTAACGTTAATTTCAGATAGAATTTGCCCTCTAGCATTATCTATCTCATTCATTTCATTTTTACTTCTAACAGGAATAATAATTTTGGTTAATGGCTGTCTTACTTTAATCCCCTCCTTTTTCCTAATTGAAAGAGCCAAAGAACAAATGTTTCTTATTTTATTAATTCTCTTTTCAAGATTTACATCAATATGTGAATCTGTTTTTGAAGGAAAAGAAGAAAGATGAATAGATTCTAATTTTTCATAATTAGTGTTTTCAGTTAAACACTTATATAAGAAGTCTGAATAGAATGGAGAAATAGGACAACTTAATTTTGCAACATCTAGAATACACTCAAATAATGTTTGATAAGCAGAGATTTTATCATGATTATACTCCCCCTTCCAAAATCTTCTTCTAGATAATCTTACATACCAATTGCTTAATTTTTCTTGAACAAAATCAGAGATTGCTCTTGCAGCAGGAGTTGGATCATAATTGTTATATTTCTCATCAACAAATGTAATAAGAGAATTTAATTCAGATATTATCCATTTATCAATTTCTGCGCGATCCTTTAAATCTATTTTTTTTTCAGAATAATTAAACCCATCAATATTTGCGTAAAGACTGAAAAATGAATAGACATTATGTAGGGTTCCAAAAAATTTTCTATGAACTTCTGAAAGCCCCTTCTCATTAAATTTTAAATTATCCCAGGGGTTGGAGTTATACATTAGATACCATCTTGTTGAATCTGCACCATAAGTATTTAATGTTTCAAAAGGGTCTATTGCATTGCCGAGTCTTTTAGACATTTTTTGACCCTCTTTATCTAAGACGAGTCCATTGGAAATCACATTTTTATATGCTATTGAATCAAATATTAGAGTTGAGATTACATGTAGAGTATAAAACCAACCTCTAGTTTGGTCCACCCCCTCTGCAATAAAATCAGCCGGAAATGCTTCACCGCTGTCTATCAATTCTTTGTTTTCAAAAGGATAGTGTAATTGGGCATATGGCATTGAGCCAGAATCAAACCAAACATCAATTATATCATTCTCTCTTTTCATCGGTTCTTTTTTGGAAGAACATAAAATGATTTTATCAATTACATCTTTATGGAGGTCAATTTTGTTATAATTTTCATCACTCATGTTACCAATCTCAAAATTTTGAAAGGGATTCTTTTTCATAATACCATTCTCAACGGATAATGTGATTTCTTTAATTAGCTCTTCTACTGAGCCAATAATTTTTTGTTCAGAACCATCAAGATTATTCCAAATTGGGATTGGAACCCCCCAAAACCTTGATCTTGATAAATTCCAATCGTTAGCCTGGGATAGCCAATTACCAAACCTCCCCTCCCCAGTAGACTTAGGATTCCAGTTGATAGACTTGTTTAAATCAAACATTTTTTCTTTATAATCACTTACTTTAATAAACCATGATTCCATTGGGTAGTATAAAATAGGCTTGTCTGTTCTCCAGCAATGAGGATAAGAATGTGTATACTTCTCTACTCTAAAAGCTAGATTGTCTTCTTTAAGTTTAATTGCAATTTCTACATCAACTGATTTTTCAGGGTATTTACCATCCGGATAATATTCATTTTTTACAAATTTTGCAGATAGCCTGCCTATTTTATCTACAAATTTTCCTTGAAGATCAACTAAAGGGACCTTATTGCCTTTGTCATCAAAACATAAAAGAGCTGGAACTGGGGGGGTTGCATTAAGGGCTACTCTATAATCATCCATTCCAAATGTTGGAGCAGTATGAACTATTCCCGTTCCCCCATCAGTTGTAACAAAATCACCAGCAATAACTCTGAAAGCATTTTCTGGATTATCAACTGGAGCAGGCGATTCTTCCCAAATTTGTTCATACTTCAGGCCAGTCAAATCTTTACCTTTTATAGTTTGACAAATTAAATAAGGAATTTTTTTTGAGTCTCCATCAAATTTTTGCAATTCATTAGGAGAGTTAACTTCTATATAGTTTTTTGAAAATACATTTTTTATCAAATCCTTTGCTAAAACTACAGTGATAGGCTTATTAGTATATTGATTATATGTTTTTATAAAGGAATAACGGATACTTAAACCAACCGTTAAAGCAGTATTTGAAGGTAATGTCCAAGGTGTGGTTGTCCAAGCTAAAAAGAAAAAGGGAAACAGTGGCTTTAACTCATCTGATAAACCATCTTGGACACATTTAAATTGAGCAATAATTGAAGTATCGCTAATATTTTTATAAGCTCCTGGTTGATTTAATTCATGAGAACTAAGTCCTGACCCTGCAGCGGGTGAGTAGGGCTGAATTTTATAACCTTTATATAAAAGATTTTTATCATGAAACTGCTTTAGTAACCACCATATTGTCTCCATATATTTGGGAGTGTATGTTACATAAGGGTCTGACATATCAATCCAGAAGCCCATTAATTCTGTTAAGGATTCCCAATCTGATGTATATTTCATAACAGCTTTTTTACACTCGCTATTATAATCCTCAACACTTATCTTATTTCCAATATCATCTTTTGTAATGCCAAGAGTTTTTTCTACGCCTAATTCAACAGGAAGTCCATGTGTATCCCATCCTGCTTTTCTTACTACGTTATAACCTTTAAGTGTTTTATATCTACAGAAAATGTCTTTAATTGTTCTTGCCATCACATGATGAATTCCAGGCTTTCCGTTTGCAGATGGAGGACCTTCATAAAAAATAAAGGAATCAGCATTTTTTTTATTAAAGCTTTTATTAAACACGTCATTCTTCTTCCAGAGTTTTATGGTCTCGAGAGAGATATTGTTTAATGAGAAATCCTTTACTTCTTTAAAAGACATGAGCATCAGGTATGATAGGCGAAAATAATGATTTTAGCTTAATTAAAAGAATACAAATCCATAGGATTATAATTTTAAATATAATCCTATTTGAAATGATCGTCCAGGGGCAGAGATTCCAGAAGCAAAAGACCTATAGTGATTGTCAAAAATATTAGTTAATGCAAAACGAACCTTAACATCTTGTGAAATGTCATAATTTGTGTAAATAGAAAAATCTGACCATTTTGGAGTCCCCGCATATTTAATAAGCCCATTGCTTTCTATTATTTCAGGGGTTTCCTCAAGACCATCCTCTCCTCCTAAGCTATAATCCCCAGGGCTTTTGTCACCGCTGAATTTATATAGAGCGCTTACCTTGAATTTATTTTTAGAATATTCTCCAGAGATGGTGCCAAAAATGGGAGAAATTGAAGGCATTGGACCATATGTCTCATTCTCATCTCCTTTGACATAGCTTATACTTCCAGTAAATTTTAAAGATTTTGAAAAATATGAAAATCCATCAATCGAGAATCCGTGAATAAACCTATTTCCTAAATTTTTATTTGCAATAGTATTTACCTCTTCTCCATTATATAAAATTGTTGATTCATCAGCAGTGGTGGTATCAGAAAATATAATAAAGTCAGATCTAACAATGTGACGAGAAATAACGGTAGCAAATGTTCTGATAGACATGTAGTTTAAATTATTAAGTGATTTAAAATTTATTCCCAAGTCAAGGTTGTAGGCATATTCTGGTTTTAAAAAGGTGTTTGGAACAACAAGTATTCCATTATTTTCTCGAATTTTTCCTATATCGTCTATGTTAGGGTTTCTAAAACCACTTGACAAGACAGTCATAAGTTGAAACTTTTTAGAAGGTCTTAAAGTCATAGACAAGGTTGAGGTTAATGCGCTTGAATTAAGACTAAAAGTAGATAATTGAGCATTTATTGAGGCTAATTCGTTCCATTTAGCTCGTAAACCAGTATGCGTTAATCTAGCTCCAGCATTAAAAGTGAAAAACTCATTCATATTCCATGTCCAGTTAACATACATTGCAAAACTTTTATATGAACTTCCATCACTTGGATATCTTGTTGGGATATTTTTTTTAGGCCCTAGATCAGAAATTGCAGTTCCGTTAATTATAATGTTTTGGCTATATGCATTTGAACGGACATTATTTAAAGTCCCTTCAATTCCATATGAAAGAGCATGTCCTTTGTTAAATGATGTATCAAAATCCCCATTAAGACTAAGGATATTAACTTTTTCAAGTTGTGAGGACCTGTCTATGCTATTAAATTTTCTGTTAATTCTAGATTCTTCTGCCATTTGATAGGCTAGTGTGATTCTCCCCCTTTTTAAAAGAGGTTTTTGAGAGAAGAATTTAAGGCTGGGAGAAATTAATAATCTTTTTTGTGGCCCGTAATACCATTCACTAAATTTTAATTCACCACTTTTTTCCTCACTTAATTTATCATATCGATCAATATCTGATGATTCAGAATATTGAATATTTAGGTTTAGCAGATTTTGATATGGAAGTTTAAAAAGGAATTTTTGAAAAAAATCAACCTGACTATAACCTGTGTTTTGTTGAACACTAGGATTTTGATTAACGCTTACATTTTCCTGGAATGTATATCTTGAATTTTTAGAATAATAATTGTTCAAACCCCAGTTTTTATATCCGTGTTTTCGCCTTTTACCCATTTCTATATTCCCAAACTTTGATATTGATATTGTGCTAAAAAACCCCCAATTTTCCTCGCTATAATTAGTTGAAAAGCTATTTGAAAGGCTAGAATTTACTGTATTAAAGTTAGAAGAGAACGAGCTTTTAATTTTTATTGAATCTTTTAGAGAAGGGGTCTTTGTATAATAATGGACTACTCCTCCAAGAGCATCTGAGCCATAACCTACAGAAGATGAACCATATATAATTTCAACTCTATCAATATTGTTTGGATCAATAGTAATAGAATTCTGTAAATGACCAGACCTATAGATTGCATTATTCATTCTAACTCCATCAACAACAATCAAAACCCTATTCGCCTCAAATCCTCTAATCACTGGACTACCCCCTCCTCCTTGTGACTTTTGAATTCTAACTCCTGGGCTTAATTCAAGCACTTCTGCACTTGATGTGGGAGCAGTTAAGTATAAATCTTCAGCTTTAATCACTGAAACCTTTTCGGCAATTTCATTAGCGTTAGACTCAGATCTTGCAACAGATAAAATCACCTCTTCTAAATTTTGAGTTTTTAAGTCTAGATAAATTTCAAAGGAGTCATTCAAAAACTCAGAAAGTTCAAATTCTAAAAGTTGATAACCAAGAAGCTGAAAATAAACTTTTTCATTGGTTGAAAAGTTTGACAATAAAGCTCGTCCTTCACTATCTGTGATAATAGACTTTGTTTTTGCCTCATTATAGATATACACATTGGATAAAGAGACTGATGTCCTAGAATCTCTGACTGTGATTTCTTGAGAAAAAACATATCCTATAGCAACTATAAAACAAAACGATAAACGAAATATTTTATTTAAACACCTCATTAAAAACATGTATTGATTTTGGCCTATTGAACATCTGTAAATGTATAGAATAATAGTCAATCATTATACTCAACATTTTTGCTCTTAATAAATCATTAAGCTTCATAGTATTTAAATCCTCAAAAGTCGTGCCTAATAATTCTTTGAATTTTTTTAACTCAGGATTTTGAATATAATCTTTACTAGGTTTAACTCCTGATGAGGTCCCTGAGTTTAAGTCAAAGAATGCATGAGATTCTTCTTTAATATTTGGATAGAATCCGATAAACTTGGTTAAATCAATTAACACTTTTAAATGAAAATTTGACATCTTATTTGATTTATCAAACCATGTTAATGAATATTCAAGATATTGAAAAAGGTTTTGGCTAGACCCTGGACTCTCTTTTAGAACAGAATTTAATAATTCACTAATAAATACAATCACAGAGCTTTTAAATAAATCTGTATGAAGGGAGGTATATATTTGAGCAGGGTTTGCTTCTGTAATATAGCCCAGATCTTTATTTATCTTAATAGAGTAGGTAATGTATATAATTGATAAAGGTAAAAAATATGATTTGCTAATTTTTTTGTTTTTGGAGTTTAAAACACCCTTAATCATAAATGATTTAACACCCAGATCGTAAAGAAAACAATTAACAATTAAGCTTGTTTCTCCATATTTAATTGAATGGAGAACAATGGCTTTAGATTGATTAAACATAAAAAGTTAAACAACACCTTGGGCAAGCATAGCATCAGCTACTTTAATAAAACCAGCAATATTTGCTCCTTTGAGATAGTCTATATGGTTTTTTTCTTTTCCATACTCCAAACATGAAGAATGTATTTCAGACATAATCTCTTTTAATTTACCATCTACATAATCTCTAGACCAAGTAGATCTTAATGAGTTTTGTGCCATCTCTAATCCAGACACGGCAACACCTCCTGCATTAGAAGCTTTGCCAGGTGCATATAAAATTTGATTGCTTTTGAAAGCTTTTATTGCTCCGGGGGTACAGGGCATATTTGCTCCTTCACCAATTGTAGTTAAACCGTTTTTTATCAACACTTTTGCATCAGACTCAGTTAATTCATTTTGAGTTGCACAAGGAATTGCTACATGACAAGGGACTGACCATGGATTTTTTTTAGAATAAAATTTTGCCTTAGGATATTTTTTCACATACATTGATATCCTTCCTCGCTGGATATTTTTCAGATCCATTATATACTTTAATTTATCATGATTAATACCTGAAGGGTCATGAATAAATCCAGATGAATCAGATAAAGTTAAAACCTTAGCCCCCATGTCAATACATTTTTCCGTAGCAAATTGAGCAACGTTTCCAGATCCTGAAATTATCACTTTCTTCCCTTTAATACTTTTCTTCTTATTCTTTAACATTTCTTCTATAAAATAGACTACTCCATAACCTGTTGCTTCAGTTCTAATTAAAGAGCCACCCCAAGAAACTCCTTTACCTGTCAGTACACCTGAAAATTCGTTTTTTAATCTTTTATATTGCCCAAATAAGTAACCAATTTCTCTTCCTCCGACTCCAATGTCACCAGCAGGAATATCTTTATTTGGACCAATATGTCGAAAAAGTTCTGTCATAAAACTTTGACAAAATCTCATTACTTCTGTATCTGATTTACCTTTAGGATTAAAATCTGAACCGCCTTTTCCTCCTCCCATCGGAAGAGTAGTTAACGCGTTTTTAAATACTTGCTCAAAAGCTAAAAACTTTAAGACGCTTAAATTAACAGAAGGATGAAATCTTAACCCTCCCTTATAAGGTCCAATAGCGGAATTCATCTCTATCCTATATCCTCTATTAACTTGGATCTCTTCGTTATCATCTATCCAGGCGACTCTGAAAGAAACTACCCTTTCTGGTTCAACCATTCTTAACAGAATATTTTGACCGTAGTATATGTCTTTAGTAACAATATAGGGTATAACAGTTTCTGCAACCTCTGTTACAGCCTGCATAAATTCAGGCTCGTTTTGGTTTTTTGCACCTACTTGTGATAAAAATTGTTTTATTACTTTCTCCATTTTAATCACTTGAGTTTAACAAAGGTAGTACAAAAAAAGAAAGACCTCCAATAATTAGCGTTATAACAGCCTGACAAGACCAAGCTAGCCACCCATATGCTAGACCTATCTCAGTATTTATGTTAAATTCTAATAAAAACAGAGAAATTGCTAATGGATAAACACCTAAACCATGATTTGACAAGGAGATACTAAAAACGCTTACTACAAAAGCAGGAAAAATTAACTCTGCAGGTATGATAGAAAATTCAACTATAGAGAACTTAATCATATAAAAAGCAGTAAAATAAAAAGCCCAAATTACCAATGTAGATAATATAAATAAAGGGAAATCACGATTTAGTTTGGCAAGAGATAGAAGTCCTTCAACAATAGATAGAAAAAACTTTTTAACTGAATTAATCTTCACCAGAACTATTGAAGTTATTATTAGTATAGCTAACACCAGGCCAATTATATATGAAATATTACGTTCTATATAAAAGAAAAAATTATCATCAAAAAAAGATTCAATAATTGTTTCATACTGAAGAATCCAGATTAAAATTAATATGATGAATGAAATAGTCATGTCTATGACTCTTTCTGCTGCAATTGTGCCGAAAGTTTTTCCTAGTGGAATTTTATTATATCCGCTCAAAACAGTTGCTCTAATAATTTCACCAGATCTTGTAATTATCAGATTTGAGCTATAACACATAAAGACACTAGCGATACTAACTAGAGGATTTGAGGAGTGTCCAGAAGCTTTGGCAAGAAACCGCCATCGAAGCCCTCTAATAACATCCGCAAATGCGCCAAACATCATGGCAGCAATAACAAATTCAATTTTAGCAGACTTAATATATGACCATATTAACAGCCTTTCTTCAGAAGTAGTAATGTTGACTGTTAAATAAATAAAAAAGAAACCCAACAAAACAGGAGCAAGAATTTTAATATATCTTTTCATACTAATTTTTATGTTAATATAATGTTGTCTATTAACCGAACCTCTCCTATCCTGCAAGCTATAAATGCTCTATATGCTTCAGCTTTATTAAACTTCTTTCGTTCGGCAAGAGAATCATTAGTTAGTACTTTAAAATATTCAAGGTCAACACCTTCAGCATTAAAAAATTTGGCAGCAACCGTTTTTTCAAGTTGGGGTGGATTCATTGATTTCATCAGCTGTTTAGCCTCTAATAAAGAGTTGTGTATAATTGCAGCGTTTTTCCTGTATCCTTCTTTTAAGAGCTGATTTCTTGAGCTCATTGCAAGACCATCATTTTCTCTTATAGTCGGACATGAAATTATTTTTGTTGAAAGCTCTTGTTGCTCAACGAGTGCTTTAATTATAATTACCTGTTGAAAATCCTTCTCTCCAAAATAGGCAAAATCAGGATAAAATATTGTAAAAAGTTTTTCTACAATAGTAGAAACTCCATTAAAATGACCTGGCCGAAACTCTCCTTCCATTATCTTGTCAAGCTTTCCAAAATCATAATCTTTTGCTTTTATTTTTTTTGGATATAAATCACTTATTTCGGGTATATATACTAATATATTGGGGAAATTCTGTAATAGTTGTAGGTCGTTTTGTAAATTTTTTGGATAATTTCGGAGATCTTGATTTTCATCAAATTGTGTAGGGTTAATAAAAATTGAAACAATAACATTTGTGTTATTTGCAGTGGCTTTTTCAATTAAAGAAATATGTCCCCTATGCAGTGATCCCATTGTGGGCACAAGACCAAGACTTCCTTCACTATTCCTAAGCTCATTGTTAAGCTTTTTATGCGATATAAAAGTTTTCAAGCCAAAATTTTTGTAGGACAGTTAAAGATAATGTTTTTAAATACTTACTCATAATTTTTGTAATTTTGCTGAACTATAATCAAAAACAATATTTTGAAAGTTTTAAAAGATAAAAGAATCTTGGTTGTGTCTTCAGAAGTTGTCCCCTATATGCCTCAAACTGAAAAAGCAGTAAACTCATTTCAGGTATCAAAAAAAATAAATGACAATGGAGGTTTAACAAGAATTTTTATGCCTAAGTATGGCCTAATCAATGAAAGAAGGCATCAACTGCATGAGGTTATTCGTTTGTCAGGAATGAATTTGGTTATAAACGATTTATACATGCCGTTAATTATTAAAGTTGCATCTATTCCTAAAGAAAGGATGCAGGTTTATTTTATAGACAATGAGGACTACTTTAAAAAGAAAGAGCTTTTTCATGATAAAAAAAATAAGCTGTATAAAGATAATGATGAGAGAATGATATTTTTTGCAAAAGGGGTCCTAGAAACAGTGAAAAAACTTAACTGGTCTCCTGATATAATACATCTTCATGGGTCGTTTAATGCTTTGTTTCCTTTGTATTTAAAGATGCTGTATGGTGAAGATCCAATTTTTTTAAACACAAAAATAGTTTCTTCTATCTATGAAAAATCCTTTGAGGGACAATTGTCTAAATCAATGGCGAAGAAAATTCAATTTGATGGTATTGAAAAAGGGCTTGATAAAATTTCTTCTCCAAATTATGATGCTTTGATAGATCTTATGTTAGAATTTTCGGATTCAGTGATTTTATCTTCTGATAAAATAGAAAAGTCAACCGAAAAAATTATTAAAAATTCTTCAAAGCCAATATTAAGCTATAAGGATTCATTAGATGAAAGTTTATTGATGAATTTTTTCTCAAAAATTTTAGATTAAGAAATGAATTTTACATTTATTAGGAAGATTTTCTATTTTGCTTCGTTAGCTATTTTTTTAACATCTTGTAATAAAGACTATTTTACAGTTGGCTCTGAACTATTTAACGGCGAGTTTGAAGACCTGAATAGTATTGTTTTTCCGGTTTTTTCGTATCAAGAGTCTACAGTAAAGGTAGCAACCAATAATTTGCCAAATGTCCATCTTGGAAAATATAATGATGATTATTATGGGGCTTTAGAATCTAGTTTTGTTTCCCAACTCGACATTTCTTACCTACCTATATTTGGAGACTTTTCACAACAACAAGAACAAGAAGGAAGTGAGATTGATATAAGGGTGATAAATGAAGAAGAAGTTTTATCTGCAGTTTATTTAGATATACCATTTTTTAATAACAGGAATGATAGTGATTCAGATGGAGTAATAGATTTATATGATGTTGATCCTAATAATAGTAGTAGTGATTCAGATTTAGATGGTATTTCCGATATTGATGAATTGCGGGCAGAATTAAACCCACTTAGCAACGATAGTGATGGAGATGGTATTCTTGATCCTGATGATGATGATAATTCTGGTTATGACAGTCAAAGAAGGGTATATGAAATAGATTCTATATACGGAAATAGAAACGCTTCTTTTGACCTTAAGGTTTATGAGCTAACCTATTATTTAAATCGTCTTGATGTAGAAAATAATTTTGAGTATAATGCTCAGTATTTTTCAGATCAAGACTTTTATGCAAATGGATTCTCAGGTCAGGTTTTGCATGATGACAATATTAATCTAAATCTTGAAGAGGTCCCCATTCTTTATTATCAAGATGATCCTGAAACTACTGTAATTGAAACAGGTCAAGTAGAATATTACGAGTCTCCTCGAATAAGGGTTCCTCTTAATGTAGAGTTTTTTCAAAGACGTTTAATGAATTTTGAAGGATTAGATCAGCTTAAAAATGCGGATAATTTTAACCATCACCTTAGAGGGTTAATTGTTAAAGCTGATAATTTTTCTGATGATTTGTATATGCTGCTAGATATATATAATGCTCAAGTTGTTCTTGAGTATAACTATAATTTTTATAATAGCAAGGGTACTGTGACCACTGATGATGATGTAATTGAAAGAAGAAAAAAGAGTAATTCTATGCCTTTAGGAGGTGTCTATGTCAATCATTATAGTTATCAAGATCCTAATGAAGAGGTCCAGCAAGTTATTTCTAGCTCATCAGAGGGGACGCCTTCAAATAGGATTTTTTTACAAGGCCCTCGGCTAACTTCTAAGATAAAGTTATTTGCTGAAAATGAATTCGATCTCCCTAATGTAATTCATGAATTGGCTTCTCAAGATGTAATCATTAACGAAGCTAATCTTGTTCTTAATATAGATAAGTCGGCACATGATTTATCGCATGACCTTTTACCAAATAGGCTTTACTTATATTCTTATAATAACGGAGCAACTCTAGAGGACTATAATAAAGATTTTACAATTGACTATAATCTGGGAAGTGTCAATGCTAATAAATATGTTTTTGGGGGTATGTTAGAATATGACTCAAACAATAAGCCTGACAGGTATAAGTTCAACATAACTAACCATGTTAATAATATTATAAATAAAGACTCACTAAATATTGACTTAGGCCTTGTTGTTAATTCCAATATAGAAGATATTACATTGAGACGGGCGTTTACTAATCCTCAAAACAATAAAACGCTTATTCCTACCTCAGTAATCTATTCTCCTTACTCTGTTGTGCTTTATGGGTCGCATCCTAATGACTCCATAAGTTTTTATAAAAGACTGTCACTAGAGATTTTATACACTAAGTATTAGAATATATTATTATATTAAAATTATCTATAAGAATATCTTATTAATATGGATTAAATCACTATAATAAAGCAAAAGAAAAGATCAAATATTTTGATTATATTGATAAAACTTATGAAATTTGATAAATATATAGAAAAGTCTTATTATCTTGCTCTATTTTCAAGTTTTTCAATAAGTGCAGGAACTACTTCAAATGCATCTCCAACAATACCATAATCTGCAACCTTAAAGAATGGTGCCTCAGGATCATTGTTTATTACAACTTTTACTTTGGATGCATTAATCCCAGCTAAATGTTGAATTGCTCCTGAAATTCCAATTGCTATATAGAGGTTTGACGCAACTGGTTTACCAGTTTGTCCAACATGTTCACTATGAGGTCTCCACCCTAAATCTGATACAGGTTTTGAGCATGCAGTAGCTGCTCCTAGTAGATCAGCTAGCTTTTCAATTAGATGCCAATTTTCAGGGCCTTTCAACCCTCTTCCTCCTGAAACTACAATATCTGCATCCGCAATAGTAACTGAACCGGTTTGTCTTTCAATTTTCTTTATATTAAAGCCACTACTGCTTATATTGACATCCATTTGTTGGACATCAGAGCTTACAGGTTTTTCAATAATTCCAAAAGAATTTGCAGATACGCTAATTATCTTTATCTCACTTTTAATTTCTGTAGTAGAAAAAGCTTTATTACTGAAACAAGTTCTTTTAACTAAAAAGGGACTTAATTCACTTGGTAAATCAACTACATTTGAAATATAAGCAGATTCAAGCTTGCCAGAGAGATATGCTCCTAGATATTTTGAGTTAGCAGAAGAGTTCAGAATTATAATTTTAATGTTTTCAGTTTTTACAATTTCTGTAATCGCTTCAGAATAATGTTTAGACGTAAATTTTTCTAATGACGAATTGTTTACATCAATTATTTTGTCAGCACCATGTTGTTTTAATTGACTAAAGTCATTACAGTTTATTGCAAGACATGTAACGCTTTCATTCATCTTGTCTCCCAAGGCTCTTGCGTATGATAGAGCTTCCAAAGCAGATTTTTTAAATTCGTTGTTTTCAGATTCTGTGTATACTAATATTGACATTTTATTATAATCTAAATTACTTTAGCTTCATTCTCTAGAAGGTCAATAAGTTTATCAACCTCATTAGCCTTAACAAGTTTAACTTCTTTTTTTGCCTCAGGTTTATGAAAAGTTTTATTTTCACTTTCAATCTCGAAATTTTGAGCATCAATAGTTTCTAGAGGCTTTTGTCTAGCCATCATTATTCCTCTCATATTAGGAATTATTAAGTCGCTCTCTTCAACTAAACCTTTTTGAGAACCAACAACTAATGGTAAATCACATTCAACAGTTTCAATACCTCCATCAATCTCTCTTGAAGCTTCAGCAGTACTTCCTTTAATATCTAGATTGACACAATTTGTAATAAAATTATAATCAAGCATACCTGAGATTACACCTGGAACAATCCCACCGTTGTAATCTATTGATTCTCTACCACAAATAATTATATCAAATTTTTCTTTTTCACAAAAGTGAGCAATTTCTTTTGCAACTGAAAACCCATCCTTTGCATCACAATCAATTCTAATAGCTTTATCAGCTCCTATAGCTAAACATTTTCTTAAAGTTGGTTCTACGCTTTGATCTCCAACTGTTAAAACTGTTACATTAGCATTATGGGACTCTTTCATCCATACTGCTTTAGTTAATCCAAATTCATCATTGGGGTTTATTACAAATTGAATACCATTCTTATCAAACTTAGTATCATTTTCAACAAAATTTATTTTAGAAGTTGTATCTGGGACATTGCTGATGCAAACAAGTATGTTCATATTTAAATTATACTCTTTTTGTATTTTCTTAGACCAACTGTTAATTCTTCTGACTCTATTTTATCTAATTTGATTGATTTTGATGAAGCGTCTAATGGTAATATCATTTCATTATTATGTAACTTCTCATAGGATGCAATATCAATTTGTATTCTATCTTCAAGCTTTTTAAAAAGATCTAAACCTTTTATTATTTCTTCCCATTGATTCTCTAGAGTACCCTCAAAAATTTTTGCTTTTGAACCACTCCCATAACTAAGAAAACCAATTTTAGCATTATTTATGTCCTGTCCTTTTTCTAATGCTGAAGAAAGTAGACTAATTAATGACATAAAGATTGAGCCGGTATACATATTGCCAATTTCTGCTGCAGCTAATTCGCCAGGAATAATTTTTTCTTTTACAAACTCATTAAATAAGTTAGATTTACTAACAGTCTTTAGCCATTTTTTTCTATTGCCTGCTTTTTCCTTTCCAACTTCATTATATAAATTATCAATTTCTCCATTTTCTTGAAGCCATAAAGCCCATTTTTCTAAAATCATTTTTCTTCCATGATATGCATATGGAAGATGAAAAATTAAAAAACGCCAATCAGTTAGAAAATTTATGTTTTTTTGATTTTTAAAATGATCTAATGCCTCATAGATTCTTTCTTGGTAGGACTCGTTTGAAAATTGCCCCTGATAGATAGGTTCTTCTTTATATATTTCTATTTTTTTATTTGAAGAATTCCAAAATTTTGAAGCATTATTTGCAAGTATTTCTAAAACTTCTTCATCTGAAGGATTTGATCCCATTAGTGAAGCTGCTTCTTTAAATACATCTTTTTTATCAAAAATTATTCTTGGCTTAAAAAAATCGCTAGTACCTTTAGATGCAACTCCCCATATATTTGAAATTGAAATAATACGAGGATTTTCAGTGATGAGTAATGATAATGCTCCTGCTCCTTGCGTATACTCCCCGGTTGATCCAAGCTTATATTTTGCTATATCAGTTGCAATAACAATAGCTTTTCTTTGCTCACCTCCTTTAACCCAATCTATGCAGTTTTCAAGTGCATCAACACCACCAATACATGCAAAAGTTAGATCAACAATATCACAATTTTTAAAGCACCTATTTCCAAAGGAGTCACTAAGTAAATCTTCAACGACTTCAATTACATATGAAGAAATTGGTTTTGAAGAATCCAACCCTGTTTCAGTCCCTAAATAGATTCGACCAATTTCACTTGGGTCTATCTTATTCGTTATTATTAATTGTAAAAGTGCATTAGCAGCCAATGAAGCAGTGTCTTCATTACAATCGGGAATTGACATTCTCTTTATACCTAAACCTTGTGATAATTTCGCATAGGGAATATCTCTTGCTAAAGACAGATCATGCATATCTACAAAGAGTTTAGGGATATAATAATCAATTGTATCAATTCCTACATTTTTCATGAGTGGTTTACAGAATTTCGAAAATCAAAGATACTTACATTATTAAGTTTTCAAAAAAAAAGAGCAACCAAAAAGTTGCTCTTTTTATTATTTATTTATTCAACATTAGAAGTTGTAAGTAACTTTCCCTATAACTCTTCTTTTAATTAAGGGCATATTAGGAAATGCTGAATATGGAGTATTTCCAAGATTCTGCGCTGAGATATCAAATCTCATATTAGGACTAAATTTGTATCCTACATTTAAATCAATAAGGTTTTTTGTCTCTACCGTTCCTGTGAAAAATCCTTGTTCAGAATGGAATTTATCATCATGCATGAATGAAACTGCCATGTTAAAACCAGATGGCGGAGTATAATCCACTCCTAATCTCCATTTAAATTTAGGAGCATTTAGACTTGAATAATAAGGAAGGTCATCATCATCATCCTCTCCTGGAGTCCACTCATTTTGACTTAACCAAGAAGCATTAGCCCAAAGTCTTACATCGCTATTAGCGAAGTAATCCATAGATACATCTCCTCCCCAGTGTGATCTAGTTGCATCACCATAAGTTCTATATCCAGCCGGAATGTGAGTAACACCATCGTTTCCAGGAACTGCAGATGATTCAACAGTACCAAGTGCAGCAAATAGAGGTCCTAATTGACCAACAAATCCTTGACCACCTGCAACAAATGCGCCACCAACACCACCAACAGTTTGAGCTACCCCTCCAGCAATAGAACTAGCTAAAGAAGGAATACCTGCTGCTGCTAAAGCTCCTGAAGCAACAACTGAGAAAGGATATCCATATGCAGCTGCTATTCCTTGATATGCTGCAGTTGTAACTTGTGTTAATACTGCTGTTGCATATGGAGTAATATCAGCCATAACTGCAGCAGCAAGATCATTTGGAATATCAGATCCTACTAATGCAAATGTCTGTCCAATCGCTTGGAAATATGTAAACCCTTTGTTTTCATATGTATAGATATCAGCACTTAATTTTAATTTGTCTCCGATTACACCTGTCCATCCAAGTTCAAAATTCGAAACACTACCAAATCTTGCACCATAAGTGTCATCACTAGATGGCATAGGCAGTCCATTAAATAGGTTATAAGGAGATAAAGTTCCTGAACCTCCTGATGGTCCTTGATATGTAGCAAAGAAAGGAGCAAGCAGTGGTTGAAGCGAAGGTGCAGCAGCATATAATCCTGCTAATGATGCTGAAGCAACAGCTCCATATGGAATTGCAAGAGGCAATCCTCCACTAGCTGAAGTAGAAGGAATACTAATTCCTAATCCTGCTAATTCAATCATTTGACTTGCAGGGTCTCCAAATGTATGATTCTCATTTTGTCCCACTAACCAAACATCTAGAATACCAGGAGCAAGAGCTGCTACTGGAAAGTCTATATACTGGTTAAGTGCAGTGTTAGCAGTTAGAGTTTTCTTATATCCTACTCTCCAAGTACTTTTTGGAGAAGCTTTATAAACTAAAGTAGCACTCGGAGCAAACTCCCCTGTGCTAATAAAGTTAACAGAATCATATCTACCCGCTACAACTAAATCCATTTTAGGAGACATATGCATAGTACCTTGTCCATAAAAACCATTGATTACGTAGTCATCATCATCATCATTTCTTCCATAAAGTGTATATTCTGAGTCAGAGTAAGTATTGTTATAATCCCATCCTGCTGTCCATTCTGAATCAAATAGCCATGGCATATCAAAGCTATATTGAAGCTGTAGTTGAATTGCCTGTCGTTTAGCAACCGTTCGTAGACCAGTAGCATATAAGAATGTCGGCTCACTGTCTTTACCACCATTATTACTATCAAGAAATGCTTGAGCGTAGAAACCTCCAACGCTAGCTTGAGCCTGAGCCCAAACCGATGTCCCTTGTGTATAACCTACACCTTGAGAATTAAAGAAAGCTCCACGTCCATTGTTCAATCCACCTGCTAGTTTGTATGATGTATTGTCACTAGGTCTCCACTCCAGATGAGCGTCAAAAGTCATGTTGGAATAGTCATTAATTAACATGTTTCCATCACCATCTTTATCTAAATCATTTGTGTTTAACAAAACTCTACCAGTAAGAGATGCAACAGGATCTACCATTTTATTAGAAACTTGTGGTTGACGAACTTGTGTTGCAAATGGCATAGCAGTTTTCGCAGTTATTGCAGCTTCATTATCATAAACAAAGTCATCACCAGTAGATACCTTAGCATTAATTTTCCATCCAAATGTTTTATCATCATTAGCGTTAGCAATTCTAATTTCAGTTCCTATAGCTGACATTTCTCCTGCCCAAACAGACATTGAGTTTCCTTCATAATCAATTGGGCTTTTTGTTCTAAAATGAACAACCCCTGACGTAACTCCAGGACCATAAAGAACACCCGCAGGTCCTCTTACAATCTCAACAGTAGCTAAATCAAGATTTGATAATCCCGCTTGATAGCTTTGAAAAAGTCCAGCTGAAGGTGTAACCAAATATCTGTTATCCTTAACAAGGAATGTAGAAGTTCCAAAAACACCAGATCCTGCTCGCATTTCTACGTTTAATGTATTTGCAGTTTGTTGTTGAACTTGAACACCAGGTATATTAGCTAACAATCTTACAGGGTCAGTAACATTAGGTGAGTTTTCAATTGTTCTGGCCGAAATAACACTAATAGAAGCAGGTGCTTCTAAAACTTTTTGTTCCTTCCTTCCAGCTGAAATCACTACCTCTTCAAGGTTTTGACCTGCAGAAAGCGATACGTTAATATCTTGACCACTAGATGTTACAGATACTGTTTGTGCAGAGTACCCAACATAGCTAATAACAAGATTAAAAGGAGGCGCTTGATTGGAGTTTAGTACAAAATTTCCGTCGAAATCTGTAACAGTACCAACACTTGTCCCCTCAATTACAACGTTTACTCCTGGAATTCCTGCCATGTTATCGGCATCTGATACAGATCCGGAAACTCGACTTTGAGAATAAACGCTTCCTAACAGCATTACTGCCATAAAGGCCAATACATGCTTGTTTAAAAATTTTCTATTCATAATTATTAGGTTTATAAGCTTATTTATTTTGTTTAATTAGTTTTTAATGTCATTTGGGACATACTGTAAATAAAGGAAATGGATGAATTGCATACTATCCCCTTAAAATACATTTTTTTCTGATTTAGTTATAAAGTTAACATAATTTTTTGCATGACCCAAAATAAGAAAATTTGTATGGATTCTTAACAAAAAAATACTTATTCAAAAATGACCTGTTCGGGAGAATTATGCCATTTTAAATAATCTTTTGAATATGTATCTTCAATAGCACCTCTTTTTAGTTTTTGTGTTGGGCCAACGATACCATTCTCTTGTGTCCATTCATCCTTAACAATAATTAAAGTAGAGATCTTTTTATAGTTAACAAGACTGCTATTGACCTTATCCAGTTTATCTGTTAACATTTTTGAGATACCCTCTCTTGAAGTTTTTTTACCAATTTCGGACAATTGTATTAAACATAAAGGCTGAGCAATTCCAAGTCCTACAACACAGAGTTCTTCTATTTCACTAAAATTTACAAAGTGTTGTTCAAGTTCTAGAGGCTCAATATATTCACCTTTTGATGTTTTAAAGCTGTCAGCAACCCTTCCAGTGATATGTAAATAATTGTCTTTATCGAGGAAACCTTTATCTCCAGTATGAAGCCAGCCTCCTCTAAGAGTTGTATTCGTTAACTCTTCATTTTTATAATAACCATTCATAACAGTTGCCCCCTTCATCAATATTTCACCAGTTTTTTCATCAATTTTAAGATCAACACCTTCTTGTGGTTTACCGACTGTATTCATTTTTTTGAAGTCTCTACCATCAACAGAACTACAAATTGCACAATTTTCAGTCATTCCATATCCATTTGTTATGTATACTCCAATTTTTCTAAACCACTCAATTAGCTCAACAGGCATAGGAGCGGAACCAGAAACAACTATTCTAGATTTACTAAATCCAAGTCCTTTCTTTAGAAGTTTTTTCAGTAAACCTGACACTAATGGAATTTTAAGTAATGTGTCTAATTTTTTTTGAGGAAATTTGGATAAAATACCTAACTGAAGTTTTGTCCAAACTCTTGGAGCAGCAGCGAAAACATGTGGTTGAACATCTTTTAAATTTTTTCCAAAAGTATCAATTGATTCTACAAATGAAATTGTTCCTCCATACCGGAAAGACGTCCATTCAATAACTACTCTTTCAAAAATATGATTTAAAGGTAAATATGATATAAATTCATTATTACCATCATGCTTTATCCCTAAAGGATTCTCAGGATCATCTAGAACAACTTGAATACCATGAATCGCTTGATAAGAAAGCATAACCCCTTTGGGATTTCCTGTAGTACCTGATGTAAAGATTATAGTCCATAAATCAGATAACTTTGGGATGTGAGGGTTTTGCATTGGTTTATGACTATTTATAAACTCAGACCATTCGCGTCCTTTAGTAACATTTGAACACCCTGCATATTGAGGAAATTTAATTAAAGCCATTTCCTCTGGTAAATCATCTTTTATGTCGTCCCATGTTTCAATTTTCCCTACAAAAAGTGCATCAACGTCTCCATAATCCATAATATATGCAAGTTCTTTTCCATTTAATGAAGGAAAGAAAGGGACTGATATATATCCAGCCATCACAATAGCGAGATCTGCTATAATCCACTCTCTGCAGTTTTTTGAGTAGATTCCAATGTGAGCTCTTTCTCTGAGATTAAGTGATTTAAGACCTGTTGCTAGCCTACGAGCCATATCTCCAACTTCACCCCACGTATATTCCTCCCATTTATCACCAAAAGGTTGTCTTAAATAAGGCTTATCTTTTAATTGCTTTTCCCATTCATAAAAGTTAAACTCAAAAAGCTCTTGATTCGCATTCACAATTCATTGGTTTTTTGTTATAAAGCACCTATTATTATTAACATAAGTTATTAAAAATAAATATAGTAGTCTATTTAATCACAAAAAAATATATAAGGACAACCTTTACTTAAATATAAATAACTTAATAGGTAAGCAGTTATCAGTATTATAATGATTAATGATATGTTTCTAATTAACTTTATAATCCTTGTTTTTATAAATCTTTTTCGCTAACATTACAAACTTACAAAACTGGTTTAAATGTAATGAAAAACAGATATAAAAAACTTTTTGACTTAAGCGGTAAGGTTGCCATAATCACTGGTTCAAGTAGAGGAATTGGAGCTTCTATTGCTGAAGCTTTAGCAGAGTTTGGAGCAAGTGTAGTTGTAAGCAGTCGATCTCAAGAATCAATTGATAAAGTTGCAAATAAAATAATAGAAAATGGTTTTGATGCAACAACATGCGCCTGTCATGTTGGTGATGAAAGTCAACTACAGAACCTTGTTGATTCAACCATAGACAAATATGGAAGAGTAGATATATTAGTTAATAATGCAGGAATAAATCCTGTTTTTGATAGACTTGAAAATGCGGATGAAAAGCTTTTTAATAAAATAATGGATATTAATGTAAAAGCCGCATTTAAACTTTCTAATATGGCTATGAAGCATATGAAAAATAACAAATCTGGCTCTATCATAAATATTTCTTCTGTAGAAGGACATAAGCCAGATAAAGGATTAGGAGTTTACTCAATTAGTAAAGCTGCAATTAGCATGTTAACTAAATCTCAAGCAAAAGAATGGGGGAAGTATGGTATAAGGTCTAATGCAATATGCCCAGGATTGATAAAAACAAAATTAAGTTCTGCTTTATGGCAAAATGAAGAGATGTTAGAATTATGGTTAAAAGATTTGCCAATTAGGAAAGCAGCTGAACCAGAAGAAATTTCAGGAATTGCTGTCTACCTTGCTTCGGAAGCCTCAAGTTATACAACTGGAGAGACATTTAATATAGACGGAGGATACATGATCAATTAATATTATACTATGGAAAAACCTTATTCAACCGAAATAGAAAATCTAGAAGATTTAAAAAAATATCTTGGAAAGGAAATTGGTATTTCGGAGTGGTTTGAAATGTCACAAGAGAAAGTAAATTCATTTGCAGAATTAACTCAAGATAAACAGTGGATTCATATAGATCAAGAAAAAGCTGCAAAATATTCTCCTTATAAAAAAACTATTGCCCATGGTTTTCATGTATTATCCTATGCATCACAGATTGTATTTCAAACATTAAAACTAAATAACATAGCATTAGCAGTAAACTACGGCCTTGAAAAGGTGAGGTTTCCAAATGCAACTCCTGCGGAGTCAAAATTTAGGGGAAAGGTATCTTTAACTAATATTGAGGAGGTTTCAGGAGGAGCAAAATATACATTAAAAATTATATTTGAAGTTGAAGGAGAGATTAAGCCTGTATGTGTAGCAGAGACAATTTCATTGATATATTCACTTCCAAACTAAAAAATTAAACTTATTTAAGTATTAAAAATGAACTTTAAAGAAGTAAAAGAAAAAATTAAAACATTTATTAATGATGAGTTGATCTCACTTGAACCATGGATTGTTAATTCTGAGTGGAGTGAAAAACTACCTAAACTAAACGAGTTAAGAGATAAGGTTAAAGAGATGGGATTTTGGCTACCACAAGTATCTAAAGAATATGGAGGCTTAGGTTTAACACTAGAACAACATGGAGAGGTTAGCGAGATTCTAGGTGCAAGTCCTTATGGATTCTATGTCTTTAATTGCCAAGCTCCTGATGCTGGTAACATGGAAGTTTTAATTGAGACTGGTACCAAAGAACAGAAAGAAAAATACCTTCAACCACTTTTAGAAGGAAAAATTAGAAGTTGTTTTGCAATGACAGAGCCTAATTATGCTGGCTCAAACCCAACAAGGATGGGAACAACTGCAAAAAAAGAAGATGGAAACTATATTATAAACGGACATAAATGGTTTACCTCAAGTTTTGACGGAGCATATTTTGCAATAGTTATGGTGGTCACTGATCCTGACGGAGAGGATGTTCATAAAAAAGCTAGTCAAATTATTGTTCCATTGAAAACGGAAGGGGTTGAATTTGTTAGAAATATTTCAATTATGGGTCATCCAGGAGCAGGATGGGAAAGTCATGCGGAAATTAAATTTAATAACGTTTCTGTTCCAATCACAAATGTTTTAGGATCAGAAGGGGAAGGCTTTGCAATTGCACAAAAACGATTAGGACCTGGAAGAATTCACCATTGTATGAGGTGGATAGGAATGTGTGAAAGAGCATTTGATTTAATGTGTGAAAGAGCAACTTCAAGAGAAATAGCTAAAGGAACAATGTTATCAGAAAAACAGACTATTCAAAACTGGATTGCAGAGTCAAGAGCAGAGATAAATGCTGCAAGATTATTGGTACAAGACGCTGCCAAAAAAATTGATTCTCAGGGAACATATAAAACAAGAGCAGAAATATCTATTATCAAATTTTATTGTGCCAATGTACTTCAAAAAGTTGTTGACAATGCAATTCAGGTCCATGGAGCATTGGGAGTTACAGATGATATAATTTTATCATCTTATTACAGACATGAAAGAGCTTCAAGAATATATGATGGAGCAGATGAAGTGCATAAAAGCAGATTAGCTAGACTTATTTTAAAATCATATAAACATTAAAGCTTATTATTCAAATCTATAATGTCTGAATCATTTAATGATAATCCAACAAAAATAAGAGTGGACGAGGGACTCAATAAGGTTGCTTTAGCTAATTATTTATCAAACTTTTTAGATATAGATAAAAATAGTTTTGAAATTCTTCAATTTCCGTCAGGGTTCTCTAATCTCACATATTTAATCAAGTCTAATAAAAAAGAATTCATACTTAGAAAACCACCTATTGGAGCAAAAGTTAAATCAGGTCATGACATGAGTAGAGAATATAAAGTCTTATCTGCTCTCAAAACAAATTATAAAAAATCACCTACTCCAATTCACTATTGTGATGAGGTAAACATTATTGGCTCGGACTTCTATATAATGGAAAGAATTAGTGGAATAGTATTAAGGAGTAACAATTTTAAAAAAATACTAACAAAAAAAGCACAATATAATTTCATAGCATTTGAGTTTGTAGACACACTTGTTGAGCTTCATAAATTACAAATTGAAAAAATAGGCCTAAGTGAATTTGGTAGACCAGTTGGATATTGTGAAAGGCAAGTTAATGGGTGGATAAAAAGATATCAAAATTCAAAAACTCATGATATACCCGAAATAAATTTTGTAATGAAATGGTTAAATAATAATATTAAAGAGTCACCATATGTTTCCCTAATACATAATGACTTTAAATATGATAATTTAGTTCTTGACCCAAAAAATTTATCTGTAAAGTCAGTCCTTGATTGGGAAATGTGTACAACAGGAGACCCATTTATGGATCTAGGAACTACACTTGCATATTGGATAAATAAAGATGATCCTGATTATATGAGAGAAATAAATTTAAACATTACCTCTGACGAGAATAATCCAAAGAGAGGTGAAATTTTAGAAATGTATTCTAAAAAGTTTGGAGATGAGATTGAAAATATTGTCTTTTATTTTGTTTTTGGGCTTTTTAAAATAGCTGTAATCGTTCAACAGATATATTTTAGATATGAAAAGGGCTTAACAAAGGATATAAGATTTAAACATCTAAATTTAGTTGTTCAATCATATGCAAGAATGGCAAAAGAATCAATAGAGAGTGAAAAAATCGAATCTTAAAAAAACGCTGCTAAACTAATTGATTACTTTATCTTCCTTTTTAATTGTTACTGAAGAAGGATGAAGAAGAATTTCTGCAAGTCCTTTTGTTTTTTGTAACTCATAAACATAAAAATATTCTAAAGCATCTAACTTACTTTGATAGAATTTTGAATCTAAAGAACTATTATTCATTGTTAAAGCATGCTTAGTAGCCACACCAATTTCTAGCCAAGACCAACCGATAAGAATTAGACTGAAGAATTCCATAAAAACGGATGCATCAGCTAAAAATCGTTCATAATCTCCTTTTATTGCAAATGGCATAAGATGAAATAATATTTTTTGAGTTTGATCGAGCTGATCGTTTAAGCATGAAGCCCACTCTTTTAATTCATTATCTTGATTTGCCTTATCAATTGTTTTTTTAATTTCTTCTAATAAAAGTTTAGCACCTTCACCATTATTCAACATCATTTTTCTACCCAGAAGATCTTGTGATTGCATTCCTGTAGTACCTTCATATATTGAAGAGATTCTTATATCACGATAATATTGTTGAAGAATAAAATCTGAACAAAAACCATAACCTCCTAAAACTTGAAGTCCATTATTGATTGAGTAAATACCAGCCTCTGAGGGATAAGTTTTAACGACAGGAATTATCATCTCAAGTAAAGTGTGATACTTATGCTTATCTTTTTCATCAGTGCTGTTATGTTGAAGGTCAAAATATTTTGCAGCCTTAAAAATTAAATTCATAGAACCTTCAACCATTGACTTTTGAAGCAGAAGCATTCTCCTTACATCTGGATGTTCAATTATTAAGCTTTGTTTATCTTTTAAATTCTTTGTTCCGTCTGATGAAAGTTTACGACCCTGGGGACGTTCGTTAGCATACTCTAACGATGCATAGTAAGCAGCACAAGCAATAGCCGATGCTCCACGTCCAACGGCAATACGAGCACCATTCATCATTAAAAACATATAATCTAGCCCTTTATTTTCCTCACCCACAAGATAACCTTGACAATCACCTTTATCTCCAAAACTAAGATGAGTAGTGCAATATCCTTTTTGTCCCATTTTTTCAAAATCAGCCACTGTTGTAACATCATTAAAGAAAAGGGTACCATTTTCCTCAAGCCTCATTTTTGGCACTACAAACAATGAAATTCCCTTTGTTCCAGCAGGAGCTCCTTCTATTCTTGCTAACAACAAATGAACTATATTATCAGAATACTGATGATCTCCCCCGGAAATGAAAATTTTTTGACCACTTATTTTATAGTGCCCACCATCACATGGAGATGCCTTTGTAACAATGTCTGATAATGAACTTCCTGCCTGGGGCTCTGTAAGACACATAGTTCCACCCCATTCACCTGTAAGCATCTTTGGAGTATATTTTTCTTTAAGATTTTTGTTTGCAAATTCCACAATAAGCTCTGCAGCTCCTGAAGTAAGACCAGAATAACCAGGCAAATGGTTATTGGCAGCATCTAAAATATAGTTAGCAGCTGTATGAACAATTAAGGGTAACTGTAAACCTCCATCTTCATAATCAAATGGTGCAGAAATTAAGCCCATAGATCCACCTTCCTTCATCATTTTTTCAACTTGTTGGTGAACGTGAATTGTGCCATCTTTATAATGAGCTGGGTTTTCATCCATTTCTTTGAAATAGGGAAATAGTTCTCTATCTGCAAATTGTTTAACAGATTCAACAAAGAGATCAACAGATTCAAGATCGTGATCTACAAACCTTTCCTTTTCTAGAACGGATTCTAATTCTTGAACGTTGTTCATAAAAAACTTAACTGTCGAAAGATCAATATATTTTGATGCCATAAATAATTAAATTAGCGTCTAATATATTCTATTTTATTAAAGAGAGCTAGAACAATTAAGAAGCTTTTAGGTGATTATAATTTTTATCTTAATAATTTATCAAAATTGAAGGGCTATTAACTTTTAATATTTAATGATAGGGTATATATTTGCACTTTAATTTTATAATCTTAAAAAATGTCACAAAATACTGGTAAAGTTTCAAAAGTTATTGGAGCAGTTGTAGACGTAGAGTTTTCATCAAAAGATAGTACACTTCCTGAAATATATGACTCTTTAGAAATAACAAGAGATGATGGTTCAATATTAATTTTAGAGGTACAGTCTCATATTGGGGAAAATATTGTTAGAACAATTTCCATGGATTCAACAGATGGATTAAGCAGGGGTACTGAAGTTGTTGATACTGGTAGCCCTATTAAAATGCCAATAGGTAAAGAAATATATGGGAGATTGTTTAATGTAGTTGGAGATCCAATAGATGGAATGGAAGTTTTACCAAAAAAAGATAAAGATGGGATGTCTATTCATAGGAAGCCTCCTGATTTTGATCAGTTATCAACTTCTACTGAAGTTCTCTTCACTGGAATAAAAGTAGTGGATTTAATCGAACCTTATGCTAAAGGTGGTAAAATTGGACTTTTTGGAGGAGCTGGAGTTGGAAAAACTGTATTAATCCAAGAGTTAATAAATAATATTGCAAAGGGACATGGAGGACTTTCAGTATTTGCTGGAGTTGGAGAAAGAACAAGAGAAGGAAATGACTTGCTAAGAGAAATGATAGAATCAGGGATTATAAATTATGGAGATAAGTTTCTTAAGTCAATGGAAAAAGGAGATTGGGATTTAAGTAAAGTTGATAAAAAGGCGCTTTTAGATTCAAAAGCAACATTTGTTTTTGGGCAGATGAATGAGCCTCCTGGCGCAAGAGCAAGAGTTGCCCTTTCAGGACTTACTGTTGCAGAATATTTTAGAGATGGAGGTGCAGATGGTCAAGGTAAAGACGTTCTTTTCTTTATAGATAATATATTTAGGTTTACACAGGCAGGTTCAGAGGTATCTGCTCTTCTTGGAAGGATGCCTTCAGCTGTTGGATATCAACCTACATTGGCTACTGAAATGGGAACAATGCAAGAGAGAATTACTTCTACAAAGAAGGGCTCAATTACATCAGTTCAAGCAGTCTATGTTCCCGCTGATGATCTAACAGACCCTGCACCGGCTACTACTTTTACTCACTTAGATGCTACAACTGTATTGTCAAGAAAGATTTCAGAACTTGGAATATATCCTGCTGTAGATCCACTTGATTCAACTTCTAGAATTCTTACACCTGAAATATTGGGAGATGAACATTATAATTGTGCGCAAAGAGTTAAGGCGTTATTGCAAAAATATAAAGAGCTTCAAGATATAATTGCAATTTTAGGTATGGAAGAACTTTCTGAAGAAGATAAGCTTGCTGTAGCTAGAGCAAGAAGAGTACAGCGTTTTCTTTCTCAACCATTTCATGTTGCAGAACAATTCACAGGAACTCCCGGAACTTTAGTTGATATAAAAGATACTATTAAAGGTTTTAACATGATAATGGATGGAGAGTTAGATTATCTCCCTGTAGCAGCTTTTAATTTAAAAGGAAATATTGAAGAAGCAATTGAAGAAGGAGAGAAAATGTTATCTGAAGCAAAATAAATGTATTTAGAAATCATTTCACCTGGAGCTATACTTTACAAAGGCGAAGTTAAGTCAATCTCTTTTCCTGGTTCATATGGAGATTTTCAGGTATTAGATAATCATGCACCTATTGTATCAACGCTTAAAAAAGGTAAAGTAATAATCCAGGGAAAGCTAACTATAGATAAGGAAGTTAAAAGTTATTTTGATATTTCAGATAAAGAAACTTCTTTGGAGATAAATTCTGGAACGGTAGAAATGAGTAATAATAATGTAACCTTATTAATTGATTAGTGTATTTATTTCTTTGAAAATTAATTCTTTCTCCCACCCTTTATATTGTAATTTATTTAAAATTTTCTCTTTTATCTTTTCTTTCGGTATGCCACTGTTTTCTTTAATTATTTTTATTGATAAGCCCCTTATCTTTTTGAAATAATCTTCATCACATATTTCAGATAATGCATTATTTATATTCCAAGTGGATATTTTTCTTGATTTTAATTCTTGGATTATTTTAATTTTCCCCCAATCATTACTATTAAATTTCCCCCTAACATAATTTTCAGAAAATCTTGTTTCGTTTAAAAAGTTCTTATCTATTAAATGACTAAGATATTTGTCTATCTCATCACCATATACCCCAAGTTTATTTAATTTTTTATTTACTTCCATATGGCACCTTTCCTGATAAGCGCAATAGAACTCAATTTTTTTCCTTATGGAATTATTCATAGAATTAAATGAGTGCCAATAAAGCCTGCACCTCCTGTTACTAGTACTTTTTTCATTTAAATAGTTTTTGATTTAAAGATTTACGGAGTCAATAATACACGTTTCATAAAATTTTTGGCAAAGGTTAATGATTTTTTTCTTGCTTCTGGATTTCCTCCAATATCTACACCCCGCTCAACGCAAAATAAGAAGCCAACTTTTTGAAGGATTGGATTAGACATGGGTAATCTCAGGTAATTCATCAACACATCTCCTTCTGCTGTTAAGTTAAATAAACAATCTTTGAAGCTATAAGCTCTTTCAATTCTATGAACAGGTTCTTCACTATCAAACCCATGATGTGCATCGGGATACATAGTAATTCCAATATTAGTGTTTTCGGACAACTTATTTACTAAATTTTCACACGGAGATGCTGGTGTCCAGTTGTCATCTTCTCCAATTAATATGTGTATGGGAGCTTTAGTAAAAGATATATTTTCTGGATTTATAAAACATGGTGGATAGAAAGCCAAATGCGCAGCAAAGCTAAGTTCGGTTGTGATAACGTTTTTTAAGGGCTCCCAGCCAGAAAAAAGTGTTACTCCTCCTCCTAAGCTCCAACCAGTAATAGCAACTCTATCTTTATCAATATAAGAGTGCTGAGCTAGAGTCTCTAGTGCACGATATGCATCAAGTATTACAGCAGCTATAGTTACTTGATCTTGAGAACCCACTGTAGAGGTTATCCCTCTGCTTTTAAAGCTATTCAATTCAAATGTTGCAAAACCTTGTTCCTGGTACATTTTAATGTAATCAAGGTGATGCTTTCTCCAGCCCATACTTCCTGCAACTCCTATAATTAATGGATATTTTTTATCAGGATTCAAACTGTCTATAGGAATTGTTAGTTGGCCAAAAACTCTTTGCTTTTCTTGTTCATCTAGAGCTGTTATAATATCACTGAGCGAAAAAGGATTTGCACTTTCAAAATTAACGAGCTCTTGATGAAATTGACCACTAACACTCGAGGTCATAATAAAAAGTAATAAGATTAATCGATAAATAATTTTGGGAGTTTTACACATCCTGTCTGTTTTGTATTAGTTTTAGTAAAAATTGTTGAGATTAAAGTCTTTATTCATTTCTATTATCTAAGTTAACTATATTCTTGAATTTTAAAAGGCAAACCTATTTAAATAAAAAAAACCGTTTAGATTAACTCTAAACGGTTTTTTATTCTTTATTTAATAAGTTTTGAATCACTATTAAAAAAATGGTATTCAAGATATAAATAAGAGTCTCTTGCAATAATTGTAATTGATCTCTTATATTTTAAGTACCATTTATTCTTAATTGAAAAAAAACCTGAATTTATATACGCGGCTACAAAAGGATGAACATGTAAATATATTTTCTCTTTTTTATAACGCGAATTCTTAACAATCTTGTTAAGTTCAACATTGATTTTGTCTATTAATAATATAGGCGCTTCTACCTCAAGATTTTTATTTGGATTAGGCTCTCTTGTATTTATACTCATTTGAGGCCTTACCCTTTGTCTTGTAATTTGAATTAATCCAAATTTGCTTGGTGGAAGAATTTTGTGTTTCGTTCTGTCTTTGCCCATTTCTTTACAGAAATGGTCAAACAATTTTTTTCTGTTTTCTCTGGATGTTAGATCTATAAAGTCTACAACGATAATTCCGCCCATATCTCTCAGGCGAAGTTGTCTGGCTATTTCTGCCGAAGCTATTAGGTTAACTTCCATTGCAGTTTCTTCTTGTGTTTTTGATTTGTTAGATCTATTACCACTATTAACATCTATAACATGTAGAGCTTCTGTGTGCTCAATAATCAGATAAGCCCCTTTTTGCATTGAAACAGTTCTTCCAAACGAAGATTTTATTTGTCTTTCAATTCCAAATTTGTCAAATATTGGCGTCATGGACGAATATAATTTGACAATAGAAGTCTTTTTTGGAGCAATACTTTTGATATACTCTTTAATTTCTGAATAGAGATCAGAATCACTTATATATATACCGGTAAAAGAATCATCAAAAACATCTCTTAATATTGAAGAAGACCTATTTATTTCTCCAAGAATTTTAGTTGGATAAGTGTCTGCTTTGTTAAAGTTAATACAAAGCCTTTTCCATCTTATAATTAGGTCCTTTAAGTCAGCTTTTAATTCCGCTACTTTACGATTTTTTGCTACAGTTCTAATAATTACACCAAATCCTTTTGGCTTAATTGATGAAACAAGGTTTCTTAACCTTTTTTTCTCTTCTGTATTTTTTATCTTTTGTGAAATAGAAATTCTTTCAGAGAAAGGAACAATAACCATAAATCTACCTGCTAAGGATATTTCAGAACTTAGCCTTGGCCCTTTTGTCGAAATCGGTTCTTTAATCACTTGAACTAAAACTGTTTGTTTCGGAGAAAGAGAGTCTTTAATAAGACCATTTTTAGAAATATCTTTCTCGTATTTGAAATCATTAAATGAAAATGATTTAATCTTTTTAGACTCAACTAGTTTAGCAAATTTTGTTAAGGATAAAAGTTTTGGCCCAAGGTCATGATAATGGAGAAATCCATCTTTTTCATTATTCATATCAACAAATGCAGCATTTAAACCAGGAATTATTTTTCTAATTTTTGCCACATATATATCACCAACAGAAAATTTATTTTTACCTATTTCTTTATCTAACTCAACGAGTTTTCCATCGTTAAGCATTGCAAAATCAACAGTATCTGAATTAGATCGAATAATCAATTCTTTTTTCACTGTTTGAATTTTTAATCTACTTTTTAAGTAGAATGGTTAAACATTTTTAAAAATATATGACTAATAAGTCATTACATAATGTCAAAGAACTTAAGAATTTATTAGAGTGTATTCTCCCTACACTTTTTTCTTTTTATGACGGTTAGCTCTCGCTCTTTTTTTTCTCTTATGCGTTGCTACCTTATGTCTCTTTCTTTTTTTACCACTCGGCATATTAATCTATAATTTTTTAATTTATTAAACTATAGGAACGTTTTGTTTAACTGAATTAACAAAAGTTTTTGATGGTTTAAATGCAGGAATATTATGAGCTGGTATAACTACAGCTACATTTTTTGAAATGTTTCTACCTGTTTTCTCAGCTCTTGTCTTTACAATAAAACTTCCGAACCCTCTTATGTATACATTCTCATTATTTTTCAATGAATTTTTCACTTCATTCATAAATTTTTCTGCAATCATCTGAACATCAGATTTATCCATTCCTGTTTTATCTGATATATTCTTAACAAGGTCAGCTTTTGTCATTAATTATTGATTTTGTTAAACATTTGATTATAAGGCTAGCAAATATATAAATTTATATTTTAAATTATCTGATATAAACCATTAATTAATGGAATTAAAATTAATGATATTGCTAAATATCCATTCCCTGTCCCAATAAAAAATTTTATAAATGATTTTATTAACGTGGGCAATTGATTTTTGTATATTAGTATAAATAATTAAAATGAGTGGGACATTAAATAAAGTTATGTTAATTGGTCATCTAGGAGATGATGTCAAAATTAGACATTTTGATGGAGGAGGTTGTATTGCGAGATTCCCTTTAGCAACTAACGAAACATATACTAATAAATCTACTAATGAAAAGGTCACCAATACTGACTGGCATAATATAGTTGTCAGAAATAAAGCAGCTGAGATATGTGAAAAATATTTAGCAAAAGGAGATAAAGTATATGTTGAAGGAAGAATTAAAACACGAAAATGGCAAGGAGAAGATGGACAAGATAGGTATACTACTGAAGTTAATGTGGATGAATTTACTTTTTTATCTGCTAAAAAAGAATCTAATTCAGATAATTTAAGTTCAAATAAAGAAACTGAAATTAATATTGAAGAAAAACCTAATCCTACTGAACAACCTGAGGATGATCTCCCCTTTTAAATTAAACAGCTAGTTCTTTGGATCTATATATTTTTAGTTTAATGTTTTTAGATCAACCGTTTCTTTTTATTAAGATTCTGTCCATTATTATATGCTTAGTATTATCTGCATTTATTTCAGGATCTGAAGTTGCACTTTTTTCTCTTAATAAGAATACACTGTTTTTGAAAGAGGGGAAATCTAAAAACTTGGATATAATAGAGAAATTATTATTAAAACCAAAAAAGCTACTAGCGACAATTCTAATTCTAAATAATTTTCTAAATATTGCAATTGTTATTTTATTTGTTTCTATTGACAACCCATTTTTATCATCAATTAATAATGTTTTTATTGAGACTTTTATTGAAGTTGGAGTTATAGGATTACTTATATTATTTTTTGGAGAGATCCTTCCTAAAATATATGCGAACAGGAATCCATTAATTTTTTCAAAAATTATTGCTTTGCCAATCTACTTTCTAGACAGATATCTTTTGTTTTTTTTAAATGTTCCAATGAGTAAGATTACTTTCTTTTTTGAATCATCTTTGATTAAAAACAAAAAAAATATTTCAGTTGACAACTTATCTCAGGCTCTTGAACTAACAGATAATGAAGAGACAAGTGTTGAGGAAAAAAAAATATTGAAAGGGATTGTAAATTTTGGAAACCTTGAAACAAGGCAAATAATGTGCCCTAGAGTAGATATGTTTGCCTTAAAAAAAACTTCTAATATTTCAGATATAATTGAAAAAGTTATAAATAAGGGGTTTTCTAGAGTTCCAGTCTATGAAAATAATATGGATAAAATATTAGGGGTTCTATATGTCAAAGATCTTTTGCCCTATTTGGAAAATAAAGAGTTTAATTGGACCCAATTGCTTAGAGCTCCATTATATGTTCCTGAAAACAAAAAGTTAGATGATCTTTTAAATGAATTTAAAGCTAAAAAAATACATATGGCAATTGTAGTAGATGAATATGGAGGTACATCAGGATTAATAACTTTAGAGGATGTCATGGAGGAAATTTTTGGAGAACTAAATGATGAATTTGATGAAGAAGACCCTATGTTCTCTAAGCTTGATGATAATACTTATGTTTTTGATGCAAAAATTAATTTGCCAGATTTTTATAAAGCACTAGAGTTGAAGGATTTTTCTTCTTTTGAACAAATAGCAGAAGAGATAGAAACTTTAGGGGGATTATTATTAGAAAAAGTACAGAGGATACCCAGAGTAGGTCAAGTAATAATTCATGAAGATTTTAAATTTGTTATCGAGATTGTAGATAAAAAAAGAATTAGACAAGTAAAAGTTATCCTAGAAAATAAATAAAAGTTTCAGTGAACATACAGATGAAAAAATGGGGTACATTGATTCTCTTATCTATAATATGGGGGAGTTCATATATTTTAATTAAAAAGGGGCTTACTGGATTATCGCCAATTCAATTAGGGTCGATAAGAATAATAATAACTACAATAATAGTTGCCCCTTTTGGGTATCCTAAGATTAAACTAATTCCTAAAAATAAATTAAAATGGGTGCTATTCTCAGCATGTGTAGGGTCTTTTTTACCTGCATATTTATTTGGTTTTGCAGAAACTCAAATTTCAAGTTCTGTAACAGCAGTGATGGTTTCACTGACTCCTTTATTTACGTTATTAATCAGTGTGATAATTTTTTCAGAAGAATTTATTAAGAGGCAATTATTAGGAGTTTTTGTTGGATTTATAGGGATACTAGTTTTAGTATATAATGAATTATTAATCTCTTCCTATAATTTATTATTTGTTGCATTTGTTGTTATTGCAGCATTCTGCTATGCAATTAATGCTAATATTTTAAAGTATAAATTGTCTGGAATTCCAGCGATAGGACTTGTTTTTATGAGTTTCTTGTTCCTGCTGATTCCAGCATTTGTTATTTTAATCTTCTCTGATTTCCCCTTTTCCAATTTTATTTATGATCCAAGCATAATAGAGTCTATTATATATATTGTGATTCTGGCATTGTTTGGAACAGCAATAGCAAAGACAATGTATATTAAACTACTTGAAATTTCTTCTCCTGTTTTTTCAGTATCGACTACTTATCTAATGCCAATAGTTGCAATATTTTGGGGAATATTGGATGGTGAAAGTTTTAAATTAATTCAAATTACAGGGACAATAGTTATATTAATTGGGGTATACCTTGTGACAAAAAAAAAGGGCGCTTAAAAAAGCACCCTTGTTTTGTTTATTCAAAATCCGAATCCGAAGTCTCAACATTTAACATTATTGAGGTGGCATTTAAAAACAACCCTCCAGGTATTGGCATTGAAGGTGTAACTAAGTTTATAGACATTGGAAAAAGTATTCCTTCGACCTCTTCATAATTGTTATAAAAATTTTCAGTTATCATATTATTTCCTTCTATTTCTTGTGTAGTTACTGCTTTCAACTTTAATCCAGTTTCGATAGAATAAAATAATGATTTAGAGTCTGAGACTTTTATTTCATATGCAGCCTCATCATCAACCTCAGTCTTACCAACTAATTCTATAGTGGAATAGTCAAGATTAGTTTCAGTGAATAAAGCAGTACCAGAAATAGCTTCTTCTAATTCTGCACCTGTTATTTCCATTTTCTGACCCATAACCTCCATAAATCCAGATGATTGATTTACAACAATTTTCTGAGATTGTCCCATAACATTAATAGTAGTTAAAGATTGATTTTTATTACTCTTTAAACTATATAGCTCAAAAGGACTCCCCATAACATCAGCAACATATGTCTCTTCAATTGATGTAACAGAATTTAATTTATCAAGACCTCCAATTGCATCAATATAATTATCAATTATACTACCTGCTGTTAAAGTGTCATCAACAGAGTAATCTGGTCTTTCTGTTTCATTTCCAAATTTGTCAAAATATCTAACTGCTAAATTTTCTCCATTATATTGGATGTTCTCCAAGCCTTTTAATATTTCACTCCCTTTTCCTGTAACAAAAACTCTAGTATTATTAGTCATGAAATATTTTTGAGCTGCCTGTTTTACATCTTCTTTTGTGACTTTTTCAATATTAGCCAGGAATGTGCTATAATAATCCTCTGGTAAATCTTGGGTTTTAATATTCCTTGCAAATGTTGCAATTGTTGATGGACTTTCAAGAGAAAGAACAAAGGTACCTGTATACTTAGCTTTAGCTGATAGCAATTCTTGATCAGTAACAAAATCACTTTTCATTATATTTAATTCTTTCAGTAATTCAACAGCAGAACTATCAGTTACATCATTTCTAACTTGAGCTTGAGCAATAACTATACCCTTAGTTTTATAGCTCTCAGCAATTCCAGAATAAGACCCATATGTCCACCCTTTATCTTCTCTAAGGTTATTAAATAATCTACCTGCTCCTCCTCCTCCTAAAATTCTATTTGCTACTAAAGCGGCAAAGTAATCAGATTCTTTTTTGCTAAAATCTATAGTATTCATAACAGATACAACGGATTGAGTTGAACTAGGCATATCAACAAATATAATTTCTGTTTTATCTGGATTTGATGGTGCTGGAAAATCGCTAGACGATACACTTCCAGATTCCCAGTTATTAAATAAACCAGTTACTTTAGACTTAATTTTTTCATAATCTACATCTCCAATAATAACTAAATATGCATTATTTGGTTTAGCATAGTTATTAAAAAAGTCCTTAGTATCCTGAAGAGCTATTCTATCAAGTGATTCCTGAGAAACATATTCTCCACTAGGGTGTTCTGAACCATATGTTAAAAGCGATTGAACTCTATTAGCAGCAGTGGCAACATCTTTATCTGCAGCTTTCAAATTTTCTTTAATTAAATCACGCTGTCTGTCAAACTCTTCTTGTGTTAATAATGGTTCAAGAATTGCGCCTGCCATTAGTTCAAGAATTCTATCAAAGTATCTTGAAAGTGAGCTAGCAAAAGCACCAGAACCTGATACACTTAAACTAGCCCCTAAATAATCAACTTCATTAATAAATTTATCTTTAGGGATTGAGCTAGTTCCATTGCCTAGCATTTCTCCAAGAACCCCGTTAACTCCAGCAATTTCTCCTTCATAAATTAGTGGATTATCAAATGATAATTGAGCAGATGCTCTAGGTAATTTATTGTTTTCAACTACCATAACAGTTAAACCATTATCTAATGAAAATGTTTTTGGCTGACCAAATGATATCTCAGGGGCTGGTCCAGATTCTGGCATAATAGATCTATCAACCTGAGCTGTTAAAGAATTTGAAATAGCAATAACTGAAATTATCACAAGTTTTTTAATTACTCCAATTTTTAAAATTTTGTTTATGTTTTCTTTTTTCATTTTTTTATTTGTTTTGTTCGCTTTCAGGAAGATAGTCAAGAACTACTCTTTGATTTGAATTTAAATATTTACTTGCAACCTCTTGTATTTCTTCTCTTGTAATACTTCTATATATATCAATTTCAGAGTTTACTAGATTTGTATCTCCATAAAAAGTATAATAGTCAGCAAGGGTATTAGCAATTCCTTCAATTGATGCATTACGACTTACAAATTGGGATTCAATAATATTTTGCAATTTTTCAAAGTCTCTTTCTGAAATTAAATCTGTTTTAACTTTTTTAATTTCTAAATCTATTTCATCTAGAAGATTATCAAGAGTATATTCGCCAACAGGAAGTGCTACCATAAGGTATGTTCCATAATCTTCTTGAGCTAGATTAATAGTTTGTACTGCAAGTGCCATTTGCTTTTCATCAATCATTTTTTTGTATAAAACAGAACTCTTACCATCACTTAAATAAGTAGACAATAAGTTAAGCACCCTAGCTTCTCTCGAATTCATTTTTGGTGTTATGTATCCTAATACTAATGCTGGAACTTGAATGTTTTTGTCATACCATGTAGCGTTTATTGTTTCAATAATAGGCTCTTCTTTAGGAAGATTTCTAACTATATCATCACTTTTAGGTATGTCAGAAAAATATTTGTCAATTAGATCTTTTGTTTCATCAATTCTAATATCTCCAGCAACGACAAGAATTGCATTGTTTGGCTTATGATACTTTTTGTTGAAGTTTACAAAATCATCAATATTGGCTGCTTCCAAATCTTCATCTGAGCCAATAGTTATCCTACCATAGGGATGCTTTTTATATAAATTACTTCTAACAGCATAAAGAAGGTATCCGTATGGAGCATTATCGTATCTCAAGTTCCTTTCCTCCTTTATAACTCCCTCTTGCAATGTCATTCTATCAGTTTCTCCAACAATAGGATGCAACATTCTCTCAGATTCCATCCATAAGCTTAATTCCAATTTGTTAGAAGGGAAAACTTCATAATAATAAGTTGAATCATCAGTAGTATATGCATTATTAGATCCTCCGTTAGCCTCAACAATTTTGAACCACTCTCCACTTTCAATGTTTTCTGTACCTTCAAACAGAAGATGCTCAAAAAAATGGGCAAATCCTGTTCTATTTTCTTCCTCATCTTTAGAGCCAACATGGTAAAGCACTGACGTAGTAATAACAGGTGCTCTATTATCCTGATGAAGGATTACATGAAGTCCATTAGATAAATCATACTCAACAAAATCTATTTGTTGTGCATTACTTAAAAATGAATAAGCAAAAACAATAGTAAATAATATTTTTTTCATGAACTTTATTTTAAATGAGCGGCTAATATACTTAATGTTTTGCTAATTTTGAATAATTAAATCTTATTAACTAATGAAAAAATTATTTATATTTCTTTCCCTTAATCTTCTCAATGCTTGTTCTGAAACAAATACTTATATATCAAATGTGTTTGAAATTGATAAGACTGAGGAAACAATTGAAAGATTAATTATTGATTCAGAATATCTAGTAGCTACAGAGTTTAACAAAACTTCTGGAGCATTTGTTAAAACTTATGGAGGATATTATGAAATAGTAGGAGACAGTTATCAGGTTTCTCTTGAATTTAATTCTGATTTTGAAAAAGACAGTATAAAGTCTATAGAATTAACAAAAGATAATAATTGGAGAAATATTTCTAAGCCAAAATCAATGCTACAAGGAAAATGGGTTATGTCTGGAAGATATAATAATGGAGAATTTAGAACTAGAGACACAAATCTTCCAAGAAAAACTATGAAAGTTCTAATTGATGGTTTTTTCCAATGGATTGCTTTTAATACTGAAACTTTTAGGTTCTCTGGTAGTGGAGGAGGAGAGTATGAAGCAGTAGATGGAAAATACATTGAAAAAATTCAATATTTTTCAAGAGATGATAGTAGGGTTGGAGCAGAGCTTGATTTTAATTATGAAGTTAAGGAAGGAAATTGGCACCATTCAGGACTAAGTAGTAAAGGAAACCCAATTAATGAAGTATGGACATTAAGATAAATTCAATAAAGTGGATATAAAGGAAATATTATCAATTATCACCCTTAAGAAACTAGATGAAAATAAGTTTGAAGGGAAGAATTATAAAACTATTTGGGGTAGAGTTTTTGGAGGTCAAGTTCTAGGACAATCTCTCCATGCAGCATACCAAACAGTTCCAGATGATAGAATTGCTCACTCAATGCATGGTTATTTTATTTTACCCGGAGATATTAATATCCCAATAGTTTATGAGGTTGATAAAATTAGAAATGGCGGAAGTTTTACAACTAGAAGAGTTGTTGCGTTTCAAAATAACAAAGCAATTTTTAATATGTCTGCTTCATTTCAAAAAAAAGAGAAAGGTTTTGATCATCAAGTCTCTATGCCTAATGTTTTGACGCCTGAATTGCTTCTTACAGATTTCCAGCAAGCTGAGAAGCACAAAGATGATTTTCCAGATAAATATAAGATGTTCTTAAAAGCTCATCCTGAGATATTTGAATTTAAACCTGTAGAAACACCAATTTTTCTTCAGAAAAAAAATCAAGCTCCAAAAAGCCACTTTTGGTTCAGACTAAAAGACACAATAAATAAGCCTCTTTCAATACATCATCAGTTATTAGCATTTGCCAGTGACTATGGACTATTATCAACTTCTACATTACCCCATCGGGAGGAAATATCATCTTCAATGGCTTATTATGCTAGTTTAGATCATGCACTGTGGTTCCATAGAGATTTTTCAATTAATGATTGGCTTTTGTATGATGTAGAAAGTCCAAGTGCTTCAAATTCAAGGGGCTTTTCAAGAGGAAATATATTTAATGTTGATGGGACAATGATTGCTTCTGTAACTCAAGAGGGATTAGTTAGAAAATATGTTAGCCCCTAATGTCTAGATTTTTAATAGTCTTAATAATCCTCTTTGTAGGATGTCAAAAAGAAGGCTCCTCAAATATTAAGAATTCGGAAATTGATTCATCAATTATTGACAGAGAATTTAAAGACTCTATTCTAGTTGGCAACAATATATTTGATATTTCATATAATGAGATTTTTGAACAACCAAATTGGGTTAAATATCAAGTTAGAGATATAGAAAAAAATGCCGATAGGGATGGGATGAATTTTTTTAAAGTAGATTCTGTCCACACATCTGATGATAATGACTATTATAATAATAGATGGGATAGAGGACACATGGCTCCGGCAGGTTCATTTAATGATTCTTATTCTAATCTATTAGCAACTTTTTCTTATTTAAATGTAGCCTTACAATATGATGATCTCAATAGAGGTGCTTGGGTAGACCTTGAAGAAAAAGTTAGAGAGTGGGCTGAAACATTAGGTGCGATACAAGTTGAAATTAATTTAGAATTCAACTCTGATCATATTACTTTAGATACAGGGGCTCATGTTCCAACAGGCTTTTATAAATTCTTGACCTTCCCAGATAACTCTAAAAAATGTTATTACTTTCCTAACATTACTCCAGATAAAAATTGGGAAGAATATGAGATTAGTTGTAATTAAAGTTTTTATCTTGTCAGTATGAAACTAAAGGTCTTTTTATTTATACTTTTTACAACTTATTTAAGTTCGCAAGAAAATTCAAAATATTTTATTGCTCCAGAAGGCAATTTACTTATAGGAGCAGATCTTCATACTCATACTGTTTTTTCAGATGGAATGGTATGGCCAAGTATTAGAGCTGAAGAAGCAAAACGAGAGGGGTTTGAACTAATCGCAATCACAGATCATTTGGAATACCAGCCTAAGAAAGAGGATATTCCAAATCCGGATTTTAATAGATCATATCAGATTGCAAAGAAATCTGTTAGTGGCGGCGATTTAATAGTTATTCCAGGTTCTGAAATAACTAGACACATGCCTCCAGGTCATTTTAACGCCATCTTTATTAAGGATGCAAATAAACTATTAATTGAAAGTGATTCTATTGCTGGAATCTATGAGGCTAATAAACAGGGAGCATTTGTTTTGATGGAATTGCAAAACTAGATCCTGTTCACAAGAAATTAATTAAAGAAAACTTGCTGCATGGTTTAGAAGTTGCAAATGAACTTACCTTTTCAGAGGAAGCTCTTGAGATTGCACTAGATAATAATCTAACAATCCTAGGCACTTCAGATATTCATGGAATAGCAGACTGGCTTTTTAATATTCCAGAAGGAGGCCATAGGCCACTAACTTATATTATTTCAAAAGATTTAAATCACAGTTCAATAAAAGAGGCATTGTTTAGGGGTAATACCTTTATATGGTTTGAGGATCTAATTGCAGGGAAAGAAGAGGTTTTATCATCAGTTATTAGGTCAAACCTAGAAATCAAAAGTAATGGATATGTTGGTGAGACAACATTGCTTGAAGTAAGCTTTACAAATCTAAGCAGCCTCCCTCTTAAACTAAGTTATATTGGAGAGTTTACATTTCACCAATATTCAGACTTTATAGAAGTTCCTGCTAAGAAAACAGTAAAAGTTCAAGTTAAAACAATTGAAAAATTAAAATCTCTGGTTATGCACTTTAAGATTCTTAATGCAATAATAGGAAGAAAGAAAAACCTTCATGTTAGCTATAACTTGGATATTCAATAAAATATTATTAGTTAACTATGGCTAAAAAAAAAGAATGGAGACCGCTACCAGATTTTCTTACTGTCAAAGAGAGTAAAATCGAAGGTTTAGGAATATTTGCTACTAAGGAAATTAAAGAGGGTTCAGACCTTGGAATATCTCATGTATATGATGATAGATTCCCAGATGGATATATCAGACTACCTATAGGAGCATTTATTAATCATCATGAAATGCCTAACTGTAAGGCAATTGTTAGTGAATCAGACCCATTATTTGGTAAACTAAAACATATAAGGACTATTGCAATAAAAGATATTGAAAAAGGGGAGGAAGTAACGATTAATTATATTATAAATAAGTTAGAAAATCCTCTTTGGGAATTCGAGTATGAGGTTTCTCAATAATTAATCAACTTTTTTCCCAGCCAACTCAAACGTATCTGCAAGATATCCAGTTATCTCATCACCCTCAACATATAGTTCAAAGAAAATATCATATTGGTTTTGTATTAACACATCAATATAAAGAATATCCTCTTCTATCTCAGTTTCTTTAATAACAATATCTTCAGCTAGTTCTCCAGATAGGGATTCAAATACAGAGGTTAGTCCATCTTCATCTTCTTTAACCGTGAGAGACATTATGACATCACCTTGAATTGGTAAATCAAAAATTTGAAATTCAAAAGTGCCAAGAAATTTTTCGTTTGGATTATTGCTTTCTGCAACTTGAGAAGCTTGATTAAGCAGGGCTCCACAGGATATAATAGAAACACTTAAAATTGTCAATAATATATTTTTCATATTTAAAATTTATATCAATATAAAAATAGAAGATTTATAATCCAATTAAATATTGAAACTTTACGAAAAATTGTGATTGATTAACTCTCATAGGATCAAAATCTTCTGGATCAACATTAAAATCATGAATTGAATTTTGATTACCCCCAATATAGAATATTGTTGATGGATTTGGATTCCATTTTAATAATGGTTGGATGAAGAATGTTTCATTAAAATCATTATACTCTGAAATAATCCTGAAGCTTAAATCATTATTAAACTGATAACGAACGGCTAACCTAGATATATATCCACTAAAAAAATTATTGGATTTATTAAGTCTTTCAAGTTTAGCATAATTAATTGAAGGCTTAATATTAATATTTTCTCCAATTTTATATTCTAATGAAATATAAGCAGACCTTTCCCTTCCAATTTCTGGAATATCTTCATTATATGCAATTTCCCTTCCAAAGGTAAACTTTGTTACAAAACTTAAATTAGATGTAGGGAATCCCAAAATCATTAGATCTGATTTTCCCACATTTTTATAATCAACACCCAGATAATTTCTTAAAAAATTTATATCGTAATTATACTTTATTTCTGTTTTTCCAACGGTCACAAATGATAAATCAAAATCAAGATTTCTAGATTTTAAATCATTATCATAATTATATGTAATGTCCCCTTTGAGGCTAGTTTCTAATTTTGAGATAATCCCTTCTTCAAATAAGCCTTCATACCCCTGTGAGAATGTTAACCATTTTCTATTATTTTTTGGAGTAAATCCAACATCCGCTCTATATCCAGGTGTAATACCCCTATAAAAAAAAGATGAATCCCAGTGTTCTGTTTGTCGTGAAAATCTAAGATATGTAGCACTTCCACTAAACTTTTCACCATCAAGTCTTACTGTTTTATTTAAAAATGTATCATCACTATCAATCCAATCTTGGATTGGCTCTTTGTTAAAGTTTTTAATTAATTCAAATTGTATTCTCCAGATTTTATTAATAGTAATTAACCCATCTATACCAAACAAATTTCCATAGCCTCCACCTTCATAGAATCTATTGGTAGTAAAGGCTCCAAACTTAGTCCCAGAATTAAATAATTTTTGATGTCTAAATGCATTTACATAGCTTACTGCTCCATCCCCAATATATGATTTGTCTTCCCCTCCAATTAGATAAGGTGAAGTTTGATCTATAGCTGTCAACATTATAGTACCAGATGATTCACCTTGATTAATAATTTTTGAAGATATCGAAGGAGAATTAATTGTTCTAGAGTAAAATGCACCATCCATAAATTTTAATAAGTCCATTCCCTTGTTAAAAAATGGTCTTAGTTCTGGATATTGAAGAGCATAAGCAGAGTTTATATCTAGTTGAGTTTTATCAGCTTCTACTTGAGAGAAATCAGGATTGATTGTTAATTCAAGTGATGCAGAAGAGGATAAATCATAACTTACTCCAAGACCAACCTCGCCATTTATTTTTCCAAAATTTATAGGATCATTAAGTGAACTTTCTCTTTCTCCAGAAAGATTTCCAGATATGTATGGTAATAATTCAACTTTCCTTTTATAAACTACATCTTTCATGATAAGCCTGTCTGTTACTTGACAAGCCCAACAAGGATCATTTCTATCAAATCGTTGACTTTGACTTCTATGAAATATGCCGTCAATAGTATAAACTCTAGAAAGATTGAAATGCCAAATTTGATTTTCCCCTTTTGGATATGGAATTGAATTAAGAGGAATTTTAAATTCTAGGATATATCCATCACTTACAATATTGCCTTTGGTTTCATATATAGTATTATAATTTGGATCAAAGGTTTCTTCTTCAGTTGTTGCATTTTTAACTCTAATATCAAGCTGGCTACCATAAGCATTTGCTCCAATTATATAAGTAGCCCTAGCATCTTTAAAAGGGTCAAACCTGATAAAAACAATATCTTCATTTAGATACTCAACTTTATCTCTTGGTCTAATTTGTCCTCTAATATTTTGAGGGTCCGCATAAGCTTTAATACCAAAATAAAGATACGAATCAGTATAGGTTACATATACATCAGTTTTAACTTTGGTAGGGGTATTATCTCCTGGTTCTTGTTCATATTCAATCGGAACCATAACTCCAATGCTTTTTTCTTCTTTTGACAGGACACCATCAATAATAATATTAGACTCATCAGCTTTTAAAAGAATAAAATCTTTTTGACTATAAAGTGAAGACTGTAAAAAAACAACGAGAAAAAGGAGGGTGACCTTTGGCATAATAATCGGCTAAATTAAAAAAATATTTTTAATCTAATACCTGTAGGTTTTCATTTTGTCAATTTTGATCACACCTTCATCTATCCATTCATCAATTTGGCCACTTTCTTCCCACTTATCGATTGTATCATCAAGAGCCATAAGATTAAAAATGAATAAAATAACACCTATAAAGAACAAGCCAATTAATCTATTTGAAAAATTGTTTTTATTAGTGAATAAAACCTTTGTAATAATTATAATTATAAATAACAATGCTACTATTAGGAATGAAAAAATGGATAACTGTAGATAAAATGGTAATTCAGCAATTATAATAGATAGATTAATACCACTTATATATAAACCATCAATACTTCCAATTATAAAATCTTGATAACCCATTAAGTTGATAGCTCCCAGTGTAAAAACTATTAGAAAAACAATTATAACAATTGAAAAAACAAATAGTATAAAGCTTAGTAATATTTTTAGGACAGGTATAATTATACTAATTATACCAAGTATTATTGGGCCAATTATTCTAAAGGGGAATAAAATTATTTTTACAAATAAATTTTCATCATTACCATCTTTTTTAGGAAGCTTCTCTGTAAAAAACTTTTCAATATTTTCAAAGTTAAAAGGGTACCCCTCCATATTCATCTTTTCACCAACTGTTTTTGCCTCTGGAATTGATACCCATAGAATTAAATATGCTAATATTCCAAAGCCACCAATAAATATTGATAAAATAAAAAGCACTCGAACAATAGCTGGATCTATTCCAAAATAATTTCCTAATCCATATGCAACTCCACCCAAAATTTCATTATCACCATCTCTATACAATCTTTTATTCTCATTTATTTTACCACTGTCATTTGCAGGAATACCAATCCAAAAAATTAAATAAGCAATAGGTCCAAATCCTGTGAAAAGAGAAACAATAAAAATTAATCTGAAAATAATAGGATCGACACTAAAGTAATTTGCTAATCCTGAAGCGACCCCAGCAATGACTTTATCACTGGTATTTCTGTATATCCTTTTTCCTTTTTCTGTTGTTTTGGATTCATTATTTTGGTTATTGAAATCATTTGTATCAAAATCATTATAGGCTTCCTTAAAATCATCAAGAGTCCCCATTTCTTTAATTATATTGTTTATATCATCAATATTTAATGATTCTCTATTTTTTAATATTGAATTAAATTTTTCTGAAATTCTATTTTCAATATCTTGAAAAATATCATCTTCAATATTTATTTTTTGAAAATATTTTTTTATTGACTCCAGATATCTAGAGAGTAAGTCATAGGCATCCTCATCTATATTAAAAATTCTACTCCCAATATTTATATTTAGTGTTTTTTTCATTTTAATTTACTTTAATCATGAACATCCCTGCATTAATCTTATCTTTTTTATCATATGATACTAGTTTAGCACCCTCCAAAGCCCAATAAGCAGTTTCGCCAAACATATTGTCCTGTTGGTTATTAATCTCATCTAATAATAAGAGATGGCCTTCTTCATTTATTTTCCAGTAAAACACGTTTTTTCCTTCTGTTTTTTCTTCTGTAATTATTGTTACTGAGGCAGTATTATCGTTTTTAAAATCAAATACCATTTGCGTCTTCTCTAGTACATTTTTAATATAGCCCGAAAAAGTTCTTACAGCTAATTTTTCTATTCCTTTTAAATCTTTCGAGTTTTTTATGGCATCTTTTATATTAACCTTAAACACCCATTCTCCAATTAAATAATTTCTTTCAATGTTTTGTGATTGAACAATTGAAAAAGAAATAAGTGCAACTGCTATAAATATTTTTTTCATCATTATTTAGTGTTTTTGATTCAGCATACAACTTTATAAGTTAATCTATATCAAATATTTTATGGTTAAACTTGTTAGGACCATAAGAATGAATATTTCCAGATCCATTTATTTTTGTGCTCGGATTATTTATTGAGAATAACTCAATATTTCCAGATCCACTAATCTTGGCGTCTACTCTTCTGGATAATAAATCTATTGCTTGAATAGATCCTGATCCGTTTATTTTGAATTCTGATTCCTTACTCTTACCTCTTAATATTATATTTCCTGATCCATTTATTTTAGCAATTATTTCATCAGAATTTAGATTTACTTCAATATTTCCAGATCCATTTATTTTGATTGCAAAAGCTTTATTTTCTAATATATCTTTTGACGTAATATTTCCAGATCCATTTAATGATATTTTATTAATATCTTCTACAGGAATATTAATCTTGATCTTACGGAGATCTTTATATTTATTGATTCTCCCAAACCAGGATTTAAATGACCAATTCATTTTTATAGGCCTAATTATTAATTCATCATTATATATAAATATCTCAATTAATTCTGTAGTTGTATTATTTCCAGTTAATTCTATTTCCCCTTCTTTACCTGAATATAATTGAACTCGAAAAGGCCCATTTATATTAATACTTTCATAGTTTCCAAGTTCCACTATTTTCTTTCCAGGCTTTTTATAATCTGAATTAATATTTGGAGCTATGATTAGTGATATGATTATGACTATAATTTTCATTTCTATTTTATTTAGTTATTATTATTTTTTTTACTGCCTTATCAACTTCAATCCAAGAAACATGTAACTCTTTAAGGTGATCTATTCCCTCTTTTGTTAATGTATAATATTTTCTAGGTGGTCCCTGAGTTGATTCTTTCCAAGAATAATCTGCATGGTTGGCTGCCTTAAGTCTGTTTAAAAGAGGATATAGAGTTCCTTCAACTACAATAATTTTTGATTTCTGCAATTCATCAATAATATCAGAAGTATAAACTTCGCCTCTTGAGATTATTTGTAGAACACAAAATTCAATTAAACCTTTTCTGATTTGTATTTTAAAATTAGCTGCACTCATATATTGCCGGTACTATGTAATGCAAAGTACTGAAAAATATTTTTAATAATCTATAAAAAACTCAAAAATTTATTTTTATTAATATTTACCTATGTTGTAAACCTTCTCGGCATTTAATTTTTCAGCAGTAACTAATTTTATGACTTGTTTAATGATTAATTTTTATTCATAAATTATCTAATAATAAACCTTCTTCTTTTGATTAATTGGCTTTAATATATACTGATATTGCTATCTTTAAGTTAAAACTCTGTATTTAATTTAAAATTTAATCATGTCGAGAATTGAAAACTCTAATTTATCGTTAAAAGATATTTATTTTCTTTTAGAGAATCCTGAGGAAATTAAATTAAATGATTCACTTAAAACAAAGATTAATCAAAGTTTTAATCGTACTCAAAAAATGGCTAAGGATCCAAAGCCTATTTATGGAATAAATACAGGTGTTGGACCTTTATGCACAAAAAAAATTAGCCCTGAAGACACTAAATCTTTACAACGAAATTTGCTATTAAGTCACTCTGTTGGTGTTGGAAATCCAATAAGCCCAGAACTCTCAAGAATAATGTTGCTTTGTAAAATTAAGTCTTTATCTCGTGGATTCTCTGGAATTAGTTTAGACTTATTGGACCGTCTTATTTATTTTCTTCAACATAATTTGACCCCTGTTGTTCCTGAGAAAGGTTCTGTAGGGGCATCTGGAGATTTAGCTCCACTTGCTCACTTGTTTCTCCCAGTTATTGGAGAGGGATTTTTCTGGAATGGAAATGAGAAGATCAAGTCCAAAACAGTTTTAAAACAACACAAACTAAAACCACTAGATTTAAATGCAAAGGAAGGGCTTGCGCTTATTAATGGTACACAGTTTATTTTAGCTCATGCTATTAAGGCTATATCTAAACTAGATTATCTAATGGATTTAGCAGATTTAGCTGCTGCCATGTCTCTAGAAGGGTTTCAAGGAAGTCTAGCCCCTTTTAGAAAAGAACTACATGAGCTAAGACCTTATAAGGGAAGTATAAAAGTTGCTAATCGTATTTCAAATTTATTAGACAACTCTCCAAACTCAAACTCACATATAGACTGTGACAGAGTTCAAGACCCATATTCTATAAGATGTACACCTCAAGTTCATGGTGCTTCAAGAAATGCGTTAAATCACTTAAAAGAATTAGTGACTATTGAAATTAACTCTGTTACAGATAATCCAATAATTTTAGATGATAATTCTGCCATTTCTGGTGGTAATTTTCATGGACAACCCCTAGCATTAGCACTTGATTATTTAAAGATAGCTGCATCTGAAATAGGAAATATATCAGACAGAAGAAGTTATTTGCTTTTAGAAGGTTTACATGGTTTGCCTCCTATGCTAACTGAAAACCCAGGCCTTAACTCAGGTTTTATGATTACACAATACACTACTGCAGCTTTGGTGTCAGAAAATAAATCACTTTGTTTTCCAGCATCTGTTGATAGTATTCCAACAGGAATGGGTCAGGAGGATCATGTTTCCATGGGTAGTATATCAGCTAGAATATGTCTTGAAGTTATTAATAATCTTGAGAAAATTCTTGCAATTGAATTATTACATTCGGCGCAATCATTAGAGTTTAGACGTCCTAACAAATTTTCTCTCCCAATAGAAAAGACTTTATCTAAAATACGTAAAAATGTAAAAAAATTAGAAGGAGATAGAGTGTTAAATATTGATATTGAAGTTATGATTAATTTAATAGAGAAACAAGATTTAAATGTATTCCCAGAACTATGACTTTCAAAGAACAAATCATTCAAGGAATTCCTAAAGTGCTTCCACCACCTAAATCAATTGATTCTAAATTGAACCCAGCTCCAAAGAGAAAGCAAATCTTAAATGTTGAAGAAAAAAAGTTAGCAATAAAAAATGCCTTAAGGTATTTTCCAAAAAAATGGCATAAGGAACTTGCGCTTGATTTTGCTAAAGAATTAGATATTTATGGTAGAATATATATGCTTCGTTTTAAACCAGATTACGCTATTCATGCTCGTTCTATAAATGAGTATCCAGCAAAAATTAATGAAGCAGCTGCAATAATGTTAATGATTCAAAATAACTTAGATAAAGAAATTGCCCAACATCCTCAGGAACTTATCACTTATGGAGGAAATGGTGCTGTTTTTCAAAATTGGGCTCAATACTTGTTAACCATGAAGTATTTGGCTGAAATGAATAACAATCAAACTTTACATCTTTACTCAGGTCATCCTATGGGATTATTCCCATCTTCAAAAAAGTCTCCAAGAGTTGTTATCACAAATGGAATGATGATACCTAATTACTCAAAACCTGATGACTGGGAACGTTTTAATGCATTAGGTGTAACTCAATATGGGCAAATGACCGCTGGATCCTTTATGTATATTGGACCACAGGGAATTGTTCATGGAACAACTATCACGCTAATGAATGCTTTTAGAAAAGTTCTAAAAAAAGGAGAATCTATAAAAGGTAAAATATTCCTTACTTCAGGGCTTGGAGGAATGAGTGGTGCTCAACCAAAAGCAGGAAATATCGTTGGTTGTATTTCAATTACTGCAGAGGTTAACTATATAGCTGCAAAAAAAAGATATGATCAAGGTTGGGTTGACAAACTTGTATTTGATATTAATGAGTTAGTTAAGTTAGCTAAAGATGCCCAGTTGAATAATAAAATAATATCTTTTGCCTACATAGGCAATATCGTTGATGTTTGGGAAACTTTTCTCAAAGAAAATATTAATGTAACTATTGGTTCAGATCAGACTTCACTTCATAACCCTTGGTCTGGTGGCTATTATCCAGCTGACTTAAGCTATGATGAAGCAAATAATCTATTAAAAGATGATCCTTTATTATTTAAAAAGAAGGTTCAAAAATCTTTAAAAAGACAATCAAAGGCTATAAAAATGCATGTTAAAAAAGGCACTTATTTCTTTGACTACGGAAATGCATTTTTATTGGAAGCATCTAGAGCTGGTGCAGATGTAATGAATGATAAGAAAACAGAGTTTTGTTACCCATCATATGTTCAAGATATTTTAGGGCCTATCTGTTTTGATTATGGCTTTGGTCCATTTAGGTGGGTTTGTGCATCAGGAAATCCTAAAGATCTTGAAGAAACTGATGAAATTGCTAAAAAAGTTTTATCGAAAATCAGAGAAAAAGCACCAAAAGAGATACAGGGTCAATTAGATGATAACATAAAATGGATTGAGGAGGCACAAAAAAATAATTTAGTTGTTGGCTCAAAAGCAAGAATTTTATATGCTGACTCTTTGGGAAGAATAGAAATTGCAAAAGCTTTTAATTCAGCTATTTCAAAGAAAAAAATTGGCCCAATAATTCTTGGACGTGATCATCATGATGTTAGTGGGACTGATTCTCCTTACAGAGAAACATCAAATATTTACGATGGAAGTAAATTTACTGCAGATATGGCAATTCAAAATGTAATAGGAGATAGTTTTAGAGGAGCTACTTGGGTGTCAATTCACAACGGTGGTGGTGTTGGTTGGGGTGAAGTAATAAATGGCGGTTTTGGAATGCTCTTAGATGGCACTAAGCAGTCTGAAAAAAAATTAGAAAAAATGTTATTTTTTGACGTAAATAATGGAATTGCCAGGAGAAGTTGGGCTCGAAATAAGCCAGCTATTATAGCAATTAAACGTGAAATGGAACGAACAAATGAACTAAAAGTTTCAATTCCAGAGAATGTTGATGATACTATATTAGATTCTTTATACAAATGAAAATTCTTTTTATAAATATTAAAGGTCTCCTTCAAACTCTTAAAAAGAGCACTTTATATTTAAAAGGTCATCAAATGAAAGATCTTTCTCAAATCAGTAATGCATATCTATTAATTAAAAATGATCAAATTATAGATTTTGGAGAAATGACTTCATCCCCTAATATTGATGTAGATAAAGTTATTGATGTTAAGGATAGGTTTATTCTTCCTGCTTGGTGTGACTCTCATACTCATATAGTTTATTCAGGTTCAAGAGAAAAAGAATTCGTTGACAGAATATCAGGAGTAAGTTATGAGGAAATTGCAAAAAAAGGAGGAGGGATATTAAATTCGGCAAAAAAACTACAGAAAGAATCTTTTGAAAAATTATATTCAGAAAGTGCTGCACGTCTTGAAGAAGTAATGAAATTAGGAACAGGGGCAATAGAAATAAAATCAGGTTATGGTCTTGAACTATCAGCAGAAATAAAAATGCTAGAGGTTATTGATAAATTAAAGAAAAATTATAATGCTTCTATTCAACCAACTTTTCTTGCAGCCCATGCTGTTCCAACAGAATATGTAAATAAAAAAGAAAAATATATTTCTCAAATTATTGATCAATGGATTCCAAAAGTTTCAGAAAGAAAACTTGCAAAATATATTGACGTCTTTTGTGAGAAAGGATATTTTGATATTAATGAAACAAGATTAATAATAAAGGCTGGAAAAAAACATGGACTAATCCCAAAAATTCATGTTAATCAATTCAATTCTTTTGGAGGTGTTCCTCTTTGTACAGAACTAGGCTCTCATACAATCGATCATCTTGAAATTTTAAATGATGAAGACATAAATGCAATTAAAAAAAGCAATACCATGCCTGTTGCATTACCTAACTGCTCTTTTTTCTTAAAAATCCCATATACGCCTGCAAGAAAAATTATTGATAATAATATTCCACTAGTTTTAGCTTCTGATTACAATCCAGGCTCATCTCCATCTGGAAATATGAATTTTGTAGTTTCTCTAGCTTGTACAAAAATGGGAATGTCACCTGAAGAAGCAATTAACGCAGCTACAATTAATGGGGCGTTTGCAATGGGCTTATCTGAAGAGGTAGGAAGCATTACAATTGGTAAAAAAGCAAACCTGATTATTACAAAAAAAATATCTTCATACTCAATGATACCATATGCATTTGGATCAAATTTAATTGACGAAGTGTACATTAATGGAAAATCTATAATAGGTTCGTGAATAATTTAATCAAATATTATCGCTCACCTAATCCAGTATTATGGAATGGAAGATTGTCAGATCCCTCTTCACTAAATCAATATTGGCATGAAGTAATAAAATTTTATCATGATGGTCTTGAGCACTTAAAATCAGAAAGATTAAATAGCGATTTTGGTATTTTAGGCTATGCATGTGATGAGGGAGTTAAAAGAAATAATGGAAGACAGGGTGCTGTAAATGGTCCAAAAGCTATAAGAGAACAGCTAAGTAAATTATCAGCACATTTTTCAGAAAAAATAGTTACAGATTATGGTGATATTGTTGCTCATGAAAATAATATAGAACTAGCACAAAAATTATTTTCAAATGTTATTCAAGAAATAATTAAATCTGGCCAATTAAGTATAGGAATTGGAGGGAGCCATGATCTAGCCTATGGTCATTTTTGTGGAATTCAAAAAGCTTTACCAAAAGGGAAATCAACCAAAATAGGAATTCTAAATTTTGATGCCCACTTTGATTTAAGGCCTACAATTAATAGGTCAAATTCGGGGACACCTTTTTATCAAATAATGAAAGAATTTGGAACTAATGTAGAATATTTAGCATTAGGAATTCAAAAAAATTCTAATTCTAATTCATTATATAAAATTGCATCTGAATTTGGAGTAAATCATATTCCCGCTGAAGACTGTACTTTAGTTAATCTTAATAATGTTATTAATATTATTGACAACAATTTTAAAGAATGTAATTATTTATATGTTAGTATAGATCTTGATGGTTTTGCTTCTGCACATGCTCCAGGTGTTAGTGCTCCTGGTCCTTTTGGTTTTTCTGTACAATTTTTTAGATCTGTTTTTGAGCATGTATTAAAAACAAAAAATGTAGTAGCAATTGATATAGTAGAACTAAATCCTGTGTATGACATAGACTCAATAACTGCTAAGTTAGCTGCTCAGATAATAGATATAGCAATAAATAACCTGTAGTACTAAAATTCATAACTATTTAGAATTATATTTGGTGGGCGCTAGTTTTGGAGATTTAGCAAATGATTTATTTAACTAAATATTTTTTAAAAAATCTAGACTTGCTTGCAAGGCTATTTTAGGGTTTTCAACCATGTCTTGTTCTACAAAAAAATGTTTAACACCATTTTTTTTAGCTTCATAAACTATTTGCTTAATATCAAGGATTCCATTTCCAACATTGGTCATAAAAGGGAATAATTCAATCCACTGTTGTGGATTACTACCATCTTTAGAGAAGTAAACTAACTTGGACATATCTTTCAAATGTATACATAAGTACCTATTGGGATAAGATTTAAGATATTCTATAGGATTAGCACCTCCTGCGGTGGTCCAGAAAATGTCCATCTCGAAAAATACTAATTCAGGATCCGTATTATCTAAAATCAATTTCATAGGAACTTGATCATCTTGTTCTTTTAATCCGTATCCATGATTGTGATAAATAAACTTTAAGCCCTCTTTTTTTGCCAAATCACCTAATACATTAAACTCATCTGCCATTCTTTTATAACCATCTAAAGTTTTTCTTTTCTCCTCTGGGATATATGCTATTCCAACACATTCTAACCCCAAAGATCTGGCAGCATCACCAACTTCAGGCATTCGGGTATTTAAAGTATGCAAATGTATATGAGCTGACTTAGCTTTTAAACCATATTCATCTAATAAAGATCTAAAGTCAGAAACATTATAATTAAAAAATCCACTACCACTAAATCCTAACTGTGGAGTTATTGCTTTCCATTCTTTAATAGTCTTTTCAGAACTAAAGGGGTATGGACCATATAATTCTAATTTTTTATACCCCATCTTAGAAATCATTTCTAAAGAACCCCTTAAATCATTATTAAGCATTTTGGGTAGAGAAAATAATTGTAAGCCAATATCCTGAAGAAGATTATTTTTAGACTTACAAGCTTGTTGTCCAAAGAGGAGTAACCCACTAGTTAAAGTAAAATTAGTTTTTATAAAAGTTCTGCGTTTCATAATTATATTAAAAATAAAAAAATAAAAGCAATATATATTAGCTGCTCAGATAATAGATATTACAATAAACAAAAAATTAAAATAGATTTAGTTATTACATTCTCCCTCAGTCCAATTAATTATCCCCTGTGATTCAGCAACACAATCATTAGAATAAGTTAAGCCATCACAACCACAAACAGGCCTATACTCTTTTGTACAAGCAATGTCAAGTGGTTGTCCTTTACATACATCATCTTTATCATTTTGTGAGCATCCAATAAAGAGAATAATGATAAATACAAAATATTTGTAAAGGGTATTCATATAATTATTAAATTCATACTAAAGTATAATTTTTTGGATAAAAGAAATTTCATAAAAGCATTAGGAGGGTTATCGATATCTCCTTTTTTAATGGGCTCAAGCTCTAAAGAACTTTTGTCTTTATCTAATTATTTGCCTAAAATTGAAAATGATAAAGAATTATGGAAGGTTGTTAGGTCTCATTATAAATTAAAGGATGATTATATTAATCTTGAAAGCGGATATTATTGTATCCTTCCTCAGCCAACTTTAGAACACTTTATAGAACATGTTAAGTATGTTAACTATGAAGGGTCTTATTATATGAGGAATTATCAAATTCCAAATAAAGATAAAGTAACATCAAAACTTGCAAAACTAGTCAATACCAATTCGGAAGAACTTGTAATAACAAGAAATTCAACAGAGTCTTTAGATCTAATAATTTCTGGATTTCCTTGGAAAAAGGGAGACGAAGCAATTTATGCAGAGCAAGATTATGGGGCAATGATAAATATGTTTAAGCTAGTTTCAATAAGAGAAGGAATAACTAATAAAGTTGTATCTGTCCCAAATCATCCAAAATCTGATGAGGAGATTGTTGCTTTGTATGAAGATCAAATTACAAATAAGACAAAACTCATTATGGTTTGTCACCAAATAAACATTACTGGACATATTCTCCCTATTAGAAAGATTTGTGATATGGCTCATGGTTATGGTGTTGATGTATTAGTCGACGGAGCTCATTGTGTTGGTCAATTTGATGTTTCTATTGATGATTTAGGATGTGACTATTATGCTTCAAGTCTTCATAAGTGGTTATCCACGCCATTAGGTGCAGGTTTATTATATGTAAATAAAAAAAATATTGGAAAAATTTGGTCATTTTTTGCAAGTGGATCAAAAGATTTAAATGATATAAAAAGATTAAACCATACTGGGACACATCCTGTTCATACTGACATTGCTATATCCAATGCTATTGATTATATAAATTGGATTGGTGTAAAAAAGAAAGAAGAGAGGCTTAGATTCTTACAAAGATATTGGTCTGATAAATTACGAGGAAAGAAAAATATTATTATAAATACACCTGAGGATATCCAAAGAAGTTGTGGGATTGGGAATGTTGGATTAACAAATATGAGTCCTGGTAAAATGGCTCAGCTTTTATTTGATGAATATAAAATTTTTACAGTCGCAATTGATGGAGCAAATGTTAGAGGATGCAGAATTAGCCCTAATGTCTTTACTATAACTGAAGAATTGGATTCACTAGTTAATGCTGTCACTGAACTTTCAAAATATAATGCATAATAAAACCTAACTTATTCTTAACATTAGCATAAACCTTTATTAATCGATCAACATTAATTTTGTTGAAAATTACAAGCACGATATTTGAAAAAATTAGTTTTTGTTTTACTGTTATTCACATCTATAACTTATTCTCAAAGTAAGGAAACAGGTCAGCTTGCATCCACATCATTTATCAGTTATGAAATGAGAACTAATGGTAAATCATATCTATCAATATCATATAAAGGAATAGCACTTCGACATAGGAGTGATAAATTAGAAAATAGAATTACTTATAAGCGTAATTTTTTTAAAGATTCTTCTAAATTATATTTATCTATACCATTACACTATAAAATAGAAAAAAGTGAACCGACCTTAGAGCCAGCTTTAATATACCAATTTCCAAAAGTTAATCTATTGATACAAAAAGAGTTTTGGTATAAATCATCTAAGAATGCAACTATCGCAATCGATTACCCGTATAAAGCAGTTACATTTAGAGTTGGTTGGGATACATCAGACACTTTCAGATTTCGTTTGGAATACAAATTTTAATTCTAATATATTTGTTCTTATATCAATCTTATATATTTGATTCTAGAATACATAAATGAAAATGTTAAATTTGTATGATTAAATTTAATTTTAACTGCTCTAAATGAAAAATATCAGCTATAAAGAATTCAAGAAAAAAGTAAGAAATTCAGATAAAAAAGATTTTTTTAAGTTATTATTTGTTGTTTATTGGATTACTGGTATTTTCGGAATACTATTTACTTTTTGTATACTTTTTTCAACTCAAGTAAAAGATTTTTTTACTAACAAGTAAGCTTTTTTAATTAAATTAGACTGAAAATAAAATTTTATGAACTTCAAGTCCCTTATTTTTATTTTTCTTTGTACATACTCATTTTCTCAAGAAAACATTCTAAATCTTAATAA